>OHFP01000190.1_pt1 | contig 37460 bp, 32 predicted proteins | sample 1567591 | NCBI WGS metagenome assembly OHFP01 (sample SAMEA3879547, study PRJEB24766) | human gut metagenome | biome: human-associated habitat; feature: feces | place: USA | collected 1985/1987 | reverse complement strand
GTCCAGCGGAGCTTTAGCGGAGTGCACGAGCCTTGCGTAAGCGAGGCTCAGACTCTCCCTGATCCCTTTGGTTGTCTCCCTCTTTCATATTGACAGGTGTATTGATTAGAATGGCGAACCCGAGAAGTGCTGTCCGACAAAAATAACTATCGGTAGCCTTACTATCACAGTCAGAGCTGAACGATATGGCATAGGCACATCAGACAAAAAAAATTCAACAAACAAAAACCGTATGCCCCGATAAAGCGCATACGGTTTATTTCTGATATATCGGCTTTGTTACATTTTTTGCCGTTAATTTTTTTTCTTCTCTTTCCTGAACACAAACACCTTGCTAAAAACATAGTTCAGCACCAGTACAACAATGTTCGAGAACACCTTAGCACAGAACTCATAAAGCCCGTTTTCGATGCCCGGAAGATTTACAAGCAGGAACATTATTATAAGGTCAACAAACAGCGTGAACAGCCTTGCCGCATAGAACGACAGCGCCTGAAGTGTGTTCTTTGCAAAGCCCTTTACCTTGCTTTGAAATACCCATATCCTGTTCGTGATATACGCAAATGTCACCGACACTATCCACGATATGATGTTGGGCAATACCGTTGAAGAATCCCCTCCGCTGAAATTGAGCCTGTACGTCCATTTTAAAAACAGAGGTACGCTTTCTTCACTCGGGAATATACAGCGGATTATAAAGTACGTCACTATCGACACAAGCGTTGTAAGCGCCCCGAAGATAACATACATTATTATCTCACGGTATCTTGTGAAAAGCTCCTTCCACTGCGACGGGTGCAGAGCCATTTTAAATATTTCCTTTATCTTGTCCAATTACATATCCGCCATTTCGTCAAAATCTTCGCTGTGCAGATTGCATTCGCCCATATCGTCGTGACCGTGCAGGTTTGCGCCGACCATATCTCTGCCTCTTACCATATACTTGTCACGCTCCAGCTTTACCGCCTCGTCAAGAATCTTCTTAACCTCTCTCGGCTTTTTGACGGATTTAAGCTCCTTGTTCGGAGTATCGCAATCCCTTGACGTTACCACGATAGTACCGCATCCGACCATTCTCTGACCCAGTGATAGCTTCATAGTCTTGTCAACTATCTTGTAAAGCTCGATTTCGTCCTCCTTGATATTGAGAAATCCCACCTTCGTATATAATACGCTTGACGTAAGTATATATCTTGTAAATGAGATAGGCATACCCATTATGCACTTTTTGCCGGTCCACAGAATTTCGCCGTAATCACGCTCGAGTTTTTTCATATTAGCCATAACATTTTTCCTTTCGCTTACCAGAGCTTGTCTTCGTGCGGACATCGGTTGATAGCATAAGCTGCCCTCATCTCCACAAAACAACCGCATTTACTGCACATACCGTTAATAAGGCAGTCGCACTCTGTACATATTTCAAGACGTTTTTTGTACAGCGTTTCATCAGCTTTTTTCTCATCGGGAATAAGTTCTATATTCTCTTTGATATTCTGAAACGCCTCGGCACTCATACGGCTCAGCAGACATCTTTTGCAGACGTTCATGAAAGAATTATTTCAACAACACTGCAAGGCGGAAGCGTGAATGTTATTCCGCTGTCGATCTTTGTTATCTTGTCAAATTCCGTGATTGTAACGTTTTCCGGCTCATCAAAGGTGTTGTGAGCATTGCTCTCTGCACTCAGTATCCTTGCCCTTACAGAGTCAAAACTGAATCCGCGTATATCCGCTTCTATCGTCCTGCATTCCGTAAGCGAGCAGTTTGAAACCGTTAAAGTCATTTCGTTGTCGCTGTTTACCGATACGCTCTGCGAAATAACGGGAAGATTATATCCCTCCTGCTTTTCGTCCTCTATACTGCTGTAGCACAGCTCTGCGTTCTGGTGGTTCTTGTACAGGTCGAACACATGATATGTAGGTGTCAGTATCATTTTTTCGCCTTCCGTAAGGATAAGCGCCTGAAGAACGTTCACCGCCTGCGCAAGATTTGCCATAGAGATTCTGTCACAGTGGCTGTTGAAAATGTTCAGATTGATCGATGCCACCATAGCGTCACGCATCGTATTCTGCTGGAATAAAAATCCCGGGTTAGTGCCTTCCTCTACATTATACCACGTTCCCCACTCATCTACAACCAGTTTTATGTTATTTTCGGGATTATTTACATTAAGAATATCGCAGTGACGCTTTACAAGAGTTTCCATATACCACGTTTTTTCAAGCGTTATGTAATATTCCTCGTCGGTAAATCCGGTAGCGTTGCCCTTATCTTCCCATTTTCCCTTAGGCACAGTATAGTAGTGCAGGCTCACCGCATTAGTGTGATTCGGCGTGATATTCTCTGTTATAACCTTCGTCCAGTTATAATCATCCCCATTCGGTCCGCAGGCGACCTTGTAAAGCTGATTTGCGCCGTAGTTCCTGCAATACGTCTGATACTGCTTGTAAAGTGCGGAATACTGCTCAGGCGACATATTTCCTCCGCAGCCCCAGTTTTCGTTTCCCACTCCGAGATACTTCAGCTTCCACGGCTTTTCCCTGCCGTTCTTCTTTCTTAACTGTGTCATAGGCGAATCGTTGTCCGAGGTGATATATTCTATCCACTCTGACATTTCCCGCACAGTACCCGAGCCGAGATTTCCCGTCAGATACGGCTCACAGCCTACCATCTCGCAGAAATTGAAGAATTCGTGCGTGCCGAAGCTGTTGTCCTCCGTCACTCCGCCCCAGTGGGTATTTATCATCTTCTTGCGCTGTGACTTTTCCCCTATGCCGTCCTTCCAGTGATACTCGTCCGCAAAGCATCCGCCCGGCCAGCGCAGAACAGGCATCTTAATATTCTTAAACGCCTCGACAATATCGTTTCTGATACCGTTAGTGTTCGGAATACTGCTGTCCTCCCCAACATAGATACCGTTATAGATACATCTGCCCAGATGCTCCGAAAAATGACCGTAGATCTCCGGGTTTATATGCCCCTTTCTGTCACTGCCGTTTACGTACATTTTTGTGCTCATATTCTTTTCCTTTCGTGCTGTTTTATGCAAGTAGCGTTTTACGGTTTTTTCTGCCGTATGGCTTAATTCTATCATAACGCCCCTCCTTTATCAATAACTTTTTGTGCAAATTCACGCAATTAAATTTGTTGGCTAGGTTGACACAAACAGGGTAAAGCTATATAATATTATAGAAAACAGCATAGAAAAGAGGTATTTTATGAGTTATAAAGCACTTATTTTTGACCTTGACGGTACGCTTTTGAATACGATTGACGATTTGGGTGACAGCGCAAATCACATTTTGTGCAAATTAGGATTTCCTACCCACACGATAGACGAATACAAATATTTTGTCGGAAACGGCATACCTAAGCTGATAGAGCGGTGCTTACCGCCCGACAGGCAGGAGTATAAGGAGCAGGCGCTCGCTATGTTTATGGAGTATTATTCCGCTCACAGCGAGGATAAGACCGCCGCATACGACGGCATACCCGAGCTTTTACGCTCCGCTCGTGAAAAAGGTATGAAGCTCGGTGTCATAACCAATAAGGCGCACGATATAGCACAGCAGGTCGTTCCGCATTTTTTAGGCGGCGGTGTGTTCGATTATATAAGAGGACTTGACGACAGGATAAAGGCGAAGCCTTGCCCCGACGGTGCGCTTGATGTAGCTGAAAAGCTGGGCGTACAGCCCTGCGAGGTGCTGTACATGGGCGACAGCGGAGTCGATATGCAAACCGCCGTAAATGCAGGCTTTACCTCCTGCGGAGTTTTGTGGGGCTTTCGCACCGAAAAGGAGCTTCGTGACAACGGTGCAAAGTATATCGCCCGTAAGCCTGCAGACATTCTTGAAATAATAAGCAAATGAGGGCAGAGTGAGGACAGTATGAGAAAACAGTTTCTTGAGATAGGTAAGATAGTAGCAACGCAAGGACTTGGCGGCGAAGTCAGAGTACAGTATTACTGCGACAGTGCCGATGTTATATGCAGCTTTGACAGGCTGTTTTTGGGAAAGGACAAGCAGGAGCTTGAGGTCGAAAAGGCACGTCCCCATAAAACTCTCGCCGTGCTTAAACTCGGCGGTATAGATAACGTTGACGAGGCTAAGACGATAGTCGGCAAAATGCTGTATATGGATCGTGACGATGTAGAACTGCCCGAGGGTGTAAACTTCATTCAGGATCTTATCGGCCTTGAAGTCCGTGATGCAGATACCGGCAAGGTTTACGGCAAGGTCACCGACATATACCAGCACGGTGCGGCGGATGTATACGAGCTTAAAACCCCCGACGGCAAGGAACTGATGTTCCCTGCAATCCCTGAGGTTCTGCTTGAAAAGAATATAGATGACGGCTATCTTGTTATAAGACCGCTTGACGGCTTGTTTGACGAAGAATAAACGGAGAACCTATGATAAGGATTGATATAGCTACCCTCTTTCCCGATATGTGCGAATCGTACCTGTCGGAAAGCATAGTCGGCAGAGGAAGAAAAGCAGGCCATATAGATATACATTGTCACAATATCCGTGACTATGCCGGAAACAAGCACAACCGTGTCGATGACAAGGCTTACGGCGGCGGCACGGGTATGGTCATGCAGGCACAGCCTATATATGACTGCATAACCGCAATAAAGCAGGAATCGGATGCTTCTCCTCGTGTGATATATATGTCGCCGCAGGGCAGAGTGCTGACGCAGGATATTGTAAAGGAGCTTGCCGCAGAGGACAGCCTTATAATACTTTGCGGACATTATGAAGGCGTTGACCAGAGAGTGCTTGATGAGCTGAATGCAGAGGAGATCTCGGTAGGAGATTACGTTCTGACCGGCGGCGAGCTTCCTGCACTTATACTGACCGATGCGATAGCAAGACTTCAGGACGGAGTGCTTCCCAACAGTGATGCCTACAGCATAGAGAGCCATTATAACGGCCTGCTTGAGCATCCGCAGTATACCCGTCCGGAGATATGGCACGACAGAGCCGTTCCCGCCGTTCTGCTGACAGGCGCACACGATGCCGTTGCAAAATGGCAGGAAGAAACCGCTCTTGAGGTCACCCGCAGAAAACGTCCGGATATGCTGTATGACCACCGTGTGAACGGCGAGCCTTACGCAAGATATATCCGTGTGTTCGTACCGCATAAAGAACGTGAATACGATATAGTCGCCTTTATGAAGATGATATTCCACAGGCGCATTCTCACAAACCGTGAGCAGAAGATATTAAAGCGTATGATGCCCGTGCTTGATTCACTGCCGACACCGCCCGAATGCGAAGAAAACAGCCGTATATGGCTGAATGCAAAAAACGCAGGACATATTCTTGATATGTACGCTCCGCTTTTTGATATGCTGAGAGAGCACGGTATAGATTACCGCATAGAGTACAGCGACACCCCCGACGGAAAGCCCGTTGCCGAAAACGAAAATTTCACCGTGTTCGCATAAAAATCGTATACAAAAGCCGCCGATGAACTGCTCACCGGCGGCTTTATTGCAAACGGTATTTTAAAATTACATTAAATCCGCCGCATTATCGCCCCTCGCCCCGCACCAACCCTACCAACACCGCACTATCCTTTGTCATGCACTATATTCTTGGCTCCCTTGTCAAAGGTGAGCTTCTGTTGCTGAGCTTCGCTCAGCCAACTATTTAGGGATTGCTCCCCATCCGCACCATCAATTAGATTTTCCGCACTCCCCAACACAAAAAATCCGCCATTTGCAATAAACAGCGGATTCTTTATATTCAATTCTCAGCACTCGTCAAAATGGTGTCCGGCAGTAAAGCAATAATGCTTTAACAGCGCCCACGTCACCTCACCGCAACCGCCTTTCCGCACTATCCCTCGCTCCGCACCAACCCTACCAACACCGCACTATCCCCCTCGCTTTTCGTAGGGCGAGGGTCTGTGTCTGCTTATATGGTTTTGCATTTGAACTAGCACACTCGCTTTTCGTAGGGGAGCGGGCTTGCCCCTCCCGTTGAATCGAAGTTATTGATTTTCTCAGCGTTTTTAATCTGTTAAGTATCAAGGGTAAAACGCAATTCCTTTTTACATTATAACTTTATTAACTTGTTTTTGATAATTGCAGTGATGTTTTGGGAGGGGCAAGCCCCTCCCCTACAAAATTTCCCAACACAAAAATCCGCCATTAGAGTAAACAGCGGATTCTTTATATTCAATTCTCAGCACTCGTCAAAATGGTGTCCGGTAGTAAAGCAATGATGCTTTAATAGCGCCCACAGCACCCCGCCGTGACCGCCTTTTCGCACTATCCCTCGCCCCGCACCAACCCTACCAACACCGCACTATCCCTTGCCATGCACTATATTCTTGGCATATGAACGCTCTGTTGGTTTCGCATCACATTGCCTCGTCAGCCATTAGTGCCGTTGCATCGTGCAACGGCTTTGCGTGGCTGACTTTAAGCGTCCATGCTTAAAGCCTTTGGGCGTTCATTTCAGGCATCCTTGTCTTGCTTGCCCCTCCCGTTAAATCGAAGTTATTGATTTTCTCAACATTTTTAATCTGTTAAGCGTCAAAGATTAATTGCGGTTACATTTTACATTATAATTCTATTAACTTGCTTTTGATAATTGCAGTGATGTTTCGGGAGGGGCAAGCCCCTCCCCTACAAAATTTCCCAACACAAAAATCCGCCATTTGAGTAAACAGCGGATTCTTTATATTCAATTCTCAGCACTCGTCAAAATGGTGTCCGGCAGAAAAGCAATAATGCTTTAACAGCGCCCACAGCACTTCGCTATGACCGCCACATATCAAATTATCACTCTCTATAACCCCGCCGTTTCGCCACCGTCCGCTAATCTCAAACCTTTCCAAAGGCGGAACTTGAAGCGGCTCACAGCCGCAGGCGGAATTGTCAGCGGCGACCCACCGTTAAAAAAAGCGGTCACAGCATATCACTGTAACCGCTTTTATTGATTATTGCTTTGTGTAACTCCCGCCGTTTTGCCGTCCTTAAAAGATATATAGCGTTATTAAAGGCGGAACTTGAAGCGGCACATTGCCGCCTTAGTCCTCAAGCCCCTTGAGCGCCTGAAATTCTTCCTTCTTGATTCTTATCTTGCCGTCCTTGAGAAGCTTTACATCCTCCCTCTTGAATGCCGTAGCGGCGGCATCGGGATTCTTGTCGAGCTTTACCTTGAGTACGCCTGTCAGCAGGTTTGCATCCTCAACGATACCTCTGCCCTCGGCTGTTTCCACAAGAGCGCCGACCTTAGGAGTTATCGCAAGAAGCTCCTCATAGCAGTTCTGCTCATATTTAAGACAGCACATAAGTCGTCCGCAGGTGCCTGAAATCTTTGTGGGATTCAGCGACAGCGATTGCTCCTTCGCCATCTTTATAGACACCGGCTGGAATTCTCCGAGGAAGGTCTTACAGCAGAACGGTCTGCCGCAGATACCAAGTCCGCCGAGCATCTTCGCCTCGTCACGCACACCGATCTGACGAAGTTCTATTCTTGTACGGTAAACCGATGCAAGATCCTTTACAAGCTCTCTGAAATCCACTCTGCTTTCAGCCGTGAAATAAAATAATATCTTGCTTCCGTCAAAGGTACAGTCAATATCAATAGGCTTCATTTCCAGCTTGTGATCGGCTATCTTCTGAGCAAAGACCTTCATTATCTCCTGCTCTTTTTCACGGTTCTTCTTCTGCGTTTCAAGATCCTTGTCGGTAGCTATGCGGATTATGCTCTTGAGCGGCTGTACCACCTTGTCGTCCTCAATCTCACGGTTCGCTATAACGACCTCGCCGCACTCAACACCTCTTGCGGTTTCCACTATAACGTGACTTCCGCACTTGACAGTATTTTTATTCGGGGAAAAGTAGTATATCTTCCCGACATCCTTGAATCTGACTCCTATAATTTCAGTCATTTTTACCCTTTCTTATTTGCTATTGTAAAACAGCAAACAGCTTTGCAGGTATATATGCCTGCATCAGCTTTACATTTATATTAGTTCCGTCCATAAGCGCAAAACCGCTGAGCACCTCGTACAAGGCATACAGCCTTGCCTTAGTAAGACATAGCAAAGGCTCGCCGCCGGTTTCAAGCGCTCTCAGCGACTCGGTCACATTCTCGTACAGTATCGTTATTACCCCGTACAGATCCTCCCTTGTCGTGCAGGCGGTCATTGCAGCTGCGGCCGAATATTCGTCTTTCTTCGATAATGCCTCTGTCACCTTTTTGGCTGTATCATACAGCTTTATGCGCTTTTCGTCAGAGAGTATATCCCGTATCCTGCCCGGATTTGTCCCATACAGTTCTACCGCCCGTTTCGCCGTGTCACTGTCATAACCGTTGTATTCAAGACAGGAAACGCATTCCTCCGCAGTCATGTCCGATACCGGTATGCACACGAGCCTCGACTTTATCGTTTCAAGTATCTGCGAGGTGTTTGAGCAGGTGAAAATGTAACGGTTATATTTTGACGGCTCTTCTATCGCTTTGAGCAGAACGTTCTGCTGCTCCTCCGTCATTTCCTCGCAGTCCTCATAGATGAAAACACGGGTGTCGCTGTCATTGGGGAGCGTTGAAGCAAAGCATACATTATCACGCACGCTTTCCTTGCTGTACTTTTCGCCCTTGGCATAGATAACGTCTGCATGTTCGCCCGATATGATATTCCGACAACTCCTGCATCTGCCGCACGGCATATTGTTTTCGGGTTCACGGCACAGATACAGCATAGCGCACCACTTGGCAAAGGTGCGCTTGCCTATGCCTTTTTCACCCGTCAGCATTATTCCGTGGGGAAGCCTGTCGCTTTCGGCTGTTTCCGCCAGCAGAGCAGTCTCACGCTGTTTGCCGAATAGCTTTATGCTGTCACAGCTTGCATTGCTTGCAGACATCAGACTTTCTCAAATCTCTCTATGTTCGTCACAAAGATAGTCGCACCGCCGACAAATACCTCGACAGGAAAACTGGTGTAGCTTCCTACGCCGTATGATGCGGCAGAAGGAACAAACTGTTTTCTCTTGTGCGAATGGTCCTTGATAATCTCGATTATCTCGTCTATCTTGTCGTCCTCAGAGCAGATAAGAAATGTCGTGTTACCTGACATTAAAAATCCTCCGGTCGAGGCAAGCTTGGTGGCCTGAAAGCCAGATTTTGTAAGTGATGACGAAACTGAATGAGCGTCATCGTTATTTACGATCGCATATATTAATTTCATAAAGATTACCGTCCTTTCTGTATCGGGCTATCCTTGTGAGTTTGAATTTCGAAATAATTATAACACATTTTTTGTATAAAGTAAAGGCAATACGCATAAACTTCACCGCAAACTTTTGATACGGGCTTGATTTTCAACCGCCGAAATATCCGTTTTTGCGAAAAGTTCACCTTCAGCATAAATCATCAGCGTGACGGTTTTCTGCATATTGTCCGTAAACGTACACTGCAAGCGGTTTTGCGGCCTGTCTTTTGCAAAACTCATTCATCGTTTTTCATCACCTGTGATTTATGCCGTTTTTTTCGTCAGACAACTATCGGAATATCTGCTATTCCCTTGTCACGAAGTGCCCTTGCAGCGTCTATCGTGACCACCTCGCCCGGCATTATAAGCGGGATTCCCGGCGGACACGGCGCAACCGCACCTGCGCACACCTTGCCGACCGTCATCATCACGGGCAGTCTCACCTTTCCCGAGAAGTACGCCTTCGCCGGCGAGCAGGCGGTCTGTGTCCTGATATGGACAGGCGGCGAGGGCAGGCTCCTTACGAAAACCGACCTCGGCATATTCGCCTTCAGCACCGCCTTTATCGTCTCAAAATCGACATCAGTCGAGCCGCTTCCGAACAGCAGTACACAGCGGTATTCGTCCGCATATTCGCACTCTATGCCAAATTCCTTCAGCATCTCAGCCATAGCAAAGCCGGTCGAATGCACCGCCGCACAGTCGAATGTTACCTTCATATAATCGCTTTGGCTCAGCACATATCCCATATCGGCACAGTGCCGCTTCAGCGCCGTTACCTTGTTGCATATTTCCGCTATATGAAAGGGTTTCTCGGCTATTGTACGGTTGCATCTGTCAAGGCTGTCAAGGATAAGATAGCTCGGGCTTGAGGTCGCCGTGAGAGCCATCGCCTCCTTCGCCATAGCGCAGTATTTCTCGTTTGCTATATGCAGATACGCTCCGCCCGTAAGCACGGGGAGCGTTTTGTGGGCGCTGTCTGCACACATATCCGCACCGAGCGTCATAGGATGCAGATCGACAGGAGCAAATTTCAGATATGCGCCGTGTGCGTTGTCAACCAGTAAAGGTATACCGTGCGAATGGCACACCTCCGCTATAGCGGAAATATTGCTCATACCGCCGTAATAATCAATTGAATTTATAAATACCGCAAGCGTTCTTGAATTGATTTTTGCCTCTATGCTTTCGGGAGTAACGGCGGCGCTGAGATATTCTTCGGGATAGACCCAGGACGGAATAAGCCCCAGCAGGACGCAGGAATTTATAAAGCTGCGGTGCGAATATCTGCCGGCGATAACGTGATCCTTGCCGTTGCCCCTCAGCTTTGCAAGGGTGAGCATTGTCTGTATCGCAAGCGTACTTCCCGAGCAGGAGTACAGCGTTCTCTTACTGCCGAACAGCTTTGATGCGTTTTTCTCGCTTTGCGCTATTATGCCCTTTCCGCCGTTTGTATCGGTGTCGTAAAGGCTGTCCGCTCCGTCAATTTCGGTAATGTCAAGCGGATCCTCCGTTCCCTTATGCCCCGGCATATAACAGCGTATCGTATGACTTTCACTGTTCTTTACAAGAAAATCGTGTATCGGCGTTGTCATTTCTTCAATTAAATTTGAAATATCCATCAGGTATCATTCCTTATCATTTCGTTTATCGCTTTATTCCTGTAAACAAGATCGTGCCTTTCGGTAAAGCCGAGCTTTTCCCAAAATTCGTTACCGCTCTCGTTGTGTCTGAAAACCACGAGTGCAACCTTATTTATCCCGATATTTTTCATAGCGTCCATAGCCGCATCGACAAGGGCGGTCGCTATCCCTCTTTTGCGGTACTGCGGATTTACCGCAGTGTGGTAAATATAGCCTCTGCGCCAGTCCGAGCCTGCCATGATCACTCCTACAACCTTGTTGTCCTCAAATGCCGCAAAGCAGGTATCGGGATTTCTCTCAAGAAATCGGTTTATACCCTGTTCGCTGTCGTCAAGATTATTGAGTCCCATTCCCTTGCATGACAGCCACAGTTCATAGACATCGGAATAATGTTCTTTTGTCATTTTTATAATTTCCATATTTCATTCCCCCTTTGATTTTTATTGTATCATAAATAATGCTGATTTTCAATTTTTTTGCGATAAAAAACAGAAAAAAGGTTGAATTATTCCGGAAATTTAATTATAATTATAATCAGCAGTAATTATATTATCGAATTTCCGATGAAAATCGTTATCAGCAAAAAATCAAAATACGGAAAACCGAAAAATCAAAAAAGCTATGTAAACCTATACGGGTTTACGGAATTTATGGTACAATCAGTGATATTTTTAATGAAAGGGAGTAAATAAAATGCCGGCACCTAAAAGAAGAGGCAGACCGAGAAAAGAAGAATCTGCCGCAAAAAATACAAGCGAAAATCAAAAAACCACAGCTAAATCAGGCACAGCAAAGAAAACTACGGCGAAGAAGCCGTCAGCATCTGCTAAAAAGACACTGAAACCGCAGGGAGATACGGTTTTTGCACTTGATATAGGCACAAGGACGGTCGTAGGCGTACTGGGTTTTATGGACGGCGAAACCTTCCGTGTGACCGATACCGAGAGCGTTCCGCATCTGAAGCGTGCAATGATAGACGGACAGGTAGAGGATATTGAGCAGGTAGCAAAGGTAGCACGCACCGTAAAGGAAACGCTTGAGCAGAGAAACTCCATCAGGTTGACAGAAGTTTCTATAGCCGCCGCAGGCCGTGCGCTCAAGACCTACCGTGTGTCGATGGATTTTGACGTTTCGGATAAGAACACTATCACAGCGGATATGGTACGCACGATGGAGTGCGAAACGATACAGAAGGCGCAGAAAGGGATAGACGAGAAGTACAGCAACGAGGACGCTGTATTCTACTGCGTAGGTCACTCGGTAGTGCATTATTACCTTGACGATTACGCAATGGTAAACCTTGAGGGGCATAAGGGTGACAAGGTCACTATAGAGCTTATCGGTGCATTTCTGCCCGAGGTCGTAGTAGAGGGTCTGTATGCCGCTACGGACAAGACGGGTCTTAAGGTAAAGAGTATGACACTCGAGCCTATCGCCGCAATGAACGTGATAATCCCGCCGGAGATACGGCTTATCAATATTGCGCTTGTTGATATAGGCGCAGGTACGTCTGATATTGCGATAGCCCGTGACGGCGCTATAGTAGCCTATGCGATGGCAACAGTCGCAGGCGATGAGATAAGCGAGGATATTGTAAGGAAATTCTTCGTTGATTTCAATATGGCGGAGAGCATGAAAATACAGGCGAGCGGCGACACGGACAGCATTACATACCGTGACATTTTCGGCAGGGAGCAGACAATATCTAAGGCTGATTTCTTCGAGAAATGCAGTCCGTCCGTTGACAGCCTTGCGGATGTCATAAGTCAGACGGTATGCGACGCAAACGGACAAAGTCCTGCCGCAATGTTCCTTATAGGCGGCGGAAGTATGGCTAACGGCCTTGCGGACGCACTTGCGGACAAGCTCGGAATAGATCACGGAAGGGTCGCTGTAGGCGGTCAGGAATTTATGAAAAACGTTGATGTGGGCGACAGAAAGCTGGGTCCTGAGTATGTAACTCCTGTCGGCATTGCGGTCACAGCCTGCACCAATATGGCGTATGATTTCTCGACCGTTACGCTAAACGGCGAGCAGGTAAGGGTGTTCGATACAAAGTCGCTCAGCGTATTTGAACTTCTCGGCTCGGCAGGCTTCAAAACCTCTCAGATAATGGGTCACAGCGGCGCAGGGCTTAAGTTCACTATTAACGGCGAAACGAAGATACTCAAAGGCACTGCGTTCACTCCTGCGGTAATCACTGTAAACGACAAGCCTGCCGCACTCACAACAAAGATAAAGCAGGGCGACAGCATAACGCTTACGCCTGCGGTGAACGGCGAAAACGCACACGCATTTATCCGTGATTATGCGGACGATATTTCAAGGGTAAGCGTCATATTCTGCGGTGAAAATGCGGTAGCCGGAAAACGTGCCTACGCAAACGGAAAAGAAGTCGGCAAGGACTATGAGATACAGCCGCTTGACAATATAGAGATACACGACGCAAGAACGCTCGGAGCGTTCCTTATGCAGTACGGCGGAGATACGCAGACCGCAACCGTATATGTAAACGGCGAGGAGAAGCCCGAAAGCTACGTTCTTTGTGACGGGGATATACTGGGCTTTGATAAAGGCTCGTCTTTTGAAGCGGTACAAGCCGCCGCTGCCGCTGAGGGCACATCGGGAGTGCAAACGGCTGAGGATATACAGACAGCGGAGCAGGGAAATTTTGTATCCGTAATCTTCAACGGCGTTCCGACCGATCTTCCCGAAAAGGAGAGCAAAACTCCGTATATGCTTATAGACCTGTTTGAAAGAGCGAATATTGACATTGAAAATCCCACACGCAGACTTGTGCTTTCGGTAAACGGGAAAAGTGCGAAGTTCACCGACAAGATACAGTCGGGCGACATTGTGGTAATAAAGCAGGAGGACTGACTTGCATATCAGGAAACTTACGGCACTCACGCTTGCCGTCATAATGCTTGCCGGCTGTTCGGAAATCGACTATTCCTCAGTGGCTTCCGATAACAGTGCGGATACCTCGTCAAACGGGGAAACATCTGTATCGCAGGCGAGTATTGTGACCGAAAATAAAACCAAAGAATATAAAATCAACAAATCAAATTTCAGCTATGTTCTTGAAGCGGAAAAGACGGAAGGAACAAAGCTGATCTCGGATGACAGAAAGTACAGCGGCGAGGGATATATCACAGTGGGCGCTTACAAATCGGTATCGTTTGATATGGAAGTGCCTTCGACACAGTTTTACGATATTGCGATAACCGCACTGTCAGATGACGGCGGAAGTATCACTCTTATTGTTGACGGCGACAAGCAGATAAACAGCGAAAACGGCAGCTATAAGCGTATGAACGGCGAACTGTACGGAGCGTATAACATAGTACAGAGCGATACGTTCGAGAGCCATTCGTTATGTCCTGTATATCTTACGCAGGGAACGCACAGGATAACTCTCCAGACAGTAAAAAACAGCGTTTCGTTGGACAAGATAACTGTAAAGAACACAGAAAAAGCGGCCGATAAGCGTTACTCGCAGGCAGGAACGTGGATCTCGGGCAAGGATGTAAACACCGACCGCATTGAGCTTATGGATTATCTCAAAAGCATTTACGGCAGGAAAACGCTTACGGCGCAGGCCGTAACGCCTAACACGAATACCGAAATTGACGCAATAGTAAAGAACACGGGACGGTTTCCTGCGATAAGAGCGAGTGATCTAAGATACTATACGGCAAGCGGTGCGAAGCTTGTGAAAAACAACACGGATATTCAGCTTTCACAGGAATGGGCTAAAAACGGCGGTATAGTGTCATACACATGGTACTGGTATACGCCTATAGGAAAGACTACCTTTTACCGTGAAGAAAGCACATTTGACATCGGTGCGGCTGTAAGCGACTATGAGGATCTGGCGGTAATGAATGAGGAATCGCTGGCACAGCTTCTTGAGGACGAAACAATATCGGAGGAATGCTATGCTGTGCTGTCGGATATGGACGCAATAGCAAAACAGCTTTCCGTTCTCAAGGACAGCGGTGTTACGGTGCTTTTCCGACCGCTACCTGCAAGCAGTGCGGGGCTGTACTGGTGGGAAAAGAACAGCAAGACTTATAAATGGCTGTGGCAGACTATGCACAGACGATTTGACGAACTGTACGGGCTGTCAAACTTGCTGTGGGTATACACGGCGGATATTGACCCACAGATGTTCCCCGGTGACGATTATGTTGATATAGTCGGCTGTGACGTATATGACAATACCGATACCGCTCATCTTGCGGCGATGTATGCAACGGATTCGTTAACGCTGAACAAGCGAATGCTGGCACTCACGGAGTGTGCCGTATATCCGGATCCGGACATAATGGCAAGGGATAACGCAATGTGGCTGTGGACGGCTATGTGGAACGGTAAATATCTTATCAACGAAAGCGGAGAGCTGACGGGAGATTATATTTCGGTAGACGATTTGAAAAGATTTTATAACCATGAACTGACCATTGCTCGTGATGAGGTGAAGATAGGTGTAAGTTCTGAGTAACGGGAAAGGCTTCGGAAAATGGCTACATCAAAGGAATATATAGAATTTGTCTGCGAGCAGCTTGCCGGCACGGAGAATGTAAGATACAGAAAAATGTTCGGCGAATATATGGTTTATGTCAATGATAAGCCGATACTTCTTGTATGCGACAATACGGTTATGGTAAAAAAACTGCCAGAAATCGCAGAGCTTATGGCTGACGCCGAGTGCGGCTATCCGTATGACGGCGCAAAAGAACACTACATTCTTGATATTGAAAACAGGGAGCTTGTGCACAGTGCGGTAGAGATCCTTGAACGGATCACACCCGTGCCGAAAAAGAGAATTAAGAAGAATTGACAATGAAATGGGAGTGTTACACAATATCCTGCATTCGCAAAAATGCTTTCGCACAGCCGTTTTTTGCGGCTGTGCGAAATTCTTTTACTTTATCCTATTTTAATTTTGTGTCAGATGATTTATCTGCATTTTTGCGGTGTGTGGGTTTATCGACAGTCTGCAGACGATGAGAAACACACGCAGACAAGAAAACCGCCCCGACAGGCGTACAAAGGTACGTTGAGGGGCGGTTGACGCAGTAAGCAAAAATGCTTTCGCACAGCCGTTTTTTACGGCTGTGCGAAATTCTTTAACTTATCCTATTTTAATTTTGTGTCAGATGACTTATCTGCATTTTTGCGGTGCGTGGGTTTATCAGCAGTCTGACCCCCTGTGGAACGCCACAGGGGGTCACAGCTTATATATTGCTTATCATACCATAAGCGAGCATATCTTGTTGCTGTACTCAACGGGGTCTTCTATAGGCATACCCTCAACAAGAAGCGCCTGATCGTACAGAATCTCGCTGTATGTTTTCAGCTTGTCCTTATCCGTTTCATACAGCTTTTTCAGCGTTTCATAGATAGGATGCTCCGCATTGATCTCCAGCACCTTTTCAGCCTTTGCGTCATGCTCTGCAGGCATCTGGCTGAGCACCTTTTCCATCTCTATTGAAAGCAGACCGTCACTGGTCAGGCATACTGCGTGGGACTTCAGTATCTTTGACAGTCTAACGTCCTTTACCTTACCGCCGAGAGATTCCTTCATGAAAGCAAACATATCCTTGCTTTCCTCTGCCTTAGCCTTCATTTCTTCCTTTTCTTCGGGAGTTTCAAGGTCAAGGTCGCCTGCGGATACTGACTTGAACTGCTTTTCGTTATAGTCGACCATCATTTGTAAAGCAAACTCGTCAACGCTGTCGATAAGATAAAGTATCTCATAGCCCTTATCCTTTACAAGCTCGGTCTGAGGGAGCTTGTCTATCTTATCGACCGTTTCGCCGCTTGCAAAGTAGATGTATTTCTGATCTTCCTTCATTCTTGAAACATACTCTTCAAGAGTTACCAGCTTCTTTTCGTATGAAGAATAGAACAGCAGCAGATCCTTAAGCAATTCCTTGCCTGCGCCGAAGCCGTTGTATACACCGAACTTTATCTGAAGGCCGAATACCTTCCAGAACTTTTCGTATCTCTCACGGTCGTTGCGGAGCATCTTTGTAAGCTCGTTCTTGATAGAACGCTCAAGGCTCTTTTCGATTATCTTGAGCTGTCTGTCGTGCTGCAGCATCTCACGGGAGATATTGAGCGACAAATCCGCAGAGTCAACAAGACCCTTTACAAAGCTGAAATAGTCGGGGAGCAGATCGGGGCATTTATCCATTATAAGAACGCCGTTCGAATAAAGCTGCAAGCCCTTTTCATAGTCCTTTGAATAGTAGTCGAAGGGAGCTTTTGACGGAATGTACATCAGCGCATTATATGTTGCTGTACCCTCTGTCTTTGTGTGGATATGTGCGATAGGATCGTCATAGTCGAAGAACTTTTCCTTGTAGAACTGATTATAATCCTCGTCTTTAAGCTCCGACTTGCTCTTGTTCCAGATAGGCACCATACTGTTGAGAGTTTCTATCTCGGTATGTGTTTCATACTCGTTCTCAGTGCCTTCCTTGAGGTGCTGATGGCTTACTTCCATTCTGATAGGATAACGGATATAGTCGGAATACTTCTTTACTATCATACGGAGCTTGTAGTCCTGAAGATACTCGTCGTACTCCTCTTCTTCGGTATTTTCCTTTATCTTAAGGGTTATCTTTGTGCCGACATCTTCCTTGTCACAGTCTGTGATGGTATAACCGTCTACGCCCTGCGAATACCACTTATATGCCTGCTCACTGCCGTAAGCCTTAGACTCGACAGTAACCTCAGACGCTACCATAAAAGCAGAGTAGAAGCCTACACCGAACTGACCGATAACGTTTATATCGTCCTTTTCTGTATCGGTATTGTCATTCTTGAATTTGAATGAACCGCTGTTTGCGATAACACCGAGATTATTTTCAAGCTCGTCCTTTGTCATACCGATACCGTTATCGGTAATTGTTATAAGACGGTTTTCCTTGTCAACCGCAAGGTCTATTCCGAGGTCTTTTCTCTCTATGCCGAGATTCTCCGTCAATGACTTGAAATACAGCTTGTCAAGCGCATCGCTTGCATTTGAAATAAGCTCACGCAGAAATATCTCCTTATGAGTGTAGATCGAATTGATCATCATATCAAGCAAACGCTTTGATTCTGCCTTGAATGCCTTTTTTGCCATAAAAATCATTTCCTTTCTATGCCTGCGCCTTATATCAGCGGCGATTATACTGAATTTATGCCGGTCGTAACCGGCTTAGCACTCTACTGCTCTGAGTGCTAAAATATATTATAACACTATTTTTATATTTGTCAAGAGGGATAACAGGTAAATTTTGTTTTAGTTTTCTGCTTTGAATCTGCTGACGCAATATGTGTTCAAAGGCAAATGGCAACATATAAATATGGCGGAGCAATATGGGTTGGAAGATGATGTTTAATGTGAATTTTAAAATAAGAAAAAATGCTCCCACACAGCCTGTAAGACTGTGCAGAAGCATTTAATCAAGCAGATTTATTATAATTTTGCCGCATTATCAGTATATATCCGGCAGATCGTCAAGTGTAAGAGCGTATTTACTTGAATACATTTTCTTTATAACCGATTTTTCGGTGTAGTTCTCACTGTAATTACTGCCGTTAACGGCAAACTCGCCGCCCCACGTCATGAACCAGCACCACAGTGCGTTTATGCTCACGGCGGAATCTATATCGAAGATACAGCCGTTTTCTGTGAGAGCCGTTATCTTTGTTTTACTGCCGTAGTTTATCGCCTGCTTGAAACGGCTTACCTGAGGATCATAAACGTGATTTCCGGGATATATGTCCTCGCCTACAATATCAACATATTCGTCACCCGGATACCAGTCGGCGCTCTGACCGTTATAGACCCAGATAAGATTGTTACAGCCGTATGTATTTGTCAGCTCTTTATAAAGGTATTTCCACAGCTTTTTGTAAGCGTCTGAGCCTTTTGCGCCCCACCAGAACCAACCGCCGGAAGCCTCGTGCAAAGGTCGCCATATAACCGGTACGCCTGCTTTTTCAAGACGCTTTAACTGCTTAGCTATTTCCTTGATGTCACGGTCAAGCAGTTTCTTTCCTTTTGCGTCCTGTCCGTTCATTACTTTTGCTATATCGAATTTGCTGCTCTTGGTGTAGAATCCGCCCCACCAGCCGTCAGGACTGTTAGCCGTGCTGTTAAGGTATTCGGTCGGAGCGTTCCAGTGCCAGCAGAATGTTACGATACCGCCCTTGTTGGCAAATTCTATCGCCTTTTCGACAGCGGAGGATGATTCGCCGAATGCCGTTCTTGATGGAGTGTAGCTCATCATATCGAGTCCGAGCAGGGCGGGGTAGTCGCCGGTAAGATTTTTTATCGCTTTGAATTCGTTGCCGTTTATTCCGCCGTCACACTGCTGACCTGTGATTACATATTTTCCGTAGCTGTCCTTAAGGAAACTGTACAGCTTCTTCGTGTTTGCGGTGGAGTTCTTGTTGACAAGAGATGATGTGACGTTATAGGTGCTGTTGCTTATTTTTGCACCAGTCTTCACTGTTATTTTATCAAGCTCTATCCAGCCCCATGACTTGATTATACGGATATTGTGGTCGCCTTTTGTAAGGCTTACCGCACTTACGGTGTAATCCGAGAATTTATTGTTCTCGCCGGTGAAAGTGCCTACCTTCTTACCATCGGTATAAATGTCGTTTTCTTTGGAACCGCTGATGCCCATTGAGCGTATTACAATATCATAAATACCGTCTGACGGAACATTTATTTTAATCTGGCAGTAGGAACGGTCATTTTCGAACTTTCCTACCGACTTTCCGCCGGATGCATTGCCGTTGGATATGACGGACATATCTTTTGACAGCTTTCCGTTTTCCGCTTCATAGGTTTTCGAAAAGTTCAGTGGCTTGTCGTCAGTCTGCTTTACGGTTGTTGTGGTAGTCGTTGCGGAAGGCTTTTTGGTGGTATCGGCGGCGGTTGCAGACGCAGGCTTGTTTGTTGCTGAACCTGTGTTGTTTGCGGGCTTGCTTGCTGTAGCGGCAGAAGAACTGCTTTCCTGCTTGTTTGTCGAAGGCTTTGACGTTTCAGAAGAAGCATCAGACGAGTTGTTTTGCTTGTCTGAGCTGTCAGCCGATGAACTGTCCTGCTTGTCTGAACTGTCAGATGACGAACTGTTCTGCTTATCGGAACTTGTTTTATCAGAAGTGTCTGACGAGGTATCGTAAGACGAACCGCTGTCGGAGGAGGTATCCTGCGATGCGGTTTCGGCAGAAGATACTGTCGAAGCTGATGATGAGCTGCCGGCTGACATGTTGCCGTTATCGACACTGCAACCGCAGGCAGATATTATTACTGCCGCACATAAGATAAGTGAGATGATACGTTTTTTCATTTTTCTTTTCCTTTTCCATTTCCGTTTGCCTGCCGTAAACGTGATAAGGCAGGGCTTGTATTCGATTACACTAAGATTATACTATATAAGCACACAAAAGTCACGTCCATATTTTGCTTGTTGCAAAATCCGTGATTATCACCAATAGTGGCTACGAGGATTTATCACAAATTCACAAAACAGCAAAACAAGTCTTGCAAATTTAACTTAAATGGTGCATAATACTTGTGTAAAGGTTTACATGAAAATTAAGCAAGTCTGCTTTAATAAGAAAGGAATAAGAAATGAAGTACAGAAAAATAACAGCGGTCATACTTGCGGTAGCAACGGCAATATGCGCCGCAGGCTGTAACGGAAACGATAATTCGGGAACATCGTCAAGCGGCGACGTGACCTCATCGGGCAGTGGTGACAGCAGTATGACAAGCGATAATACAACATCGGGAGGCAATTCGGCAACAGCACAGGCACAGTTTACGTTCAGCCAGGTAGCTATGGGCGGCGGCGGATTCGTAAGCGGCGTATTTGCAACAAGCGAGCAGGGCTTATATTATGCCCGTACAGACGTCGGCGGTGCATACCGTTATAATAAGGATACTCAGAAGTGGGAATCCATGTCTTACGATATAAGTGAGGAAGACAGAGGTCTGCTCGGTATAGACGGTCTTGCATTCGGAGAAAAAGATCCTAACAAGGTATATATGCTTGCAGGCACGGAGTATTTCAGCAACGGCAAAACCTGCCTCTTATACTCCGATGATTACGGCAAAACGTGGAACCGTACCGAACTTACCGATATGATAACGGCACACGGAAACGGTATGGGCAGAGGAAACGGCGAGCGTATTGCGGTTGACCCCAAGAACAGCAATATAGTATATGTCGGCGGAAGAACAGGCGGTATAATAAAGTCGACCGACGGCGGAAAGACGTTCACTGCACTTGATATGGGAACAAAGACGACAACGTCAAACGGCAACGGTATATGCAGTATCATAATCGACCCCAAGTCGGGCGATGACAGTGCCTGCACAACTATATATGCGGCTGTTTCGAGAACACAGGAGGAAAACCTTTATAAATCGACCGACGGAGGCGTTACATGGAATTCTGTTGCAGACGCACCTAAGGGAATCATGGTTCAGAGAATGAAGTACAACGGTGACAGCAAGATCGTCATTACCTATGCCAATACCGAAGGTCCATGGAACAATAACAGAATTGCCGGCGGCGTAAGAATTCTTGATATGTCGAACGATTCGTTGACAGATATTTCTCCTGCAAAAAAGAGCTTCGGTGATGTGGTGATAGATCCTTCAAACCCCGACAGAATGGTTGCCTGCACGGAGAATATATATGTTCCTCAGCCAAACGGTCAGTTCGGTGATGAATTCTATGTTACTACGGACGGTGGCAAGAACTGGACGCTTCTCAACGAAAAGATGAAGATGAGTGATGGCGGAGTAGAGTGGATCTCGACAGCGTCTATGCACTGGTGCAGTTCAATGGCGATTGATCCCAATAACACAAATAAGATAATGGTGGTATCCGGTAACGGTGTGTTCACCTGCGATAATATATGGGATGAAAGCCCCGAATTCTACTTCTTCTCAAAGGGCATAGAAGAAACTGTTCCGTATGATATAATCAGCATACCCGGCGGTAAGCTGGTAAGTGTTATAGGCGACTATGACGGTTTTGTACAGGATAGTGCCGAAGAATACGGTATGGTACACAACAGCGTTGCAGGCTCAATGACCGGTCTTGCGATAGCGGCAAAGGCAACTGATATATGGGTAAAGTGCGGCGGCAGTGAAGAAAAGCCGGGCTTCTGGTATACGCTTGACGCAGGCAAGAAATGGGTGAATGTTACCGTTTCGCCGCTTGAGAGCGGAAAGGTGGCATACGGCGGCTATGTGGCAGTTTCTGCTGACGGCAAGAGATTCTTCTGGGCACCCGGAAATGACAGCAACATCTACTATTCTGACGATCAGGGCAAGACCTGGACAAAGAGCGAGGGCGGAGTAGGCTCAAAGAAAATCATCTGCGACCCCGTAAACCCCGATTATGTATATGCCGCAAGCGGCGGTGCGTTCTTCTACAGCGAGGACGGCGGAAAGACATTTACTCAGAATATGACGCTTTCTGTATTCACTGCGGCAAGACCTGTGGTCGCACCCGGCAAGGAGGGCGTTGTATACTATCCTTCAATGGGACTTCAGGTATCAACAGATAACGGCAAAACGTTCACAAGATTGGATTCTTTAGCTGCTTGTATGGCGGTAGGTCTTGGTAAGGGCAAGACGGACAGTGATCCTTATACCATATTCGTATGGGGCAAGCCCTCAAACGATGATTCCATAGGTCTTTACTGGTCTGAGGACGAGGGTAAGACATGGAGCAAGGTAAGCGATGATCAGCATCAGTTCGGCGGTCCCGGCAACGGATATTTTGTTGTAGGCGATATGAACAAATACGGCAGAGTTTATATGAGCACAGTAGGACTCGGCGTTGTATACGGGGATCTTGTGCAGTAAGCAGGACAAAAAGATAAAGTATAAGCGGAGCAGATTTCCACCTGCTCCGCTTTTGTTTATCATTTATTTACTTTGCAGTCTTGCACGGATTCTTGCAAAGAGTGATTTTTTTGGCTCTTTATATAGCTTTTGTGCCTGCTCGGCTTCCTGATATGCACGTTCATAGAACAGCTTGTGTACCTCTATGCGTTCCTCGCCCGGCATAGCTCTTTTATGGCGGTAGATTCCGTCGCTTCCCTGCACACGAGCCTTGACGTTATCCTTGAGCATCGTGTTGAATATATCAACCGCCTTATCGGCAATTATCTTATCCTTCAGCGGTACGGCAACCTCCACACGTCGCTCGGTATTTCTGGTCATAAAGTCTGCGGAGGAAATATATACCTTCCTGCGTTCGCCCTTGCCGAAAATATAGATACGGCTGTGTTCAAGGAAACGTCCGACTATCGAAATGACCGATATGTTTTCGGTGTAACCCGGCACTCCTGCGATAAGACAGCAGATACCTCTTATTATCAGTTCTATTTTTACTCCCTGACAGCTTGCTTCTATCAGCTTGTCTATAATATCCTTGTCGGTGAGCGAGTTCATTTTAAGGCCGATATAGCCGTTAGTACCGTAAGTTATCTCGTTGTCGATCATTTCCACAATGCGTGACTTGAGGCATTTCGGCGCTACAAGCAGTGTTGTACTGCTCTCAACTGTCGTACCGAGCGACAGTGCATTGAACACGGTGCTTGCGTCCGCACCTATGTCCTTATCCGATGTCATCAGCGTAAGGTCGGTGTAAAGACGTGAGGTTTTCTCGTTATAGTTACCTGTGCCTATCTGAGTATAATATCTGATGTTGCTTCCCTGCTTGCGTGTTATCAGCAGCAGCTTTGAGTGTACCTTCAGAGCGTCAAGACCGTATATTATCTTAACGCCTGCCTCCTCCATCTTCTTGCTCCAGCCGATGTTGTTTTCCTCGTCAAATCTGGCACGAAGCTCAACAAGCGCCATTACCTGTTTGCCGTTTTCGGCGGCTCTTATGAGAGCGCTTACGATTTCGCTGTTTCTTGCGACACGGTAAAGCGTTATCTTTATGGAAGAAACATAAGGATCGTCAGCCGCCTCATCAAGCAGACGCAGGAAGTTCTTGAACTTGTTGTAGGGGTACGACAGAAGTATATCGTGCTGTGAAAGCTGGGCGAACATACTCTCGTACGGGTTTACCATTATTGAATTCTGCGGAGAAACCTGATTGTAGAAAAGCTCGCTCCTGTTTTCAAGCTTATCCTCAAGTGCGGACATAAAGCCGAAATCAAGAGGACAGCTCTGCATAAACGAGAAGCTGTCTGACAACTCAAGATAATCAAGCATACGTTTTACAAGTTCCGGTGAAGCATCGTATGAAAACTCGGCTCTTACCGGCATCAGCTTCTTTCTCTTGCGGCACAGTTCTTCCATTACGTTTCTGAAGTCCATATCGTGATCGTAAAGAGCCTCGTTCACGTCAATGTCGGCATTTCTCGTAACACGCATGATACAGCGGTTTTCAACGAAGAAATTCGGGAACAGGGTATCAATGTAATGCAGTATCACATCCTCAGCCAGAACATATCTCAGATTCTGACCGGGCAGGAAAATAACACGGGGGAAATCCCTGTCACATTCCGCACTCAATATTCCCACAAGCTGCTTTTTCTTTTCCTCGTTTTTGCTTTTGAGCAGAGTGCCGATATATATCGCTCTGTTCTTTAAGAACGGGAACGGGTGGTTCTTGTCTATAATGCTCGGAGAAAGTAAAGGGAGAATTTCTCTTTCGAAATACAGCCTTAAGAACAGCTTATCGTCACCCTTAAGGTCGGCGGGCTTTTTAAGTTCGGCATACTCACTGAGCTTTGCCGAAACCTCTGAAAAGGCGCAGTCCTTAATATAGAGCAGATCCTTTACCCTGCGTGCGATTTCCTTAAGCTGTTTTGCGGCGGTCATACCCGTCTTGTTCTCGCACTTGCTAGGGTCTACCAGATCCTGATCATACAGTGAACCGACACGGACCATAAAGAATTCGTCAAGGTTGCTTGTGAATATTGATATAAACCTCATTCTCTCAAAGAGCGGAACATGTACGTCCTGCGCTTCTTCGAGTACACGCTGATTGAATTTCAGCCACGATAATTCACGGTTATCATAAACGTTGCTGTCTGTCATAAATTACCTCTTTTAATGGATTAAATACGGTCTGAAGGTGTAAAGGGAATGTAAAATATCCCGTAATATGAATATAACCGCCCGCTTTCACGGGCAGTTATTGTTCGTTCTTTACTTGTTTGCCTGTTCAAGCGACGCTCTTATAAAGTCCTTGAATAAGGGGTGTGATCTGTTGGGACGTGACTTGAATTCGGGGTGGAACTGAACAGCCACGAACCAGGGGTGAACGCTTCTCGGAAGCTCAACTATTTCAACAAGCTTTCCGTCGGGTGACTGACCTGCGATAACAAGACCGCTCTCTGTCAGCTGCTTGCGGAATACGTTGTTGAACTCATAGCGGTGGCGGTGTCTTTCATAAATAAGCTCATCGCCGTAAACCTCACGGGAAATAGTACCTGCTTCAAGTTTGCAGGGATATAAGCCAAGACGCATTGTACCGCCCATATCAACATCCTTCTGGTCGGGCATAAGGTCGATAACGTTCTGCTCGCCTTCGTGGAATTCGCTTGAATTTGCGTCTGTAAGACCTGCCACATGACGTGCAAATTCGATTGTAGCCATGTGCATACCAAGACAAAGACCAAGATAGGGCTTCTTGTGCTCTCTTGCGTAGCGGACAGCTTCAATCTTGCCCTCGATGCCTCTGTCACCGAAGCCGCCGGGAACGAGAATGCCGTCGCAATCATGCAGAAGCTCGTCTGCCGTTTCGGGAGTAACCTCTTCTGAATTGATGAGTTTTATTTCAACGTGTGATTCGTTCTCGAAGCCTGCGTGACGCAGGGATTCCATAACGGAAATATAAGCGTCGGGGAGTGCAACATACTTGCCTACAAGACCGATTACGGTATTCTTTGTGGCGTTGTACTGACGCTGAACCATATCCTCCCATTCCTTGAGATCGGGAACACGGGGATCAAGTCCGAGATGATCGCATACTACCTTTGCAAGACCTTCCTTTTCAAGCATAAGAGGTACTTCATAAAGAGAAGGAGCGGTAAGGTTCTGGATAACATCCTGCTTGCGAACGTTACAGAAGCTGGCGATTTTATCTCTCATATCCTGAGGAATCTCCATCTCGCTTCTGCAAACGAGAATGTCGGGCTGAATACCGAGCGAGAGAAGCTCCTTTACACTGTGCTGTGTGGGCTTAGTCTTCATCTCGTTGCTGCCTGTGATGAAGGGGAGGAGAGTAACGTGGATATAAACAACGTTTTCTCTGCCTACATCCGAAACTACCTGACGGATAGCCTCAAGGAAGGGAGTGCTTTCAATATCTCCGACCGTACCGCCGATCTCGGTTATAACAACATCTGCGGTCGTTTCGGCTGAGTTTGCAACTCTGTATATTCTTGATTTGATTTCGTTTGTTATGTGGGGGATTACCTGAACCGTGCCGCCGAGATAATCTCCGCGACGTTCCTTATTAAGAACTGTCCAGTAAATCTTACCTGTTGTTACATTGCTGTACTTTGAAAGGTTTTCGTCTATAAAACGTTCATAGTGACCGAGGTCGAGGTCGGTTTCGGCACCGTCGTCTGTTACGAAAACTTCACCGTGCTGATAAGGACTCATCGTACCGGGGTCAACGTTTATATAGGGGTCGAACTTCTGGATAGTTACCTTGTAACCTCTCATCTTGAGCAGTCTTCCGAGTGAAGCCGCCGTGATACCTTTTCCGAGTCCCGACACAACGCCGCCGGTGACGAATACATACTTTGTAGCCATTATTTTGTTCCTTCCCTTGAGCTTTTCCTGCCCGTCGTATTGATTTTATATGTCAATTTGAAAAATAAACACTACTCACTATTATACTAAATCCGTTCGGCTTTTTCAAGTGCTTTTCGATTATTTAAAGTTGCTTTACGGTGTACAAAATAAACAAATAACCTTTTTGGTATTTGTGCATATCGTTTAATTTTGAAAAAGTGTAGAAAATTTATGTGAAAAATGCTAAAATTAAAATAAGCATCTCTATAGTGTTTTTTTAATTTTGTACATATAAAGCCAGCAAAATCCTTGATTTTCTATAAAAGGAAAAAGATGCGAAAATCCCTTTGTTCAAAGGAAAGGAAAGTAAAAATGAAAAAGACTGTTTTGCGTGCCGCCGCAATAGCTGTAGTGCTTGCTATGGCAGGCTCTGCTTCCGGATGCTATTTTTTCCCGGAGGAAGAAAAGCTCCTCGATCCGCCTGTGCTTAAGGTGGAGGATGTTACATATTCTACCTATAAGGCGGTAAAGAAGACTATAATAAACAAGGCGAGTGCGACCGGCTACTGCGTATCCGAGCTTCAGCAGGACTGTTCGTTTACAGAGCGTGACGGAACTCTTAAAACGATATATGTCAGAGCGGGAGATACGGTAAAGAAGGGCGACCTTATCGCCGAATACAACACCGGAGATCTTGAATACGAGATACGCACTCAGGAGCTTAAGGTTCAGCAGGCGCAGAATACATACGGCTCAAGCGGTGCGGAGAATGACCGTTTACAGCTTGAGATTGAGAAGAATACACTGGCGCAGCTTCAGAACGAGTACGATACCTCTAAGCTGTATGCACCGTGTGACGGGCTTGTCAGCTTTGCGGAGCGTATGAACGCCGGCTCGAAGGTACAGGCGTACAAGGTCATCGCTACAATAATAGATCCCGATAAGATATATGTAAAGGCGGCCGTCAATGATGATAAAAAATTCACAAAAGGTCAGGAAGTTACAATAACTATTGACGAGCAGGAGTACAAGGGTACTATAGTAAAAACGCCTGTTGAGGCAAAGGAACAGGGCGATGAGGATACAAGCTCGATATATGCCGAGTTCAAGGGAAGTCTGCCCGGCTTCAGCAAGGTGGGAACGGTTGCGGATATAAGCTATATCAAGGAACAGGCGGAAAATGCAATCGTAATACCGAAGTATCTTGTAAAGACGCTGTCGGGCAAGAACTATGTACAGGTCTATAAAGACGGAGTCAAGAAGGAAACGGATGTCGAAACCGGCATAAGCAATGCTACGGAGATCCAGATAGTATCGGGACTTTCCGAGGGTGACGAGGTTGTTGTCAAGTAAGACGGCAAACTGAACAGGCTTTACTTTCGGAAGGAATAATACAAGATGTTTACTTTATTATGGCGCAAAATGCGCAACACAAAATGGATGGTGCTGTGTCTTTTCATCGGCTTCCTGCTTGCCGCAGGTATGATGAGCACTATTCCGATATATATGGACGCATCCTTACAGCGTATGCTGATAAAGGATATGGAGCAGTACCAGATTGACAACAACAAATATCCCGGTCTGTATTCCGTTACAAAGACGCTTCAGATAACGACAGATACGAATACTCAGCAGGCAACGATAGATGATGTTGTATCAAAGTCGGATTCAAGGATAAATGCTATAGGAATCGCCTCGGAGAACAGCAAGACAACGCTTATTGACGATTGCCTTTATATCGTAAACGGCGAGCGTAACGGTTCGGAGCTGTCTACAAGGCTGAAGCTGATAGGAATGACCGACAGCCTTGACCATATTAAGCTCGTCAGAGGCGAGCTGCCCTCAAAGACCTCTGTTGACGGCGTGTACGAGGGACTTGCTTCAGAGGACGCACTCAAAACGCTCGGCATAAATATGGGCAATACATATAAGATAGTTTCGCTTGCGGCAGGTGTTGAGCCATATTATGTGAAAATCACCGGCGTATATGAGCAGAAGACCGACAACGACAGCTACTGGGCAGAAACGCTCGACAGCTATCTCAATGCCATATTTGTTGATTACGATATGGTAAGAAACGACCTTATGCCCGCAGGCAGATTCAATGCGGTAAACATTGCAAGAAGATATTCTCTTGACTATCATACGCTTGATATGAACAGAATATCCGCTGTTACTGCGGAGCTTGAAAAGGACGATGCGTTCTATAAAGAGGCAGGATATGCACACGAATTCAACGTTGCGGATATAATCGGCAACTATACCGAGCGTGCGGAAAAGCTCACCCGTATACTGTGGATACTCCAGATACCCGCAATGGTAATGCTTGCGTTCTATCTGTTCATGGTGTCTCAGCTGAACGTTGACAGAGAGCGCAACGAGATTGCCGTATTCAAGAGCCGTGGCGCAAGCTCGTGGCAGATATTCGGTATGTATGCCGCAGAGTCGGGCATACTCGGTATTGTAACGCTTGTGGTCGCACCGTTCATCGGACTTGTGCTGTGTCAGTTCCTCGGAGTATCAAACGGATTTTTAGAGTTCGTAAACCGCACGGGAATCGCCGCAAAGATAACCGGAATAAGCGTTATTTACGCACTGCTTGCGGTAGTGGTATTCTTCCTTACCACGATGATACCGATTATCCCTGCGTCAAAGCTGACTATCGTACAGTATAAGCAGAGCAGGACAAAGGTTGTAAAGATGTCGCTGTGGGAAAAGTGCGGTGTTGATATTGTGCTTCTTGCGGTGTCATTCGGCTTCCTTTACTTCTACACAACGAATATCACAAAGTCGATAGCTGAGGGTACTTTTGAAGCGACAGGCGAGCTTGACCCGCTTCTGTTCATATTCTCAACGCTTATGATACTGGGCTTCGGTCTGCTGTTTATCCGTATCTATCCGTATCTTTTAAGGATTGTGTATTATGTACTGCGTCCGTTCTGGACACCCTCACAGTATATGGCTATAACCACCGTGTGCCGTTCACAGGGCGGCAAGGAACGTTTCCTTATGCTGTTCCTTGTAATGACCTTCTCATTCGGTCTGTTCTCGGCGAATACGGCGAGAGCTATAAACAACAATATAAGCGACAGGATTTATTATGAGAACGGCGCAGATGTCGTAATGACGGAATACTCGCTTTCGACCTCGGAGGAGGGCGGCTCAAGCACCTATGTAGAAACCGACTTTTCACGTTATGAGGCGCTTGACGGTGTGGAGATTGCCACAAGAGTTCTTGTGAATGATAATGTAAAGCTGAGAATTGCAAACAAGAATGTTGCAGATCTTACTCTTATGGCAATAGAACCTGATAAATTCGCACAGACGGCATGGTTCAGAAACGATCTTCTGCCTATCCACTGGTGGAACTACTGCAACGCACTTGTAGAGAGCCGTTCCGGCGTTATAATCTCAAGAGGACTTGCGGAAAAGTCGAATGTTTCGCAGGGCGATGTAATCTCGTTCAAGTGGGGCGGAAACGACAGCCTTGATACCACTGTTATGGCTATAGTTGACTACTGGCCCGGACTTAACCCCAACGAGTGCGACTTTGCGGTAATGAATTATAATTATGTAAGGGCGAGAACAGAGCTTGAGCCTTATCAGATATGGCTGAAGATGAAAGACGGCGCAACAAGCGAGGCTCTTTACAAGAGTATAGAGGAGTCTATGCTGCCGCTCGAAAGCGTGAAGGACAGCTCACAGATGCTGATAAGCGAAAAGACGGATCCTTCACTGCAGGGTATGAACGGTGCGCTGACGCTCGGATTTATAATCATAATGGTAATGACTATAATCGGCTTCCTTATTTACTGGATACTGTCCATAAAGGGCAGGACACTGCAGTTCGGTATTTTAAGGGCTATGGGTGTGTCATTCGGTGAAATAATAGGAATACTGGGATATGAACAGCTTCTGGTATCGGGTGTTTCAATAATCTGCGCATTTATCATAGGCGGAGTTACAAGCGACCTGTTTGTACCGCTGTTCCAGTATATGTATAATGTAAACGAGCAGATACCGCCGTACAGAGTAGCGGCAATGCAGGCAGACTACATTAAGATGTATATACTTATTGCTATAATGCTTCTCGGAGGATTTGCGATACTCGGTGCTATTATCAGAAAGATAAATATCAACAAGGCACTGAAGCTCGGCGAGGATTAATGCCGGTATAAAGGAGGAGTGTTTTTGGAGCTTGCTCTGGGAATATTCAAGAAAACACGTTTTTTGTTTGCACTGATCGCCGCAGGGGCGGGAGGTGTAGCAATTGCTGCAAATAATAATACGGCTTATGTTATCTGCATAATCTTCATTGCGCTGACCATCGCTTCGGACGCAACCGTAATGGTGCTGAGCAGAAAGCTGAATATCCCTATAAAGTACCGTGAGAATTATTTCAGATTCGGCAAGAACAAAAAGGATAAGAAATAATGCAGAAGATACTGGGATATATAAGAAAAGCCGTACAGGATTTTGACCTTATACAAAAGGGCGACAAAATCGCAGTGGGAGTATCCGGCGGCAAGGACAGCCTTGTTCTGCTTGCCGGACTTGCGCAAATGAGAAGGTTTGCAGAGTTTGATTATGACATAACAGCTGTCACGATTGACCCCGGTTTCAACGGTGTGCCGAATAACTATGATGCGGTGGCAAGGCTTTGCGAAAAGCTGGACGTGCCTTTCAGCCTTGTTCATACGCAGATAGGCGAGATAGTATTCGACATAAGAAAAGAGCCTAACCCCTGTTCGCTTTGTGCGAATATGAGGAGAGGTGCGCTTCACGATGCGGCAAAGGCGGCAGGCTGTAACAAGCTGGCGCTCGGACATAACAATGACGATGTTATCGAAACATTTATAATGAACCTGTTCAACGAGGGCAGGATAGGATGTTTTTCGCCTAAGACCCACCTTGACCGCAAGGATATAACGGTCATCCGACCGCTTGTGCTTGCACCTGAGTCACAGGTGTTATCCGCCTGCAACCGCAATGGGTTTGAGATCGTGAAGTCGGTCTGCCCTGCGGACAAGATAACGTCAAGGCAGAAAACAAAAGAGTTTTTAAGGGATATGGAGCATAAGGACAAGGGCTTCAAGCTCAGAATGTTCACGGCACTCAGGAAGAGCGGCGTGGACGGCTGGGTATACCCCGATAAATAAACAACAAGAGGTGACCGTACTTGGCTGTTAAAAGACAGACGCTGAATATTCCCGAGCAGGCATTGCAGGTGCTGAAAATGCTTGAACGTGCAGGTAACAAGGCGTATTTTGTCGGACAGTGCGTAGCTGAACTGCTGAGAGGCGGCTCGCCTATGGATTATGATATTATCACTACGGCGGACTTTAGCGAAATGCTGTATGTGTTCCGTGATATGCGGATAGTTTCGCAAAACGAGGATATGAGCAGTGTTATGGTGTCGTCACTTGGACTTGTAATACAGGTGTCAAGCTATTGCGGCGAAATAAAGGACGGAAAAGCAGTCTATACCGACAATTATATTTTCGACCTTGTTCACCGTGATTTTTCCGCATTTGCAATCGCATACCATCCAAGAAAAGGATTCAGAGATCCGTTTGACGGTATGCCGTGCATAAAGGACGGCGTGATAACGCTGAAAGCAATAGGCGAATATCCCGTTGTGATGTGGCACGAAAACGATCTTGATGAAAACGAGCTGACGCTTAAACTCGAACCCAAGTCGAGCCTTGTTACAAACCCGTTCAATATGCTGACAGCGCTTGAACTGCTCGGTGCAGAGAATTATGAGATCGACAGCGTTACAGCCGACGCAATAAAGGCGGACGCACCGCTTCTGCGTGAGGCAGATAAGCACGAGTTGTCAAGACGCTTTACGAGGATTCTTCTTACAAGAAATATTTCGGGCGTGATGGCTCGGTTTCCGGAGGTATTTTCCGCAATAGAGCCTGAATTGCTGAAAGCGCAGAGATATAAGGAAAGATATTATGACAGCACGCTGTGGGAGCATATTTCCAAAAGCGTTGAGTTTGCGCCTCCGCAGGCTGATATACGGTATGCTATGCTGTTCCACAACGTCGGCATCCCCGATTGCAGATGCCGTGATTCGCACGGCAACACATTCTTTTACGGTCACGGGGAGTACGGCAGGATAACAGCGGCGAATTTCTTCGAAAAGTACAGGGCGGAGCTTAAACTCCGCAGTGACACGGATATGCTGATAGAATCGCACGATATAAGCATCACGGAGGACAGGACGGCTGTTAAAAGGCTGCTTTGCGAGTATTCTCACGAGGAACTTAAAAAGCTGATAAAGCTCCGTATAGCCGATGATACGGCGAAGCCTACGGTGCATGAGGGCGTTATAGCAATGTACCGCAGAACATTGACAATGCTTGAAGATATAATTGCGTCCGGCGAATGCTACAGTATATCACAGCTTGCCATAAAAGAAAACGATCTTATTACGCATCGCCTTGTCGCAAACAAGGCACAGGCGAGAGCTGTTATAGAGTCGCTGTATGAAGCGGTGCTGGTCGAGCCGTCGCTGAACGTTGCTCCGATACTGCTTGATATGGTGAGAAAAAGTATGCGCCGCTGAAAAAGGTACGCTTACGAAAGGATTGATGTTATGCAGAACTGTTGCCTCTGGATAGGCGGAGTAAAGGTATCCGACCTTGACGGTATCAGGGACAATTTCAATATAACCGATGTTAAAGGCTATTATCTCGGCGGCAGACTTGCTGACTGGCTAAGGCTCGGAGGCTATGATAACGAAGCGGCAAGAATTGATAACATCGACAGAAACGGCGACGTGGACAAGGCTCTTGAGGATATATTCACAGGAACAAATGAAGAATCCAAATGCGAAAATAACAGCGGTGAGTACGGCGGTTATCATTTCAAGACGGTGACACCTCCGTTTTTAAAGCGTGAAGCAGGAACAGTTGTTTTATCGGCAGACGGTTCGTTCAGACTTCCCGTTATGACGGGAAGCGGTTCGTTTGCCGGTTCTTTTACGGCATCTTCGTTTGTAGGTTCGTTCGGTTCTTACAAGCATCAATATGAATACGAATATGAGTACGGCTCGGGTAAAACGAGCTTTGGCTCGTTCAATATCGGCAGTTTTGATATAACGAGCTTTCTTTCGGGCAGTTTTTCGTATGACGAGCTGTGCGTGGGCGGCAGCTTTACGCCTAAGGCGCTTATGCTTTTCTTCTCATCTGAACCGCTTAACCGCTACGGGTACGGGATACATCTTATATGAACGGATTCCATTCATTTTCATCGGCGGCTTTTTTCGCCAAGAACCCGGGTAAGAAGCTCACTATGAGCCTACCCGACATATACTGCACAGTGATTTCGGCTTTGCAATGGCGCAAGAACGGCAACAGCATAACTATGCTTACCGACAGCGCAGGAGCAGAGCTTTTTTCCGCTCTCGGCATAAACGATATATGGAACGATATAAAGGTTGTCATTCCCGATGATCTTGACGGAATAGACCCTGTTATGTTCTGGGCGGGAGGAAAGCTGATTGCTTTACAGCAGTTTTCCGCTCCGTGTGCTATGATAGATACGGATTTTATCGTGTGGGAGGATCCTCCGTTTGAGGATAAGATAATTGCGGCACACGAGGAGGAGCTTATGCCGTCCGTCTACCCCGATGTTTCATCGTTCATGCTTAAAGGCAAGGTGCTTGACGAGGGACTTGATTATACAACGTTACCTCTCAATACGGCGTTTTTGTATATTCCCGATGAGGATTTCAAGCAGTATTACACATCACGCTCCATAGCGTTTATGAAGTCGGCGGTGTACGGCGGAGATTATCTTACATATATGGTTTTCGCCGAGCAGAGATTGCTCCCTATGCTTGCGAAAAGGTGCGGTATTGAATATACAACGCTTCTTGACAAGGACAGGCTGTTCCTGCCGCAGAATAAGTTTACTCACCTTTGGGGCGCAAAGCAGAAAATGCGTGATGACAAGGCACAGCTTGACAAGTTCTGCGAGCGGTGCAGGGAAAGGGTAAGAAAATCATACCCACAGTATGATTATATAATTACAAATATTGAAAATGCTGTAACTGATGGCATTCAATACAGATAAAGTCGGATTGCGGCGGCGGATTTCCGCCGCCATTCCATTTTCACCGGTTAAACTCGGCATTTTTGACGAAAAAACACCGCCCGAATTGCAAAAGTCATTGACAATACCCAAATTAGATAGTATAATAATATAGTACGCAGGCGAAATTCGCCATAGCGGAATTCGGAAACACGGTAATTCACCGTAATATAACATGGAGGCTTTTGGTAATGAGAGTTTACAACTTTAGCGCAGGTCCTGCGGTACTTCCCGAAGAGGTACTTAAAGAAGCAGCAGATGAAATGCTTGACTACAAAGGAACGGGTATGTCCGTTATGGAGATGTCCCACCGTTCAAAAGCGTATGATGCAATTATAAAGGAAGCTGAAAAGGATATCCGTGACCTTATGAATATCCCCGACAACTACAAGGTTCTGTTCTTACAGGGCGGTGCATCACAGCAGTTCGCCGCAGTTCCCATGAACCTTATGAAGAACGGCAAGGCTGCTTACATAATCACAGGCCAGTGGGCTAAGAAGGCATATCAGGAGGCACAGAAGTACGGCGAGGCTGTAGCTGTTGCATCATCGGCAGATAAGACATTCTCTTATATCCCCGATTGCTCGGATCTTGATATTCCCGAAGACGCAGACTACGTTTACATCTGCGAAAACAATACTATCTACGGCACAAAGTTCTGGCAGTTACCCAACACAAAGGGTAAGGATCTTGTAGCCGATGTATCTTCCTGCTTCTTATCAGAGCCTGTAGACGTAACAAAGTACGGCGTTATCTACGGCGGTGTTCAGAAGAACGTTGGCCCTGCCGGCGTTGTTATCGCTATAATCCGTGAAGATCTTATCAGAGATGACGTTAACCCCGCAACTCCCACAATGCTCAAGTGGAAGACGCAGGCTGATGCCGATTCTCTTTACAATACTCCTCCCTGCTACGGTATCTATATCTGCGGCAAGGTATTCAAGTGGATAAAGAAGATGGGCGGCCTTGAGGCTATGAAGGCTCACAATGAGAAGAAGGCAAAGATTCTTTACGATTTCCTCGATCAGTCCAAGCTGTTCAAGGGTACGGTAGAGAAGAAGGATCGTTCGCTGATGAACGTACCTTTCGTAACAGGCAACGAGGAGCTTGACGCAAAGTTCGTAAAGGAAGCTACAGCAGCTGGCTTTGTAAACCTCAAGGGTCACAGAACCGTAGGCGGTATGAGAGCTTCTATCTACAACGCTATGCCTATCGAGGGCGTTGAAAAGCTCGTTGAGTTCATGAAGAAGTTTGAAGCCGAAAACGCTTGATTATAACCGTATAGGTACAGGAGGATATACCAATGTACAACGTAAAGACATTAAATAAGATTGCCGCTTGCGGTACAGACCTTCTTGACAGAAGCAAGTACACTGTAGGCGACGATATAGACAATCCGCAGGCAATACTCGTTCGTTCCGCATCTATGCACGAAATGGAGCTTGGCGATGATTTACTCGCTATCGCAAGAGCAGGTGCAGGCGTAAACAATATTCCCGTTGACAAGTGCAGTGAAAAGGGTATCGTAGTATTCAATACTCCCGGTGCAAACGCAAACGCAGTAAAGGAGCTTGTAATACTCGGTCTGCTCATCAGTAGCCGTAAGGTCACAGCCGCTATCGACTGGGCAAAGACCTTAAAGGGCAAGGGCGACGAAGTAGGCAAGCTTGTTGAAAAAGGCAAGAGCCAGTTCGTAGGTCCTGAGATAAAGGGCAAGAAGCTCGGTGTCATAGGTCTTGGCGCAATCGGCGCATTAGTTGCCAACGCAGCCGCTGAGCTGGGTATGGAAGTTATAGGTGCAGACCCGTTCCTTTCTGTACAGGGCGCTCTCAACCTTTCAAACAAGGTTAAGTATGTAAAGAGCAACAAGGAAATTTTCGAAACCTGCGACTATATCACAGTACACGTTCCGCTTACTCCCGAAACAAAGGATATGATAAACGCAGACGTTATCAAGACAATGAAGAAGAACGTCCGCATTATGAACTTCGCAAGAGGCGGTCTTGTTAACGAGGACGCAGTTGTTGAGGCTCTCGCAAACGGCGGTATGGCGGCTTATGTTACCGACTTCCCCGGCGACAAGATACTCGGTGTTGACGGTGTTGTTGCACTTCCTCACCTCGGAGCTTCCACTCCCGAAAGTGAAGATAACTGCGCTGTTATGGCTGCAAACGAAATCAAGGATTATCTTGAGAACGGCAACATTGTAAACAGCGTAAACCTCCCCAACGTTTCAATGTCAATGACAGGTGACGCTAAGATTTGCGTTATCCACAAGAATGTTGAAGGCCTTATCGCAAAGATTACAACCTGTATCACTGAGGCAGGTATGAACATTGAGAACATGGAGAGCAAGTCAAAGAAGGACTATGCTTATACGGTTCTTGACGTTAAGGGCAATGCAGACAGCGTAGCCGACAAGATAAGAGCAGGAGAAGCTGTGATTTCTGTAAGAGTTATCAAGTAATCAAAAACAATCAGATAAACTATGAACCGCCGTGTTTCGCACGGCGGTTCAATCTGTCAAAAAACCTATTGTTATTAAAGCTGTACATTAAAATGTATCACCAACCCTTCCAAAACCGCACTATCCCTCGAAAAGCACCACCACACTTGCCTCCCCAGCTTGTCAAGCCAAGTGCAACATATTTTTATATTTTTTGATAAACTCAATG
>OHFP01000186.1_pt1 | contig 37754 bp, 29 predicted proteins | sample 1567591 | NCBI WGS metagenome assembly OHFP01 (sample SAMEA3879547, study PRJEB24766) | human gut metagenome | biome: human-associated habitat; feature: feces | place: USA | collected 1985/1987 | reverse complement strand
ACGAGCTGCGCACCCAGACCCAGCGGGATTTTTCCCGGCTGTTTGAGCCGGAGCAGTCTGCTGTGCTGTACGGTTCCGTGCAGTGGAACAGCCGCCTGCGCACCCTGCTGGAGCTGATGCGCATAGTTCGAGCCCGCCGCCGGTGTGGACATCGGCGCCCCGACCACGTAGTCCGTGACGTCGCGCAGGGACCAGGCCACCTCGAAGTTTTGCATCAGGCAGGCGTCGAAAAAGATGTATTTCAGACGGATACCGGCCGCGTCGATGGCGTCGGCCATGGCGTCTACCTCCATTTGTGTCCCGTCATTGCTGGCAGTGGAATTTTCCCCCGTGTCTATGCCGAACGAATAGGGGCTAATCGCTGTGGGATAGTCCGTATCGGTCGCCGGAATCCAGCCGTCGGCGTGCGACCACATCACCAGGCCGTATTCCTCCGCCGGGTAGTGGTTGCGTGTCCATTCCAGCACGTCGCGAAGCGTGGCCGGATCCGTGCTGCACACGTCGCCGGTCCACGTGCGTACCGTCTGCGGCGCAGCTTCCTGCCGCGTGTAGCGGTAGAGGCGCGGCGCACCGTCGTCTACGAAGACCAGCAGGCGGTCCTCGTCCGGGATGTAGGCCCGTCCCTCCAGGATTTCCTGCAAGTCGGCCGCCTTGTACGAGTAGTAGTCGAGGGAGTTTTGGGCGGACATGTAGATGAGTACCGTCCGCCGGGCGGGTACGCCCTCACCGGCCGGCACGTCGGGCGTGTCGTCGTCGCAGCCTTGGAGCGCCGGGGCCGCCAGGAGCAGCAGCGGGAGAAAGTAGCCTTGAAACTTCATGGAACGGGGCAGGTTTGGGCGCAAATTTAGTGAAAATTCGTAGCTTTGGGCATTCTGCTCCGCCAATTCTTGCCCGTTTGCCATTCTTTTCGTTATTTTGTAGGCCGATTTGGCAAAATAAGAAGAAAATAATGAAGAAAGCCCTTTTTATTACCGCAGCCTGCCTGAGCCTTATGCTGACGGCCTGTGGCGGCAGTGAGGAGAAAAAGTCCGCCCCGGCCGACAGCGCTTCCGTCTCGGCGGCGCACGGCCCCATCCCTGCGGATAACGACCTGACCCGGACCAGCACCGTGAAGCAGCAGGGCCAGACGTTCTACGTCGAGATTCGTCGCTACGTGGACAAGCAGCTGCCCACGGTGAAGGACGAGCTGGGCCAGGATTTCTATGACAACAGCGTCGAGGTTACGATTCAGCACGAAGGCACCCAGTTCTTCCGCCACACCTTCTCGAAGGAGGACTTCGCCGAATTTCTTTCGGAGGAGGAGCGCCGGACCTACGTCTTCCTGGGCATGGCCTACGACGACCGGAAGGCCGAGGGGCGCGACCTGTGCCTGGCCGCCCAGTTGGGCCAACCGGGGACGGGCGAAGGGCCTGCCTTCACCATCGAGATTCCCATAGACGGCGGCGCGTTCAGCATTGTGCGCGACACGCAGCAGGAGACCATGAAGCAGGAGGAACTGGGCGCGTGAGCCCGGTGGGTGGCCGCGTTTCTCCCCAGGCCCTTTCCGGAAAGTGAGGGGCCCCGCTACCCGACTTTTCCCATCGATCTCCCGCCGGCGGGCACCGGCGCCGTGGCGCGCCGGCCTGTGTGACGAAAAACGGGGCTAAGGACTGTAAAAACTGTCCTTAGCCCCGTTTTTACGGGCCCTATTCCCGTTCGCACGGGGATAGGGCCCGTGGCTGCGGCGTCTAGGCCACACTGTCGACGGCGACGCTGTCGGCCGGAGCCTCTTCCACGACGGTCGAGCTGCCCAGGCTGCTGCTGGCGGCGTTAATGGCCTGATAGGGCGACAAGTCGTCGAGCCGCAGGTCCGTGAGGTCGTTGGTCGACACCAGTACGCAGAGCGTGTCGTCCTGCCGGAACGTCAGCCCGAAGTTTCCGTTGGCGAAGCGCACCAGGCGGGCCTGTTTGTTCTCTTGCAGGGTGGCGCCGAGCGAGCCCAAGCGGTCCGACAGTTTCTTGTAGAGCTCGCCGGCCTTTCCCTTGAGCTTGTCCTTCGCCACCAGGGTGATGGCGATGACGGAAGGCGAAAGGTCGCGATAGGCATAGCCCGTGATGCGCTGATAGGTATAGAAGCCGTTGTCGAAAGGTTCGGTCACGGCGTCGGCCATAGTGGCGGGGAACACCAGGTTTACCCCGATGTCGGCCCGGGACAGGGTCGTGCTGTAGTCCAACTGGCTGCGGTAGAGGTATTCCTCAGCGTCGTCGCGGTAGGGGTTGTCCGAGCGGCTGGCCAGCAGGGCAACGACCTCGGCCGCCTTTTGGCTGAACGTGAAGTCGTAGAGGCCGTTGGCCGAAATCTTCATGGCTTCCGTCAGGGCGTCGAGGTCGATGTAGTCGCTCTCTACCCAGACGTCTCCCATGTCGCCGTCTATGTTGTAGAGGTCGGTCTTCAGCCCCTTCTGGAGTTTGCCCTTTCTGTCGATGAGGCCCCAGTAGTTGTCGGACAGTTCGACGAAGGCCTGCTTGCCTTTGTAGAAGGGGAGGCACTGGCTGAATTCTTCGTGCCCCACCTGCTCGCCTTTCAGGTCAATAAGGAAGTATTCATCCTTATTACGGTCGCGGGCGTAGAGCAAGTCGTCCGCGGCAAACCGAAGGCTGGCGTACTTGGCGCGGATAACCGTCTCGCCCTTGAAGTCCATGACGCCGTAACTTTCGCCGTCTGTGTAGATGAAATGACCGGCGCGGACCTCCTCAATGCCTTTGATGCGCGTCGTGGGGCTAAGCGCCCATTCCCCCTTCTCGTCGATGAGGCCGAACGCCTCCTTGTCGCCTCGCTTCACGGAGGCGTACATCACGCCGTCGGAGATGGTGCCGCCCAGGGTCTCGTACTGGCCGAGCGACCATTCCGAGACAAGGTTGCCCTTCGTGTCGAGGAGGCTGACCTTGACCTTACCGCGCTGTTCGTCGTCGTTAAGGTACTGCTCATACTTCTTGTCGACGGCGAGCAGGCGACCCTCGTTGCAGTGCGCGATGCTGCAGAAGACGGGCTTGAGAACGACGTTGCCCTTCGTGTCGATAACGCCGAGGTAGCCCTCCGCGGTCCGGAAGATGGCGACACCGTCCCAGAAGTTCGAGACGTTTTCCACGGATTTGCTGTCCAGCTTGTCGAGTTTCTTGACCTCTTTGCCGTCGCGGTCAATGAGGGTGACGCATTTTCCCTCCTCTACGACCGGAGCCACCTCGTCGAAGAAGAGGGCTGCACTCTTATAGGCAGTGCCCACCTGCTTCGGCTTCTCTTCGGTCGTGTATATTTCCCAGAGTCCGTCGGCGTTTTTCACCATGAAGCGGCCGTTGACGGCGACGGTGGGGCGGTGTTCAAATTCGTCCTCGAAAAGGACTTTCCCGTCCGTGCCGATGAGTCCCCAGCGCCCGTCCTCGGCCGATTGGAACGGGAAGTAGTCGATGAGCTCGTAAATGTCGTCTCCTTTCGAGCCGCAGGCGCAGAGCAGCACCGTGGCCAGGAGCAGAAAAAGGGAATGAAACTTTTTCATAGGCGTATCGTTATTGGTTAAAACAGAGTGCGTAAGGATTTCGTTGCAAATATAAAGATTGTTTATAAAAAGTCAGAAAAAAAGAACGCGAATTAACGAAAAAGGGACGCGTGGCCAGGATTTAACCGGAAAAGCGGGCAGGGCGTTCCTATTTTTTGTATTTTTGCACCTGCTATTCTTAGGGGCTGATTACGAATCAGTGTGATTTTGAAATTTTATGCTGTTACCATTTGTATTTGACCCATTTCTGAAATCTGTGTTATGGGGCGGCTCCCGCATAGTTACGTATAAGGGTTGGCCAGCCCGGCCCGAAAAAATCGGCGAAAGCTGGGAGCTTTCAGCCATGCCGGGCCGCGAGTCCGTCGTCAAGGCGGGCGCGGACCGGGGACTGTTGCTCTCGCAACTGGTGGAGAAGTACGGCGAAGCCCTGCTGGGCCGGAGGGTACAGGCTTTATACGGAGACCGTTTCCCCTTAATTGTCAAGCTGATTGATGCCCACCGCGACCTCTCGCTCCAGGTGCACCCCGACGAGGCACTGGCCCGGCGCCTGCACCAGGCCAGCGGCAAGACCGAGATGTGGTACGTCGTGCAGGCGGACCCGGGCGCCGCGATTTGTGCCGGCTTTGCGCGCGACCTGTCACCGGCGGAGTACGACCGCCATCTGAAGGACCGAAGCATCATGTCTGTCGTGACGCGCCACGACAGTCACCCCGGCGACGCGTTCTATCTCCCTGCCGGCTGCATCCATGCTCTCTGTGCCGGCAACCTCGTGGTTGAGGTGCAGCAGGCCTCGGACATTACGTACCGCGTCTATGACTACGACCGCCTGGACGTGGACGGCCGGCCGCGCGAACTGCACACGGAGCTGGCCCGTGAGGCCCTGAATTTTCGGGCCGCGGCGGACTGCTTTATTCCCTACGACCACGCGTCGAAGGGGAGTACGCCGCTGGTCGACGGGCCGTATTTCCGCGTGAACCGCGTCGTGCTGCGTGGCGCGTTGCCGATTGCCGGCGGTCGCGACGCCTTTGTGGCGTTGATGTGCGTGGAAGGCCGTGTGCGCCTGCTGAAGGCCGACGACGCCGTTCCCGTATTGTCGTTGCAACGCGGCGAGACGGCTTTGCTCCCCGCCGCCGCTCCGGACTTGGTTGTGGAGGGTGAGGCGACGTTGCTCCAGGTGACGGTGTGACCGCGCCCGTGCGGCGATTTCTCAAGCCTGGGCCGGCTGCCGGAATTTCTCAGTGCGCAGGCAGGCGATTAATAAGGCGTCGCGCCGGCCGAAGCATCGGGGCGGACGGGGGCGGCCGCGTTTTTCCTATATATAATAAAGGCGTGTATCCTGTTGTTCCCGCAATCGGGGCAACAGGATACACGCCTTTGGTATGAATCCCAGTCGCTGGCCGCTTACTGCGCGGAACGCGACAGCAAGGAGTAGGTCATGGCATAGCCTGTGATGGCCACGTAGCAGATAAGGGGAATGACGAAGGCGACAGACATGCTTCCCGTGGTGTCTGCGATATAGCCCATCGAGAGCGGGGCCAGCGCGCCGCCCACAATGCTCATAACGAGAAGCGAGGAGGCCATCTTTGTGTGCGTACCCAGTCTGCGGATGGCGAGTGCAAAAATGGTGGGGAACATTATGCTCTCGCACAGCAGGCAAATGAAAAGCATGACGAGGCCCGTCGTCCCGTCCAGCGTCAGTACGAAGACCATGGTGAGCGTAGCAGCTATGCCACAGATAGCAAGGAGCGAGGCCGGACGCACGGTGCGCATCACGACGCTGCCTATCATGCGGCCTACCATGAAAAGCCCCATGCCCAGGAAAGCCAGCCAGAGTCCGGCGGAGGCCTTGTCGAGCCCGGCGTTCTCTACGGCGAAATTGATGAAGAAGCTGTTGACGCCGGTCTGCGCCGCGACGTATAGGAACAGGGCTACGAGGCCCAGGACGAAATGCGGGTAGGAGAAGAGCTTTCTTTTATGGGAAGAGTCCGTGTCGGTAACGGCGGCACTCTCTTCCTGGACTTCCGGCAGTCGGATTCTTGCAAAAATCAGGGCTACCAGTAACACCACGATTCCGATAACGGCGTAAGGAATGGCGATGTCGGTTTGGCTGCTCTCTCCTCCGTAGAGGCAGAGCGTGCCCACTAAGGGACCGAGAATCCAACCCAGGCCGTTGAACGACTGCGAAATGTTGATGCGTCGCTCCGCACCGGAAGGGTCGCCGAGGACCGTAACGTAGGGATTGGCTGCCGTTTCCAGGCAGGTAAGCCCACAGCCGATGACGAAAAGCGAACCGAGGAAGAAGTTGAACGAATTAATCATACTGCCCGGTATGAAACTCAGCGCTCCCACGCCGTATAGCAGCAGGCCTGTGATGACTCCTGCACGGTAGCCGAAGCGGCGGATCAGCGCCCCGGCCGGTAGGGCCATGAGGAAGTAGCCGCCATAGACGACCGCCTGCACTAAGGCGGAGCGCGTCTTGTTCATGTCGAAAGCGTCCTGGAAGTGTTTGTTGAGCACGTCCAGTATGCTGTGAGCGAAGCCCCATAGGAAAAAGAGGGTCGTGACCAGGAGGAACGGGAACCAGTAATTCTTTCCGTCCTTGGTTTGAAATAGGCTCGGTGTTTTCATGTTAGGGATATGTAGAATTGCTAATCTCTGAAGCGTTTCGTCAAGTCGCCGAAGCATTCGATGCGGCGGTCGCGCAGGAAGGGCCACCAGCGGCGTACGTTTTCGCTCCGTCGCAGGTCCACCTGCACTACGGCGTTGGTTTCCTCCTCGCCGGCGCGGAAGAGCAATTCCCCTTGCGGTCCGGCGACGAAGCTGTTCCCCCAAAAGGAGATGCCGTTCGTTTGCCCCGAAGGGTCAGCTTCGAGCCCCGAGCGGTTGACTGCGATGACCGGCAAGCCGTTGGCTACGGCGTGGCCCCGTTGCACGGTGACCCAAGCCTCTCGCTGTCGCGCCTGTTCGTCGGGCGTGTCGCTACTCTCGTAGCCGATGGCGGTGGGATAGATAAGGAGTTCCGCCCCGGCCAGGGCCATGAGCCGCGCTCCCTCGGGATACCACTGGTCCCAACAGACCTGGACGCCCAGCCGACCGACGCTCGTGTCGATGGGCCGGAACCCCAGGTCGCCGGGCGTGAAGTAGAATTTCTCGTAATAGGCCGGGTCGTCCGGGATGTGCATCTTCCGATATTTCCCGGCTATGCTGCCGTCTTTTTCCAGTACGACAGCCGTGTTGTGGTAAAGCCCGGCAGCCCGGCGCTCAAAGAGCGAGCACACCAGCACGACGCCAAACTCGCGGGCAATCTGGCCGAAAAATTCCGTAGACGGTCCGGGGATGGGCTCTGCCAGGTCGAAGAGAGCCGTGTCCTCTGTCTGGCAAAAATAGAGTGAGTTGTGTAATTCCTGAAGTACGACGAGCTGCGCCCCCTGACGGGCCACGTCGGCAATGTTCGTTGCCAGTTTCTCGCGGTTTGCCGCGACGTCGGCCGAGCAACTTTGCTGGATGATGCCGACCGTAAGGATAGAGCTTTGGGGCATAATATAAATAATGTGTGAGTAAACGAAGGAAAGGCGGCGCGAGGGCGTGCCGGCCGGGGAACAGAAACGCGGGCTCCTATAATACGCCCCGGGGATACTGCATCGTGGCGCAGTGGAGCGAGCCGTGTTGGCGGATGAGTACGCGGCAGTCTATGCCCACGAGGTCCAGGCGGGGAAAGGCCTTCAGCAAGGCCTGGCGGGCCGCCTCGTCTTTCTCGGGCTGCCGGTAAGTAGGGTAGAGGACAACGTCGTTCATCACCAGATAGTTGGCATAAGTCGCGGGCAGCCGTTGCCCGGTCTCGTCCGCGATGGCATCCGGCGTGGGCAGGGGAATCAGTTTGAACGGATTTCCGTCCATAGTGCGGAAAGACTGTAACTGCTTTTCCATGCGTTGCAGTTCCTCGTATTGTTCGTCCTCCGGGTTATCGCATTGCGTGTAGACTATGGTTTGCTCCGGGCAGAGCCGGGCCAGTGTGTCGATATGGGCATCCGTGTCGTCGCCGACCAGTTCTCCGTGCTCGAGCCAGAGGACCTGCTCTACGCCCAAGCGTTCGCGCAGCAGCAGTTCTACCTGCTCCCTGTTGCGGTCCGCTCCCCGGTTCGGGTTGAGCAGGCAGCGTGTCGTCGTGAGCAGGGTTCCGCAGCCGTCGGTCTCGATGCTTCCGCCCTCCAACTCGAAGTCCAGGCAGTCCACGTAGGTCCCTTTCACCTTTCCCTGGTCGTAGAGCTGACGGTTAATAGCGTTGTCCAGGCTGGCCTCAAACTTTCCGCCCCATCCGTTAAAGCGGAAGTCGAGAAGTTCAGGGCCGTTGGTTCCCAGGACAGTTAGCAGGCCGTGATCCCTGGCCCACGTGTCGTTGGTCAGGCATTCCGCCAGGACGACTCTTTCCATCGCGCGCTGTGGCAAGTGTTTCTGCAGCAAGGCCTTCACGGCGTCCGGCTCCGGCGTTACGATGAGGAGCGTCTCGCGCATGGCAATTTCAAAGGCCATGCGCAGGTAGCAGGCCGTGACATCGGCCAAGTCGTCGGCCCAATCGGTGCCGGCGTGCGGCCAAGTCAGCTGGACGCCGCTCTGTGGGAACCATTCGGCCGCCAGCGTACGGCGCGGGCGGCGCACCGTAGTTTCGAGGGCATCGCCTTTCAGGAACATGTCCAGATTCAAGTCGGCCTGGGGCGGTTTAGGGGGCAAAGTAAAAAGGCCCATAGGTTTGATGTTTAAGAATTAGGGTCCGTGTCCAGACGTTCTAAGGGCAGGACGTCGAAAGTATCGAGGTATTGAATGAAAGCGTCGGTCGTGGCGGGCAGGGCCTGGGCGTCGATTTCCTGCGCCTGGGGGAAGAGGTCCGTGGCGTAGCCGTCGCCTCCCGTGGTGATGAACTCGTCGGCCACGAGGTAGCAGCGGGCGTCATCGGCCAGGGCCTGGCGTTTCCCGTCCGGTCCCACGTAGAAGAGGCGTATCACGTGTCCGTCGTCGCCCCGTTCCGTCTGCAGCCAGCCCGTTTGCAGCCTGCCGTAGCGTTGGTTGTGGAGGCCGAAGTCAACGAGCCGCCGCAACTGTTCGCCTGTCAGGCGATAGACGCGCAGGGCGTTGGCGAAGGGCAAGGCTTCCCCCACATCGAGCACCGTGATGCGGCCCTCGTTGAAGCCGGAGCGGATGCTGCCGAAGTGGCTCACTCCGATGACGGGTACGTCCGCGCCCAGCCCCGCCGCCTTGCGGTAGGCCTCGGCGTAGGATTCGCAAACCAGGGAGCCCATTACGGTCTGGTGCCACTTGTCGTCGCGGTCGTGGATGAGGGTTCGGGGCGACGCCGTCAGTTCCTTGCCCAGCGGCGTGCCGCCCCGCGTCGTCGTGTGGAGCAGCAGCGAGTCGATTTGCGCTTGCAGTCGAAGCGGTCCGCCGCTTAGCGGCCGGTCCGCCTCGACCGGGCAGAGTTCCGGTACGACCCGGGTGACCCGCATCGTGAGGGTGTCGACAGACACTTTAAGAATGCCGATATAGTTCCCGTGCCACTTTCCTTGAACCACAGGATATGGAGCCTCGCCGATAAGTCCGCACACCGGCTGGTGTGTGTGCGCCGTCAGCAGCCCGTGCCAAGTCGTGTCCCGCAGTTGCTGCAGGCACGCGCCGTCCGGGTCGTCCCAGGCGGGGCTGCCGTTTTCCATGCGTGTCCCTACGTGGGTCAGGAGCAGGCGTATCTGCGCGTCGCGTACCTCTGAAAATTCGGGCAGCGCTTTCAGGCTGTCGAGGACGCGGGTATATTGTCCGTCAAAGGTGAGGCCTTTCAGTTTCGACGCGCTTGCTTGCAGGGGCGTCGTCGAGGTGAGCAGTCCCACGAAGGCTACTTTCAGCGTTTTGTCCTTGCTGAGTTGTACGCTCTGGGTGGCGAAGGGCTGGGCAAACTCCGGGACCTTGCCGGAATTGTCACGGACGTTGGCGCAAACGTAATTCAGCTGCCAGCCCCGGGGCCGTAGCGGCTCGTCCGCCCATTTGGCGGCGAGGGCCGCCTGACCGTCGTCAAACTCATGGTTCCCGATGGCCGAGAGCCGGATGCCGAGGTCGTTGAGCAGGACCGGCAGCAAGGCGCCACGGGTCGCCTGGTAGAAATAGCTGCCCCCGAAGTTGTCGCCCGCCGCCACGGTCACGTGGTAAGGGTAAACCTTCTTGAGCGAGTCGAGCGTTTGCCAGAGCGCAGGGGCCCCGGGGATGTCTTTCCGCGCGTCTTTGACAAAAGCGCCGTGGAAGTCGTTGATGGAAAAGACGGCTACGGTCACTTCGTCAGCGCCTGTTGCGGGCGGCGTGGCGCCGCAGAGTGTAGCCAGGGAGCAAAGCCCGCTCCCTATGGTAAGCAGTAGTTTGGTTTTCATGCCTGGTATTCTTCCCCGTAGAAGGGAAGCACGGCAAAGTTACGATTTTCTACGCATTTACCCAATATTTTGCAATATATCCGGCCTACTTCGGGCGTCGGCGGCGACCGGGAGCGGCGCCTGGCTTCACGGCGTCCCGTTTTGCGGAACGGGCGGAAGGGAGCGTGCGCCGGTCGGCCCTGCGTCAAAAATATATAAAAGGAGTAGGCGCCGCGGGCCACTATCCTTTTTCTCACTATTTTTGTTTGCTGAAAATAGAGCGCGGCACGGACGAACGAAGGGAAATGCGGTTTCCTGCTTGGACAGCCGCCCGCCTTTCACGCCCGGGTCGTACGAAGCCTGTTTTGCTGCGGCTCCCGCTGGGGGCCCGTTTCTCGCCACCTATGTTCAAAACCAATAAAAAGGAAATTACTACCATGAGAAGAGTTGAAAAAATGCTGGGCACTATTGCCCTGGCTGGTGCGGCTGTGATTTTTGCCGCTTGTGCTAAAGAGAAAATCGAGGGGACCTGGGTGCAGCCCGTTCCGGGTATGGAGAACATGACGCAGGGCTTTGTGCTGACCGAGGACGGTAAGGCGTCGTCCGTTTCCATGGCTACGTTGCAGTACGAAACCTGGCAGCGCGACGGCGACCGCTTGATTCTGAACGGGAAAAGCATTGGCAACGGACAGACCATTGCTTTCAGCGACACGCTGGATATTGTGGAACTGACGGCCGATAAGCTCACGCTGAAGCGGGGCGACTTGACGTTGGAGTATCAGCGTCAGCAATAGTCCGGCCCGTAGCAGGCCCGTTCCGGAGAGTGTCGGAACATAGGCCGGACCGGGCCGCGCCGTGGCCGGGACGTATGAAAGGAAAACGGGGACAGAATGAGTTCATGCTCAGTCTGTCCCCGTTCTTTTGACGGGATAATGTCGAACCCCTTGGCCCCGGGCTCGCAGCTCCGGGCCCGGGGGCTGCCGGCAGCGCTTACGAGCGGCTGACCTGCAGGCCCTGGTCCGAAAGCGACAGCTCCACGAAGCGGGCGTTGGGCGCCAGCGGGCGTTCCGTAAGTTCCTCGCGGATGCGCAGCGCCGCCTGTGCGTCTTTGGCCACCATGTACATGAAGCCGCCGCCGCCCGCACCGGGCAGCTTGTAGCCCAGGCAGTAGTCGTCCACGCGGCGGCACAGCTCTTCGATGATCGGAGGGTTTGTCCCCGCGTCGAGGGCCTTGTTCTGTTCCCACGTTTCGCGGACCAGCTGTCCGTAGCGTTCCCAGTTGCCCCGCTGTACGACGTCGAAGAGCGACAGGGCGTGCTGCTTCATCTGTTCGAGCAAGTCCAGATGCTTCGTAGCGTTGAGGAACATGCCCCTGACGATTTCCGTCAGGATGTGCTTGGCCGTGCGCGTCACGCCTGTGTAGTAAAGCAGGTGGCAAGGGCGGAAATCCGCGTTGGTAAAGAGCGTCTCCGGCAGCCAGCGGGTCACGGCGTTCTGCGCGAATCCGCTTGTCGTCTGGAGCAGTTTCACGCCGTGGAGCACGCCGCCGTACTGGTCTTGCCAGCCGCCGCCCGTCGTGAGCAACTGTTCGAGCACGAGCGTGCGGTTGCAGATGGCGTTGCGGTCCCAGCCCAGTCCGCAGAAGTCCGAGAGTGCGCCGAGCACCGTGGCGGAAAGGATGGAGCTCGTGCCGAGGCCCGATCCGGCCGGTACGGCCGACAGCAGCGTGATTTCGATGCCCGACCCGAAGGCCTCAAGCTGTTGGCGGAGCGAAGCATAGGTTTCGGCCGAGAACTGGGGCGCGAAACCGCAGAGGCAGAGGGCGGCCTTCGGGATGGAGAAGGGGGAGCCCACGGCCACGTAGCGTTGCAGCTCGTCGTAGGTCTCGATGCGCTCCATGGCGCCGAGGTCAATCGACCGACAGATGATGACCGGATCGCGACAGGGTTTCACGTAGACCTGCAAGGGCGGCTGCCCGTTGAGTTCTATGGCGGCGTTCACCACGTTACCGCCGTTGATGAGGCAGTAGGGCGGCGTGTCCGTCCAGCCGCCGGCCAGGTCGATGCGCACCGGGCTGCGGCCCCAGACAATCTGGTCCGCGCAGGTCGTCATCTGCGGCCGGCACTTGTGGCGCAGGGCGTCGGCCGTGAGGCCCTCGCGCAGCAGGCCGAAGGCCCGGTCGGCGAAGTGGCGGGCCGTTTCGGCGTGGTCCGCGCAACGTTCGGCCTCGGCCCGGAACATCGCGTCGTGGATGCGGGTGAGTAGCGGCGCGTCCTCGGGCAGCGGCGCCGGCAGGGCCAGGCGGTGGCGGGCAAAGTGGGCGGCCATGTCCTTCAGGTCCACCTGGTAGAAGATGCTTTTCGTCCAGTTGGCCGCCAGCTTGGGCAATATTTCCACGGCCCGCTCCTGGCGTTGCGCGAAGAGGCGGGACAGGTTGGCCTGTTCGGACAACTCTTCGGCGGAGCGGCGGGGCAGGGCCGTCCACCGGGCGCCCAGTGTGGCGTCGGGCGCGGCGTCGAGCATCCAGTTGAGCCACTGGCCCATCTCCTCGACCGAACTGAAGACGGGGAAGAGGCGGGCCGACTGGAGGTCGTCGGTCGGTCCCAGCGCCTCGGGGGCTATGCCGTGGGCCTGGAGCCACTGGGCCACCGGGCGGTTCAGGTAGGTCGTGCCCTCGTCGGCCACGGCGCCGCGGAAGGCGTCGTAGTAGCCGTAGGGACGCAGGGCGTATTGCTGTTCGCCCACAGGCACCACGTCGACGCAGGCCCCTTCGGGCAAACGGACGGACCAGTCGTTGACGGGCACGCCCGTAATGATGTGGTGCGAGGCATAGTGCCAGCCCTCGCCCATCCAGGCGTTCTCAATCCAAACGTGCGTGTTGGCGGTCGTCGGCCGGTTGGCCAGGTGGGCGTTCTGTATGAAGAAGGACGGTTGGCGTTTTACATTTTTCTGAATGATAAAGCGTTGGTCCTTGACGAGGTTTTGCAGTTCGATGGAGGAGTGGAGCATGTCCTCCGTGGTGCCGAAGTGGTAAAATTCGCCGCCGGGCAGGGGCAGGATGGCTACGCTGAGGCGCCCTATCTCTTCGTCCGGTTGCGACGGATGGCTGCCCAGGGCGCAGCCGAACTGCGCGTAGAGGTCGTAGTTGCCGCCCGGGGCTGCGTCGCATTGGCGGCGCAGAGCCAGGACTGCGCGGTCCGAGAGCAGCCATACGCCGATGTCCATCAGGGAGAAGTGCGTGGACTGGTAGGCCGATTGCGTTTCGAGGCTGGGCTTTTGCAGCATGAAGTCCAGCTCGCCCGGGCGGTCACGGCGAATCATGAAGACGCCGTGGTGCGAGATTTGTTCGGGCGTGGCCCAAAGGCCGTAGCAGACGACGTCGGCCTCGGGGATGTCCTGAAGCGGTTCCGTGGTGCGGAGATAGACGTCGCCGCTGGCAATCAACGTGCGGAGCGAAGCCGGCGCCTTGTGCATGATGCGTTCATAGAGCGGCAGCTGCAGGTCCAGCAGGTGCTGGTCGATGCGCTGCCCCCGCGCCCAACGGAACACGGGGAACGGCGTGAGCACCTTACCGCAAGGGGCGTAGGCCGGCAGGCGCCGGCTTTGGCCGCCGGCGTGGAGCAGAATGCGCGGCTCGCGGCCCAGCCACTCGCTGAAGGCCACGTCCGGCGCTTCGGCCTGGCGGCACGACTCGAGGAGCCAGACGGTGCCGCCGCCCGAGCCCAGCTTGTGCCCCACGGGGTCCGAGGTGCAGAAATATTCGGAGCGCGGGACTTGCATCAGGGAGTGGAAGCAGTCCACTACGTGGGGCGGGAGAGAAAGGAGTTTTTTCATATGGTGAGGAATATGTATTTTTTCGGGCGGCTTAGGAACGTCTGCGGAAGGTGACGAAGCGATTGAACAGGTAGTTGAACACCGTGTAGGCAGCCATGCCGACCAGCTGGGCCCACCATTCGCTCCACAGCAGCAAGGCGCCGCGGAACACGAGCCACTGGAGGCCCCAGCAGAGCAACGCTCCGCCCAGAAACCAGGCGGCTTCGGCCAGCCAGCGCGTGCCGCGGCGGCGGAACACCCATACTTTGTTGAGCGCAAAACTGTTGCACATGCCCAGGGCGAAACTGATGAAGTTGGCCGCGTCCAGGTTGCAGTCTGCAGCGCGCAGGGCCATGAACGAAAAGAACGTAATGGCCGTGTTGAGTACGCCTACGAAACCGTATTTCACAAAGCGGATGATTTCCTGATTCATAATTTCAGCCGTCTCCGCAAAGGTAGCGGTTTTTCCGGAGACGGCAAAACGGCGCGGCAGCATTTGCCCCGGTCCGGCGGCGCCTGTGGAACGCGGCGTACCGGGACGCCCCGAAGCCCCCGGGCCGGTGGGCCGCGGCACGGGCCTTAGCCCCGTAAAAACTGGGCCTATTCCCGTGCGAACGGGGCTAAGGCCCGTTGTTGCCGAACCTATGGGCGGAAAAAGCGGGACAGCCGGCGGCGCCCCATCAGGCGGGGCGGGAGGGAGCCCCGTACGGACGTCTGTACGCATCACCGGCATCGCAGCGCGCCGCACTGGACAGCCAGCGGCGCGGAGCGGCCGCGTGGCGCCTGCAAAAAATTAATGGAGGCCAGCGTCACTACGGGCCTCCATTAACCAACACAAAAACTAAACTAGACTTAACTAAACTATTTACTGCGTTATCATCGCGACAACTTCATGGTGCGAATATATGCAATCGGATAGTCCCAAGCAAGAAAAATCCTGAATTTTTTTAGCGAAAGCCTTGTTTTTAACATTTCGAGGCCTTGTCGAGGAGGTAAAAGTCCAGAATTACCAGCGCGGCCATGGCTTCTACGACGGGGACGGCGCGGGGGACGACGCAGGGGTCGTGTCGGCCGCGCGCTTTGAGCACGACGGCTTCGCCCCGGGCGTTGACGGTGGGCTGCTCTCGTAAAAGGGTGGCCACCGGCTTAAAGGCTACGCGGAAGTAGATGTCGTTGCCGTTGCTGATGCCGCCCTGGATGCCGCCGCTGTGATTGGTGGCGGTGCGGACGCCTCCGTTCCCGTCGGGCAGGAACGTGTCGTTCTGCTCGCTCCCCTTGGCCGCGACGCCGGCAAAGCCTTCGCCGTATTCAAAGCCTTTGGCGGCGTTGATGCTGAGCATGGCCTCGCCCAGCGCCGCATGCAGCTTGCCGAAAACGGGCTCGCCCAAGCCCGGAGGGCAACCGTGCACCAGGCCCGTCACGATACCGCCGACGGTGTCGCCCTCTCGCTTCACGTCGCCGATGAGGCGGGCCATCCGTTCGGCCAGTACGGGGTCGGGGCAGCGCACCGGATTGGTCTCCGCGAGGCTGAGGTCGTAGTGGTCGTAGCCGTAGGGCAGGGCGATGTCCCCCACCTGGGAGGTGTAGGCCGTCACTTGTATGCCCAGCTGGCGCAGGGCCATCTTGGCCAGGGCACCGCCCACGCAGCGCACCGCCGTTTCGCGTGCCGACGAGCGGCCGCCCCCGCGGTGGTCGCGCAGGCCGTATTTACAGAAGTAAGTATAGTCTGCGTGGCTGGGCCGGAACACGTCGCGCAGGTTGTCGTAGTCGCTCGAGTGGGCCTGTTCGTTGCGGACGACGAAGCCGATGGGGCAGCCCGTGGACTGGCCGTTGAACACGCCGGACAGGAGCTCGACCTTGTCGGACTCTTTGCGCGGCGTGGTCAGGGCGCTCTGTCCGGGGCGGCGCCGTTCCATTTCGTGCTGCAGGAAGTCGAGGTCGATGGGGATGCCTGCCGGAAATCCGTCGAGTACGCCCCCGATGCACGGACCGTGGCTTTCGCCGAACGAGGTGAGCCGCAGCAGGTGGCCGAAAGTATTCATGGATGTGGAGTTTTAAGGGGAGTGGAATCGGGGATTACGAGTGGTGGCAGCAGCCGTTGCCGCCGTGTCCGCCGCAGCAGTGGTCGTGGCCTTCGCCTTCTCCCTTGTGCTCGTGGCAGCAGTGGTCGTGGTGTCCGCCCTCTCCTTCGTGGTCGTGGCAGTGTCCGCCTCCGCAGCCTCCGCCGCAGTCGTCGCAGCCGCAGTCACAGCCTTCGTGGTTCATCATGTTGAGCATGCCCTGGACCTCGGCGTCGGTGGCGTCGCGCAGGGTCACTACCGAGCCGCGGAAGTGCAGGTCCTTGCCGGCCAGGGGGTGGTTCAGGTCGACTACGACCTTGTCCTCCTTCACTTCGAGGATGAGGCCCTGGAAGCGGTTGCCGTCTTCGTTGACCAGGGGAATGACGTTGCCCGGATAGATGGTCTCTTTATCGAAACGGCCGTTGACGGAAAAGACCTGCTTGTCGAGGTCCAGAACGTGCTCCTCCATGTAAGGGCCATAGGCCTCGTCGACGGGGAGCGTAAAGTCGAAGGTATCGCCCTGCTGGAGCGCTAAAATTTTCTGCTCGAAAGCGTCGAGCGTAATACCCATTTCGGAGATGAACTGGAAGGGATGTTCGGCCGGGGCCTTTTCGATGAGTTCGTGGATGCCTTTCTCGTTGTCGGCGTAAAGCTCGTAGGCTACGCATACATACTTGTGGGACTTCTGTTCCATTGCGTGTTGGGTTTTCGGATATTGAAGATGTGAATTATCGGAGTTATGAGAGTTCCAGCTTGAGCGCCGCGGCCAGGTTGGCCAGGGCCTCGCTGTGCTGGAGCATTTGCGCGTACTGCTCCTGGCGGCTGTAGGCGCGCTTCTTCTCGGTCGATTGCGTCAGGCGTGCCTGCACGGTGATTTTCCCGTTGCGCAGGTGCTGGCGCAGGTAGTCCTGGAGGCTCTCCCGCAGTCCTTCCAGGTAGTGGAGCACCTGCTGGTTTTCCACCGCTACTTCCACCACCCAGTTGTCCTTGATGACGGGCTCCATGTTCTTGAGCCGTCCCGCCATGGCGCTTTGCTCCTTCGGCAATTCGTTGGCATAGCGGTACCATTGATAGTAGAGGTCGTTCAGTTCAAACGGATTCTCGCTCTCGACCGTGTTGGCCTGTTCCTTTTCCTGCTCGGGGGCGGTCTCCTCCGTAGCCCGGTTGAGGTGGATGGAGAGGGTCTTGGTGACTTTCTGTAACGGCTTGGCCGCTGTCGCCTTGGGCGGGGCCGGAGCCTTGGGGGCGGAAGCCTGCGGGCGTTCCGCCGGGGCGGGGGCAATAGGTTGCGGCGCCGCGGGGGCCGCAACCTGCGGCGGCACGGACTGGGGACGCGGCTGTGGGGTTACGTGGGCGGCAGGCTGGCTGCCGGTTTGTTTGAAGAGGGGTTTAAGTTGCTTCGTAGGGCCAAGCCCACAGCTTTCGTCGTCGTCGCCCGCCGACTGCGCTATCTCGATGAGCGTGAGCTCCACCAGGAGCCGCTTGTTGCGGCTGGTTCGGTAGTTCAGGTCGCAGTCGTTGCAGCGCTTCAGCGCCTTGTAGAGGAACGCCGGGCGGCAGCGCGCGGCCTGTTCCTGGTAGCGTTGCCGGGTGGCGGCAACGGCCTCGAGCAGCGGGAGCGTAGCGGCGTCGTGCGCAACGAGGAGGTTGCGGAAATGGGAAGAAAGGCCGCTGACGAAGTTGTGCGCCTCGAAACCTTTGGAAAGGACCTCGTTGAGCGTGAGCAGGGCGCCGGAGATGTCCGGCTTCAGCAGCTGGTCCGTAATCTTGAAGTAATAATCGTCGTCCAGTAGGTTGAGGTCCTCGATGACTTTGGCGTAAGTGATGTTCCCACCGGAAAAACTGTTGACCTGGTCGAAAATGGATAGGGCGTCACGCATGCCGCCGTCTGCCTTACGGGCAATGATGCCCAGGGCCTCTTCCTCGTAACCGACGTGCTCGGCCTCGGCCACACGTTTCAGGTGGCCGACGATGTCCGCTACTTCCATCCGGTTGAAGTCGTAGATCTGGCAGCGGCTCAGAATGGTCGGGAGAATCTTGTGCTTCTCCGTCGTGGCCAGGATAAAGATGGCGTGGGCAGGGGGCTCCTCCAGCGTTTTCAGGAAAGCATTGAACGCCGCCGTGGAAAGCATGTGGACCTCGTCGATGATAAAGACCTTGTAGCGTCCGACTTGGGGCGGAATCTGCACCTGCTCTATCAGTTGGCGGATGTCCTCGACTGAATTGTTCGAGGCCGCATCGAGCTCGTGGATGTTGTAGCTTCGTCCCTCGTTGAAGGCGCGGCAGCTTTCGCACTCGTTGCAGGCTTCGCCGTGCTCGTTGGGGTGGAGGCAATTGATGGTCTTGGCGAAGATACGGGCACACGTCGTCTTGCCGACCCCCCTGGGCCCGCAGAACAGGTAAGCGTGTGCCAGCTTTCCCGAGGCTATGGCATTTTTCAGCGTGGTAGTCAATGCCTGCTGACCCACTACGCTGTCGAACGTGGCGGGGCGGTATTTGCGCGCTGAAACAAGGTAATTGTCCATTGGCTTACTCTTTTGGTCAGCAAAGATAAGAAAAGAAGGGCGGCAGGGCAAGCAAAAGCGAAGTTTTCCGGTCTGTCTTTTTTCGGCACCTGGAATGCGGGGCACCGTCTGCTTCGCGCCGGGCTTTCGCCCTTTAGGGGGAAGGCCGTGCCCTGTCAACACAACGACGGGGCTAAGGCGCCGCGCTACGCGCCCTATCCCCGTAAAAACTGGGCCTATTCCCGTAAAAACTGGCCTTAGCCCCGTGTTTCGTCTGCTTAGCCGGGGAATTGCCCCCACAGGCAGGCGGCCGACGGAACTTGCCGCTCGGGCGGCTGCGTCGGGTTTCCGGACCGCCGCACCGCTGCCGGAGGTTCGGGTTCCGGTCAGTGGTCCGCTGCGCCGCTTTCGGCCGGCCGGCTGCACTGTCCTGACGGCGGGCAGCAGACTTCCACGCGCCGCAGTTCGCCGTTTCCCATCGGCGGAATCTCGCGGATGCGCTTGCCCGCCAGGACGCCTTGAAGGCAGCGGGCAAAGAGGCCGTGCGTCACCGCCAGCACGCGCCGGCCGTCGTAGTCGCGGCAGAGCTGCTCCAGAAAGCCGGACGCCCGGGCCTCCATCGCTTCCACCGTCTCGACCGACGCGGGGAACTGGCTCAGGTCGGTTTTCGCGGCCACCCGTCCGGTCAGCTCGCCCCAGTCGCGTTCGCGCAACCGCGCCGTCAGCCGTAGCGGCAGGCCCAGACCGGCGTTGAGAATCGCCGCCATCTCGGCCGTGCGCCGCAGGTCGCTGGCCAGCAGGACGTCGGCCCGGAAGCCCTCCGCCACCAGGCGGTCGCGCAGCTCCTCGGCCTGGCGGACGCCGGCCGCGTTCATCGGGTTGTCCATGTGGCCTTGTAGGATGCCGGCCAGGTTTGCGTCCGTCTGTCCGTGTCGGACCAGGTAGAGTGTTACCATTGTCGGCCGGTTTACTGGTCCTCGTTTTTCACGTAACCCTGATATTTTTTCGGGAGGTCGTTCATGATGACGCGATAAGCCTCGTCCATCGTGTGGCGAATATCCTCCGGCCCGTGGCCCGAGGGCAGGATGGGCTGATGAATGATGAGCTGCATGGGATGCCAGTGGACGAAGTTAAAGCCCGCCGTGCGCGGCAACACGTCGAACGACCCGTTGATGGTAATCGGTACGACCGGCAGCTGCAACTCGTCGGCCAGTTGGAACGCCCCCTTGCGGAAGACGCCCATGTGACCGGTGTAGGTGCGCGACCCTTCGGGGAAGACGACGAGCGACGTACCGCCCTGGAGCGTCTTCCTGGCATGGTCGATGGTTTCCTGTATCTTCTTCGGCCCGGACTTGTCCACGTAGATGTGGTGGGCCTTTTCGCAGGCGTAGCCCACTAAGAAGATGCGCCGCAGGGCCTTTTTCATCATCCACTTGAAGTTACGCCCGAGGAAACCGTAAATAAGGAAGATGTCCATGGGCCCTTGGTGGTTGCACACGAAAACGTAGCTCTGACGGTGGTCGATATTTTCCCGTCCCTTCACGTTTACGGGCAGCAGCAACAGTCGGCAGATGCTCCACGACCATAACTTGCCGGGATAGTAGCCCCAGAAGTGGGCGCTGCCCAGGAAGCAGCCGGCAATGGTGACCAATGCCGTCAGCACCGTCAGCACCAGGCCGACGGGCAAGGCGATGCAGAGCTGGTAGATTCTGTAAAGTAGTCTCATGGTTGGGTTTTTAGGGTAATCACATTAATTTCTGGCCACGCGCCGAGGCGGAAAGGCAGCAGCACTTCGCCCGTACCGAGGCTGACGTAGAGCTCACGGCCGCGTTCGCGGTAGGCGCCGCCCCATTCCGCGTAGAACCATTCCGCTGGCGAGAAGCTCCCCACCTTGAACTGCATGCCGTGGGTGTGTCCGGAGAGCGTCAGGTCGACGTCCGTCTCGGGGAGCACGGCGCGGCGCCAGTGAGTAGGGTCGTGGGAGAGGAGCAACTTGAAGCAGTCCGGCCCCAGGCCGCGCAACGCCCGGGGCAAGTCGGCCAGGGCCGGGAAAGGCGGCAAGCCGTCGTTTTCCACACCGACAATGGCGATGCTGTCTGTGCCCCGGTGCAGCACGATATGGTCGTTGAGCAGCAGGTGCCAGCCCGCCGCCCGGTGGTAAGCGTGCAGCCGGCGGATGTCTGCCACGCTGTCGGCGGACGTAGGCCAGGCAAAGTATTGGGCATAGTCGTGGTTTCCCATCACCGAGACAACGCCGTCGGAGGCCTGGAGGCGCCGCAGCTGGGCAACGAACGGCTCCACCTCGTCGGCACGGTAGTTCACCAGGTCGCCGGTAAAGACAATCAGGTCCGGGCGGCAGGCTTGGACGGAGTCTACGATGCGCTGCACCACCTCGGGGTGTGCCCGCAGCGTGCCGAGGTGCAGGTCGGACAACTGGACTACGCGGTAGCCGTCGAAGGCGCGGGGCAGGCGGGCCGAGGCGTAAACGTGCTCGCGTACGACCAGGCGGCGATAGCCCTGGGTGAATCCGTAGACCGACGCCACAAAGAGCGCGGCGCCGCAGCCCCAAGCCAGGCCGCGTACCGCCCGGGCCACCTTGGGCCAGCGGTGCAGCGGGAGCGACAGGGCCAGCAGCAGCGCCACTACGATTTCGGCGCTCGAGAAGGCTATGGCCCAGCAGAGCAACAGGCCCTTGCTCTGGTCGGCCCAGGCGGAGTAGCTTTCGTTAATAGCCAGCAACGTCAGTCCCAGGAGCAGCAGCACGTTGGGCAAGGCGCAGACCAGCCGCCACTTACGGCTCAACCGACGGCGCAGGTACATGCGGTCGATGGCCCATAAGGGCAGCAGAAGCAGAACGGCCAGGAAAAACAGGATGCGTAATATCATAAGGTTGAAGTTAAGTTCATCGCAGATTGCCCGCCAGGTAGCGGCGGAGGTCCGTAGCGGGCAAGCCCCGCCGCCGGGCGTAGTCCGCCAGCTGCCGGTCGTCGATGGGGCCGATACTGAAGTGGCGCGCCGCGGGATGGGCCACGAACAGCCCGGCCACGGCGGCGTGCGGACGCATCATGCCCGTCTCGGTCAGGGAAATACCCGCCTTTGAAAAATCCAGCACCCGGTCCATCAGGAAAATAAGGCTCTGGTCCGGCAGTGAGGGATAGCCGACAGCGGGCCTGCGGCCCTGATATTTTTCGGCAAAGAGCTCGGCCGGCGTACAGGCCTCGTCGGCCGCGTAACCCCAGTCGTGGCGCCTCACCCGTTCGTGCATTTTCTCGGCAGCGGCTTCGGCCAGGCGGTCAGAGAGCGTCTGGACCAGCATACTGCCGTAGTCGTCCGTCGCCCGGTCCCGCTCCGGCTCGGGCGTTGCGGCCGTAACAAAAAGGCCCAGGGTGTGGGCCACGGGATAAGGGCCGCTGTCTTTTGCGGCCGGCTGCGGGCTGATGAAGTCTGCCCAGCAAAGGCACGGCTCGCCGGGCCGCACCGTCCGCTGCTGGCGCAGGAAGGGCAGCACTACGACAGCGCCGTCGTCCGTCCGGATGCAGACGTCGTCGCCCTCGCTTCGCGCCGCGTAGAGGCCGAAGCGTCCCCGCGCGGCCTGGTCTGTTCCCCACTCGCGCAGCCGGGCGTCGGCGTCGGCGTAGAGGCGCAGCGCGGCCCGGGCGGCTTCGCGGTCGGCGGGCTCGAAACGTTCCACCCACGCCTGGCGGCAGGCCGGACAGTCATGCACGGAAGCGATGCCCGCATAGCGCGGCGCAAAGCCCCAGGCATGGAAGAAATAAATCCAATTGATGTAGGGGCGCAGCTCTGCCGCCCCGTAGGTCACATCCTGCGTCATCGGTCGAAGGTGACGGGTTCGCCGCGGAAGCATTCGTCGGTCACGTGCCCCTGGTTGTAGAGCAGGAAACCGTTGCAGTAGGTCTTCTCGACGCGCCACTTGAACGTGCGGCCCTCCAACGGGCTCCAGTTGCAGCGGCTCTCTATGTTGTTGGGCGTCAACGTCCACGGTGTGTGCGGGCGTACGAGGACCAGGTCGGCCTTGTATCCCTCGCGCAGGTAGCCGCGGCTCTCCACGCTGAAGAGGCGGGCCGGTGCGTGGCACATCAGTTCCACCAGGCGCGGCAGGGTCAGTACGCCCTCGTCCACCAGTCCCAGCATGGCCACCAACGAGAACTGCACCATCGGCATGCCCGAGGCGGCGCTCGCCGCATCGCCCTGCTTCTCCGTCAGCGTATGGGGCGCGTGATCGGTCGCCACGGTCGCGATGCGCCCATCGTTGAGCGCCTGACGCAGCGCGGCGCGGTCGGCCGCCGTCTTGACGGAGGGGTTACACTTGATGCGGCTGCCCAGGCGGGCATAGTCCTCGTCGCAAAAGAGCAGGTGGGGCAGGCAAGCCTCGGCAGTGATGCGGGCGTCGCCCGGTGTGAAGAGCGACAGCTCGCGAGCCGTCGAGACGTGGGCCACGTGCAGCCGCGCGCCGTGCTTACGCGCCAGGGTGACGGCCCGTTCCGTCGAAGCGTAGCAGGCCTCGGCCGAACGTATCCGGGAGTGGAAGTGTACGTCGGGGTCCGGGCCCTCGGTCTGCTGGCAGGCTGCCAGCTCCTCCGCGATGCGGTGCGAGTCCTCACAGTGTGCCATGATGGGCAGACGGGCCTGCTCGAAGAGGCGCTCGAGCGCCGCGTCGTCGTCCACCAGCATATTGCCGGTCGAAGCGCCCATAAAGAGTTTGATGCCGCACACCTTGCGCCGGTCCACGTGGGCCAGTTCCTCTGCGTTCTCGTTCGTGGCGCCGATGAACACGCCATAGTTCACCACGCTCCGCCCGGCGGCAAGGTCCAGCTTGGCCCGCACGGCGGCGGCCGTAGTGGTCTGGGGGTTCGTATTGGGCATGTCGAACACCGTCGTCACCCCGCCCGCGGCGGCCGCGCGGCTTTCCGTCGTCCAGTCGGCCTTATGCGGAAAGCCCGGGTCTCTGAAGTGGACGTGTTCGTCAATCACCCCGGGCAACAGGTAACAGCCGGAGGCGTCGACAACGGTATCGGCCGGGATGTGGGGCAAGGCCTCGTCGCCTTCGGTGATTTCTTCAATGTGGTCGTCCTCTATGAGAACGGAACCTTTGAATATGCGGCCTTCGTTCACCAGGGTCGCACGGTGGAGGAGCGTACGCTTGTGCATAGTCGTCAGCGTTTGGGTTGTTTGTGTTTTTAGGCGGCGGGATGGCCGGTCAGGCCCCGTCGCCGATAGTTATATAGAATAAGGTGTATGTCCAGCCGTCAGGCGCGCGGGGCGGCACCTGCGCGAGGCTTGATTTTTCCGAAGAGGGCCGCCAGGCGCAGGCGTATCACGCCGAACAGGGCTTCGCCGAAGATGCCGCCGCTCATTTTGCTCGTCCCCAGGCGGCGGTTCACGAAGATGACGGGGACTTCCTTTATCTTGAATCCCAGCTTGTAGGCGGTGAATTTCATTTCAATCTGGAAGGCATAGCCTTTGAAGCGGATGGCGTCGAGGTCGATGGTCTCCAGTACGCGTCGGCGGTAGCACTTGAATCCGGCCGTCGTGTCGTGGACCGGGAGGCCCGTCACGAGGCGCACGTACTTCGAGGCGTAGTAGCTCATCAAGACGCGCCCCATGGGCCAGTTCACCACGTTGACCCCGGAGACGTAGCGCGAGCCGACGGCCACGTCGGCCCCTTCCTCGGCGCAGGCCGCATAGAGGCGGGGCACGTCGGCCGGGTCGTGGCTGAAGTCCGCGTCCATCTCGAAGATGTATTCGTACGTGTGCTCCAGGGCCCACTTGAATCCGGCGATGTAGGCCGTGCCGAGGCCCAGCTTGCCCTTGCGCTCCAGCAGGTGGAGCCGTCCGGCAAATTCGTCGGCCATGAGGCGTTTCACGATGTCCGCCGTCCCGTCGGGCGACCCGTCGTCAATGACCAGCACGTCGAATCCGTGCTCCAACGCGAATACCGCGCGGAGGATGTTCTCTATATTTTCCTTCTCGTTGTACGTCGGAATTATCACGACGCTGTCGCTTCTTTCTTTCATGTCCTATCGTATGACTGGTTTGCATAGAATGTCTGGCAAATTTAGAAAGAAATCGCGACATATGGCGTAGCACTGTCTGTTTTTACCCCATCATGGGGAGGATTTGCACGGTGCCCGCAGCGGGTGCGCCTTTCGCGTCGGGGCGCCGCGTCAGGGGCGTGCCGGCGGGGCCAAGGCCAGTTTTTACGGGGATAGGGCCCGTTCGTACGGGGCTAAGGCCCGTGTTCACGGAAACCGGCCGCGTGTTGCCGGCGACCGTGATGTGCGATGTCGGCGTAGGCGTGCGCGGCAGTCCGTCCGGCCGCGGGGCGCGCACGTCCTTTTCGCCGGCTCTCGGGGTACGGCTTCAGTACGCTTTCTCAGGCGGCGCAACGGCGGGAAAATGCGGGACGGTTGGGGAAAATAGGTTCAAACAGGGCCGGTTTCTTGCATCCTGGCGAATATTACTTAATATTAGCAAACGAATACTGTACAGATTTAAGTTTTATACCCTGAAATAGCGATTGCAAGGTCGCGTCCGGCTTCCGAACTTTGCAGTCCGAAATCTTTAAGTACATATTTTTAATCAACTAAGCATGAACGCAACACAAAAACTTATCCTTTGGTTCACCATATTCCTGCTGGCCCTGACGCCTGCCGCAGCGCAAACGGAGCGGCTGGCCCATCTGTCGGGGAAAGTGCTGGCAGCGGGCGAAGGTGCCGTCATGTACGCCACGGTTTACCTGAAGGGAACGAAATACCGTACGACGACCAACGAGAACGGCATCTATCACCTGCAGGCCCCGGCCGGCCGCTACGAGCTCATTGTCACGGCCACGGGTTATAAAGGGCAGCAGCAGACCGTGGAGCTCCGGGCGGGCCAGCGTACGAAGCTCAACCTCCGCCTCGGCACCAACGAGCAGCAACTCGGCGAGGCCGTCGTCACGACCGGCGCCGTCAACCGCGTGCAACGCTCGGCCTTCAACGCTGTGGCTATCGACGCTTCGACACTCCATAACACGACGCAAAACCTGAGTGACGTGCTGGCCAAGGCGCCGGGCCTGAAGTTGCGCGAGTCGGGCGGCGTGGGGTCGGACATGCAGTTCATGATGGACGGCTTTAGCGGCAAACACGTGAAAATATTCATCGACGGCGTGTCCCAGGAGGGCGTGGGCGCCGGCTTCGGGCTGAACAACATCCCGGTAAACTACGCCGAACGCATTGAAGTTTACCGCGGCGTGGTGCCCGTCGGGTTCGGCACGGACGCTCTGGGCGGCGTGGTGAACATTGTCACGAACCAGCACCCGCGTAAGTGGCACCTCGACGCCTCTTATTCTTATGGCTCGTTCAATACGCACAAGTCCTACGTGAACTTCGGCCAGACGTTCCGCAACGGACTGATGTACGAGGTCAATGCCTTCCAGAATTACTCGGACAACAACTACTACATCGACACCCCGGTGGAGCATTTCCTGCCGGACGGCAACACGTCGCTCGACGCCACGCAGACGGAACACGTCAAGCGCTTCCACGACACGTACCACAACGAGGCGGTGTTCGGCAAGGTGGGCTTCGTCAACCGCCCGTTTGCCGACCGCCTGGTCCTGGGCTTCGGCTACACGCACTTCTATCAGGAGATACAGAACGGCGTCATCCAGAAAGTGGTCTTCGGCCAGAAATTCAAGCAAGGGCACTCGTTCATGCCCTCACTGGAGTACCGCAAACGCAACCTGCTGACGCGCGGGCTGGACGTAGCGGCCACGGTCAACTATAACGCCAACCGCACGCACAACGTGGACACCGCGACCTACCGGTACAACTGGCTGGGCGAGAGCCTCTACATGAAGGGACAGGTCGGCGAGCAGTCGTACCAGGATACGTATTCCGACAACGACAACTGGAATGCCACGGCCACGGTCAACTATCGCTTGGGCCAGAAGCATATGTTCACGCTGAGCCACGTGGTCAACACGTTCCGCCGCAAGAATCAGGAGGCCTTCGGCGCCAGCGGCAGTTCGAGCGAGGCCAATGCCATCGACAAGAAGACGCGCAAGAACATCACCGGCCTTGCTTACCGCTTCGTGCCCTCCGGGGTGTGGAACATCACCGCCTTCGGGAAGTATTACAACCAGCACAACTCGGGCCCCGTCTCGACGTCGGACAGCGGCACGGATAACTACGAGCGCCTGACGAAGAAGGTGAGCGCCCTGGGCTACGGTGCCGCGGGCACCTACTTCCCGCTGAAGGGCGTACAGGTGAAGCTCTCGTACGAACGGGCCTACCGCCTGCCGACCACGGACGAGCTCTTTGGCGACGAGGACCTGGAGCTGGGGCAAATCGGCCTGAAGCCGGAAAAGAGCGACAACCTCAACTTCAACCTGAGCTATTCGGGCCGTTGGGGGAAACACGGTCTCTACGCCGAGGGCAGCCTCGTCTACCGCGACACGAAGGACTACATCCAGCGCAGCATAGGCACTTACAGTGGCAACCGTACTTACGCGTCCTACGAGAACCACGGCAAGGTGAAGACGAAGGGGTACAACCTCTCGGCCCGCTACACTTACGGGCAGTGGGGTAGTGTCGGGGCCAACTATACGCAGATGGACGTGCGCGACAATGTGAAGACCGTCGGCGGCAATACGGCCCAGGCGAGCATGACCTACGGGGCCCGCATGCCGAACCTGCCTTACCGTTTCGCAAACATGGACGTGACGCTCCACTGGCCGGGCCTCTTCGCACCAGACAACCGCCTGACGCTGACGTACGACAACCTCTTCGTCCACAGCTTCCCCCTCTATTCCGAAGTCCTGGGCGACCCGTCGACCAAAAGCGTCGTGCCGACACAGTTTGCCCACAACCTGACGCTGACGTACAGCGTGAAGAGCGGGCGCTTCAACTTCTCGCTGGAATGCCGCAACTTTACCAACGAGAAACTCTACGACAACTTCAGCCTCCAGAAGGCGGGGCGCGCTTTCTACGGCAAGGTGCGCATCAGCCTCTAAATATTTTTCAGACAACTATTATTCGCTTTCAATTCCTACAAAACATGAAAAAGCAAACTTTACTCTTTGCCGGTAGCCTTACCGCTGTGTTCGGTCTCAGCGCTCTGCTGTCTTCGTGCAGTGAAGACGACCCCGCACCCGTTACTCCCCCGAGCACCGAGACCTCGGACTACGTGATCTCGGCCGCGGTGGACGATGCGAGCTACCTGGTTACGGCCGCCAGCCTCGATACGGGTGAAGTGACGGTCAGGTCCAACGGCTACGAAACGCCTTCGGGCACGCAGTGGGTGTTCTACAAGGACAAATATCTCTATCGCCTGCAATACAATCAGGGAAGTGCCGGCGTCACGACGTCTTACTACAAGAACAGCAACGGCAACGTGCAGGCGCGGCCTAAGGAATACACCATCAGCAACCGCTTCACGACGTTCGGCGTCTTCGGTTCTTACATCATCACGGCTGCGCCGATCGACACGGACAAGGGCGACGCCGAGGGACACATGCAGAAGGGCTTGGGCCTGACTTATCTGGACGTGGAGAACGAGACGACGAGCAGCAGGGTGATTGACGGCGAGAACTTCCTCGGCAACGGCGAATACGTCAACTTTGCCGGTTTTGTGGAGGCCAACGGCAAGCTCTACACGGCCGTAATCCCGATGGGTCTGAGTACGTACGGCTCGGCCTACGAAAACGGCAAGTGGGTGCTCTACCCGGACCTCGTGAAAACGGAAGACGGCGGCAGCAACAGCAGCTCGTACAAGAAGGGCGAACTCCAGTGGACGCAGTATCCCAACGAGGCCTGGATTGCCATCTATGACGACGAGAAATTCGAGAGCCCGCGCCTCATCAAAACGGACAAGATCAGCTACGCCTGCGGCCGCAACCGCTCGCAGTATTATCAGACGACGTGGGCAGCGGACAACGGCGACATTTACGTGTTCTCGCCCAGCTATTCCAAACTCATGACGGACGCCCGACAGCAAACGACGTTGCCGGCCGGCGTCGTACGCATTAAGAGCGGGGCAACGGACTTCGACCCGGACTATTACTTCAACATCGAAGAGGCCGCCGGCGGGCAGTCGTTCCTCCGCTGCTGGCACATCACGGGCGACTACTTCCTGCTCCAGATGTACACGCAGGGCCTGAACGCCAAGGCGCAGGGGGCCACGAAACTGGCTATATATAAAGGAGAGGACAAGAGCTTCAAATACGTAACGGGCCTGCCCGACCCGGACCTCATCTCCTCGTTCGGCACCACGCCCTACAGCGAGAACGGCGCTGCCTACGTCAGCGTGTCGGTAACGGACGGTTCGCAGCCGGCTATCTACAAGATAGATCCCGCTACGGGTGTCGCTACGAAGGGTTTGGTTGTCAACGCGACGAGCGTGAACGCCGTGGGCAAACTCAGTAAACAGTCCTAACGCATGAAACGCATTTTCCGCAAGGTCCATCTGTGGCTCTCCGTTCCCTTCGGCCTGATCATCACGATAGTATGCCTGAGCGGCGCGTGTCTGGTGTTCGAGCCGGAAATCACGGCCCTGTGCCGCCCGCACCTGAACCGCGTCGAAGTGCCCGACACGCCGCCTCTGCCCATAGAGCAGGTGCTCCGCAACGTGCAAGGTTCCCTGCCCGCCGGAACAGAAATAAAAGGTGTCAGCATATCGGAGAATCCGGCTGAACCTTGGCGGGTGAACCTGAGCCAGCCGCGTCGCGCCGCGGTCATGGTGAATCAGTACACGGGCGAAGTGCTGGGACGGAGCGAGCGGTTGCCTTTCTTCTCGTTCATGTTTCAGGCGCACCGCTGGCTGCTGGACGGCAGCCATTCCGTCGGGAAGACGGTGGTCGGCGTCAGTACGCTGGTTTTCGCCGTCGTATTGTTGACGGGAATCGTCCTGTGGTGGCCGCGCCGGCGCCAGGCCTTAAAGTCCGGGCTGACCATCTCGACCCGGCGGGGACTGAAGCGCTTCTGGTTCGACCTGCACAACGCGGGCGGCTTCTACGCCTTCATTTTCCTGCTTGCCATGGCCTTGACCGGCCTCACCTGGTCGTTCGGCTGGTACCGCACGGCGTTCTACGCGCTCTTCGGGACGGAGGCCCAAAGCCCGCATTCCGCTCCAGCCCAAAAGGGCGGCGCGACAGCGCGCGGCGGACACGGAAAGGGCGGAGAGGGCCAGACGGCCCGCCACGGCGGAAACGGCGGAGAACGCGGCGGCCGCAAGGGCAAAGGCCAGGCCGGCCGCGGCGAAAAGGATGCGTCCGCAGGTCCGGACTTTACGCAGTGGCAAAAAGTCTACGACCAGCTGAAAGACCGCTACACGGACTATCGCCAGATAGCCGTCACGGACGGCACGGCGACCGTCGGCCTGCCCGGGCTCGGTAACCAGCGCGCCTCGGACCGTTATACGTTCCAGCCGGAAACGGGGCGCCTGACGCAGACGACGCTCTATGCCGACACGGAGACGGCGGGAAAATTGCGCGGATGGATATATTCGGTCCACGTGGGTAGTTGGGGCGGCTGGCTCACCCGTATCCTGGCCTTCTGCGCCGCACTGCTGGGCGCCTCGCTGCCGTTGACCGGCTACTACCTGTGGTGGCGGCGCACACGCACGAAGCGCAGACGTTGAGTTCCCGCTTTCGGGGCCGCTGAATTTACGGAACCGTGCCCGTCCGCTTGTTCGCGACAAGCGGGGCGGGCACGGTCGGCGTTTGGCGGCAGGGAGAATCGGCAGCCCGACAATCCGCGCGGCTGCCAGAACTGTTAAATTAAAGAATAATCCTAAAAAATCGCGATTAAAAACGGTTGGAATCTTTCATTTTACTACCTTTGCAGGCTTTGGAAGTAGCATACAATTAATACCATTACCATTATGAAAAAATCGATTACTCTCCTGGCTGCCGGTGCCTTGGCGCTGAGCGCGTCGGCCCAGACCTACACCGTAACGGTTAAGGCCCCTGCCGGCACTGAGAAAGTTTATTTGCAGAACTTGCAGTCCCGGACGCCGGACAGCACGGCTGTGGCCAACGGCGTTTATACCTTCAAGGGCGACGCCGCGGGGAATCTTTTCGCCGTGGTTTTCACGAAAAACGGCCAGAATGTTCCGGTCGTCCTCGACGGGAATGTGAGCGTTGACCTCTCTACGGAAAGCGCTACGGGTACGGCCGAAAACGACGGGCTCACGAAGTGGGCCAAGCAGGTGAACGCCAAGACCGAGCCCCTCAATGCCCTCATGAAGGAGTATTCCTCTTATCGCCAGTCGGGTAAGGAAGTGCCCGACAGCGTGGAGCAGCGTATCGAAACGCAATACGAGACGCTCATGGCGGGCCTGACCGAGACGGTGAAGGAGTGTTGCCTGACAAACACGACGGCTAAGTTCCCGGCTTTCTTCCTGGCTTCCATGGCCTCCCAGATGGAGAAGGAGGACGTCATCGCCATAGCCGACACGAAGGGCGCCTTCATGGACGTCAACCTGCTTCAAGGCTTGAGGGGGCTGCTCGACGGCTGGCGCCGTCAGGCCGTAGGTACCATGTTCACGGACCTGGCCATGAACGACACGACCGGTGTGGAACACAAGCTCTCCGAGTATGTCGGGAAAGGCAATTACGTATTGATTGATTTCTGGGCAAGCTGGTGTGGCCCGTGCCGTATGGAGATGCCGCACGTCAAGGCAGCCTATGAAAAATATCACGCCAAGGGCTTCGACATTGTCGGTCTGTCGTTCGACAACGATAAGAAGGCCTGGGTGGGCGCTATTCAGAAAATGGACTTGCCCTGGCATCATCTCTCCGACCTGAAGGGATGGAAGAGCCTGGCCGCTTCCACGTACGGCATCAACTCCATTCCGGCGACGCTGCTTATTGGTCCCGACGGCAAGGTCGTTGCCAGCGGTCTGCGCGGCGAGGAATTGGAGCAGAAGTTAGCCGAGATATATAAATAAGGACAGTCCTGCAAGGAAAGCGGCACGGCCGGCCAGCTCGGAAACGGGTGCGGGGCAAAAGCGGCACCCTTCGGATTCGCAGACGGTTTCGAGGGCAGGCCATGCCAACAATGGAGCGGGCGGCGCAAACTATTAAACGGACTGCGCCAACAATTGTGCGAGTTGCCTGATTTATTGCGCGAGCCACGCGAATAATGGAACGGGCTGCGGCAAAGGTTTTAGAAAAGCCTTTCGCCGCAGCCCGCTGTCTATTCACTATCCGGCGCGCCATGCAGCCGGGGCCGCATGGTTGTCTGCCTTGTTCAAAAGATGCTGGGATACCGCTTCGCCGTCGGGACGTACAGACACAAAAAAGAGGGTCTCCCCCTCCTCGAAGTGGTGCGAACCACGCCTCTACTGAGGGGGTCGCCCACCGGTCCACCTTAGGACCTCTCAACAATGTTACCTAAATCTACAAACCTTTTTACCTAATTTCCTAATACTGTCTCTCACAATGATCTTTTTACCTTTAGGCTAATGTTTCCATCATGTGAGCACTGTCCAGTTTGTTTAAGTGTTGGCAGCGCTTTTCTAAGTTCTGTGTACGCTTGCTTATTAATTCTGCGGCAAAGGTAATAAGAAGCCCGGATTCCCACAAGTCTTTTTCCTACATATCGGCGGACTTTAACAAAAAAGGCTACGATTTGACAATTATCCATTACAAATACCCGCTGTTTGGATAGGAACACCGGCCGTTTGCTTCGGATTTCCCTGCATTAAAACAGGGATAAAATTGGCTTTGTCAGGAATAATGCGTAATTTTGCAGTCGCAGAAATTTCGCAACATATTCATGAAAGTAAAGGAAGTCGTCGCGGCCCTTGAACGGTTCGCGCCTCTGCCACTGCAGGAAGGCTACGATAATGCCGGCCTACAGATCGGATTAACAGGGGCGAACGAAGTGTCAGGGGTCTTATTTTGTCTTGACGTGACAGAGAGAGTCCTGCGCGAGGCCGCAAAGTCGGGTTGCAACCTGGTTATTGCCCATCACCCGCTGCTCTTTCGCGGGCTGAAGCGCATCAGTGACACCACTCAGCCCGAGCGTTGCGCGCAGTTGGCCATCCAGTCCGGGATTGCCGTCTATGCGGCCCACACCAATCTGGACAATGCCCGTGGCGGCGTGAACTGGAAGATTGCCGAGCGTCTCGGGCTTCAGCACATCGAGTTCCTGTCGCCGTCGGCCGACGGCGACAGCGGCAGCGGCGTACTGGCGGACCTGCCCCAGGCGGAACAGCCGCTCGAGTTCCTCCGCCGGGTCAAGGAGACGTTCCGCGTGGACTGCCTCCTGCACAACGAGGGTCCCGCCCGCCCGTTGAAGCGCGTCGCCCTCTGCGGCGGGGCCGGCGATTTTCTGCTCGACGAGGCCATCCGCCAGGGCGCGGACGTGTTCCTCACGGGCGAGATGGGCTACCACCGCTACTTTGGCCACGAGGAAGAAATCTGGATAGGCGTGCTCGGGCATTACCAGAGCGAGCAATACACCATCGGCCTCATGCGCGACATCGTGGCCCAGGCCTGTCCCGGACTGCCCCTCCACGAGACCGCCCAGTCCACCAACCCCATCCGCTACATGTAAGCCGCCGGCGGACGGCGCCAACCTTTCCGAATATTAATCACACCTATATTATATATAAGATTACGACCATGGCAATAAAGAAAGACGTTGCAGACATGTCCGTAGAGCAGAAGCTGAAAGCACTCTACCAGTTGCAGACCATACTCTCGGAAATCGACAAGATAAAGACGTTGCGCGGCGAGCTCCCGCTCGAGGTGCAGGACCTCGAGGACGAAATCGAGGGCCTTACCCACCGCGTCGGGAAATACAACGAGGAAATGACGGCCCTAAACGACGAAATTGCTGCCAAGCAGAAGAAAATCGCCGAGTCGCAGGCGGCTGTCGAGCGCTATAAGCAGCAGCTCAACGATGTGAAGAACAATCGCGAGTACGACATGCTTTCAAAGGAAATCGAATTCCAGACGCTCGAAATCGAACTCCAGAACAAGAAAATCAACGAGGCGCGCCAGACCATAGAAGGCAAGCAGCGCGACATCGAAACGGCCAACCAGACCCTGGAAGGGCGCAAGGCCGACCTGGAAGTCAAGAAGTCGGAGCTCGAGGACATCACGGCCGAAACGAAAGCCGAGGAGGAAAAACTCCGCGAAAAGGCCAAGAACATCGAAGAGACCATCGAGCCCCGCCTCCTGACGGCCTTCAAGCGCATCCGCAAGAGCTCGCGCAACGGCTTGGGCATTGTCTACGTGCAGCGTGATGCCTGCGGCGGCTGCTTTAACAAGATTCCGCCCCAGCGTCAGCTCGACATCCGCATGCGTAAGAAAATCATCGTCTGCGAATACTGTGGCCGCATCATGATAGACCCCGAACTGGCGGGCGTTAAGATTGAGAAGCCGGCCGAGGACAAGACGAAGCGCCGCCTGCGCAAGTCGCTCTCCACGAAGTAACAAGCTATTCATCCATACCACAAGTGTGCCGGCCAGGAGCGGACTCCGTCCTGCCGGCACACTTTTTCTTTTTTCTCCATGAAAATCCATCTCCTCGCCGTGGGCAAAACGACCGACGCCCGCCTGCAATCGCTCATCGAAGACTACCGTTCGCGGTTGGAACACTACGTCCCGTTCCAGTTTGAGATTATTCCCGAACTCAAGAACACCAAGGCTATCAGCATCCCCCAGCAGAAGCAGCGCGAGGGCGTGCTCATCCTGAAGTCGCTGCTCGACGGCGACCACGTTGTCCTCCTGGACGAAGGGGGAAAGGAACTGCGCTCCGTAGAATTTGCGACCTGTCTGGAGCGCCTGCAAGCGGCCGGCCACCGGCGGCTCGTCTTTGTCATCGGCGGACCTTACGGTTTCTCGGACGAAGTCTACCGCCGGGCCAACGCCCGGCTCTCGCTCTCGCGTATGACGTTCTCCCACCAGATGGTCCGCCTCTTTTTCATCGAACAGTGCTACCGCGCCATGACCATCATCAAGGGCCAGCCCTATCACCATGAGTAACCGCTTCGCCGTTCTTACTGCCGGCATCGTCCTGTTGGCGGTGGCTCTCCTTTCCGCCCGGGTGCGGGCCCAGGGCCACCGTTTCCGCATCATGGAGTACAACGTGGAGAACCTCTACGACACGTGCCGCGCCGCCGGTCACGACGACCGGGAGTTCCTTCCCACGTCCGAACGGCGGTGGAACAGTTGGAGATACTGGCGGAAACTGGGGCAGCTCTGCCGCACCATAGCGGCGGTCGGCGGCGATGCGCCCGTAGCGCTCGTGGGCTTGTGCGAGGTGGAGAACGACAGCGTGCTGCGCGACCTGACCCAGCGCACCCTGCTTCGCCGCCTGGGCTACCGTTACCTGGTCAGTCACAGCCGCGACGTCCGGGGCATGAACGTCGCCTTGCTCTATCTGCCCGAACTTTTTCTCCCCGTGAGCCGCGACAGCCTGCGCATTCCGTACGACAGCCGCCGGGAGCGCCCGACGCGCGACATCCTCCACGTGGCCGGCGAACTGCAGACCGGCGACACGCTCGACGTCTTCCTCTGCCACCTGCCCAGCCGGCGCGGCGGCAGCTCCCTGACCGCCGGCTACCGGCGCCGCGCCGCGCGCCTTCTGCGTAGCCGTGTGGACAGTCTTGCCGCTTGCCGCCGGCGCTTTTCCGTAGTCATTCTGGGCGACTTTAACGACGAACCGCGCGACCACAGTCTGCGCACCGAGCTGGCCGCCACGCCGCCGCCCGCCGACAGCACCCGGACGGACTACGGGGCGCGGCGGCTCTACGTGCTTTCGTCCCGGCTCAAGGCCGCCGGCGGCGTGGCGGGCACCTATAAGTTCCGGGGCCGCTGGAACCGTCTGGACCAGTTCATCGTCAACGGTCCGCTGCTCCATCCTGCAGCCCCGTTGCGCACGGCGGAGGTCCACTGCCGCATCTTCACCGCCCCGTTTCTCACCGAAGCCGACCCGACCAACGGGGGCGTAAAGCTGAACCGCACCTACCTGGGGCCGGCCTATCACGGCGGCCTGAGCGACCACCTGCCCCTGGTGCTGGACCTCTGGTGGTAAGCGGACTACGCAAAGCCCTTCCACCTTCTCCATAGAAAATGTGCGGCGCTGAACAGCGGAATGGACAGCGCCTCGGCAGGGTCGTCCTGCAGAAAGCTGAACGCACGCCGACATTTCCGTGCGAAGCGGGCTGTCCGTCCGAGCCTTGCCGCCGGGCGGTCGTGGCGCAGGTCCGCCTGCCCGAAGTTGCCCGACAGCCGGATTTCCGCCAGCAGCCGTTTTCCGCGTACGGCGTCGGGCGGCACCAGGCAGTTGGCCACGGGCAGGCCCAGCAAGTCGGTCAATGCGTACATCACGGCCCCGGCAAAGCGCGTCAGTCCCAGCCGGTGCAGCTCTTTCTGCGCCGTCCGCCGTTCCGCTTCCGTACAGCCGCGGGCCAGGAGGTAATAATAGTCCACCAGGTGGCGCAGCCCGACGCCCTCGTTCAGGAAATGGCGGTAGAGGTGGAGGAGCAGGTAGATGCGGTTGAAGCGGTCCGTGGGTACGGCCACTTCCACGCCGGAGGGGCGGAGCCGGACGCGGTGGGCGAACTGTTCCGGCGCGGCTGCGGCAAACCAGCGGCGCAGCCGGGCGTTGGCCAACGGATTGAATCGGTACGAGGGGAAATAGTGGGCCTCCATCTCGACGCACTCTGACAGCGGCAAGGCCACGTGCAGGCACGTGGCACGGGGCTTAGCCCCGTAGCGACGGGAATAGGCCCAGTTTTTACGGGCCTTAGCCCCGAGCCACACGTCAATATCGCCGGTCATCCGGCAATCGGGGTCGGGATAATACTGCGCCACCCCGCGCCCCTTGAGCAGGACGACGGGGAAGCCGTCACACTCCAGGCGGGCCACAACGCGAGCCAGCTCTTCGTCGAGCCTGCGGTTGAGGCGGACGACCCGTTGCGCCTCTGCCATCCAGACCAACAGCAGCGGCCGGGGCGGACGCTGCGCCGCCGGCAGGCGTTCGACCGCAGCAAACAGGACTGCCACCAGCGCCTGCCGCCGGGCTTCGGTGAAAAGCGTTTCCCACTCTGCCGCCGTCGGCGTAGCGTCCAGAGACGGGCGCTGCCCCAGCGCCACGCCCAGCAAGGTTTTCCAGTGTTGCATGTTTTTCCGTTTTCCGTGTCTCTCTGTCGCAGCAGGGCGGCGCCGTGTTTTAAGAAAGTACAAATCCAGGGCGCGGCGCCGTTTTTCCTTGCGCGTATCTTGGCCAAAGGTACGAAATTTTGTAACTTTGACGGGGTGACCGCACGGAAACCTTTCTTTTGAATACAACTTCTAAACCATAAACGACTCATGACTATTATAGACGGCAAAGCCACTGCGGCTGCAATCAAGAAAGAAATCGCTGAAGAAGTGGAGCGTATCGTCCGGGCCGGCGGCAAGCAGCCCCACCTGGCGGCAGTACTCATCGGGCACGACGGCGGTAGCGAGACCTACGTGCGCAACAAGATGATTGCCTGCGAGGCGTGCGGTTTCCGCTCCTCGCTTATCCGCTACGAGGACGACGTGGAGGAGGCGGAGCTCCTGGCCTGCATCGACCGGTTGAACAGGGACGCGGACGTGGACGGATTCATAGTCCAGCTCCCCCTGCCCAAGCACATCGACAAGCAGCGCGTCATCGAGTCCATCGACTACCGTAAGGACGTCGACGGCTTCCACCCCATCAACGTCGGCCGCCTGGCCATCGGTCTGCCGGGCTTTATCTCTGCCACGCCCAAGGGTATTCTGGAACTGATGCGGCGCTACGGCATCACGACCTCGGGCCGGAAGTGCGTCATCCTGGGCCGCTCGAACATCGTCGGGAAACCCATGGCGCAGCTCATGATGCAGAAGGAGTACGGCGACACCACGGTCACTGTCTGCCACAGCCACAGCACGGACATCAAGGAAGAGTGCCGCCGGGCCGACATCCTGATTTCGGCCATCGGAAAGCCAGGTTTCGTCACGGCCGACATGGTGAAGCCGGGCGCCGTCGTTATCGACGTCGGGACCACGCGGGTGCCCGACGCGACGAAGAAAAGCGGATACCGCATTGCCGGCGACGTGAAGTTTGACGAAGTAGCGCCGCTGTGCAGCTACATCAGCCCCGTGCCCGGCGGCGTAGGGCCCATGACCATCTGCACGTTGATGCTGAACACGCTGGCTGCCGCGCAACACAAGTATTACGACTGAAACCGTCCCGCCACGGTCCGCCTGCCGCTTTGCCTCCGCGCTGCGGAAACAGGCCGAAGGGTGGCGGCACGCCCCGTTAGGGCCCAAAATCCGGGGCGAGACATAAAAAAGTCGGACAAAAGTTTGGTGGGAACAGAAAAAAGCGCTACTTTTGCATCGCTTTTGAAAAAGAAAGCTGCAACCAACATGGTGCCTATAGTTCAGTTGGTTAGAGCGTCAGATTGTGGTTCTGAATGTCGTGGGTTCGAGTC
>OHFP01000185.1_pt1 | contig 37797 bp, 28 predicted proteins | sample 1567591 | NCBI WGS metagenome assembly OHFP01 (sample SAMEA3879547, study PRJEB24766) | human gut metagenome | biome: human-associated habitat; feature: feces | place: USA | collected 1985/1987 | reverse complement strand
GAATTGACGCCGAGCAGACTTTTTTCGTCTGCGAGGCGCAATTGCAGCCGCGAGGTACTGCCGCAGCGATGATACGAAATGAAATGCGGTCAATCAAGAGCATTGCAACCTAGAGGCGACAGGCGCCGGAACGAGAAAAAGGTCATCGAACTGATGATACGGATACCAAGATGATTGGGAGCGTTTGTAAATAAGCGCAAGAATCCCTATATTTGACATATTATTTTAAGCGATAACCGAACTTATAGCCAATCTAACATAATATATTATGGAATATAGTTTTGACATTTTCGATAAGAATCCTGAACGTCTGGCAAAAATATTGGCAGAAAACTGCCGCAGGCGCAGGCTCGACAGAGGACTGAGCAGGCGCAGCCTCTCTGAAATAACCGGCATTCCTGAACCTACGCTCGAGCGTTTTGAGACCAAAGGAAAGATTTCTCTCGAGGCATTCCTGAAACTGGTTGTCGAATTTGGCTGGTTTGACGAAATGAGCACCATTATGAGTAAAAGCAAGTTCAGCACAGGAGAAGAACTTGAGACTATCAACAAGAACCAGGGAAGACAGAAAGGGAGATGAAAGATATTCTGAAAATCACAGTTTCATTAGGCGGACAGAACGTCGGCACCTTGCAGATGACCCCTGAAAGAGACAGATGCGTATTCGAGTACGACAAGGACTGGATTGCCGGCGGCTTCTCGATATCGCCTTGGGAATTGCCGCTCCAGACAGGACTCATATACTCGAAGGAAAATAGCTTCGGTGGCGGATTTGCCGCATTTGAAGACAGCATGCCGGACGGCTACGGTCTTTACCTGCTTGACAGAATGCTTCGTCGCGAAGGCAGTTCATTGGGCGGACTGTCCCCTCTTCAGAGACTGTCCCTGGTCGGCAGTTCCGGAATGGGAGCACTTTGCTATAAGCCTGAAGCTTCCAAAGAGCAGGTTTCCGCCATTACGGACAACGACTTTGACGAGCTTCAGCGCAAAGCTCTCGATGTGCTCTCCGAGAAAAGCGATGCTGCCGCATCCTTCCTGTACTACAATAGCCGCAATTCAGGAGGAGCAAGACCCAAGGCTGTATACAAGGCAGCTGACGGCTCAGACTGGATAGTAAAATTCCGCCATGTCTACGACCCCTCAGATATCGGCAGGATTGAATATAAATACATGAGGACCGCGCAGAAATGCGGAATTGACATTCCGGAAATCCGTCTCGTCAATGACCACTATTTCTCAATCAAAAGGTTCGACATAAAGGAAGGCCGGCGTATCCATACACTCACGGCGGCCGCCCTGCTGCAGTCCGATTTCCGGACCCAGAGCATAGATTATGTAAACCTCCTTGCTCTGACCGGTTACCTCACACAAGATCCGGCACAGGTGGAACAGATGTTCCGCAGGATGGTTTTCAATGTCGTATGCGCCAACAAAGACGACCACGCCAAGAACTTCAGCTTTCTCTGCGAAAACGGCAAATGGTCACTTGCCCCTGCATACGACATCACCTACTCCCCGGAGGGCACCGGAGGCGAACATGCGACTTCTGTCAGATATTCGGGCAATCCAGGCCTTGAGGACATCATTTCCGCCGGCACAGGCATACGCATAAGCAGAAATCGCTGCATTGAAATCATCGAGGAAATCGAGGCTGTCTGCAACTCGGAACTTGATAATGACAAGATAGTCAAAATCAAAGGTCAATAAAAATCTGCAACTACCATTCGCCTTCGCATCCGGCTTCAGAACTTAAATTGCCTCACCGAGCGGACTGAATTGACGCTGAGCAGACTTTTTTCGTCTGCGAGGCGCAATTGCAGCCGCGAGGTGACAATCGAGAAGCATAATGCGAAGATGGAAGCCTCGAACCATGTCCGCTTGCGGCGTAATCCGCGCATTCGTATCTTTGCAATCGAAAAACCGAATGCCAGAAGCAAGAACATGCCCGACCGCATAGCAGACGAGAAGAAGGTTGTCGCACTGATGATACGGATGCACTGCCGCAGACACTGCCGGCAGCAAGGCCATGACGGCAAAAACGACCAAATCAACCTATCCGGCCGGACCGACCTGACCAGCCAAAACATCAAAACCGACACCAGCCAGGCAAACAAGACCCGCCGAACCAGCGACCCCAATCAAGCCGACAACTCAAGCCGTACCGACGTCCGCCCGCTCTGCCCCGAATGCGCCGCGCTCCTCGACTATGCCCTCAGGAGGCTCGACAGCTGCCGCTTCGGGAACGACAAGCCCAGCTGCCGCAAATGCACGGTCCACTGCTACCGCGCAGACATGAGGGAGCGCATACGCACGGTTATGCGCTGGGCCGGCCCGAGAATGATATTCCACCACCCCATGGCAGCGACAAGGCACCTGCTGCGCGAACTCCGCTCACCGGAACCTGCGAAATAGCTCTCCCGCGCCGGAATCCCAAGAATTATGCTAACTTTGTCAAGCGGCAAGGCCGGACAGGCGCCACAACCCGCAAAATCCGGAAGCGGCAAGGCCGGACGGGCCAGGCCAGAACCGACAGAACTGAAAACGAACCACAAAACGACACCAGAATGAACAAGCGCATAATCGAATGCGTCCCCAATTTCAGCGAGGGGCGCGACAAAGAAAAGATACGGCAGATAGTCCAGGCAATTGAATCACAAGGCGGAGTCAAAGTCCTCGACGTGGACCCCGGAGAGGCCACCAACCGCACCGTAGTCACCTTCGTGGGCGAGCCGGAGGCCGTGGTCGAGGCCGCATTCGCCGGAGTCAGGAAGGCCGCAGAACTCATAGACATGCGGCAGCATCACGGAGAGCACCCGCGCATGGGCGCGACCGACGTGCTGCCTCTGGTCCCCGTCTCCGGAATCACCCTGGAAGAATGCGTACCTCTGGCGCGTGACCTGGCCCGCAGAATCGCCGACGAGCTGCACATACCCACCTACTGCTACGAAGCCGCAGCCCTGCGCCCCGAACGCCGCAACCTCGCCGTCTGCCGCGCAGGAGAATACGAAGCCCTTCCCGACAAGCTCGCTCACGTGGACACGGAACCCGACTTCGGGGCGCGTCCCTACGATGAGGGAATCGCCCGCACCGGAGCCACCACGGTGGGTGCGCGCGACTTTCTGATAGCCGTCAACTTCAACCTCAACACCACCTCCACCCGGCGAGCCAACGCCATAGCGTTCGACGTCCGCGAGAAAGGCCGTCCCGTGCGCGAAGGCAACCCGATCACCGGCCCCATAGTCAGGGACGCCGACGGCAAGCCCGTTATGCGGCCCGGCACGCTCCCGGCGACCAAGGCCATAGGCTGGTACATCAAGGAATACGGAATCGCCCAGGTTTCGATGAACCTGACCGACATCTCCCGCACCCCGCTCCATGTCGCGTTCGACGAAGTCTGCCGCAAGGCCGATGCGAGAGGCGTGCGCGTCACCGGCACCGAAATCGTAGGGCTCGTGCCCAAACGTGCCCTGATTGACGCAGGCCGCCATTTCCTGCACAAGCAGCAGCGCTCCACCGGCATCTCCGAGGAGGAAATCCTGAAAATAGCCATAAAGTCGATGGGGCTCGACGACCTCAAGCCCTTCCGGCCCGAAGAGAAGGTCATAGAATATCTGCTGGAAGCAGACGACAGGAAGGAGAAGCTCATCGACATGAGCTGCAAGGCTTTCGCCGAGGAAACCGCAAGCGAATCCCCCGCCCCCGGAGGCGGTTCGATCTCCGCCTACATGGGAGCCCTCGGCGCCGCTCTCGGAACCATGGTGGCCAACCTCTCGTCGCACAAGGCCGGTTGGGACGAGCGCTGGGAGGAATTCTCCGACTGGGCCGACCGGGGACAGAAGCTGCTGGACGAACTTCTGCATCTGGTCGACGAGGACACCGAAGCCTTCAACCGCATCATGGTGGTCTTCGCTATGCCGAAAAAAACCGACGAGGAAAAGGCCGCACGAAGCGCCGCCCTGCAGGAAGCCACCCTGTACGCCACCCAGGTACCCCTGCGGACCATGAAAGCCGCCTCCGGAGTCTTCCCCGTCGTCAAGGCGATGGCCGAGACCGGCAACCCGAACTCCGTCTCCGATGCAGGAGTGGGAGCCATAGCCGCGCGCGGAGCCGTCCTGGGAGCCTGCCTCAATGTGAAAATCAACGCCGCCGGGCTCAAGGACCGCGCACTGGCGGAATCGCTGACCGCCGAGGCGGACGCCATCGCAGCGGAAGCAGTGCGCCTCGAAGCTGAAATCCTCCGCATCGTAGAAGATAAAATAAAGAAATAACCATGACCCTCGAAGAATTCCAGGCCGACATCCGGGCAGGCATACCCGACATCCTGCCCGAGCCGAAACCCTACGACACAAGCATAAACCACGCTCCCAGGCGCAAGGACATACTGACCCCCGCCGAGAAGGAGCTCGCTCTGCGCAACGCCCTGCGCTACTTCCCCGCAAAGCACCATGCCCTGCTCGCCAGGGAGTTCGCCGAAGAGCTGCGCAGATACGGCCGCATCTACATGTACCGCCTGCGTCCCGACTACGACATGCACGCGCGTCCGATAGACGAATATCCCGCAAAATGCCGCCAGGCCGCAGCCATCATGCTGATGATTCAGAACAACCTCGACAAGGCCGTGGCCCAGCATCCCCACGAACTGATCACCTACGGAGGCAACGGCGCCGTGTTCCAGAACTGGGCGCAATACCGCCTGACCATGAAATACCTCTCGGAGATGACCGACAGCCAGACCCTGGTCATGTACTCCGGCCACCCGCTCGGACTCTTCCCCTCCCATCCCGATGCCCCGCGCGTCGTGGTCACGAACGGCATGGTGATACCTAACTACTCCAAGCCGGACGACTGGGAGCGCATGAACGCCCTCGGAGTCTCGCAGTACGGACAGATGACCGCCGGCTCCTATATGTACATCGGCCCCCAGGGAATCGTACACGGAACGACCATCACGGTGATGAACGCCGCGCGCAAGCAATTCACCGGCGGACGCACTTCGGCCCGAGGCATGCTCTTCGTCTCCTCCGGACTCGGAGGCATGTCGGGCGCCCAGCCCAAGGCCGGAAACATCTCAGGAGTAGTATCGGTCATCGCGGAAATCAACCCCAAGGCAGCACGCAAGCGCTTCGAACAGGGCTGGGTCGACGAGCTGCACGACTCGCTCGACGAACTGATACCCCGCATACGGGAAGCGGTAGCCCGCGAGGAGGTCGTATCCCTCGCCTACGTCGGCAACATAGTCGACCTCTGGGAGAGGCTCGCCGACGAGGGAATCAAGGTTGACCTCGGCTCCGACCAGACCTCCCTGCACAATCCCTGGGCCGGAGGATACTACCCCGTCGGACTCAGTTACGAAGAATCCAACAGGATGATGGCCGAGGAGCCGCAGCGATTCCACGAACATGTGCAGGAGTCGCTGCGCAGGCAGGTGGCCGCAATCAACCGGCTGGCGGACGCAGGCATGTACTTCTTCGACTACGGCAACGCCTTCCTGCTGGAGTCCTCACGCGCCGGGGCGGACGTGATGCGCGAAGACGGGAGCTTCCGCTACCCTTCATACGTGCAGGACATCATGGGGCCCATGTTCTTCGACTACGGGTTCGGCCCTTTCCGCTGGGTCTGCACCTCAGGACGCCCCGAAGACCTTGAGACGACCGACAGACTGGCCGCTGAAGTCCTCGAAGACATGTGCCGGACGGCGCCCGGCTCCATACGCGGGCAGCTCGAGGACAACCTCCACTGGATACGCGAGGCCGCCCGCAACAGGCTTGTCGTCGGCTCGCAGGCGCGCATCCTCTACGCCGACTGCGAAGGACGCACCAGAATCGCCCTCGCCTTCAACGACGCGATAGCCGACGGGCGCATCTCCGCCCCCGTGGTGCTGGGACGCGACCACCACGACGTCTCCGGCACCGACTCTCCCTACCGCGAGACCTCGAACATCTACGACGGCTCCAACCACACGGCCGACATGGCCATCCAGAACGTCATCGGCGACTCCTTCCGCGGAGCGACCTGGGTGTCGATCCACAACGGCGGCGGAGTCGGCTGGGGCGAGGTCATCAACGGAGGCTTCGGCATGGTGCTGGACGGCTCCGGGGATTCGGCAAGGCATATACGCGAGATGCTCTTCTGGGATGTCAACAACGGCATCGCGCGCCGCAGCTGGGCACGCAACGACGGGGCTGTGGAAGCTATACGCCGCGAAATGGAACGCACCCCCGGACTCAGGGTGACCCTGCCGAACTATGCCGACGCCGGACTGGTGCGCAAGGCGCTTGAAGAAAACGAACAATAATCAGGAAAATCATAACATGGAATACCACCATCTGACCCCGGAACGGCTGACTATAGCCGGACTGAAGGAAATTCTGGACAGCAGGCGTCCGGTCGCCCTGAACGAAGAGCTCCGCCGGAGGATAGTCCGCTGCCGCGAATATCTCGACAGCAAAATCAGGAATTCGGAGCAGCCGGTCTACGGCATCACCACCGGTTTCGGCTCGCTCTGCGACATATCGGTCGGCGGCGACGAGCTCTCGCAGCTCCAGCGAAACCTGGTCATGTCGCATTCCTGCGGCACAGGCGAACAGGTCCCTTCCGAGATTGTGCGGCTGATGCTGCTGCTCAAGATACGCTCGCTCTCCTACGGCTATTCGGGAGTGAGGCTGGAGACCGTCGAGCGTCTCATCGACTTCTACAACAACGGCATACTTCCCGTCGTCTACCAGCAGGGCTCTCTCGGCGCGTCGGGCGACCTCGCTCCTCTGGCGCACCTGAGCCTTCCCCTGCTCGGCCTCGGCGAAGTCGAATATGCCGGACGCCGCCGTCCCTCCGCCGAGGTCCTCGAAGAGTTCGGCTGGAAACCGCTGGAGCTGCAGTCCAAGGAAGGTCTCGCCCTGCTCAACGGAACGCAGTTCATGAGCGCCTACGGCGTATGGTCGCTGATTGCGGCACGCCGCCTGAGCGATTGGGCAGACCGCATCGGGGCGCTCTCCCTCGACGCCTTCGACGGACGCATCGAGCCGTTCTACGACGAGGTGCACCTTATCCGCGCCCACCGGGGACAGCTGAGCACCGCGCGTGCCATACGGAAGCTGCTTGAAGGCAGCGAGCTGATACGCCGGCCGAAGAAGCATGTCCAGGACCCCTATTCCTTCCGCTGCATCCCGCAGGTGCACGGAGCCACAAAGGACACGATTGACTATGTGGAGAGCGTTCTGGAGACGGAAATAAACTCTCCCACCGACAACCCCACGGTCTTCCCCGACGAGGACATGATAATCTCCGCCGGAAACTTCCACGGGCAGCCCATCGCCCTGGCCATGGACTTCCTCGCCATCGCGTTGGCGGAGCTGGGCAACATCTCCGAGCGACGGATCTACAAGCTCATCTCCGGCTCTCGCGGACTCCCCCACTTCCTCGTGGCGAACCCGGGCCTGAACAGCGGCTTCATGATTCCGCAGTACACAGCGGCGTCGATCGTAAGCCAGTCCAAGGGCCTCTGCATGCCGGCTTCAGTCGATTCCATACCCTCGTCGCAGGGGCAGGAGGACCACGTAAGCATGGGAGCAAACGCCGCCACCAAGCTCTACCGCGTGGCGCTCAACACCGAACGGGTGCTGGCCATCGAACTCTTCAACGCCGCGCAGGCGCTGGAATTCCGCCGTCCCGCCCGCACCTCTCCGGCTCTGGAGAACATGGTCGCGGACTTCCGCAAGAAGGTTCCGTTCATAGACAACGACACCGTCATGTATCCGCATATCGAGGCCTCAGTGCAATTCCTGCGTGAGCGATGAGGACGCTGGTACACAATATCGCCTGCATCTTCGGCATCGAAAGGCAGGGCCGGCTGAGGCTCTGCGGCGAAGAGATGGGGCGCATGGAGACCCTCGAAAACGCCTGGCTGCTCGTCGAGGACGGACGCATCGCGGCATTCGGGAGCATGACGGAAGACGTACCCGAGAACGTCGGCAGACGCGTGGACGCCCGCGGCGGCATGCTCTTCCCCTCGTTCTGCGATTCGCACACCCACCTCGTCTACGCCGGCAGCCGCGAGCAGGAGTTCCTGGACAAGATCAACGGACTCTCCTACGAAGAAATCGCGCGCCGTGGCGGAGGGATACTCAACTCCGCCGACCGGCTGCATGCCGCTTCGGAAGACGAACTCTACGCCACGGCGATGGAGCGCGTTCGGGAGATTGCCGCCATGGGCACCGGCTGCGTAGAAATCAAGAGCGGCTACGGGCTGTCGACCGGAGACGAACTGAAGATGCTGCGCGTGATAAGGCGCATACGTGAAAATGCACCGCTGGAAGTCAGGGCCACCTTCCTCGGGGCGCACGCTGTCGCGCGGGCATATCGCGGACGCCAGGGCGAATATGTGGACCTCGTGTGCCGGGAGATGCTGCCCGCCGTGGCCCGGGAGGGTCTGGCCGACTTCATCGACGTATTCTGCGACGAGGGCTTCTTCTCAGTCGCCGAGACCGAGCGCATCATAGGCGAAGGGCGGAAGTACGGCCTGCGCGCGAAGATTCACGCCAACGAGCTGGCCGTTTCGGGCGGAGTGCAGGCAGGAGTGCGCTGCGGCGCCCTCTCGGTCGACCACCTCGAAAGCAGCGGAGCGGAAGAGATCGAAACCCTGCGCGGCTCGGACACCATGCCCACCCTGCTGCCCGGCGCCGCGTTCTTCCTCGGCATGGGCAATCCTCCGGCGCGGGAGATGATACGCGCCGGCCTCGGAGTGGCGCTGGCCTCCGACTACAATCCCGGCTCCTCCCCTTCCGGCAACATGCGCATGGTATGCTCGCTGGCCTCGATACGCCTCAGGATGACACCTCGCGAGGCCCTGTGCGCGGCTACGCTCAACGGTGCATACGCCATGGGGCTCAGCCGCGACTTCGGCTCCATCACCGCCGGCAAGGCCGCGAACTTCTTCCTGACCCGACCCATGCCCTCAGTCGAGTTCTTCACCTATGCCTACCAGACCCCGCTGATAGAAAAAGTTTTCCTGCGGGGAGAGGAGTACGTCACTTCACGTCAAAATACCTGACCAGCTGCAGCAGGTCGGTGGGAGGGGTCTCGCCCTGGGAGAGAGGGTTGAATATGGTCTTCTCCGTGCTCCGCTTGCCGTCTATGTCCAGCGCGTTCACGAACAGGGACCTCAGGAATTCCGTCTCGGCCATCTTCTGCTGATAGAGCTGGCCGGCCACCTCGCTGCATTCCTTCAGGACCTTGACCGCCTGCGAATATGCTCCGCCGTGCGTTATGCCCGCCAGTCCGACAAGGTCGACGGCCGCGCCCACCTGCTGGAAGCCGAGTTCGGTGATACTCCGGCGCAGCTCGATGATGGACTTGAGCTCCCTCTCGCAGCCGCTCAGCTCGTTGGTTATGTACATCGGCTCATACGTGGTCTGGTTGCGGTGCGACATGAGCTGCACGGCCTTGCACACCTGCCCTGCGTCGGTTTCAAGATAATAGGTCCTGATGTCGTAGAGGGGCGCCGCATTCTTGATGATTGAATGCAGGGACTCATATACGTTGGACACTCCTGACAGGAAGCTGTCGAGCTCCCTTCGCCCCGACGAGCGGGGACGCTCCCATTCTATCGCGGGCGGGGTGACCGTCCAGACATTGCGGCTCAGCACGGGCTGCGAGATGCGCGCGGGCTTGGGTATGTCCAGCGGACGGCGCTCCTTGCTGAGCTTCAGGTCGTAGAAGAGGAACTGTCCGGACCAGTTGTCAGTGTTCGCCAGCCAGAACATCAGCTGCCCGCAGCCGTCAATGGGCACCGTTATGGTCTGCGGCTCCATGGTCTCATAGACCGCGAGTTCGGCCGCCACCTTGCCGTCCGCCCCGATCAGCAGGGTCTCCTTGTAGCTGTCGGCATTGCCCGGCGGGTCCAGGCACGCCACAGTGAAGGTGAGGGTGTTGTACTCTCCGTAGGTGTTGAACGCCGCCAGCGAGTTCTCCATCGCCTCGCCTCCGGCGGCCAGCATCAGGAAGGAGGCGACGCCGGCCAGAGAACTGCCTATGACAGCACCTCCGACCGCGATTCCGCTCGAAACGAAGGCGGCCCCTACGGCCGTGCTGCCTATCGCGCCCGCAGCCGCCCCTCCGGTGCCGGAAAGCACGCCGTGGTCAAGGGAGAAATGCACGCTGGTCTCCAGCAGGAAGCCCTTGGTGATGCGCTGCCCGTTCAGGTCGAAATAGTTGCGCATGGTCGAGCCGTCATAGAATATGTCCTTGCCCTTCATAGGCGAAACATAATGGATATACGGGGCGCCGAGGTCTATGAGGTCGATTTCGGGCGGGCACTCGGGCCTCGGGTGCACGAAGAGGTCGTTCTCCACGGGTTCTCCCCTGTAGAGCACCACATCCGCCACACCGTAAGCGGCCACGTCGAGCGTACCTGAGCCCTGGTTCTCGAAACGCAGCCTGCGGCAGCGTCTGATGGGCACCACATAGTCCCGGTTCGGAGCCGTGGCGACAAGAGGGGCTTCGAGCACCAGCTCGTCGTCGGCATAGACGCGCAGCACGTCGTTGTTCATAGCCCCGCTCTTGCCTATATAGCCGGCGGTGAAGCTCACATAGTCGAACTCGCCTCCAAGGTCGAACATGGCGTAGGAGGAGGTGTTGTTGTCCATTATCGACGCCTTGTCGTAGAAGACTATGCCTTCATTGAACCTGACCCCTCCCATCGAGAAGGTGATGTGCTCTGAAGAACCGTCGTAGATCTGCTTCTCGACCAATGCTCCGGCCGCGTAGGGCGGAATGTTGGACAGGAGTTTGCAGACGTCCGGGAGCCCGGCGGGATCCGGGCCGGAAGAAGACGAAAGGGCGGACTCCGCGACGGGTTCGACCCCGGCCGGGTACACCCTGATGTCGGCTATGCCCATGCGGCTCGAGCCTGACGACTGCTCCGTATAGAACTTCAGCATCCTGCAGCCGGTGACGTCGAGGGTGACGTCCTGGGCTATGTCGTCGTAGTGGATTTCCATCTCCCGGATTATCTTCCCGTCCGCCTCGACCGTCAGCCAGCCGGAACCTCTGTGGCCGTCGATATTGTCTATGGGGCCGACGGTGAAGGACAAGGTCGCATACTGGCCCTGCAGGTTGAAGTACGCCCATCCGGGGCTGGCGCCCGATATGGACATGTCCATGTTCACGTCGAGGCCGCTGTAGTACTCGCGCCCGTTTATCCTCATCGAAGTCCGCCTGCCCTGCGGCGAGACGGAGGTCATCCTGAAATTCTGGTAATATGACGGCAGTCCGCTCACGAGCTCCGTAGTCTGCGGCATTCCGTCCGGGATATTGCCCGTCTCCACGGGCATCTCGCCGGCCTTCCACAGCGTGGCCTCGGCTACCCCGAACAGCGTATGGTTGTCCACGAGCCCGAACTTCACCTCGTGGGCGCCCCTCACGTCGAGAACCGCCCGCTCGGGGAGTCCGTAAGGATATACGACCTCGTCGAGCACCTTCTTCCCGTCGACATGCACGGTGAATATGCAGGGTTCAGTGTCGGCTCCGCTGCCACCGGCGCCAGTGTTGGTGTTCATGCTGCCGAACACGAACATGAGCGTCTCGTACTCCCCTCCGAGCTCGAAGGCGACATGGCCGGGAGTATGGGTGCCATGGTCGTAGGAGAGCGTGAATCCGCCGTGCCATTCCAGGCCTCCGCTCATCGCCATGGGCTCCGATGAGGCGCCGTCATATTCGAACTCCGCATAGCCGGACGCATCCGCCGGCGCGAGTTCGTTCACAAGATATCGGGGCTGGGCGGCGAGCTGGACGCCGAAGGCTGCGACTGCAAGCGCCGCAAGGAACAATCTTTTCATCTGGGTTTCAAATTATATTATCACATGCGACGGGCGTGCTCAGTCGAACATCACCCCGGGGTTCATTTCGGACGGGCTGCGCCATTCGAGTCCGAACTTCGTCCGCAGCACGTGCTTCTTGGCGCTCCAGTACGCGAAGCAGAAGCCCATTCCGCGCGGATGGTCGTCAAGCTCCCCGTCCACGATCCTTTCCACCTCGTCAATCACCTTCTCATAGGCCGTGCTCCACTCCACGGGATCGTGCTTCAGGTATCCCTCCTGCTCGACGCGGCCGTATTCCCCCTTGTCGGCATGTTCGATATTGCGCTCATACATGCATATCTGCGAGAAGACATCCTCCGACGCGCCCAGCTCGTGGCCACAGAGGCATTCGATGCGGTTGAGCACCTTCTGGCGGAATCTCAGAAGCCTGACCTTCAGCGCCGGATGCTCATACACCGCATCCACCATGCGCCGGACCGCCTCGTTCAGGCCTTCGAGCTTATGGTCGTAGCCTTCCAGATAGGCCGCGATGTCCAGGAACTCTTCGGCAAGCGCGGAATTCTCCCAGAGGCGCCTCTGTTCGCGCAGATTGTCCTCAGCCACGAGCACGTCGCCGCAGCATACCTCCCACCAGGCTTCGATGGTGTCGTCCTTGCCGTCGCGCGGAAGGTCCTTCACCGCCAGGCGCGCATCCTCCAGCGCCCTGCGGACATCAAAATTCTCATCCATATCACTCCTGTTTCAAAAAATCTCCGTAGGCAGCCGCCGTCATGGCCGTGCATGATGCGGCAACGGATAAATATACGCGGAAGCCGAGTGCAATGCAAGTTTACTTGTGATTGCCGAGGCGCAACCGTATATATGGCTGTTAGGCCAAATATACACATAATCTTCCTCTATGCAAAATCGCGAAGATTGCGTATATTCGTGACCATGAAATACATTTATTCGGCATCCAGCCTCCCGAACACCCGAATCGATGTCGCAGACATCCTCAGGGGCATCGCAATAGCCGGCATAGTCCTGCTGCATTTCATAGAGCATCTCAATTTCTACGCCTTTCCCGAGCCGACCAGGCTCGACCAGGCCGTATGGGACTCCGCCTTCTTCATCTTCGGCGGGAAGATGTACGCCATCTTCGCCCTGCTCTTCGGCCTGAGCTTCTTCATCCAGAACGACAACCAGGCGAAGAAAGGAGTTGACTTCCGCCCGCGCTTCCTCTGGAGGATGCTGCTGCTGTTCGCCTGGGGCATGCTTGACCTCTGCTTCTACAACGGCGACATCCTGACGGTCTACTCCGTCTGCGCGCTCTTCGTAATCCCCTTCATACGCTCCAGCAACGCGGTGCTTATAGCGATAGCCGCAGTGATGTTCATACAGCCGGTCGAGCTCGTCTGCATAATTCGCGGGCTGATCAACCCCGACGCCGCGCCCCTCGGCTTCAGCGGCAGCGGTGAGCACTACATGGCCATGTACAAGGCATGCGCCGAAGGCGGCTTCCTGGATGTCGCCGGAGCGGGTGTGACCCACGGCTTCATCAGCAATTTCCAATGGGCGATAGCCAACGGACGCCTGACCCAGACCGTCTGCCTGTTCACCATAGGCATTCTGCTCGGACGCACCAGGCTGTTCTACGACGAAGGGGACAACCTGAAGATATGGAAGCGAATCCTCATCGGAGCCGTCGTCATGTTCGCCCTTGTCAACCCCTGGGCCGGCGGCTGGGCCAAGAATGTCGGGAGCGAATGCATAGCCAATGCGCTGACCGCCATGCAGACCATGTGGAGGAACTTCGCGATGATGTGGATAATCGTGTCCGGCGTATGCCTGCTCTACTACCGCACCCGCGCCCGCAAGGCCCTGACGGTGCTGGCGCCCTACGGCAAGATGTCGCTGAGCAACTACCTCGGCCAGTCCATCATAGGCAGCCTGCTGTTCTACAACTGGGGCTTCGGGCTCTATACCGTCTCCGGCCACACCATGAGCATCTGCACAGGCCTGCTCGTGGTCATCCTGCAGGTCTGCTTCTGCCACCTCTGGTTCAGGCACCACAAGCGCGGCCCGTTCGAGACCGTATGGAACAAGCTCACCTGGATACAGCCTTTCAGGAAAAACGCATAATGACATAAAATGAAGACCTTTTTCACACTTGTCTCCCTGTTCCTGACCGCCCTGCTCTCCGCACAGCCGCAGCAGGCCGGATACAACACCGTCAGGGACATCTCCTACACAGATTCCGACGACGCCTACGCCCGCGAACACTGCAAGCTTGACGTCTATTACCCCGAAAACCTCAGCGACTGCCCCGTGGTGGTATGGTTCCACGGCGGCGGGCTCACCGGAGGCAGCAAGGAACTGCCGGCCAAGCTGCTGAACCGTGGCATGGTGGTCGTCGGGGTAGGCTACCGCCTGATGCCCAAGGTCGAAATCTCCGCCTGCATCGACGATGCTGCGGCGGCCGTTGCATGGACCTTCCGTGAAATAGAGAAATACGGCGGCAGCACCGACAAGATATTCGTCAGCGGGCACTCCGCCGGCGGCTACCTCACCAGCATGATAGGCCTCGACAAGAGCTGGCTCGCCAAATACGGAGTCGACGCCGACGACATAGCGGGGCTCATACCCTTCAGCGGCCAGATGATCAGCCACTTCGCCTACCGCGACATGATAGGCATGGCCGACACCCACCCGCTCGTCGACAAGTTCGCGCCGCTCTACCATGTGCGCCCCGACGCGCCGCCGCTCGTGCTTATCACCGGCGACCGCGAGATCGAAATGCTCGGCCGCTACGAGGAGAACGCCTACATGTGGCGCATGATGAAGCTCTGCGGCCACAAGGAGACATACCTGTACGAACTGGGAGGACACGACCACGTGTCCATGTGCGACCCCGCCTTCCATATCCTCCACACCCACATAAGGAAAATTCTGTCGGACATAAAATAAGCTGAAATGAAAGCCATGATACCTGCATTGGCCGCCCTGCTGCTGGCGGCGGGACAGGGCTGGGGCCAGGAGGCCTCCCCCGAACTGGTGATACGCATAGACGACATGGGAGCGTTCCATTCGGTGAACGAAGCCTGCATCGAGACCTGGCGCGACGGCATTGCCAAAAGCGTGGAGGTGATGCCCGTGGCCGCATGGTTCCCCGAAGCCGTGAAGATGCTCAGGGAGAATCCCGGGCTGGACGTCGGTCTGCACCTGACCCTGACCAGCGAGTGGGAGAACGTCAAGTGGCGTCCGCTGACCCACTGCCCCAGCCTGACCGACGAGAACGGCTATTTCTATCCCATGATCAGCCCCAATCCCAACTACCCCGGACAGGCGCTGACCGAGCACGAATGGGACATCGACGAAATCGAGCAGGAGTTTCGTGCCCAGATAGAGACGGCACTCAGGAACATCCCGCAGCTCAGCCATATCACGGGACACATGCTCTCCACGGCCTTCACCAGGGAAGTCAACGAGCTGACGCTCCGCCTCGCAGAGGAATACAATCTCAGCTGCATCGACCGCATGGACTCCGGGAAGGCCTACGACTACCAGTATATCGGCTATTCCGGCCCCAGCGACAGCTTCGAGGAGAAGGAGGCCAGCTTCATCGCATCTCTCGAGAAGCTGGAGCCCGGGAAACGCTATCTCTTCCTGGACCACCCCGCCTACGATGACGACGAGATGCAGACCGTCTTCCATATCGGCTATGAAGACGTGGCCGCCGACCGCCAGGGAGTCACCGACCTGCTGACCAGCCCCCGCGTGAAACAGGTCATCGAGGAGCGCGGAATACGCCTGATCGACATCAACCGGCTCACCAAGAGCCTGCCGCGCGGAACCGCTTCCGAGAAGCTCGGCAAGGCGGTGGACAGATATTTCGACGCAGCGCAGAAAGCCGGCCAGGACCTCCACAGCCTGATGATAGTCCAGCACGGCGAAGTGGTGGCTGAGCGCTGGCAGAACGGAGGCGACCCTGACGTGCCCCACGTGCTGAACTCCATCAGCAAGACCTTCACGTCCACTGCGGTGGGCTTCGCCATCGCTGAAGGCAAAATGAGCCTCGACGACAAGATAATCTCCTTCTTTCCCGACAAGCTGCCGGCCGAGGTGAGCGACAGGCTGAAGGCCATGACCGTGCGTCACCTCCTCACGATGAACTGCGGACATGACACCGACCCCACCGGGGCCATCTCACGAGGCTCCGACGACGACTGGGTGAAAGCCTTCCTCGCCTGGCCCGTTGACCATGACCCCGGAACCTTCTTCACCTACAACAGCATCGGCACCTACGTGCTCTCAGCCATTGTGCAGAAAGTCACCGGCGAGAAGGTCGTCGACTACCTCCAGCCCCGCCTGTTCCGCCCTCTGGGAATAGTGAACGTGCGCTGGGAGGAGAGCCCCCAGGGCGTGAACTGCGGCGGATGGGGTCTGTACCTCAAGACCGAGGACCTCGCGAAAATGGGTCTCCTGCTGCTCCAGAACGGCAAATGGAACGGAAAGCAGATTCTGCCCGAAGGCTGGGCGGAGCAGGCTTCGGCGGCACAGGTGCCCTCGCTGCCAGCGGGCGTGAAGCCTGAAGTGGCGAAGAAGCTCGGCATGACCAAGCGCAACAGCGACTGGCTCCAGGGCTACGGCTATCAGATATGGCGCTGCCGCCACAACGCCTTCCGTGCCGACGGGGCCAACGGACAGTACATACTCGTGCTGCCCGACCAGGACGCCGTGATTGCGGTAACCGCCGCCATCCAGGACATGCAGGCGGAAATCAACCTGATATGGAAATATCTGCTTCCGGCGCTTTAGCCTCTTGAAACTTATTAGTAATTTAGCAGGCTGAAACAAAATTACCGCAACTTATGGAAGTAGATAAGAAAAGTTTTCGGGAAGAGGCTCTGGCATATCATGCAGAAGGCCGCCCCGGCAAGATTGAAGTAATACCCTCGAAGCCCTACAGCACCCAGAAGGATCTATCCCTGGCCTATTCGCCCGGAGTGGCGGAACCCTGCCTGGAGATTCAGAAGGATCCCGAAGAGGCCTACAAGTACACCGACAAGGGCAACCTCGTGGCGGTGATCTCCAACGGCACCGCAGTGCTCGGCCTCGGCAACATCGGCGCCCAGGCCGGCAAGCCGGTCATGGAAGGCAAGGGCTTCCTGTTCAAGACCTTCGCCGACATCGACGTGTTCGACATCGAAGTCGACACCAAGGACACCGAGGAATTCATACGCACCGTCAAGAACATCTCCGTAACCTTCGGAGGCATCAATCTCGAGGACATCAAGGCGCCCGAGTGCTTCGAAATCGAGGAGCGCCTGCGCAACGAGCTTGACATCCCGGTGATGCACGACGACCAGCACGGCACGGCCATCATCTCGGCCGCCGCCCTGCTCAACGCCCTCGAAATCAACGGCAAGAAAATCGAAGACGTCCAGGTGGTAGTGAACGGGGCCGGAGCGGCCGCAATCTCCTGCGCGAAGCTCTACATGGCCCTCGGAGTCAGGAAAGAGAACGTGGTGATGTGCGACAGCAAGGGAGTCATCTCCACCCGCCGTCACGACCTCAACCCCGCGAAGGCCGAATTCGCGACCGGTCGCGAGGTGGACACCCTGGAGGAGGCCATAAAGGGAGCCGACGTCTTCCTTGGGCTTTCGGTGGCCGACGTGCTCACCGCCGACATGGTGCGCAGCATGGCCCAGGATCCCGTGGTCTTCGCCCTTGCGAACCCCAACCCCGAGATACGCTACGAAGTCGCGATTGGGGCCCGTCCCGACATCATCTTCGCCACCGGACGCTCCGACTACCCCAACCAGGTGAACAACCTGCTCGGTTTCCCCTACATCTTCAGAGGAGCGCTCGACGTTCGCGCGACCAAGATCAACGACGCGATGAAGATAGCCGCCGTAAAAGCGCTCGCCGCGCTGACCAAGGAGCCGGTGCCCGACATCGTCGCCGCAGCATACAATGACAACAACATCTCCTTCGGCCGCGAATACCTGATTCCCAAGGCCCTCGACCCGCGCCTGATCACCCGTATCTCGATGGCCGTGGCCAAGGCCGCCATCGACTCCGGAGTGGCCCGCAGGACAATCACCGACTGGGACGCCTACAGCCACCAACTCGAGAACAGGATGGGAAGGGACGACAAGCTGATGCGCTCCATTCGCTCGATGGCCCGCACCGCCACGCCGCGCCGCCTCGTGTTCAGCGAAGGCGAGAGCCTCAACTCCATCAAGGCAGCCATCCACCTGCTCACCGACGGGGCCGCGACCCCCATACTCGTGGGCAGCCGCGAGAAAGTGCACGCCATCCTGCACGAGCACAACCTGAGCCTCGACGACTGCTACATACTCGACTTCCGCAGCGACGCCGAGAAGGAGCGCCGCAGACGCTACGCCGAGCTCCTCTACTCCAAGATGAGCCGCCGTGGAATCAACCGCGACGAGGCCGACAAGTGCATGCTCCAGCGCAACTGGTTCACCATGATGATGATAGCCTCCGGCGATGCCGACACTTCCCTGCTCGGCTACGGGCACAACTACATCGAGGCCCTGGACACTGTGCGCCAGGTCTTCGGACTTCCCGCCGAACGCCAGCTCGCCACGATGAGGATAGTCACGACCAAGCACGGCCCCATGTTCTTCGCCGACACGGCCGTTAACCCGTCACCCAACGCCGACGACCTCGTGCAAATCGCCCTCATGAGCGCCAAGACCGTGCGCCGCTTCGGAATAGAACCGGTGATAGCGATGCTCTCGTCGTCCAATTTCGGAACCGACAACGGAACACGCTCGATAAAGGTTGCCAAGGCCGTGGAGATCCTGCACGAGAAATATCCCGACATCCTGGTGGACGGAGAAATGAAGGCCAACATAGCCCTGGACCGCGAGACAAGGGCGCGGCTCTACCCCTTCAACAAGCTCGGCGACCGCGAAGTAAACACCTTCATCTTCCCCAACCTCGCCGCCGCGAACATCTCCTACAAGCTGGTGGAGATGCTCGGAGGAGCCGAAGTCAACGGCCCCATCCTGATGGGGCTGGATCAGTCGAACGTCCATCTCGTGCCTGAGAACGCCAGCGTCCGCTCGCTGATCAACCTCGGCATGATAGCGGCGGCCGAGACCATTCCGATGAAATAAAGCAAAAAACCAATAACCGCAAAAAAAATGAAATTAATCCACATCTTTGCCGGACTGGCCATCGCCGCAGCACCGCTTGCGGCCCAGGTTCCGGTCTACCTCGATGAGAGCAAGCCCATCGAGGAGCGCGTCGAGGACGCACTGAGCCGGATGACCCTCGAGGAGAAGGTCGCCGTGATTCACGCCCAGTCCAAGTTCAGCTCAAGGGGTGTGCCCCGTCTCGGCATCCCCGACATCTGGACGACGGACGGCCCCCACGGCATACGCGCCGAAGTTCTCTGGGACGAATGGGACCAGGCGGGCTGGACCAATGACTCCTGCGTTGCCTATCCCGCACTCACCTGCCTCGCCGCCACATGGAACGAGGACATGTCCCTGCTCTACGGCAAGAGCATAGGAGAGGAGGCGCGCTACCGCAACAAGGCCGTGCTGCTCGGCCCCGGAGTGAACATCTACCGCACCCCGCTCAACGGACGCAACTTCGAGTACATGGGAGAGGACCCCTATCTAGCCGCGACCATGGTAGTCCCCTACATCCAGGGAGTGCAGTCCAACGGAGTGGCAGCCTGCGTGAAGCACTTCGCCCTCAACAACCATGAGGTCAACCGCTACAACACCAACGTGATAGTCGACGACCGCACGCTCTACGAAATCTACCTGCCCGCATTCAAGGCGGCAGCCCAGGAAGGCGGCGCATGGGCCATCATGGGCTCCTACAACCTCTACAAGGACCAGCACTGCTGCCACAACGAATACCTTCTCAACGACATCCTGCGCGGAGAATGGGGATTCGACGGAGTGGTCATCTCCGACTGGGGCGGCACGCATGACACAGACCAGGCCATCCACAACGGTCTCGACATGGAGTTCGGCTCCTGGACCGACGGACTCAGCGAAGGCGCGAGCAACGCATATGACAACTACTATCTCGCACTGCCCTATCTCAAGAAGATACGCAGCGGCGAGATCGGCACAGAGGAGCTTGACGCCAAGGTGCGCAACGTCCTCAGGCTCGCCTTCCGCACCGTGATGGACAGGAACCGCCCTCTCGGCAGCCTCTGCTCGGACGCCCATTATGCAGCTGCCAGGCAGATTGCAGGCGAGGGCATAGTCCTGCTGAAGAACGATGCTGACGTGCTCCCCATGAAGGTGGAGAAGGGCGCCAAGATACTCGTCGTAGGCGAGAATGCCATCAAGATGATGACCGTGGGAGGAGGAAGCTCATCCCTGAAGGTACAGCGCGAAATCTCACCCCTCGAAGGCATACGCGAACGCTTCGGTGACATAGCCGAGGTGGTCTATGAAAGAGGCTACGTAGGAGATGTCGGAGGCGAATACAACGGAGTCACCACCGGACAGGACCTCAGCGAAAGCCGTTCGGCCGAACAGCTTATAGCTGACGCCGTAGCCCAGGCCAAGGACGCCGACTACGTGATATTCATAGGCGGACTCAACAAGAGCAATCAGCAGGACTGCGAGGGCGCCGACCGCACCCAGCTCGGACTTCCCTACGGACAGGACGAGGTCATCAGGGCCCTGGCTGCCGCAAACGAGAAGCTCGTGGTGGTCAACATCTCCGGCAACGCCGTGGCTATGCCCTGGGTTGAGGAAGTTCCTTCAATCCTCCAGGCATGGTATATAGGCTCCGAGGCCGGACACGCCATCGCCGACGTGCTCTCAGGAGACGTGAACCCTTCAGGCAAGCTGCCCTTCACCTTCCCCGAGAAGCTTGAGGACGTACCCGCACACATCTACGGAGAATACACCGGAATCGCGTCAGCCGACACCGTGGACATCGAGTACAAGGACGGCATCTACGTGGGCTACAGATGGGCTGACTCCCAGAAGAAGACCAAGCCTCTGTTCGCCTTCGGACACGGCCTCAGCTACACCAGCTTCGAATATGGCGAGCCGACCATCGACAAGAAGGAGATGAACGCCGACGGCAGCGTGACCGTAAGCGTCACCGTGACCAACACCGGCGACCGCGAGGGCAAGGAAATCGTACAGATGTATGTAGGCGACCGCAAGTCATCGCTGCCCCGCCCCGTCAAGGAGCTCAAGGGCTTCGAGAAGGTCAGCCTGGCACCCGGAGAGAGCACGACTGTCAGCTTCACCGTCGACAGGGACGACCTCACGTTCTTCGACCCCGAGAAGCATGAGTGGGTTGCAGAGCCCGGCAAGTTCGACGTCTATGTCGCAGCCGCAGCCGATGACGTGCGCGGAAAGGTGACATTCGAACTCAAATAGATAGAGAGATTAATTGATAACCGAGTCTGCTAGAACAGACGGTTCAGACGAAAGGAAGGCCGAGACTTTGAAATCCCGGCCTTCCTTTTTGAATTTCCGGCAGTCTGCGCCATTTACATGCCTGACGGCGGGAGATGGCGGCGTCGTTATTCGCCCTCGCCCGACTCTTCCGAATCAGGCTCGTCCTTCCGCTTGACTATCACCTTGTCGATACGGGCTCCGTCCATGTCCACGACCTCGAACGAGAAATCCTTCCAGACCGTCTTCTCCCCGGCCACGGGCACATGCTCGAGCTCGTCGAGAATCAGTCCGCCCACAGTGTTGTATTCTGAATCGGAGTCCTCGTCGGAATCGTCGATGTCGAAGAACATCTTGAAATCGTACATCGAGCACTGTCCGTCCACGAGCCATCCGTCGTTGTCATGGCGGGCTATGATGTCGGGCTCCTTCTGATGGTCGTCGTTGACTATGCCCACAAGAGCCTCCATTATGTCCTTCAGCGTGATGATGCCGGAGCATGAGCCGTATTCGTCGCATACGAGCGCCCGGCTTATCTTCTTCTGCTTCATCTGCTCGAGAACGGCGTAGACGCTCATGTTCTCATGGAAATAGACGGGTTCGCGTATAAGCTTCTCCAGGCTGAAACCGGGCTTCCCTATGCTGAGCACGTAGTCCTTGAGCGAGAGCACTCCCACCACATGGTCAAGGTCGCCGTCGGTAACGGGATAGGCCTCGAAGAGGTTCTCCTCTATGGTGTCGCGAATCTCCCCCTCGTCCATCTCCTTGTCGAGCCAGACTATGTCGCTCCTGAGGGTCATTATGGTGTTGACCTTGAGGTCGCCCAGGGCGAACACTCGCTCCACTATGTCCTGTTCGACAGGGGAAACTTCCCCTTCGTCGGTACCCTCCTGGATTATCGACTTGATCTCCTCCTCGGTGACCTTCGACTCCTGGCCCTTGATTCCGAGTATCTTTATCACGAGCCCCGTGCTCTTGGCAAGCAGCCACACGAAAGGAGAGACTATGGCGGAAATCACCTTCATCGGGCCGGCGACGGCCTTGGAGACGCGTTCTGACGCGCTCAGCGCTATCCTCTTGGGCACCAGCTCACCGAAGACTATGGTGAGATAGGTCACCAGCACGACTATGATTCCCTGTGAAATCGCGGACGCCAGCCCCGCGGAAATGCCCGTCTTCACGAGCAGTTCGGAGAATGCGGCCGCTATCTTGTTGCCGGAGAATATACCGGTCAGGATTCCGATGAGCGTGATGCCTATCTGCACGGCTGACAGGAACCTGTCCGGATCCGAAGCCAGCTTGAGCGCCGTCTTCGCGCGCTTGCTGCCCTTGTCGGCCTCCGCCTGGAGATTGGACTTGCGCGCCGAGACTACCGCCATCTCCGACATGGAGAATATTCCGTTCAGCAGAATCAGGAAAAGAATTATGAAGATTTCGCTCATATAATCCGGGATTTAAGTTCAGACATTGGGGTTACATGAGACTTTCCGGACAGCGTCACCGAGTCATCCGGCGCCCCGTCCGCTTCCTGCACCATTGCGGTACAGCCGTTTGAGTTTTCTTCCATATATTGTTTTATAGGTTCAGTCTGCGAATTTATACATATTTTTTCCAATATACAATTTGTCGCCCGGCATGCAGGAGAATCCGCTAATTTCACTAAATTTGCCGACATGAAAATCAGAAACATCCTATTGGGCATGGCCGCCGCATTCATGCTGGCGTCATGCAGCACCAAGACAGAAACCGAACCGGTTTGCCGGAGCGCCAAGGCGGAGCAGGTAAGGAGCACCGCAGTCCTCTTCGACGCCATGGCGATACAGCCGGAAATATCCGACGAGCTGGTCAGAAGCACCTGCGAGATAGCGGGCTACGATGACTTCTCCGAGCTCCTTCCGCTCGGAGGCGCCGACGAGGAGCGGATGGTCGGTGAGGCCAGAGGAGAAGCCCTGGCGGCATTCTTCAGCGGCATAGCCAGGAACCCCGATTTCGCGGGCACCCTCGACGCGGCGGCGGAGAGCCTGCTGGGCACCGCCGACGGACTGTCCAGCATGACCGTACTGCTCGACTATTCGGGCTATGCCTCGCTGAGCGGCTATCTTGACGCGCTCGCGCGCAATCCGGAAGCGGTGGCGCAGCTCGAAAGCTACCGCGACAAATATCTCGGCATACCCGCCGAATGAACCCGGTGACGGAGCCTCCGCGGCTCCGTTTTCCGTCTATACGCAGGCGTCGTAGCGGCCGTCGTCATCCGGATAGTCGTCCTCGTCCTCCTCTTCCGCTTCTGCGGCTGCCTTCTCCTGCGCCTCCAGCATGGGGATGAAATACTGCTCCATCTCACGGGCGAACATGGTCAGCCTTCCGGCACGGTAGATCTTGACCGCCTCTTCGAGCAGGACGTCGGAATCGCAGTGCACACTGTTGATCACACACTGGTCCATGAAGTTCCTGTCTTCTTCTTTCCTCCCGTCGCAAAGCATTCCGTACATTCTCTCATAACCCGTCGCGTCGCCGAAGATCGCCGCCCTCGAGTACCAGGTAAACGCCATGTCATAATCCTGCTTCAGTCCAAGATCGCCGTCGCGGTACAGGTCACCGAGAGTAACCGCACCTTCAGTGCAGCCCATTCCGTAGATCTTCTCCAGGCAGTCCATGTAATTCTCCCTCTCCTCCTCGAAATCAGGGGAAGAAGGGTCTTCCGGCCTGAAATAGCGGTTCCTGACATTCAGGCAGGACACAGCGCGCCTGCTTACACCCGTTTCAAGAATATCGGAGAAGACCTTGACGTCCGCGATGTGCCCGTCCGCGTCGCATCCGGCAGCCACTGCATAATACATCCATGACTCCAGCACTCCGTTCTCCGCGGCATACTTGAAATCCGCCACGGCTTCCGCACCCGGCTTCATATGATATCCGGCCAGTCCGCGCAACTGACGGAACTCCGGAATATCCGGTTCCTGCAAAATGGCGGCATTTACCATCCTGAGCGCCCCTTCAAGGTCCTCCTCTATGATACGGCAACCGGATATCATCTTCCGGACAGTCTTCATGACCGCCGACATTGAGCCTTCATCGATTCCTTTCCGGAGATAATCCTTGGCCTTCCCGTAATCGACATAACCGAAGTCGCCGTAGTAGTACAGGTCGGACAATTCGGCATAGGCGTCGGGACAGCCGGCCTCCGCCGCCTTCCTGAAACACTTGCCGGCGGTTTCCACCCAGTCATAATCGGGACGGCGCGCCACAAGGCAGCGGCCGTATGCGTACAGCCCGTGGACGCTTCCGGCATCCGCCTCCTTCTTCAGCATCTCAACCGTCTCGTCCCGCAGCAGGCGGATATTGCTTCTCGCATAGAACAGCCTGTAGAATATCCTTTTCGCTGTCAGATCCATGTCCGTGCCGTCGTCTCTCCTGACGAGGAAATTATAGACCACGGAATCGAAGGAGCCGCGAAGGAACATCCCGTTGAAATCGTCATTCCTGACGTATGAGGGAGCGGACAGATGGAGCATCACGTCCCTTGTCCGGAGATTGCCGGCCGGAGTGCTGGACAGCGTCACGGCGTAGAAGTCGTCGCAGCGCATGGAAAACTTTTCACCAAGATACGAAACTTCGATGGTATCGCCGTCGTACCAGTCGACCATCGGGGCTGCATCCTCCAGCGGCCAGTCCGGCAGCGGATGCCCCTGCACGATGGCATCGGCGTCGAGTTCAATCTCTTTCTGGATAGAGGAATTGTCGGGATCACCGTCATAACGGTTCACGATGAAAATCGAGCATTCTTTTGACATGTATGGATAGTTTTGATCAAGTCTAAATATATGGATTTAAAATCAAAAAAACCACTTGCGGACAATGAAAACGGGACGCGCCGAAAGTAGCCGTCCGGGCTCCGTTCCCATCTATACGTAGGCATCGAAGCGGCCGTCGTCATCCGGATAGTCGTCCTCGTCCTCCTCTTCCGCTTCTGCGGCTGCCTTCTCCTGCGCCTCCAGCATGGGGATGAAATACTGCTCCATCTCACGGGCGAACATGGTCAGCCTTCCGGCACGGTAGATGTCCACGGCGTCCTTCAGCAGCGAGTCCGAACCGCAGAAGACCCCGCGTATGGCGCATCCGTCCATGAAATCCTGATTCTCTTTCACCAGCCCGTCGCGCAGCATGCCGTAGAGTTTCTCGTAACCCTCCGGATCGCCCAGGAGCGCTGCCCGGGAATACCAGGACCAGGCCTTGCCGCAATCAGCCGCAATCTCCAGCCGCCCTTCGAGATACAGGTCCCCGAGCGCCACGGCCGCCATGTTGCAGCCCATCCCGGCCGATTTCTCCAGACCCTCGAGATAATCCCGCCGCCTTTCGCGGAAATACGGATGCGAAGGGTCGGGCTCGTTCGTGAAGACCTTCACGAACAGGCAGGCCGCAGAACGCCTGCCGGCGCCCTTCTCGATTATCCTGTCGTACGCGCGGCGGTCGGTTATTTCATACTCGTCGTCGCAGCCGACTGCCATCGCCAGGTCGACCCAGGCATCTATCACTCCGTTCTCCGCAGCATATTCGAAGTCCTCCCTGCCCTTGGCGGGTCCCTCCAGCTCCACTGTCGCGCAGCCGCGCAGATACTGCCACATCGGATCCCCGGGATATGCCTTTATGGCTTCGCGCAGCATCTCCAGGGCCGCCTTGGGATTCTTGCCCATGATGCGGTCGCCGTATATCAGCGTCCTTATCGTTCTCCTCGCGGCAAATACGGAGCCGCCGTCCAGCGCCTTCTGCATATAGTCCCGCGACTTGCCGTAGTCCACATGGCCGAGGTCTCCGTAGTACCAGGCGTCCGACAGGCCGACGTACGCGTCGCTCAACCCCGCATCCGCCGCCTTTCTGAAGCACTCCACCGAAGTCTCTCCCCAGTCCGGGCCGGGCCGGAGGACGCAGAGGCAGCGTCCGTATGCGAACAGTCCGTACCAGCTCCCGCTTTCGGCTGCGCTCCTGACCAGTTCCAGGCTCTCGCGTCCCAGCAGATGGATGTTACAGCCCAGCCAGAACACGCGCAGGAAGATGTTGAGCGCTGCCAGGTCTTCATCGGAGCCGCTGATGTCACGGCTCAGGAAGTTATATATGATGGCGTCGAACGAGCCCCGGCGGAACATGCCCTCGAAGTCATCGTTCCTTACGTATGCAAGGGCGGCCAGACGGAACTCGACATCCCTTGTCTGGCGGACCATGGGGTTCTCGACCTCTGCGCTCAACAGGGTCAGGTACCTGTCGCCCGCGCGCATGGAAAAGCTGCGGCCGAGAAACGAGAGCTCGACGGTCTCGCCGTCGTACCAGTCGACCATGGGTTTCTCCCCGTTCACCGGCCAGCCCGGCAACGGCCTACCCTGCACTATGTCGGCGGCGTCGACTTTGATTTCCTTTTCTACTGATGAGCTTGTGGAACCGAGGTCGCTGAAACGGCTCACAAATCGGATTTCACATTCTTTGGACATGGCTTTCGGGTCTTTGTCTGTCTGCAATATAGCGATTTCGATGCAAAAGCGCTATATTTATGACATGAAAGCAAGAACATTCCTCACGGCGGCCGCGCTTGCGCTCTGCTGCACCTTCGCCGCTTCAGCCCAGACCGACTCCACCTTCTTCATCGACGGCTCCATGGGCCGCCTGTCCACCCGCCTCCAGCTCCCCGAACTGCAGGAAGGCGAAAAATGCCCCGTCGTGGTCATCTGCCACGGCTTCATGGGCAACAAGAACGAACCCCTGCTCTCCGCTATCGCCGACAACCTCGTCGAGCTCGGAATAGGAGCGATACGCTGCGACTTCAACGGCCACGGCCGGAGCGAGGGCGAATTCGTGGACATGACGGTGCTCAACGAGATAGACGACGCGCTCGCAGTGATCGACTATGTGCGCAGGATGCCGCAGACCGACGGCATCTCCATACTCGGGCATTCCCAGGGCGGAGTCGTGGCCGCGATGACTGCCGGACAGCTCGGCAGTGCGGTGCTGAAGAGCGCGGTGCTGATGGCCCCTGCGGCAGTTCTGCGCGACGACGCCCTGCGCGGAAGCACAATGGGTGCGACCTACGACCCCTGGCATGCCCCGGAATATGTCGACATCTTCGGCAACAGGCTCGGCCGCGACTATATCCAGACCGCCCTCAGCCTGCCAATCTACGAGACCGCCGCGAAATACGACGGCCCCGTGCTCGTGCTCCATGGCATGGCCGACAAGGTCGTTCCCTACACCTACGGCGAAAGGTTCGGCCGGGAGATGCCCCGCTGCACGGTCCAGCTGCTGCCCGGCGATGACCACGGCTTCACCGCAGACATGACCGGCGCCGCCGAGATGGCTGCAGACTGGCTGGCGTCCACGCTGCTCAAATAGGTTCGCCATGATCAAGATCTACGGTATGCCCAGCTGCCCCGACTGCAGCTTCGTCGAGCGGCAGGCCGAGGGGCGCGAGGGCTATGAAGTCATCGACATAGGCTCGCACGTGCGCCTCCTCAAGGAGTTCCTGCGCCTGCGCGACAGCAGCCCCGTCTTCGACGACGCCCGGCGCCACGGCCGCGCCGGCATCCCCTGCTTCGTGCTGGAGGACGGCCGGGTCACGCTGGTCCCGGAGGAAGCGGGGCTGAAGTCCCGCGACGCCGCTCCCGACAGCTTCGGTCGCGGTTCCGTTCCGGCAGATTTGCAATCACCTGTTCTGCCAGATTTGAAATCTGGCAGTTCTGGCCCCGCCCCGTCAGATTATCAATCCGGCAGTTCCTGCAGCCTCGACGGAAATGGCTGCTGAAAAAGCCGATGAAATTCTTTTCTTATAGGAAATAAAATTGTACATTAGTGCGCGAATAAGAACTTATAAGTATGAATATCATCACAAGGGAATACTACGCCGATAAGATTGACCATTGGCTCGGAAGACAGCAGATTCTTGTTCTAACTGGCCAAAGAAGAGTCGGAAAAAGCTGCATACTGAAAGATTTCACGAATCGGCATGCAAAAGATGACTCTTCGAACATCATATATGTCAATAAGGAAAAAAGTCAGTTCGACCATATCAGGACATATTCTGATCTGAACGAATATATCGGAAGCCGCTTTCTTAAAGACAAGCATAACTACATCCTTATAGATGAAATTCAGGAGATACAGGAATGGGAGAAAACCGTCAGAAGTTACAGGATGGAAGAGAATGCCGACATAATCGTGACAGGCAGCAATTCCAGGATGCTCTCAGGGGACTTGAGCACCCTGATAGGCGGAAGATATCAGGAAATCCCCGTACAGTCTCTGACTTATAACGAATTCCTCCTGTTCCATAAGCTTGAAGACACTGATAACTCGCTTTGGTCATATCTTAACTACGGAGGCCTGCCGGGACTTATTCAAACCGGCATTGACGACGAGGATATGATATCAGAGTATCTTACCGGCGTGTTCAATACGATCATGTTGAAAGATATCATCGAAAGACATAGCATAAGGAATATCGTATTTCTCAATAATCTTATCCGCTACTTCGCCGATTCCGTAGGCAAATTGAGCTCTATAGGAAACATTTGCAGCTATCTTAAAAATCAAGGGCATGACGTATCGACAAAAACCGTGTCCTCGTATCTGAACTATTTCGCAGAGGCTTATCTGATATACCCGGTCCACAGGTTTGACCTGCATGGGAAGAAGATACTGGAGTCAAATGACAAATTGTATTTCGGAGATATCGGTCTAAGGAACATCATCGCCGGAGGAGAACGGAATTCCGACATTGAGAAAGTAATAGAAAATGCCGTGTATCTGCACCTTGTCAATCTTGGATATAAAGTGGCCGTCGGTCAGTTGCGTGCCGGGGAGGTGGATTTTGTCTGCGTCAAGACCAATGACAGAAGGTATGTCCAGGTCGCATATATTGTCGCCGACGAGAAAACGGAGGCTCGCGAGTTCGGTCGATTGAAAAACATAAATGACAATTATCCGAAATACGTAATTTCAATGACGCCTCTTGTCAAAAGGAGCGACCATGAAGGCATAATACATCTCGGACTGAGGGAGTTCCTGAAAAACGGCTTCGGCAATTGATCGGAAGGGGCGAAAGCATTTCAGGCACATTTACTGGCACTTGGAATCATGATAAAGACCATGACTGCTAACCAGAAGATGGCCGAACTGTTCCAGCGCAACAAGTCCACCATTTCAAGGCAGATCTTCTATGTCTTTGAATCCGGGGAGCAGAAACCGATTCATCTGTTGCTTTTTTTGCAACAACTGCCGCAGACGATAAAACTATAATGTGGCATACCACAACCTCGATGTAATCATCAGTGCCGGCTACAGGGTCAATTCCCATCGTGGCGTCCAGTTCCGCATCCAGGCCACACAAGTACTGCGCGAGTACCTAGTCAAAGGATTTGCCATGAACGACGGATCTACTGAAGAGGGCCGGCGGCGGCAGAAGTCATCTACAGCAAGGCCGATGCGGACAAGGATTTTATGTGGCTGACATCATGGACCGGAGCATTACTGAAACGGACGGATGCCGGGATTGCCAAGAATTACCTCTCTCCCGATGAATTTGACACCCTGAGCCGTATCGTCAGCCTATACCTTGATTCTGCTGAGCTTCAGGCCAAGTCGCAGTGGAGATCCACTTTTTAGAGAGTTTTGAAAAGGAAGTCAAACATCTGAAAAATAAGTGGCCCGTCCGAAAAGAGCGCGCAACAGTTATGTCCCCACCCACCACCACTCCCTCCGTTCTGCCAAATTTGCAATCTGGCAGTTCCTGCAGCCTCGACTGAAAAGGCTGCTGAAAACGAATGAAGCCCGGACGCTCCGGACTTCATTCATTTGAACACGTATGCCAGAAGGGCAAGAACGGCCACGAAGACAAGGCTCGAAACATACCTTATCGTCCTGTTCCTGTCGGCTGATTTTTTATCCTGTTGTTCCATATTTTCAAATATACGGAGAAGCCGAGAGGAATGCAAATCAAACTTGTTTGAATTTCATTGCCGGAGCGCAGCAGTATCAATTTCCGTTTTTTCCTTGGGCAAGACACCATGGAAGAGTCTGAAATAAATCCCGGTCAGACAGAGGCATAGCTCATAATACGCATGCCATCCGACACCATCAGGAGGTGCGGCGAAGAACCTGTACGCGACATCTTTCGGAAAACCATTGGCCGACAACCATTTACACTTGAACCTTACGCACAAGTCCGCCTACGGGAAGCGACTTGTGCGCGGAGCCGTTCCGAAGATCACCGCTCCAGCCACCTGGAAAGCCGATTCGGCCGAATCCTCCGCTCACAAGTTTTTCGGACTCTCACCAAAGCATGCGTCAATATGACAATTTTCCGAAATATTTGAGTTCAATGACGCCGCATGCCAAAAGAAGCACATTCCGCGCAAGATTCAACGAAAAATTCGTCAAATCTTGCATAATTTTGCATAAATTCCTATAATTGCACTGAACCAACAGAAACGCCAGCGCCATGCTTATTCGATTTGTCGCTTCAAACTTCCTCTCGCTCGGCAAGGAATGCGAATTCAACATGCTTGCGGCTCCGCTGAAAAGCCACACCGACCATGTATACTACAATCAGACAAAACGCCTGAAGGTATTAAAGGGCGCGGCCATCTACGGAGCTAACGGCGCAGGCAAATCGAATATCGTCAAAGCAATCTATTTTTTGAGAGACACCATCCTGGCAGGAAGCATTCCCCCGGAAATTTCCCAGTACAAATACAAACTCGATGAAACGATTTCCGGGAAGCCGACAATATTTGACATTGAATATGAATGGAACAAGAAGTTCTATGCTTATCATCTTGAAATCCTGAACGACATAATTTCCGAGGAGGGACTGTATGAGTTGGGCTTTCAGAATGACGACAAAATTCTGTTCGAAAGAAAGCTCAATTTCCAGACAAATAAGATCAATGTATCCATAGGAGAGAAGAAATTCCCCGACAGCCGCACGAAGATGCTGGCCAGCCTCCTGTCCGAAAACATTCTCGACAACACCAAGCTGTTGTTGAGCAACCATTCCATGCTCAACGACTCCAAGATTTCCAATGCCTTCTCCTGGTTCAGGAATGGTATTGTCATCCTGTTCCCCAACTCGACATACAGCGCCATCGCAAAGCCGTTGAGCGACTCCGAAGAATTCAACCGATTCGCCAACAGCATCATAACCACTCTGGACACAGGTGTCGCCCAACTCGGAGTCGAAACCATTCCTTTCGACAAATTCTTCCGGGAAGAGAACTCCGCCTACAAAAGACAACTGGCCGCCAAACTGGATGCCGGGAAGACTGACATTCCCGTCCCCATGAAAAACGGCCTCACCCTTGTCGCTTCCGTTGACGGAAATGGCGGGCACATCATAAAGAAGCCAGTCACATATCATCAGAACGCACGACGCGAAAATGTGACTTTCGAGATTTTCGAAGAGTCAGACGGCACCCGCCGGCTGCTGGACATCATCCCGGCCATCGACTTATACCTCAAAGGTGCGACCGTGGTCATAGACGAAGTGAACGAAAGTCTGCACCCGTCTCTGCTGAAGACCATCATGGCAAAAATAATGGGCAGCAGCCCCGCCGAAGGCGGCCAGTTCATCGTCACCACCCACGAAAGCAATCTGCTGGACTACGACTTGTTCCGGCAGGACGAAATATGGTTCGTCGAGAAAAACAACGGCTCAACAGAAATCTACCCCCTGACTGACTTCAAGCCCAGGGCCGACCTTCAGTTGGAGAAAGGATATCTGATGGGCCGATTCGGAGCGATTCCGTTCCTTGCAAACCTAAAGGACTTAAACTGGAAACAAGATGGGAAGAATTAAGAGGGGCTACGTCCGCGAAATCCCGGACGACGAACTGAAAAGAGATTACCGCCTGTTCGCAATTGACACAGGCGCAATGACCATAACTAAATTATTTAAAAGCAATGCTCAACTTAATGGACTCGTCAACACTTATCGAACATTCAAATTATATTAAAGTTGCAAACGTAAGATCCGGACTTCCATGGAAAACAAGAGCCTCCTTGTCATGTAGGAGGTACATCTTGATGAAAACATCCTCGCTATTTTCAGCATTCTGTATGGCTTCATCAAATGCAGCATACATATCGTTCTTTACTTGATCTAAAGAATTACCCTGGAGAAAACTACGGAAGCCTGATAATGCACAATTGACGAAAACGCTCTCATCCCCAGAAAACATAAAATCATCTTTATATCCAGTAAACATTTCAATACCAATTCTGCGCAACTCTGGCATCAAGCACAAGCCACAACGACATGATATAGCATACAAACCTTTTCCCTTTAATGCATAGTTAGTAGTTCGAATAGAAATTACTTCATCGCCATTCTCATTTACAATAGAATCAGGAGATCCATGCGCAGCAAAGATGCAAAAAGAGTGTGAGGACATTGCGTCCATAATATTCTGCTCTGTGAATCCCTCCCCCGTCTTACTCGTGATAGGAATCCTTAAATCAAAACATATCTGTCTAGCTTCATCCGCACAGCCTTGGAAAAAACTGCAGGCCGCGTCATCAGGTCGCGAATTAAAAGCGACCAAAACGTTATTCATTTCCTTTCTTATTTAGCTGATAAATGTAAAACTCGTTGATCATTTGCTCAAATAAGCGGCCTATGTCTGTCTGAAGTCTGAGTTCATACAGAATCTGCTCCCAAGTATACGTTTTTCCTGAAACTTGCTTGAAAGCAATCCTATTCTGATCTTCTGGATGACGAATCAACCAACGTTCAAGAACGCAGTCAAAACGAGAGCTCCAATATTTCATTATCTTATTAATCAACTTACATGCATCCTCAACACTACCGTTATTCCTATCATAAAACCATATAAAATCCTCATTGATCATAGTAACGATATCAAGACCATCTATCTGCCGCAGATTGTTGGCAGACATCATCACTATGTACAGGAGGGATGTCTTTTTTCGTATAGCTTTCAAAATATCAATTCCTTGACGCGAATAACCGTCAAACTTACAATCCACGAAAGCGATAAGTTGACTATTCAAGTTGTCCATGATAAACTTTAACCCCTTATCGGGATCTGTAAAAACGGAAATTTCGGCATCGTTGATCTTCTTTCCAATAGCCCGAACAAATGCATCCAAAATACCATCATGCATATTGTCATCTATAAATACAAGTTTAAAATGCATACGTTCTTATCTTTTAAATGGTAAATCGACTCTTATTGTAGTGCCAACATCTCCAAACTCACTATCTATAATAAAAACTTTCCCTTTCAAGGATTCAACTCTTGTTTTTACAATATATAACCCTATTCCTGCGCCACCTTCCCACTCTGTAGTTGTATTGTATATACCAAAAACCCAAATACGTTTCTCTTTTGGGATACCATTTCCGGTATCAGAAAAATCTATCTGGATTTTATCTTGATCGACTCTGACAACACACTTAATAATCTTTTTAACTGCATGCTTTACCGCTTTTATAGAATTATCAATCAAATTGTTAAAGATATCTCTAAAAAAGACTTTGTTCGTATTCTCAAGAATTATATTGTCTGGCACAAATATTTCAGGCTCTATCCCATGTTCTGCAAATACAGAAGTATAGCTCCCAAATATTTCCTTTATAGCACGCGAAAAATTAACCTCTTCCAAAAGTACATTTGCCTGAGAATAGCTCAGCATGTAATCAATCACTTTATTAAGAGATTTGAATTCTTCATACATCTCATGAGCATACTTCCGGAATATGTGCTCCTCAGATTGGTCAGGAAAGAATAAATTGAAATACTCTACCTTATCTCGGATTTTATTAAGTGTAGTTCGCACTGCATGAGTAATATGAATAGCATATTCTTGCATGGACATAATGCTAAGATAGATGTTCTCTTTCCTAGTAAATTCTTCCTGAGAGTGTTGTTGTGCAGTCATAGCCCGCTTGACAGCAACGCCGGTCTTTCTAGCTTGTTCGATAGCAGGAGAAAGATGCTTTTTCAATTCAGGATTCTGTTGCGAGATAGTTTCGATCGTAGAAATGAATGACTGGATGCTGTCACCAGCATTTTCCAATGCGCTGTCATTCTCTTTCTTTTTCTTTTCTCGCGAAAAAACCTTAAATTTCTGTATTGCGTCAAGCTGGAGGATAATAAAATCCTTCAAATCTCGGTATGCCTGGTTATCCACAAAATCTTGACGATTTGTTGCATCAATTATCGCCGGATTACCATCACGCGTGATATCCACAATGCCTATAACTTCACGAGTACTAACGCGACTGAAGATATCCTGCCACAAGCGCTTATCAATTCCAAGGATATCTCGTTTCTTATCAGAGTCCTCTTCGTTCTCAGCGAACGGAGTAGTTATAATCCCATCTCTATATATTTTAATCCCATCTATCTGATTGTTAGGAAAATCTCGGCGATATTTTTTCCTAGCATTTTCATCAAAATAGAAAAGACGCATCTTGATGCCGCCAAACGACTTTTTGGGGATAGATATAATTGAAATCTCCCCTGATTCCTCGTTAAAAACTGCTGACCCCTGACTTTGGTCATCAAAATCAAGGTTAAAACTCAACGAGGCAACGTTAACATCAGTAAAATCACGAGTCGCTTTTTGGTCAATACCATACTGATCTGCTTTCACATAAACATCGAAGGGATACTTCAATGATGCGTATGGAGATACAATCTTTGCAACCTCCGACATGAAACGTCGGATATCTGCCTTCGTCCATTCATCGCGGACATTTGAAATAATCAGTTTTGTTCCTGTTTCCGAGAAATCGTCAGCTTCGGTATAAAAGTACTTATTCTCAATATCTGTAAACAAGACAAGCCCGTCCTCATTGTCTCCCCCTCTATAATAATCAGCCCAGTTTATTTCAACATTTAGCCATTGACTTTCGCCAACTTTTTTGGTTACTATTCTGACTTTGTCTCCAATTTTATCGACCGCAAAACGGCCTATGCCTTTCTCTCCAACACACCTCCGGCAAAATGGCGCTGGAGAAATCGGATTCTTCTTCTTACTGGATGTTCCTATCACCATCCATTTATCACGTATATCCGCAAAAGACATCCCGTAACCATCATCGGAGATTGTTATCAATGAACCGCTTTCACCGGCTCCCACATTATCAAATTTGACAATAACATTTTGAGCATTCGCATCATAGCAATTCTTCACAAGTTCAAACAAGGCCGTAATACGATCGGTAATAAGCTCCCGACCAATCAGTCTGAATGTGCTCACATCGAACCGCCACTTTAATGATTGGTACTCAGACATTATAAGTGTCTTTAATATTTTGTTTTATACTCAATCCTATAATTTCCCCCAATTTTGGAGGCACCGCATTACCTATGTAACGAGCCGCTTTCGTTATAGAAACCCGGGCCTCGTCTTCGAAGAATTTAAATGAATCAGGGAATGTCTGAAAACGAGCAGCCTCTCTTGGAGTAATAGCTCTATCTTGCACCGGATGTCCGAAACGACCATTCCCATAACCAGTACATTCTGTAGTCATTGTCGGAGCCGGAGCTTCCCAACGCATCCGGCCATAGACACTCCCGAAACTTCTCCCACTTTCTGTTTTATGACAGGATAGTCGCAAATCATCAGGCCAGTCTCGCCAACTACCGCCATATGGAGTTGACTTAATTCTTTCCACATTTAACGGAGAAAGCACTATTGAACGATGAAGAGGATCATTCGGGCAACTCTTTCCTGAACAGATCTCAGGCAAATCCCTAATTACATCTCCAACTGTCAAGTATGATTCTTTTGTATGAGTTGGCGGGAGCAATGATATCTTGGAATTCTTTGATGCCAGCAAAACAAGACGTTTTCTAGTCTGCGGGATTCCGTAATCTGGACAGAACACTACCGTCCAGAACACATGATATTTTTCTTTTTCTAGCACATACAAGAAATCCGGGAAAACAGGCTTTAACTTAAAATTAATTATCTGAGAAACATTCTCCATTGTCACATAGTCCGGTGAGACATCTTTAACCAACCTAGCAAACTCATACAAAAGATCATACTTATTCGGATCTTTGATTTTTTTGTGAGAATATGAAGAAAAAGGCTGGCAAGGAGCACAACCGGCTAATACTCGAATTGAGTCATGAGAATATAGAGCCTTAACGTCATCGCCTGAAACATCTTTAATGTTTTTATGAAAAAACGGGGCTCCGATATTATATTCGTATGCAAATCTACAGGTAGGATCCAAATCAAACCCACCTTTGATCTTGAATCCTTGTGACTTCAACCCAAGACTCAGGCCACCGATGCCGCAGAACAAATCTACGACCTCCACGCCAATTCTATGCGGTCTTTTCTTCATATTTTACAAATATATTGATTTTTTAGTATTTCGGACATACACAAACTATATAGATCTTATATCCCAGCTCGTTTCATGCAATCTATGAGTCCTATATATCAATTACCTAAACTATGACGAGATGGACGATGGTCGAATTTATTCTGCGATCCACACTTTATATGACACATCATTCGTGTCCGGGAAAAATCCGGACTGGTTATTATAAAGTTTAACAATTAAAACAAAGTAGGTTCGGTAGAACCATCCGGTTCATTGACAATATTGCAGTTAGGTTTACAGAACAGGGTCTTGAGTTCGACAGTATCTGTAAGTGAGACACTTACAAGCTGGAGCATCTCGTAGATTGACCGTTGGACATCCATCTTCTTCTGGACAATCGCCATCATGCAGTAGGCGGTTACAGCAGTGTAGATTTGGATTCTTACGGCATTCTCGGTCTGCCCCCAGAATTTTTTAACCTTAAGGTGCTGCTTCAGCCATTTGAAGAACAGCTCTATCTGCCACCTGTTGTGGTACAGTTCGGCCACCTTCAACGGGTTTATATTCAGGGCGTTTGTGAAGAAGATGAAAGTCCTGCCGGACTCCGGATCCAGGTACAGTATCCGTCTGATCTTCTCGGGATATTTGCTCATCGTCAGCTGGCCGTCCATATATCCGACGGCATCGGACATGACACCTGCAGGCAGCCTGCGCTTCCATCTCATGGGCTTGAAGTCGTTGTTCTTCTTGCCCCTGACCACGAAGTATGCACCCACGCCGTCAATGGTGAATAGCCTGCCGAAGTCGTTGTATGCACGGTCGAAGATGTAGAACGAGTTCTCCTCATACGGTATTGCATCCATCGCCCTTGTGTCATGGTTTCTGGCCGGTGTTATATGGAAGAATGTCGGGATCTGCGTCTCAATGTCATACAGGGTATGGAGCTTGATCCCTCCTTTCTTCTTTCTGAACAGGGCCCAGCTAAAGACGCTGAGGCACAGGTCGATCGTGCTTGAGTCGAAGGCATATACCTTGCCTCCGAGCTTGAATATCTCGGTCGCCCTGCACGGCCTTGCCTCTGCCATCACTCTGTAGGCGAACTCCTCAAAGATACGGTAATCCCGGTTGGCATTGGCATCGGCAAGAGTACTCTTTGAGGCGTGCTTCCCGAAGCCCAGATGAAAGGCCTTGTTCGCGTGCGCATGTGTCGCCAGCACAAGATCCCTGAGGCTTTCCCGGT
>OHFP01000182.1_pt1 | contig 38064 bp, 28 predicted proteins | sample 1567591 | NCBI WGS metagenome assembly OHFP01 (sample SAMEA3879547, study PRJEB24766) | human gut metagenome | biome: human-associated habitat; feature: feces | place: USA | collected 1985/1987 | reverse complement strand
AAAAACGGGGCTAAGGCCCGTCGCTACGAGCCTTAGCCCCGTTCCGGCCGACCTCGGGCCACCCGACGGACCGACTGTGGCCGGCGCCCCGTGCCTATGCCCCGCAGGCGGCGGCCACGGCCTCGGCACAGCGTTCGCCGTCGATGGCGGCCGAGACTATGCCGCCGGCGTAACCGGCTCCCTCGCCGCAGGGATAGAGCCCGGCGCGGCTGACGTGGTGCAACGTCCCGGCCTCGCGCGGTATGCGAACGGGCGAAGAGGTACGGGTCTCGACAGCTATGACGCAGGCCTCGTTGGTCAGGAAACCGTGACTGCGGCGGCCGAACGTCTGGAAGCCTTCGCGCAAACGGTCCGCGACGAAAGCGGGCAACCAGAAGTGGAGCGGCGAAGAGAGCAGACCGGGCGAATAACTGGAGCGGGGCAAATCGTAACTGAGCCGGCGGTTCACAAAATCGGCCATGCGCTGCGCGGGCGCCGTCTGCCGCCGGCCGGCCTGGGCCCAGGCGTCACGCTCCAAGGCCTCCTGGAAATACATCAGGCGCAACGGGTTGCCGGGATTCGCATAGTCCTCACGCCCCGCGGCAAAGGCCTCGTCGGCCAGGGCCTGGCGCATGTAGGGCGCCAGCCCGCCGTCCAGGTCCTCGGGCCGCGTCTCGACCACCATACCGGAATTGCTCCAGGCCGAAGAGCGGGCCGCGGGGCTCATACCGTTGACCACCACCTGCTCCGGCCCGCTGGCCGCGGGGACTACGAAACCGCCCGGACACATACAGAAGCTGTACACGCCGCGTCCGCCGCACTGCGCCACGTAACTGTACTCGGCTGCGGGAAGCCAGCGTCCGCGTCCTTCGCGACGGTGATACTGGATGGCGTCTATGAGCTGCGCCGGGTGCTCCAGGCGGACGCCGACGGCGATGCCTTTCTCCTCGAGCTCCACGCCGGAGCGGTGGAGGTAGCGATAGACGTCGCGGGCCGAATGCCCGGTGGCCAGGATGACGGGACCGTGGAACTCGCGGCCGTCCGCCGTCACGACGCCCGTCACCCGCTGCCCGTCGTCGAGGAGTGCGTCCACGCGGGTCTGGAAATGGACCTCGCCGCCCGAGCGCCTGATCTGCTCGCGCATGGCCTCGATGATGCGCGGCAGGCGGTCGGTCCCGATGTGCGGATGAGCGTCGCAGAGGATGTCGGGCGAAGCCCCGTGCTGACAGAACACGCGAAGGATTTTCTCCACATTCCCCCGCTTCTTGCTGCGCGTATAGAGCTTGCCGTCGGAATAGGCCCCCGCCCCGCCCTCGCCGAAGGCGTAGTTGCTCTCCCCGTCCACGTGGTGCTCGCGCGAGATGCGGGCGATGTCGCGACGGCGTTCGTGCACGTCTTTCCCCCGCTCCAGGACGACGGGGCGCAGCCCGAGCTCGATGAGCCGCAGGGCGGCAAACAGTCCGCCCGGCCCGGCGCCCACCACGACTACGGCGGGGCGCCCCGACACATCGCCGTAGGCCACGGGCTCAAAGTCGGCGGCCGGCGGCGCCTCGTTGACGAACAACTCGAGGGCAAGGTTGACGTAGACGGTGCGTTGCCGCGCGTCGATGCTGCGGCGGCGCACCTTCAGGGCCGTGATGGTGCGCACGTCGATGCCTTCCTCGCGCGCCACGTACTGGCGCAGACGCCCGGGCTCGTAGGCCACGTCGGGCGTCACGCGGATTTGGAGGTCTTTTCTCATATTCCGGAATGTATTGGTCGTAATGTAAAAAAGCGCAGGCCCCTCAGCCGAAGAGCTCGCGCAGGGCCTGTTCGACGCGGCGCACGGGCACGATGTCGATGGTGTAACGGGCCGTGTCGAGGCCCTTGAGGTTGGTTTCGGGCACCAGGATGCGTCCGAAGCCGAGCTTTTGCGCCTCGCTCACGCGCTGGGCAATGCGCGTCACGGGCCGTATCTCTCCGCTCAGGCCTACTTCGCCCGTCATGCAGACGCCGCGGTCGGTCGCCGTGTCTACGTTGCTGGAGAGCACGGCCGCGATGACGGAAAGGTCGATGGCGGGGTCGGTCACGCGCAAGCCGCCGGCGATGTTGAGGAATACGTCCTTCTGCGTCAGCTTGAAGCCCACGCGCTTCTCGAGTACGGCCAGCAGCATGTTGAGCCGGCGCAGGTCGAAGCCCGTCGCGGAGCGTTGCGGCGTCCCGTAGGCCGCGGTCGAGACGAGGGCTTGCGTCTCGATGAGGAACGGGCGCGCGCCCTCGACGGTGGCGGCCACGGCGATGCCGCTCAGGGCGTCCTCGCGGCCCGTCAGGAGGAGTTCGGACGGATTGTCGACGGCGCGCAGGCCGGTGCCGCCCATTTCGTAGATGCCCAGTTCGTCGGTCGAGCCGAAGCGGTTCTTCACGCTCCGCAGTATGCGGTAGAAATAGTGGCGGTCGCCCTCGAACTGCAAGACGGCGTCGACGATGTGCTCCAGCACTTTCGGGCCGGCCAGGCTGCCTTCCTTCGTGATGTGCCCTACGAGGACGACGGGCACGCTGCTTTCCTTGGCGAACTTGAGCAGGGCGGCGGCGCACTCGCGTACCTGCGTGACGGAACCGGGCGAGGAGTCGACGCTCTCGGAACTGATGGTCTGGATGGAGTCAATGACAACGACGTCGGGGGCCGTATTGCGGATGTCGGCGAATATCTGCTCGAGCCGCGTCTCGCAGACCAGCAGGCAGTCGGCCCTATGGTCGGGCAGACGGTCGGCGCGCAGCTTGATTTGCCGCTCGCTCTCCTCGCCGCTGACATAGAGCACGCGGCGCTCGGGCATGCGGAGCACGGTCTGGAGCAGTAGCGTAGACTTGCCGATGCCCGGTTCGCCGCCCAGCAGGACCAGCGAACCGGGCACCAGCCCGCCGCCCAGCACGCGGTTCAACTCGGCGTCGTGCGTGTCGATGCGGGCCTCGGCCGTCGCCTCCACTTGCGAGAGGGGCACGGGCTGGGGCGTGCGGCCCGCCTGTGCGGCCAGGACGCCGCTCCCCCTGCGGGCCGAGGGCGCCGCGGGGTGGACGGTCAGTTCCCGATACGTGTTCCACTCTCCGCAGGCGGGGCAGCGGCCCACCCACTTGGGCGACTCCTGCCCGCAATTGGAGCAGACATAAACGGTCTTATCCTTTGCCATGCTATTCCAGTTCGCTGAGCGCGCGGCGCAGTTCCACCAGTTCGGCCCTGACGGCCTGCAGGCGTTCCACCACTTCGACGGTCTGCACCGTGCCCTCCTTGTTTTTCTTCAATACCTCGCGCGCAGCCGCTATCTTGAGTCCGCGCACCTTGACCAGGTTGTAAACGAGGCGCACCTCCTCTATGTCCTCCTTCGTATAGCGCCGGATGTTGCGGCCCGTTTTCTTGGGCGCGATTTGCGGGAACTCTTTCTCCCAGAAGCGGAGGAGCGTCTCCTTCACGCCGAACATCTCGGCCACTTCACTAATGGAGTAGTAGAGCTTCAAGTCCTTGTCCGTGTTCAGAGCCATATCGTCGTCAGTCGCAGTGCCGGAGCGCGGCGCGGGCCGCCCGCCGGCGGTTGGGTTACTCGTAAACGTTCTCGATGGCCGCTACGTAGACCGCGTGGAACGAGCCGCCGGGCCGGTCGTTGTACCAGCGCTCGAGCGCCGCCCGGTCCACGAACTCCTCGGGGCGGAGGTCGGTGCGGTAGAGCTTTCGGCATTCCAACGTCAGGCGGGCCTGTTCGAAGCCCACGCTGCCCAGCTCCGTCGCCACGGGCACCAGGCCGGTAGCGGCTGCCTTGTCGCCGTCGCGGCCCGAGTGCGTGCCGCAGTAATTAAGGATGTCGCGGTGCTGCTCCCCGAGGAACGAGAGCGTGAAACGCGGCTCGCGCTCCACGAAACCGAAGGTGTAGCGCTCGGGCCTGATGAAGACGAAAGCCACCGGCTGCCCCCAGAGGTAGCCCATACCGCCCCAGGAAGCCGTCATCATGTTGAAACGGTCCGGCGTACCGGCCGCGATGAGCATATACTCCCGGCTGATGTCGCGAATGAGGTCCTCGCTACCCAGACGGGCGATGTCGCATTTTTTCATATCGCAGGATTTTTGAGATGAATAGGCAAAGATAGCGCATGACGGGGAAAGAACAAAACAAAACGGGACGTTTTTTCGGCCCGTTGCAAACCGTCCGGCCGCACTGGCCGCCGGCGGCCGGGGCCTGCCCACGCGGCCCGAGGCCGTCCGTCCGCCGCGACGGGGCCGGGCGGAGGCGCAAGGCGGAGCGGCGGCCGCGCCACGGGCCTTAGCCCAGAAAAAACTGGGCCTATTCCAGTTTTTACGGGCCTTAGCCCCGTAGCGACGGAAACCGGCCCGGGATTTCCGCCCCTAATTCCCGCGCGGCGGCCGACGGGCCGGCGCGGCGGACGGACGGGCCGCGGCGCGCTTTTCCCCGTCCGAAGGGCGGCGGGCCCGATTTTTATCCTTACCTTTGCTCCGCGACGGGCGCGCTGCCGTCCGTCCGCGATTTCAAAAGATAAGCCATGTCCCCACTTCCCTCTGCCTTCGTCGACGAGATGAACGCCCTGCTCGGAGCGGACGAGGCGGCCGCCCTCTGCCGCGCGCTCGAGGAGCCCGCCTGCGTCAGCCTGCGCCTCAATCCCCTCAAGCCCGACGTCGCGGCCCCGTCCGGCCCGGCCGTGCCCTGGTGCGCCGCGGGCCGCTACCTGACGGAGCGCCCCGCCTTCACCCTGGACCCGCTGCTCCACGCCGGCTGCTACTACGTGCAGGAAGCCTCGTCCATGTTCATCGAGCAGGCCTTCCGCCAGCTCGACGCCCCGCCCCGCCGCGTGCTCGACCTCTGCGCCGCGCCGGGCGGGAAGAGCACGCTCTGGCGTAGCCTGATGGAGGCGGGGACCCTGCTGGTGGCCAACGAGCCCGTGCGGACGCGCGCCATGGTGCTGGCCGAGAACCTGGCCAAGTGGGGCCAGCCCGACGTGGTCGTCACGAACGCGCTGCCGGAAGGCTTTGCGGCGCTGCCGGGCTTCTTCGACGTGGTGGCGGCCGACGTGCCCTGTTCGGGCGAAGGCATGTTCCGCAAGGACAGCGGCGCGCGCGACGAATGGTCGGCCGGCGCGCCGGAACGCTGCGCCCGCCTGCAGTTCGAGATTGTACGCGACGTCTGGCCGGCCCTGCGCGAGGGGGGATTTCTCGTTTACAGCACGTGCACGTTCAACCGCCAGGAGGACGAGGACAACGTGGCGCGCATCTGCGAAGAGCTGGGGGCCGAAGCGGTCGAGGTGCCGGCGGCCCCGGAATGGGGCATCGCGGGCGACACGACGGGCCGAGGGTTGCCCGTCAGTCACTTCTTTCCCCACAGGGCCAGGGGCGAGGGCTTCTTCCTGGCCCTGCTGCGCAAGACGGCGCCGGCCCCGGTGGCGCGCGACGGGCGGCGCAACCGGCGCACCCGTCCCGGCGGCGTGCGCACCGAGCTGCGGGCGGCGGCCCGGTGGCTGCAAGGCGGCGAGGACTTCGACCTGGTGCAGCCCGCGCCGGACCGCGTAGCGGCGGTGCGGTCCGCGCTGGCCGACGACGTGACCCGCGTGACAGCCGCCGCAGGGGCCGTAACGGCGGGCCTGCCCCTGGCGGAGCTCAAAGGGCGCAAGCTCGTCCCGGCCCACGAGCTGGCGCTCTGCCCCCTGCTGGCGGAGGACGCCTTTGCCCGCGTGGAGCTGGACCGCCCTACGGCCCTGGCTTACCTGCGCCGCGAAGCCGTCACGCTGCCGGCCGACGTGGCGCGCGGCTTTGTCGTCGCGACGTTCGCCGGCCATCCGCTCGGCTTTCTCAACCAGCTCGGGCCGCGGGCCAATAACCTGTATCCCGCAGAGTGGCGCATCCGCAAACAAATCACAGACTGAACCGTGCCGCCCCGTAGCGGCCACAATACGCTCTCCATCATGAAATACCTCGAATTTACTTTCACGACCTCGCCGGCCGGCGAGGCGGTCCACGACGTGCTGGCCGCGGTCCTGGCCGAAGTGGGCTTCGACAGCTTTGTAGACACCGGCTCGCTGGACCGCCCGTGCGTGCCCGGCGGGAGCAACCCGGAGGACCCCGCCTTCGTACCGGCGTCGGACGCCGGACAGTTCAAGGCCTACATCCGGCAGGACGCCTTCGACGCCGCCGCCCTGCGCGCCGCGCTCGAAGCGTTCCCCCTGCCCGGCGTCGCCATCTCGTACGAGCAGGCGGAGGCGGAGGACAAGGACTGGAACGCCGAATGGGAAAGCCACTACTTCCAGCCGCTCGTCGTAGGCGGCCGCTGCGTCGTGGCCAGCACGTTCCACCACGACATCCCGAAGGCGGAGTTCACCGTCCTGATTAACCCGCAAATGTCCTTCGGCACGGGCCATCACGCCACGACCTCGCAGATGCTGGGCCGCTTGCTGGACGACGACCCGCAGGGGCGCACGGTGCTCGACATGGGCTGCGGGACGGGCATCCTGGCCATCCTGGCACGGAAACGGGGCGCCGCGGCCTGCCTCGCCGTGGACAACGACGAATGGTGCGTCCGCAACACGCGGGAGAATATCGCCCTGAACGGCGTCGACGGCATCGACGTCCGCCTCGGTGACGCGACGGTCCTGCCGGACAGTCCGACGTTCGACGTGGTGCTGGCCAACATCAACCGCAATATTCTGCTGGCGGACATGGGCCGTTACGCGGCCTGCATGAAGCCGGGCGCCGTGATCTACATGAGCGGCTTCTACACGGACGACACGCCGCGCATCCGCGAGGAAGCGGAGCGGCAGGGGCTGCACTATGTGGACGAGCGCGAACAGGAACGCTGGGCCTGCGTGAAGTTTGAAAAGGTCTGAACCGACAGTCCCGGCCGGCGATTGCATAAGGATTAACATTAATTACAGCCGGGGGCTTCCGCTCCCGGCTAATTTTTAGCAACTTTGCACATATTGCAAAAACCAATACCTTTATGAGAAGAGTCTTATATTTACTTTTACTGCTTCTGACCGTTATCCCCGCCGCTGCGCAGCAGCAGACAGGCGACAAGCGCACGCACCAACTGTTCGTTTTCAAAGATTTCCAGGACGCGAAGGTACTGCAGCCCTTCGGCCGCTCTACCACGGCGAAGGCCAACATCTTTTACAAGAACGGCGCCCTCTGTTTCATGCAGGACGGGAAAATCATGCAGGCCTACACCAATAACGTGCTGGGCGTGGACTTCGACTCGCTGCAGTACAAGAAAGTAAACGACACGAGCATGGGCCTCGTCGTCGCCTCGAAGGGATACAACTACCTGCTCCGCGTCACGACCATCAACATGAGGAAATACAAGGCCGAGACGGAAGGCGGCGACAACCTGCCCTTCTTCGAGATTCCGGACATCGGCGCCTTTGTCGAAATCGACGGCGAGAGCTTCGAGTACGACAAGGGCTACCCGCTCACCGATGACTATTACTTCAGCATCCAGGGACAAGTGATTCCGGCCAACGAGACACAGTTCAAGAAATTCGTGCGCCCGGAAATGGAGAAAGCCTTCAAGAACCTGATGAACGACCGGCTGTGGAGCTGGCGCGACGAAGCGTCGCTGAAACAGCTGTTCCAATACCTGCCGGACTGACGACAGACAGACCGGCCCGCCCGACGGAATGGCCGCGCCCGGACAGGGCGACACCCCGCACCGCGGCCGCACCCCGCGCCGACTGCGGGCGGTGCGCTGCGGCCTGCACCGACGGTCCGCCAAGACTAAAAGCCTGCCGGGCAAAACTCCATGCGCCCGGAGGCAGCTACTTTCATAAACGGCAGTCGACAGCCGCCGCATTTTTTTACCCTTTACCCTATTGCTCATGAAATTACCTATCCGACCGGCGCTCTGCGCGGCTGTGGCCCTGCTCCCGGTCCTGACCGCGGCCCAGGAGCGCCCGAACATCATTTTCTTTCTCGTAGACGACATGGGATGGCAAGAGACCTCCGTCCCCTTCTGGCGGGAGAAGACGCCACTGAATGAACGCTACCGCACGCCGAACATGGAGCGGCTGGCGCGCCTCGGCGTGAAGTTCACGGAGGCCTATGCCTGCCCGGTTTCGTCCCCATCGCGGTGCAGCCTCATGACAGGCATGAACGCCGCGCGGCACCGCGTCACCAACTGGACACTACAGTATGACGTCCAGACGGACGTGGGCGGCGGCCCGCTGACGTTGCCGGAGTGGAACTGGAACGGCATCCAGCCGGAGGCCGTGGCGACGGCGCACGACCGCAGCCACTCGGCCGTCGTCACCCCACTACCCCAGCTGCTGCACGACAACGGCTACTACACCATCCACTGCGGGAAGGCGCACTTCGGCGCCGAGACGACCAGCGGGGCCGAACCGCGCAACTTCGGATTTGACGTGAACATCGCCGGAGCCGCTAACGGAGGGCCGGCGAGCTATCTCGGCGAGAGGCACTACGGTAAGGGGAGTTTCCACATCAACGGGCTGGAGAAATACTACGCCGACAGCGTGTTCCTCTCCGAAGCACTGACGCGCGAGGCCATCGAGGCCCTGAAAGTGCCCATCAGTCGGAAGCAGCCGTTCTACCTTTACATGTCGCACTACGCTATCCACGTGCCCTACGACGAAGACCGCCGCTTCTCGCCCAACTACCGCACGGCGGACGGCAAGGGCGTGTTCGACAAACAGCTCCAGGCGCCGCTCAACCAGCAGGAAATCAACCACGCCGCCCTCGTTGAGGGCATGGACAAGAGCCTGGGCGACCTGCTCGACTTCCTGGAGGCGCAGCCCGAAGTGGCGGCGAACACCATCGTCCTCTTCATGTCGGACAACGGCGGACAGGCCGTAGGCCCCCGCCAGGGGCAGCCCAACCGCGACCAGAACTTCCCCGCCCGCGGCGGAAAGGGTTCGGCTTACCAGGGCGGCGTGCACGAGCCGATGATAGTCTACTGGCCCGGCGTCACCCAGGCCGGCGCGGTCAACGACAACCGCGTGATGATAGAAGACTTCTTCCCCTCGATTCTCGAAATGGCGGGCGTGAAAAAGTACAGCACCTCGCAACACGTGGACGGCACGAGCTTCGTAGAACTGCTGCGCGACAACGACAAGAAACGGGAGCGGCCCATCCTCTGGCACTTCCCCAACCGCTGGGGAGAGAGCCAGGACACGAACGAAGGCTACGGCGCCTACTCGGCCCTGCTGGACGGGGACTTCCACCTGATATACTTCTGGGAGACCCAGGAGGTGCGCCTCTATAATATAAAGGAGGACATCGGCGAAGAGAACGACCTGGCCGCGGAAATGCCCAAGGAGACCCGCCGACTGGCCAAACGCCTGACGCGCGCCCTCAAGAAGTGCGATGCCCAACGGCCCACGGTGACGGCAACAGGCCAACTGGCGCCCTGGCCTGACGAAGTGCTTTGAAAGCAAGCGGCCGGACGCGACGGAATTACCGCAGCCGCGCCCATCGGTACCATACAGGAAGTTGGAGGGCAGCCCGCGCGGGCCGCTCCCCAACTTCCTTTCACCCTTTCCAGGCCCGACAGCCGCAGGCCCACTCCGCCAGGAAGGGGCGCCGCCGCCCTTTCTCCGCCGGCCGGGGCCGCACTTTGCGCCAAGACTTACTCCCGACGGCCGGCAACGGGGCCCGGCCGCTTTTTTTACATTCTACACTACGCGACCTGTCCCAATCATTAAAAATTTGTAACTTTGCAAAATGAATATACTAAAAAGTGGAACAAACAGATAAATACAACGACCTGGGAGAGAAACCGATAGGCAGTCTGCTTATGCAGTACGCCATCCCAGCTATCGTAGCGATGACGGCGTCTTCCATCTACAACATTATCGATGGCATCTTCATCGGACAAGGTGTGGGAAAAGAAGCCATCATGGGCCTCGCCCTGACCAGCCCTGTCATGTCGCTGACTTCCGCATTCGGAGCCATGGTCGGCGGAGGCGCCTCGACGCTGATGTCGGTCCGCCTGGGACAGAAGGACTACGCGACAGCCAAGAACATACTGGGAAACGTGGTGATCATGAACATCGCCATGGGTCTGAGTTTGGGACTGATTCTCCAGCTATTCCTGAACCCGATTCTCCGTTTCTTCGGCGCCAGCAACGAAACGCTGCCCTACGCGTACAGTTTCATGACCGTAATTCTGGCAGGCAACGTGGTGACGCACCTATACTTGGGACTCAACGCCATGCTGCGGTCAACGGGCCGGCCTACGAAAGCCATGTTTGCCACTTTCGGAACCGTCGGGCTCAACTGCATCTTCGCGCCCATCTTTATCTTCGTGTTCAACTGGGGTATCCGCGGGGCCGCGGCCGCTACCATTCTGGCCCAGACCTGTATGCTGATATGGCAGTTCCGTTTGTTCTCGAACAAGAACGATATGATTCACCTGAGCAAGAGTATCATGCACGTTCAGGGACGTATCGTCCGCGAGTCGCTCGTTATCGGCCTGCCGCAGTTCCTTATCAACCTGTGCGCCTGCCTGGTGGCCATCATCGTGACCCGTAGCATGACACAATATGGAGGTGATGTGGCGGTCGGTGCCTTTGGCATCTGCAACCGCCTGGTACTCTTCGTCGTCCTCGTCGTTATCGGCCTGAACCAGGGCATGCAGCCCATCGCGGGCTACAACTACGGCGCGCAAAAGTACGACCGCTTGCTGTCGGTACTGAAAAAGGCCATCCTCGTGGCAACCGCTATCACGACGACGGGCTTCATTATCGGTACCTTCTTTGCCCGTCCCTGCGTCACGATTTTCGCCAAGGACGCGCCGGACCTGATTAACGAAGCGGCCCGCGGCCTGCGCATCATGGTGATGTGCTATCCCATCATCGGCATGCAGATAGTGTCCACGGCTTTCTTCCAAAGCATAGGCATGGCGGGGAAAAGCATTTTCCTGTCGCTGACACGCCAGCTGATTTTCCTGTTACCCTCGCTGCTCATCCTGCCGCACTTCTTCAACGACAAGGTACTCGGCGTGTGGTATGCCACACCGGTAGCCGACGGTCTGGCTGCCCTGCTGACGGCGGTGTTACTCTTCATCCAGGTCCGCAAGTTCAAAAAACGGGCACGCCTGCAGCTGGCCTGACGCGAAACAGGGCGCCGCGCTCTTCTGCAACGCGCGGTGCACCCGCTCCTTATCTTGATAAATTCTTTACGAAATATGGATAATTTCATCATTAATATAGGCCGCCAGCTCGGTAGCGGCGGACGCGCCATCGGGCACATCCTGGCTCGGGAGTTTGGCATTGCGTACTACGACAAGGAGATTCTGTCGCTGGCCGCTAAGGAAAGCGGCTTCTGCGAAGAGATCTTTGCCAAGAACGACGAGCACAAGGGCTTCTTCCGCTCGGTCCTGGGGAACCTCATCCCCTTGTTCGGCGGCGGGACTAACTTCTACAACAACCAGCTCAGCGAGGAGAGCCTCTTCAAAATACAGAGCGACGCCATCCGCAAAGCGGCAGCCGACCACTCCTGTATCTTCATCGGCCGGTGCGCAGACTACGTGTTGCGCGACTACCCACGCTGTGTCAACGTCTTCGTGGCTGCTGACATGGAGGACAGGATTGCGCGCATCCGCGAATCTCAGCACGTGGACCGCAAGGCGGCCGAGCGCCTCATCGAGCAGGGAGACAGCAAGCGCGCCGATTTCTATAACTTCTACAGCCAGGGCACGTGGGGCGCCGCCTCTACCTATCACCTCTGCATTAATTCCAGCGTCCTCGGCCTGGAGGGGACGGCGGACTTCATCAAAGAGTTTGTCATCAAGAAACTTGAAAAATAAAACGCGCCGGCAGCCCCTACGGACTGTCGGTTTTTTCTTTCCGCGATGAAAAGGATTGGGCTACTCTCCGATACGCACGGTTACTGGGACGACCGTTATGAGAAATACTTCGCCTCGTGCGATGAAATCTGGCACGCGGGGGACATCGGCACCCTCGAGCTCGCCGAGCGCCTGGCCGCCGTCCGGCCCCTGCGGGCGGTATGCGGCAACTGCGACGGCGGCGACCTGCGGCGGCACTACCCTGTCGTGCTGCGTTTCCGCTGTGAGGAAGCCGACGTGCTGATTAAGCACATCGGGGGCTATCCCGGTCACTACGACCCCAGCGTCCGGCCCCAGCTCTACGCCAACCCGCCGGCGCTCTTCATTGCCGGCCACTCCCACATTCTGAAAGTATGCTACGACCCGCGCCTCCACTGCCTGCACATCAACCCCGGCGCCGCCGGGCTACAGGGATGGCAGAAGGTGCGCACCCTCGTACGCTTCACCGTCGAGGGTAAAGAGTTCAAGGACCTGGAAGTCATTGAACTGAAATAAGGACTGTCGCGGCGCTACTCCAGACAGAGCGCCACGACCACCAGAGCGGCGAAGGTCAGCATGTTCCTGGACGTGAAGCCCAGCACCCTGTTCAGCTCGCGCCCCTGATAAATCTGAATCATCTTGCGCCAGGTCAGGTAGTGCGGGAGCAAGTAGAAGAGGGGAAGAATCGCGGCCCACATGTGCCCGTAATAGGCCAGGAGCGCCACACAGACATAACCCGCCACGCCCTGGAGTAAGTAAAAATAGCGGCCGAAAGGCTCTCCCAATACGGCCACCAGCGTCCGCTTGCCCGCCTTACGGTCCGTATCGCGGTCGCGGTAGTTGTTGAGCACGAGCAAAGTATCCACGACCAGCCCGCAAGCGGCCGACAGCCACCACACCTCGGGGCATAGGCTCCGGGCCTGGACATAGTAGGTCCCCACTACGGGCACCAATCCGAAAAACACCCAGACGAGCACGTCGCCCAAGCCGCAATAGCTCAGCAACGTCGTATAGAGAAAGGCGAATACCAGACACGCCGCGCCCAACCCTACCAGCCACCAGCCGCCAAAGGGCAGCAGGCACAAGCCTGCCGCGCAGGCCGCCGCCAGCACGAGGCCGATGCCCCAGCGCATGGCCCGCGGCGAAATCCAACCTTGGGCGCAGGCCCTTTCCGGGCCCAGGCGGTCGCTGCGGTCGGTCCCCTTCAGATAGTCGTACAAGTCGTTGATAAAGTTCGCCGCAATCTGCATCAGCGAAGCGAAGGCGACGCACAGAAGTGCCGGCCGCCAGTCGAGGCAACCCTTGGCGTAGGCCAGCGCCGTTGCCGCGAAGACAGGGATCAAGGCCGCCGAGAGCGTCTTAGGGCGCGCAGCCAGCAGCCACGCTCGCCCGGAGTTCGGTATCACTTTTTCCATAACATCAGCAAATATAGCGGTTTTTCCCCGGCCTGAGGGCCTTTCTGCGCGAATATTCCCCCGAAGTCCGCCGTTATTACATAAAAAAGTTTAACTTCGCAGCGTAAGCGCTGCGCTACACCTTATTTATATATATACTAACCCTCTAACCCCACCAACGGATGAAGAAAAAAGTTCTCTGGTTCGCCCTGTTCCTGGTCCTCGCCTGCGCGGCACGCGCCCAGGAGTGGGTCAACCTTACCCCTAAGCCGATGCAGATGACCCTTGCCGAAGGCCGGCTCACGCTGCCCGAACGGTTCACCATCAATACGGGCGCCCTGCCCGAGGAGATGGCCGCCGAGGCCGAGAAGTTTGCCGACGCCTTCCGCACCGCCACCGGCCGCAAGGTCAAAGTACGCCGCAACAGCGGCAAAGCCTTCCTGCACATGGACCGCTCCACCGCCGGCCTGGGCGACGAAGGCTACGAGCTCGACGTCACGGCCGACGGCATCACGCTCAAGGCCACCACGCCCGCCGGCTTCTACTACGGGTTCCAGAGCCTCAAGAAGATGCTCCCCGCCAACGTCATGGCCGGCGTGCGCGACAGGAGCGTCACCGACTATAGCCTCCCGCTCGTCAGCATCCAGGACGCGCCGCGCTTCCCCTACCGCGGCTTCATGCTCGACGTAGCGCGTCACTTCTTCACCACAGACGAGGTGAAACGCATGATAGACGTCATGTCCTACTACAAGATGAACCGCTTCCACTGGCACTTGTCCGACGACCAGGGCTGGCGGGTCGAAATCAAGAAGTACCCGCGGCTGACGGAGCACGGTAGTATCGCTTCCAACTCCCTCTTTACCGACATGGAGGAGGGGGAATACTGGATCAACCGTCCCTACGGCCCCTATTTCTACACCCAGGAGGAGCTGCGCGACGTCGTGGCCTACGCCAAGGAGCGCCACATCGAGGTGATACCCGAAATAGACATGCCCGGCCACTTCATGGCGGCGATGGCCTCCTACCCGGAGTACAGCTGCACGCCCCGGGGCCGGCACGACGTGTGGTGCGGCTGGGGCGTCTCGACCGACGTGCTCAACGTAGCCGACACGGCCGCCGTCCGCTTTGCCCGCGACATCCTGACCGAGATCATGGACATCTTTCCCTACGAATACATCCACATCGGCGGCGACGAGTGCCCCACGACGGCCTGGGAGAACAACGCGCTCTGCCAGGCCCGCTACAAGGAACTGGGCCTGACGAGCTACCGCCAGCTGCAAAGCCACTTCATCGAGGAAATGGCCGAACACATCCAGGCCCGCGGCCGGCAGCTCATGGTCTGGAACGAAGCCATCACAGCCCAGGGCGCCGACACGGCGATGCTACGGAAGACGGGCGCCACGGTCATGTGCTGGGTAGGGCCCGAAGCAGCCGCGCGCAAGGCGGCCAGTCTCGGCATGAACAACATCATTACGCCCATCGGCCCGTACTACATCAACCGCAAGCAGAGCACGTCGCCCAGCGAGCCGCCCGGTGCCGGCGACGGCAAGGACAACCTGCGCCGCACGTACACCTACGTTCCCGTCCCGGCGGACCTGCCCGCGTCGCTGCAACGCTACTACACGGGCGTGCAGGGCACCTTCTGGACGGAACACGTCTCCGACCGCTCCTACCTGGAATACCTGGCCCTGCCGCGCCTCATCGCCATAGCGGAAGCCGGCTGGACGCAGGAGAAGGACAAGGACTTCGACGACTTCTGCCGCCGCATCACGGCCGACCGCGCCCTGCTGGACTACGGACACTATAACTACGGCCGTCACTTCATGCTGGACTCGCCGGTGGCCGACCCCGGCGTGCAGTGAGCGGCCCGCGGCGCCGCGCCGCTCCGCCCCGACTCTCAACGGCGGGAACAGGCTCCCCACTTTGCGGACCTGTTCCCGCCGTTGCCGCATCCGGGCGGCCGCCCCGGCGGCTACCCGACGCACGCGGCCCCGGACGAGCTTGTCGTCCGGGGCCGCTGTTGCAAAATGCCCGTACGGGGTTTCAGCCTCAACCGATAGTGAGCAGCGTGGCGCCTTCAAGGACGCTGTCGCCGGCGGCAACGCAGATGCCCGTCACCTTACCGTCCGTCTCGGCGGTGATGTTGTTCTCCATCTTCATGGCCTCGAGCACGAGCACCGTCTCGCCTTTCTTCACGGCCTGGCCTACCTGGACGAGGATTTTCGTCACGACGCCGGGCAGCGGGGCCTTGACGGGCGCGCCGGCACCGGGGCCGGCGGCGGGAGCGGCAGCCGGTTTCTCGGCGGCCGGAGCGACTGCGGGAGCCGGAGCGCTTTCCTCGCTCACCGTCTGCGTAGGCAGCGCCTCCTCTACCAGCGAGGAACCTTGCATTTCCACTTCAAAGGGAATGCCGTTCACCTCGACTTTCGCCACAGAGCCATTGATGCTGTCGATGGTCACATCATACTGTGCCCCGTTGACTTTATATTTGTACTGTTTCATACTGTTTGTCGTTTTAATGATATGGGAATGTGATGGCAGGAATTGTGCCTGCGTGCCGGCTCAAAGGGCCGTCATGTGGAGGGACGGGTTGCCCCAGGGGCTCTCCTGGGGAACGACCGTGATGACGCCGGTCTCGTCGTCGTGGACCACTTCCACCTCGTGCTCGATGAGGGCGAGGGCGATGACGGCGGCATAGACGGGCATCTTCTCTTCCGGCACGGCGGGGGCGGCCCCGTCTACGAGCACTTCGGCTATGGTGCCGGCGTGCGCGTCCAGGCGGATGGCGATTTCCTTACCGTCGATTTGATATTTGAAAGTTTTCATTTTCTTCTACTCTTAATGGGGACGGAACTGCTCGCGGCGCGATTACAAGGGGATGTTGCCGTGCTTGCGGGCCGGGCGCGACTCGCGCTTGTTCTCCAGTTGCGCCAGAGCGCGGCAGATGCGGAAGCGCGTGTTGCGCGGTTCGATGACGTCGTCCACGTATCCGTATTCGGCAGCCTTGTAGGGATTGGTGAAGAGGTCGTTGTACTCCTTCTCCTTCTCCGCCAGGAAGGCCTTCGGGTCTGCCTGCTCCTTGGCCTCCTTACCGTTGAGGATGGCAACGGCACCGCTGGCGCCCATCACGGCAATCTCGGCCGACGGCCAGGCATAGTTCAGGTCGGCCTTCAGCTGCTTGCAGCCCATCACGATGTGCGAGCCGCCGTAGCTCTTGCGTAGCGTCACGGTCACCTTGGGTACGGTGGCCTCGCCGTAGGCGTAGAGCAGCTTGGCGCCGTGGTCGATGACGGCGTTGTACTCCTGGCCCGTGCCGGGCAGGAAGCCGGGGACGTCGACGAGCGATACGATGGGGATGTTGAAGCAGTCGCAGAAGCGGACGAAGCGGGCAGCCTTGCGCGAGGCGTTGCAGTCCAGCACGCCGGCATATACGCTCGGCTGGTTGGCCACGACGCCCACGCTCTCGCCGTTGAAGCGGGCGAAGCCGATGATGATGTTCCGGGCAAAGTTGCGCTGCACTTCGAGGAACTCGCCGTTGTCCACCACCGCCCCGATTACCTTGTACATGTCGTAGGCCATATTGGGGTTGTCCGGAACGATTTCGTTGAGCATGTCCTCCTTACGGTCGATGGGGTCGGTGCAAGCCACGCGGGGCGCACGCTCCATGTTGTTCTGCGGGATGTAACTGAGCAGGCGACGGATGAGTTGGGCAAACTCCTCCTCGGTCTTGGCCGTGAAGTGGCAGACGCCGCTCTTCGACGAGTGGACGCTGGCGCCGCCGAGGTCCTCCTGGCTGACGTCCTCGCCCGTTACGGTCTTCACCACCTTCGGGCCGGTGAGGAACATGTAGCTGACGCCCTCGAGCATGACGACAAAGTCCGTCAGGGCGGGGCTGTAAACGGCGCCGCCGGCGCAGGGGCCGCAGATGCCGGAAATCTGGGGCACGACGCCCGAAGCCTCGATGTTGCGCTGGAAAATGCTGCCGAAGCCGGCCAGGGCGTTAATGCCCTCCTGGATGCGCGCACCGCCCGAGTCGTTGAGCCCGATGCAGGGCGCACCGACCTTCATGGAGAGGTCCATCACCTTACAGATCTTTTCGGCCATCGTCTCGGAAAGGGAGCCGCCGTTAACGGTGAAGTCCTGCGCAAAGACGAAGACCAAGCGGCCATTGATGGTGCCGCTGCCGGCCACTACGCCGTCGCCGAGGAACTGCTTTTTCTCCATGCCGAAGTTATGGCAACGGTGGAGCTTGAACATATCCATCTCCTCGAACGAGCCTTTGTCCAGGAGCAGGTCGATGCGTTCGCGCGCCGTGGCCTTGCCTTTGGCGTGCTGCTTCTCGATGGCTTTCTCGCCGCCGCCGAGGCGGGCCTTCTGGCGCAGTTCGACGAGTTGCTTGATTTTCTTCAGTTGTTCACTCATATATAATAAAAGTTTGAAAGGCTTGAAAAATTAAACCGCCACAAAGGTAAGAAAAATATCGCACAGCCAAGCTCCGACTGCGCAGTTTTCTGTTTTTTATCCGCTTACCGCTGCGCCACCCGCTTTCCGGTCCCGCCGGCCGCCCCCGTAGCCGCCTCCGCGGCGGCCCCGACGGCCGGGCCGCGCCCGCCATTGCGCCGGCTACGGGCCTTAGCCCCGTAAAAACTGGCCCTATCCCCGTAAAAACTGGGCTAAGGCCCGTGGTGCGGGAAACTGTCGGCGTCGCACCGGGCCAGCGGGGCGGACGCGCATGCCTCGGCGACGCCGGCGGGCGACCGGTCCCGGCTGCCCGGCGGCGTCAGCCCGTTAAAAACAGGCCCGGCGGCGGATTTCGGCAGACGGAAACTTTTTTCATATCGACGAATTGCGTATTTTTGCCCGTAAAGCCAGGTGCCGCCGCCGGCATGGCCGTCAGCCGCTGCCCCGTCCGCGCCCCGCGGCGCGCAGGCACCGGCTCCGCCAGGCCTCGGCCCCCGCCCGGGGCATGCCGCCGGCCGACTCCTTAAATTAAGATACGCAGGAACATTCTAATCTTTATCCTAACATGAAACCCAACAAGAACCTGTACATCGGATGCTGTGCAGCCTTCGCCTTGGCCCTGCCGTTGGCCATGGCGCCCCTGCCCGTGCAGTCCGCCGTGCCCGCGCCAGCCCGTGCGGCCGTCGCCGCAGCGGATGCCGGCATCTCCGACGTACGCCAGATTAACCCGACAACGGTCGAGGTGCTCTATGCCAACGGCAAGTTGCTGCAGATAGACTTCTACGGCGAAAACATCTTCCGCCTGTTCCGCGACGACAACGGCGGCATCATGCGCGACCCGCAAGCCACCCCGCCGGCCCAGATTCTGACCGGCTCGGCCCGCCGCAACCCCGGCGAACTGCAGGTCAGCAAGGGCGCGGCCGACATCGTTATCGCCACGCCCAAAATCGAGCTGACCTTCGACCGCCAGACGGGACTGATGAACGTGAAAAACCTCGAGACGGGTGAGACCGTCATCGAGGAGGCGGCGCCCGTAGCCTTCGAGAGCGACAAAACGACCCTCACGTTCCGCGCCCACACCAACGAATACTTCTACGGCGGCGGCGTGCAGAACGGGCGTTTCTCCCACAAGGGAAAGATTATCGCCATCGAGAACACGAACAATTGGGTGGACGGCGGCGTGGCTTCCCCGACGCCCTTCTACTGGTCGACGAAAGGCTACGGCGTGATGTGGCACACGTTCCGCCCGGGCACTTACGACTTCGGCTCCACCACGCCCGAGCTCGTCAAGCTCTCCCACTCGGAGAACTATCTCGACGCGTTCGTCATGGTGAACAGTGGCCCCGTGGAGTTGCTCAACGACTTCTACCAGTTGACCGGCAACCCCGTGCTGCTGCCCAAGTTCGGCTTCTACGAGGGCCATCTCAACGCCTATAACCGCGACTACTGGACCGAGTCGGAAAACGGCTCCATGACCTTTGAGGACGGCAAGCGGTATAGCGAAAGCCAGAAGGACAACGGCGGCACGAAGGAGAGCCTGAACGGCGAGCACAACAACTACCAGTTCTCGGCCCGCGCCGTCGTGGACCGCTACGCCGCCGCCGATATGCCGCTGGGCTGGATCTTGCCCAACGACGGCTACGGCTGTGGCTACGGCCAGGACACTACGCTCGACGGCAACATCCGCACGCTGAGGGAATTCAGCGACTACACCCGCTCCAAGGGCGTCGAGGTGGGCCTTTGGACGCAGAGTGACCTTTACCCGAAGGACGGGGTCGAGCCGCTCTTGCAGCGTGACATTGTCAAGGAGGTGCGGGACGGTGGCGTCCGCGTGCTCAAGACGGACGTAGCGTGGGTAGGCGCGGGCTACTCGTTCGGCCTCAACGGCGTGAGCGACGTAGGCGAGATTATGCCCTACTACGGCTCCAACGCCCGCCCGTTCATCATCTCCGTCGACGGCTGGGCCGGCACGCAGCGCTATGCCGGCATCTGGACCGGCGACCAGACGGGCGGCGACTGGGAATACATCCGCTACCACATTCCCACCTTCATCGGCTCCGGACTCTCAGGCCAGCCGAACATTACCAATGACGTAGACGGCATCTTCGGAGGCAAGAACGTTCCGGTCAATGTCCGCGAATACCAGTGGAAAACGTTTACGCCCATGGAGCTTAACATGGACGGCTGGGGCGCTAACCCCAAGTACCCGCAGATGCTCGGCGAACCGGCGGCCAGTATCAACCGCACTTATCTGAAACTGAAGTCGGAGCTCATGCCTTACACGTACAGCATTGCGCGTGACGCCGTCGACGGCAAGCCTATGATCCGCGCCATGTTCCTCGACTATCCGAACGACTACACCTACGGCACGGCCACGCAGTACCAGTTCCTCTACGGACCGAGCTTCCTCGTCGCACCTATATATAAGGAGACGAAGATGGACAAAGAGGGCAACGACGTGCGCAACGGCATCTACCTGCCCGCGGGCAAGTGGGTGGACTACTTCAGCGGCGACGTCTACGAAGGCGGCCGCATCGTCAACAACTTCGATGCCCCCCTCTGGAAGCTGCCCGTATTCGTGAAGAGCGACGCCATCATCCCGATGACACGGGCCAACAACAACCCGTCGCAGATCCCGGCCGACTTCCGCGCCTATGAGATCTACGCCGAAGCGGGCACGTCCTTCAACGAATACGACGACGACGGCACGACGCAGGAATACCTCTCCGGCCGCGCCGCCCGCACCCTGATTGAAAGCAGCGTGGACGGCGACGAGCTGACCGTAACCGTCAACCCCACCATCGGTGACTTCGACGGCTTCGAGAAAGTCAAGACAACGGAGTTCCGTATCAACGTGAGCCAGGAGCCCAAGAAGCTGACCGCCAAGGTCGGTGAAAAAAAAGTGAAACTGACGGCCGCCGCCTCGCTGGACGAGTTCCGCAACAGCGAGGGTAATGTCTACTACTACGACGAGAAGCCCAACCTCAACCGCTTCGCCACGCCGGGCAGCGAGTTTGCGCAGCAAGTCATTACGAAGAATCCGCAGCTGCTCGTCAGGATAGCGAAGACCGACGTCACGGCAGACGGCGTAGCCCTGACCGTTAAGGGCTTTGCCTACGCTCCCGCCGACCGTCTGCTCGTCAGCACGGGCCAGCTCAGCGCGCCGCAGGTGTCGTTCCCCGAGAAGAATGTCGGGACGTTCGACCTTACGCCCACGTGGGCCCCGGTTGCCAACGCGGACTACTACGAGATTGAGTACGAAGGCATGAACTATTCCACCATCCGCGACTGCCAGTTCACGTTCGACGGCCTCCAGCCCGAGACGACCTACACCTTTAAGGTGCGCGCCATCAACCGCAGCGGTGCCTCCGAGTGGACAACGGCTACGGGCACGACTAAGAGCAATCCGCTCGAGTTCGCCATCAAGGGCATCAAGGGCCAGAACAGCAAGCCCGACCAAAGCGGACAGGAGCTCGGGAAACTGTTCGACTTCGACGAGAAGAGCATCTGGCACACCGAGTGGAAGAACACGCCGCCCGCCGTACCGTTCGAGCTCACCCTCGACCTACGCGGCGTCAACCAGCTTGACCGCTTTGAATACGTTCCCCGTGAGGATGCCGGCAACGGCACGTTGCTCAAGGGCACCGTGGCCTATAGCAGCGACCGCCAGAACTGGAGCGAGCCCGTCGCCTTCGAGTGGAAGAAGGACAACAGCGTCAAGACGTTCCCGTTTGCAGGCAATCCGTCGGCCCGCTACCTCAGGCTCAACGTGACGGAAGCCGCCGGCAACTTCGGCTCCGGCGCCGAGCTCTACGTCTTCAAGGTGGCCGACACCGAGACCGTACTCCAGGGCGACATAAACCGAGACAAACGCATCGACGAGAACGACCTGACGAGCTACATGAACTATACCGGCGTGCGCAAGGGTGATGCCGACTACGACTACATCAGTTCCGGCGACGTCAACCGTAATGGCCTCATCGACGCCTACGACATCTCCATCGTCAGCACCGAGCTCGACGGCGGCGTTCGCAATTCCAGCGACGCCGTGGCCGGTGAACTCGTCCTCACGCCCAATGTGAAGACCTTCCAGGCCGGCGACACGATTGCGGTCAAGGTATCGGGCAAAGGCCTGCACTATGTCAACGCCCTCAGCTTCGCTCTGCCTTACGACGCGCAGACGCTCGAGTTCGCCAAGATTGAGCCCACGGGCATGAAGGATATGGTCAATCTCACCAACGACCGTCTCCACACCAACGGGCAGAAGGCGCTCTACCCCACCTTCGTCAATCGTGGCAACAGCGACTTGCTCGACGACGGCGAGCCCGAACTCTTTGTCATCAAGTTCGTAGCCAAGAAGGCGGGCAAGTACAACCTCAAGCCGCAGGACGGTCTGCTCGTCGACCGCAACCTGGGCACGGTGAAGTGCTTCTGATTCCCGCCCGAGGGCGATACACCCAACCGCTCCCGGCACAGCCCGACGCTGTGCCGGGAGTTTTTCATGCCGCCGCACGACCGGAGGCCGGTCCGTGGCGTCCGTTCCGAAAAACCTTTGTAACTTTGTCCGCGCGTCCGGCCCTAAGCGCGTGCGGACGCTCCCCGTATGAAAAATTTTGCCGCTATCGATTTTGAAACCGCCAACCGTGAACGCAGCAGCGTCTGCAGTGTGGGCATCGTCGTGGTGCGCGACGGCAACGTCACGGACCGTATCTACGAACTCATCCACCCTTTGCCCGACCGCTACGACTATTGGAACACGCGCGTCCACGGGCTCACCGCGGCCGACACCGCGGCGGCCGACCCCTTCCCTACGGTCTGGCAACGCATCGCGCCGCGCATTGAGGGGCTCACCTTGGTGGCGCACAACAGCCCCTTCGACGAGGGCTGCCTCAAGGCGGTCTTCGCCGCCTACGCCTTGCCCTATCCCGGCTACCGCTTCCGCTGCACCTGCCGCGCCGCGCGCCGCGTCTTCGGCAACCGGCTCCCCAACCACCAGCTGCCCACCGTGGCCGCACACTGCGGCTTCGACTTGACGCGCCACCACGACGCGCTGGCCGACGCCGAGGCCTGCGCCTGGATAGCCCGCCTCATCCTCTGACGCCCGCCGTCCCCGCCGCTACCCGGCTCTTCTGCCCGGCGGGACGCGACGTTTCCGGCCCCCTGCGCAACGGGTACGCGCTGCGGCAACGGCGGCAGGCGCCTTCTTTACTTGATCAGGAAATCGTAGAACGGCGAATAGAGCCGGTTGTTCACCGTCAGGTAAAGGCGGCCCCGGCGGAAGTCGTACACCTGGTCGAAGCGTTGCAGCAGGTTGTTGCCCATCACGCCGTCCATCTCGGCCGAGGCCTGCACCCCCACCGTGACGGTCGACAAGGCCCCGGGCACGCGCGGCAGCGTCAGTCCGCCCAGCGTCACGCCGTCGAAAAACACGTTCTCCAACACGCCGCCCGTCTGCACCGTGCCGGAGATGGTCGACACGGCAAAGGGCGCCTGCCGCCCGCGCAGGCCGTGGCGCTCCACAAAGGGCGTGTTCAGGTCGAGCACGCGGTCCGAACCGGTGTCCACCTCGGCCAGCACGTCGTAGGTCTGTCCCGCGAAGGCCACCCGCACCGGCACGACGGGGACGCCCATGCGGTAGTCCAACGGCAGGCACGCCGCGCCCTGCGGGCTCAGCGAGTCGGTCGGCGCATAGAGGTAAAGCGCCTGCGCGCCGTAGTCCACGCGCAGCAGGAAGCGGCGCAGGCACTCCAGCCCCAGTACGCCGTCCCAGGCATCCGGGGGATAGGGAATCGCGATGAAGCACAGGCTGTCCACCCACGTACGCCCCAGCCGCAGGCGCTGGGTGGCGTCCGTCATCGGTACGCGCTCCGTCGAGTTCGCCCCGACGTTGAGCGCCTCGGCGTCGAAGCGCGCCAAGCCCGCCGTGCGCGGCGACTGCGCGTTGAGCACCACGTCCGTGGCGCCCGTGTCCACGAGGAAACGGAGCGGCGTCGTGTCGTTGTTCACACAGACCTCCACATACATCCGCCGGTCCGGCCCCAGGCGGAAAGGCACCGTGTCGAGCGGCAACGGCTGGGCGCCAAGGCCGCACCAGGCTGCCAACGTCAGCCAACAAAGCAGGAAAACACATTTCATGGCAAAGAAAATTTTATCCGAGAAAGCGCAAAGATACGGACCATCGGGAAAAGGGCCAAGCGAAAGCCCGCAATTCGGCCGACGGCCTCCCGACGGCGGCCGGCTACGCCCCGACGCCCCCGGATAGTTTCTCCACGCACGGGCCTTAGCCCCGTAAAAACTGGCCCTATTCCCGTTTTTACGGGGCTAAGGCCCGTGTGCGCGCCGCCCGTCGCCGCCCGCGCCCCGCCGGGCCCCGTCCCTCGCGGACCGCCGCACGCCGGCGCGCCGCCGGTTCCCTTTTTCAGTCCCCGCGGCGCCGGACTACCGGATTTTTCGTAACTTTGCCTTCCGTTATACCATCAGCCATGCCCCTTTATCAAGAAGAAAACCCGCACCGTGGCCGCATCGAGGTAATCTGCGGCTCCATGTTCTCCGGCAAGACCGAGGAGCTCATCCGCCGCTTGAAGCGGGCCCGCATTGCCCGCCAGCGCGTGGAAATCTACAAGCCCTCCATCGACACCCGCTATTCGGAGGGCGACGTCGTGTCGCACGACAGCAACTCCGTAACCTCCACGCCCGTCGACGCCGCGGCCAGCATTCTGCTGCTGGCCGGCGAGGCCGAAGTCGTGGGCATCGACGAAGCGCAATTTTTCGACGAGGGGCTGGCCGACGTGTGCAACGAGCTGGCCAACAGCGGGAAGCGCGTCATCGTGGCCGGGCTCGACATGGACTTCAAGGGCATCCCCTTCGGCCCCATGCCGGCCCTCTGCGCCATAGCCGAGGAGGTGACGAAGGTACACGCCATCTGTCTGCGCTGCGGCGCGCCGGCCTACGTGTCCCACCGCATCGTGGCGGGCGAACGCCGCGTCATGCTCGGCGAGCAGGAAGAGTACGAGCCCCTCTGTCGCAGCTGCTACCAGAAGGCACTGCGCGAGGCCCAGGACCGGCCGACGGCCGACAGCTCCCGGCGCGATGGCTGACGCCGCAGACCGCACGCCCGGGACCGCTCTGCGCGTCGTCCGTCTCACTACGGGCTACGGCCGCGGCCGGCGCCGACGCGCGGTGTCGACGGACCTCGACGCGGCGCTCCCCGAGGGGTCGCTCACGGCCCTGCTGGGCACGAACGGCGCGGGTAAGAGCACGCTGCTGCGCACGCTGGCCGGACTGCAGCCCCCACTCGCGGGCGACGTCTGGTGGCGGGACCGGCGCCTGCAGGACTATTCCGCCCGCGCGCTGGCCCGGACCGTTGCCGTCGTCCTGACGCGCCGCACCGCTACGGCCGGACTGACGGTGACGGACGTCGTGCGCATGGGGCGCATGCCCTACACGGGCTTCAGCGGCCGCCTGTCGGCCTACGACCGCGAAGTGGCCGACCGGGCGCTCGAACTGGCCGGCGCCGCCGCCCTCCGCCACCGCGACGTGGCGAGCCTGAGCGACGGCGAACGCCAGCGCACCATGATAGCCAAGGCCCTGGCGCAGCAGACGCCGGCCATCCTGCTCGACGAACCCACCGCCTTCCTCGACTTCCCGGGCAAGGTGGCCATGCTCCGCCTGCTGCGCACGCTGGCCCGCGAACACGGCAAGACCATCCTCTTCTCGTCGCACGACCTGGAGCTCACGTTCCAGACGGTGGGGCGCCTCTGGCTGCTCTCACCGGACGGGTTGACGGAGGGCTCGCCCCGCCAGTTGGCGGACGACGGCAGCCTGGAGCGTTTCTTCCAAGCCGACGGCGCCCGCTTCGACCGCGGCGCGCTCCGCTTCTCCGTGTGAGCGCCGCCGCCCTTTCACGACTTCTATCTTCTTCCACTATATGATTGTTTGCATTGCCGAAAAGCCGAGCGTCGCGTCCGACATCGCGCACGTGCTGGGAGCCACCGTCCGCCACGAAGGATACTTCGAGGGCAACGGCTACCAGGTGACGTGGACCTTCGGCCACCTCTGCGAGCTGAAGTATCCGGAGGACTACCGCCCGGAATGGAGGCGGTGGAGCCTGGCCGCCTTGCCCATGATTCCGCCCCGCTTCGGCATCCGCCTGAAACAGGACAAGGGCGTGGCCCGACAGTTCGCCATCATCCAGGGCCTCATGCAGCAGGCCGAGGGCATCATCAACTGCGGCGACGCCGGGCAGGAGGGCGAACTCATCCAGCGCTGGGTGATGCAGAAAGCCGGGGCGAAGTGTCCCGTCCGGCGACTGTGGATTTCGTCCCTGACGGAAGAGTCCATCCGCGAGGGCTTCGCCTCGCTCCGCCCGGCCGCGGACTACCAGTCCCTGTACGAGGCAGGCCTCTGCCGGGCCATCGGCGACTGGCTCCTGGGCATGAACGCCACGCGCCTCTACACGTTGAAATACGGACAGCGCGAGCGCGGCGGCAGCCCGCTCTCCATCGGCCGGGTACAGACGCCGACGCTCGCCCTCATCGTGCGCCGGCAACAGGACATAGCCCACTTCACGCCCGAACCCTACTGGGTGCTCACAACCCAGTACCGCGACACGACGTTCAACGCCGTGATGGACGACCCCAACGCCGACGAGCCCGCCCCCCAGGCCGACGAGGACAAGAGCGAGGCCCGCGGGACGACGAAAAAGGGATTTGCCACCGAAGCCGAAGGCCGGGCCGCCCTGGAACGTATCCGCGAGGCGCCCTTCACCGTGACCGCCGTGACGAAGAAAAAGGGGACGGAGGCGCCCCCTCGCCTGTTCGACCTGACCTCACTCCAAGTGGAGTGCAACCGTAAGTTCAGCCTCTCGGCCGACCGTTCGCTGCAAATCATCCAAAGCCTCTACGAAAAGAAGGTGACGACCTATCCGCGCGTCGATACGACCTACTTGAGCGAGGACATTTACCCCAAGTGCCAGCAAATACTCAACGGCATCGCGGGCCAGTACGGCGCGCTGCTCCAACCCTTGCGCGGCCGCCCGCTCCTGAAGCGGAAGAAAGTGTTCGACTCCTCGAAGGTGACGGACCACCACGCCATCATCCCGACCGGTATTGCGCCGCGCAACCTGACCGACGAGGAAGGGCGCGTCTACGACCTCGTGGCGCGGCGCTTTATCGCCGCGTTCTATCCCGACTGCCGCTTCTCCTCGACGACCGTCCTGGGCGAGGCGGCCGAAGTCCCCTTCAAGGCGAGCGGTAAGGTCATCCTCGAAGCCGGCTGGCGCGACGTGCTGGCCCCGGCCGGCGCCAGGGCTGCGACAGATGCCCCGGCGACGGACCGGGAGAACGAGCGCCTGCTCCCCGACTTCGTGAAGGGCGAGAGCGGCCCCCACTCCCCCGACCTGACGCAGAAGATGACGCAGCCGCCGAAGCCTTACACCGAGGCTACGCTCCTGCGCGCCATGGAAACGGCGGGGCGCACCGTCGACAACGAGGAGTTGCGCGACGCCCTCAAGGAGAACGGCATCGGCCGGCCCTCCACGCGCGCCGCCATTATCGAGACGCTCTTCCGCCGCAACTACATCCGCCGCCAAGGCAAGGCGCTCGTAGCCACCCCGACCGGCGTGGAACTGATCGGCATCATCAAGGCCGAGCTCCTCAAGAGCGCGGAACTGACTGGCATCTGGGAGAAAAAGCTACGCGAGATAGAGCGCCGCGAATACAGCGCGCCGCAATTCATCAACGAGCTGAAGGCCATGGTCGGCGAACTGGTGCAGCAGGTCCTGGAGGACAACGAAGGGCACCGCATCGCCTGCCGGCCCGCCGCAGGGCCGCCCGCCGCCCCACAAGCGGAAAAGGCCGGGGCCGAGGCGCCGGAAAAGCCGAAACGGAAGGTGGTGCGCGCCGGAAGCACCTGCCCGAAATGCGGCATAGGAAAGGTCATCAAGGGCAAGACGGCCTACGGCTGCTCCCGCTGGAAGGAGGGCTGCGACTGGCGGAAGCCCTTCGCCCAAAAGAAGGCGTAGCTCCGCGGCCGGTCGCGCGCGCCACGGGCCTTAGCCCAGTTCGTACGGGGATAGGGCCAGTTTTTACGGGCCTTAGCCCCGTATTCACGGGAACGCAACAAGAACTTCGCGGCATTATCATCGGTCCCCGGCGGACCGTTCGGCAAAAAAAGCGTACCTTTGCCGCATCACATCAGACTATCCGACATGAAACAATACCTCGACCTCCTGCAACGCATCCTGGACGAAGGCGTCCGAAAAAGCGACCGCACGGGAACGGGGACGCTCAGCGTTTTCGGGCACCAAATGCGCTTCGACCTGGAAAAAGGCTTCCCGTTGCTGACGACTAAGAAGCTGCACCTGAAGTCTATCATCTACGAACTGCTCTGGTTTCTGCGGGGCGACACGAACGTGAAGTATTTGCAGGAGCACGGGGTCAGCATCTGGAACGAGTGGGCCGGTGCCGACGGCTCGTTGGGCCACATCTACGGCTACCAGTGGCGCTCGTGGCCGGACTATTCCGGCGGACACATCGACCAGATTGCCAACGTCGTGGAGCAGATCAAGCGCCAGCCCGACTCGCGCCGCCTCATCGTCTCGGCATGGAACGTGGCCGACCTGGACAAGATGAACCTGCCGCCCTGCCACCTGTTGTTCCAGTTCTACGTGGCCGAGGGACGGCTCTCGCTCCAGCTCTACCAGCGCTCGGCCGACACGTTCCTGGGCGTACCCTTCAACATCGCCAGCTACGCCCTGCTGCTCCAGATGGTAGCCCAGGTGTGCGGCCTGAAGCCCGGCGAGTTCGTCCATACGACGGGCGACACACACCTTTACCTGAACCATCTCGACCAAGCACGCCTGCAACTGACACGGACACCGCGCCCGTTGCCGCGCATAGTGATTAATCCCGACGTCAAGGACATCTTCAGCTTCCGCTACGAGGACTTCCGCCTCGAGGGCTACGACCCTTGGCCTCACATCCCGGCCCCCGTTTCCGTATGACTCCGCACGTTACCCTCATCGCAGCCGTCGCAGCCAATCGCGCTATCGGCTACCAGAACCGCTTACTCTTCCATCTGCCCGCCGACTTGCGCCGCTTCAAGGCGCTGACGACCGGGCACACCATCATTATGGGCCGTCGCACGTTCCTCTCTCTGCCGAAGGGGGCCCTGCCGCAGCGCCGCAACGTCGTGCTGTCGCGCCAGCCGGGCCTTACTTTCCCGGGGACGGAAGTCTACGGCTCGCTGCCCGAGGCCCTGGCCTCCTGCCGCGCCGACGAGCAGGTGTTCGTCATCGGCGGCGAGAGCGTCTACGCCGAAGCCTTGCCGTTGGCCGCGCGCCTGTGCCTCACGCACATCGAAGCGGTGCCCGAGGCCGCCGATGCCTTCTTCCCCGAATTCGACCCCTCCGCGTGGCGACAGATTGCCGCGGAGCGTCACGAACCCGACGAGAAGAACGCCTGGCCCTATACTTTCGCCGACTACGAACGTATCTGAATATTTCCATGAAGAAGCTGTTTTTCATTTTGCTCACGGTCTGGAGCCTCGCCGTCCCGGCCCGTGAAAAGGAGGTGCGTCTCAAAATCATCGAGACTACCGACATCCACGGCAACTACTTTCCCTACGATTTCCTGAACCGTCGGCCGGGCACGGGCGGCCTGTCGCGCGTCTGCACCTACGTGCGCAGTCAGCGCGAGGCCTTGGGCCGCGACGCCGTCGTGCTGCTCGACAACGGCGACATCCTGCAGGGTCAGCCCTCGGCCTATTACTACAACTTCATCGACACGACGTCGGTCCACGTCTGCTCGGCCATGCTCAACTACATGAGTTACGATGCCGGCACCGTCGGGAACCATGACATCGAAACCGGGCATCCGGTCTACGACCGCTGGACCGCGGCCTGCGACTTCCCCGTGATTGCCGCCAACGCTACGGACACGCGCACGGGGCAGCCTTACTGGAAACCCTACACTATTGTGGAGCGCGACGGCGTGCGCATCGGCGTGCTCGGGCTCATCACGCCGGGCGTCCCCACCTGGTTGCCCGAGAAGCTCTGGGCGGGCCTGCGCTTCGACGACATGGTCCGCACGGCGCGGCGCTACGTGGCCGAACTGCGGGACAAGGAGCACGCCGACCTCGTCGTCGGGCTGTTCCACTCGGGCGTAGGCAACCCCGCCGCCACCGGCGAGCTGAACGAAAACGCCACGCTCCAGGTGGCCCGCGAAGTAGCGGGCTTCGACCTCATCTTCTGCGGGCACGACCACCGCAAGGCCGACCGCTGGGTGGTCAACGCCGCGGGCGACAGCGTCCTGGTGCTCAACGCCGCGGCCTACGGCGCCAACGTTGCCGAAGCCGACGTCACGCTCCGCTACGACGGCGGCCGGCTCGCGGGCAAGGCCGTCAGCGGACGCCTGGTCGACGTGTCGCAACTGACGCCGGACCCCGACTTCTGCCGCACGTTCGCCGCGCAAGAGGAAGCCGTGAAGCGCTTCACGGAAGAGGTCATCGGGACCAACCGAACGGTCCTGACGACGCAGCCCGCCTTCTTCGGTCCCTCGGCCTTTGTGGACCTCATACACGACCTGCAACTCGAGCTCAGCGGTGCCCAGATCTCGTTCACGGCCCCCATCTCGTTCAACGCCACCATACCGGCCGGCGACGTCCACGTAAGCGACATGTTCAACCTCTACACCTACGAAAACCAGCTCTACGTGATGGAGCTCACGGGGCGTGAGATCAAGGACTACCTGGAGTATTCCTACGGCCACTGGACCCGGCAGATGGGCAACGCGGACGAGCACATGCTGCGCTTCCGGGCGGGGGCGGACACGCTGAAGGATGCCTGGCAGCGCCTGGCCTCGCCCAGCTACAACTTCGACTCGGCGGCGGGCCTGCGCTATACGGTGGACCTGACGAAGCCCGAGGGCCAGAAGGTCAGCATCCTGGGGCTGAGCAACGGCGACGCCTTCGCGCCCGACGCCACCTATCGCGTGGCCGTCAACTCCTACCGCGGCAACGGCGGGGGCGGGCTCCTGACCGAGGGGGCCGGCATCCCGAAGGACAGCCTGCAGGGCCGCATCGTGTGGAGTACGGACCGCGACCTGCGCTACTACCTGATGGAGACCATCCGCAAGCAGGGCACCATCGACGCCAAGCCCCGCAACGACTGGAAGTTTGTCCCCGAAGCGTGGGTGCGGCAGGCGGCCCCGCGCGACGCCGAACTCCTGTTCCGCTGATACTTTCCGCCCGCCGCAGCCCCGTCGCGGGCCGGCGGCGGGCACTGCGGCGCTTTTTTCGCAACTTTTTTGTGAAAAGACGGCCTGTTTTCAAAAATAAATCGTACCTTTGCCGCCGGTTTCGGATAAGAAGCCAAGGTTCAACCCTTATCGGGAGAGGTGCTCGAGTGGTTGAAGAGGCACGCCTGGAAAGCGTGTAAACCCCCAAAGGGTTTCGTAGGTTCGAATCCTATCCTCTCCGCACGAACGGTGTCTGTCGGTCCATGAGCTGACAGACACCGTTTTCGTTGTGCCCCTGTCGGAGGGGCGGCGGGCGGCGTCCGGCGGCGCGCGGTCCGAGTCGCGGCGACTCGGGTGTCCGTCGCGGGGAGCCGCCGGAGCAATCCGGCCGGGGTGCGGATAGTTTCGCGAAACACGGGCCTTAGGGGAATTTTTACGGGGATAGGCCCAGTTTTTACGGGGCTAAGGCCCGTAGCAGCCGGCCCCGGCCGCGGCAAGAGCGGGGCCGGGCGGGGCGGAACGGGGCCTAGCGCAACGGCGGGCGGGTGAGGTCCGCCGCGCAAAAGAGCCGGGCCCGGAATTTTTTTCCCTCAAAATGAAGCCGCGCCCCCTTGCGGACCGGCGGAAAAGCGTAACTTTGTCGCTACCACTTGTGTTGAACCCTTTTTCTTTCCTTACCTTACGCCATGCTACGAAACCACCTTGCCCTGCTTCTCCTCTTCTGCCTTCTCTTTCCCCCCGCCCGGGCGGCGCGCCCCGACGGCCTGCCGCGCAGCGACAAGGCCTGGGCAGCCTTTCTCGAGCAGCACGACCTGCTCTGGGACACGCTGACGGCCGACCCCGTAAAGCCGTCGTTCGACGGACAGTTGACGACGGGATACTACGCCGGCGCCATCATGGGGAACGGCAGGCTGGGGACGAACCTATACAAGCTGCGCGAAGGCGTCTACCGCCTGAACATCGGGCGAAGCGACGTAACCGAAGCGCGACAGCCCTACAATCTCTACAACTCGGCCCGCCTGCCCGTCGGCTACTTCACGCTCACCACGGCCGGCCGCCCCGTGGCCGAACGCCTGCGCCTGTCGCTCTACGACGCCACGACGCAGGGACGCATCGAGACGGACGCGGGCGAGATACGCTTGCGCACGTACGTCCACGCGACGGAGGACTACGCGGTCGTAGAGACGGAGGCCACGGGCAACGAGGCGGACTACGCCTGGGACTTCGTGCCGCAGCAGGCCGTAAGCCCGCGCCAGGTGTTCAACCACGACGCGCCGGCGGGCTACGTCGACGCGGCCGGCCGCTCGAACCCGGAGCCGGAACGCCGCCGCGCGGAAGGTTGCGAACTGCTGGTGCAACGGCTGGTCACAGACACGACGTTCCGCACGACGGCCCGCGTCTATGTCGTGGCCTGGCGGGAGATGCGGCGGAAGCGGCGGCGGCGCATCGTGGCTACGGTGGCGCAGGCACGGACCGAGGCCGAAGCCGTGGCGCAAGCGGTGGAGACGCTGGCCCGGGCGGCCGGGACGCCGCGCCGACAGGCCTGGTGCGCCCACCGCGACTGGTGGCACCGCTTCTACCGCGAGGCGGCCTTCCTCACCTTCCCGGACACGCGCCTCGAAGCGTTCTACTGGACACAATACTATAAGTTCGCCTCCACGGCCCGGCCGGGCTGCCCGCCGGTCGACTTGCAGGGCGTATGGCCCACGTGGGACACGCCCTGGACCGCCATCTGGGCGAACCTGAACCTGCAACTCACGTACTCGTGGCAGACGAAGGCCAACCTGGGACAGCTGGCGCAGCCGCTCTGGGACGCGCTGTGGGAACACCGCAGTAACCTGCGGCGCAACGTGACAGACATCCCGTCGCAGCGGACCTGGACCGACGCGGCCTGCCTGGGGCGCTCGTGCTCCTACGACTTTCACTCGCCGCTCGACCCGTCGCTGGCCAAACGCAACCAGTACGAGGCGGGCAACCTCATCTGGCTGCTCTTCTACTACTGGCAGCACTGTCGGGGCTACGGCGACGCGCAGCAGATGGCGGAACGCTTCTACCCGCTGCTGAAATCGGCCACGAGCCTGTTCCTCCACTTGCGCACGGAACGCGACGGCCGCTACGGCCTGCCGCCCACGGCCTCGCCCGAATACGGCAACCGGAGCGTCGGCCCCAACAGCAACTACGACCTGGCCAGCCTGCGCTGGGCGCTGCGCACCCTGCTCGAGACGGACTCCCTCCTGGGCCTGCACGACCCGCAACGCGCCGTGTGGGCCGACTTTGAACGGCGACTCGTCCCCTTCCCCTATGACGAGCGGACGGGCTATAAGGTGAGCGAGACGACGGCCTTTCTCGACACGACGCACCGGCACTACTCGCACTTGTTCATGATTTACCCTTACCGCATGGTGAACTGGGAGCGCCCGGCCGACCGGCCGCGCATGGCGCTGAGCGTAGGCCGGTGGAAGGGAAACCAGGGCTACTCGCGCACCGGCAAGGCGGCCATGCTGCTGGGCATGGGCGACGGCGACGGGGCCTGGCGGGAGATGCGCGCCTTCCTGGACCGCTTCGTCAAGCCCAACACGCTCTACGCCGAGACCGGGCCCGTGATGGAAACGCCCCTGGCGGCGGTGTGCACGGCCCACGACTTCTACCTCCAGGACTGGGGCGGCTGCATACGCGTATTCCCCGCCTTGCCCGCGGCCTGGACCGAAGCGGCCTTTGCCCGGATGCGGGCCGACGGCGCCTTCCTGGTGAGCGCAACGCGACAGGGGGGACGCACCGTGTGGGTAGAGATGACGAGCGAGAAAGGCGGGCCCTGCCGCCTGGCTACGGACATCGCGCCGGCGGCCTGCGTCGTCACCGACGCGGACGGGCGGCCCGTGCCCTTCCGGACAGAGGGGACGGAGCGGCCCGTACTCGTCGTGAACACGGAGCCTGGCCAGACGTTCCGCATCTGCCGGCGCGGCACGAAGGCCGCCCCGCCCGCTCCACTGCCGCACCCGGCGGCCGAGGCGCATCCCTATGGCGGCCGCCGCCCTAGCCGTTAACGGTGATTTTACGACTGTCGCGCTCCCTGTTTTCCACTTTTTCAGCCATAGAACTGTATATGTCGCATTTTTTGCCTAACTTAGCTTGCCAAATTGGCTAACTGGGCTCCGGCCCATCCCTGACCGCGCAGCCACTCGAGGTTGCGCCCTTTCGCTATGAATAGTAAAAAACGACATATCAATGATTTACAATTGGATCTACGAAGCGCCCTCTCCCGAGCGGGCCGCGGCGGCAAGCCAGCTGGCCCGGGAGCTGAGCCTCCATCCTACGCTCGGGAAACTGCTGCTGGACCGCGGTTTCACGAGCGCTGCCGAGGCGTACCGCTTCTTCAGGCCCCAGCTGACGGAACTGCACAATCCGTTCCTCATGGACGACATGCAGGCAGCCGTGGACCGGCTCAACGGGGCGATGGGCCGCAAGGAGCGCATCATGGTCTACGGCGACTACGACGTGGACGGGTGTACGGCCGTCGCACTGGTATATAAATTCTTACGGCAATACTACTCCAACGTCGACTACTACATCCCGGACCGCTACGACGAGGGCTACGGCATCTCGCGCAAGGGCATCGACCTGGCGGCCATGGAGGGCGTGAGCCTCATCATTGTCCTGGACTGCGGCATCAAGGCGGTGGAGGAAATCGCTTACGCCAAGTCGAAAGGCATTGACTTCATCATCTGCGACCACCACGTCCCGGACGAAGAGTTGCCGTGCGCCGTGGCCATCCTAAACCCGAAGCGGCGCGACAACCACTATCCCTACACACACCTCTCGGGCTGCGGCGTCGGCTTCAAGTTGATGCAGGCCTTCGCCGCCAGCAACGGGATAGAGTTCAACAAGCTGGTGCCACTGCTTGACCTCTGCGCCGTCAGCATTGCCTCGGACATTGTCCCCGTAGTAGGCGAGAACCGCATCCTGGCCTTCCACGGCCTGCGCCGCCTCAACTCGAACCCCAGCATCGGCTTGCGCGCCATCGTAGACGTATGCGGGCTGGGCGGCCGCGAGTTGTCGATGAGCGACATCATATTCAAAATCGGACCGCGAATAAACGCGTCGGGACGAATGCAGAACGGCCGCGAAGCCGTAGAGTTGCTCGTCGAGAAGGACTACGCCCAGGCGCTGGAGAAAGCCAACCGCATCAACCTCTACAACGAGGCGCGGAAAGACCTGGACAAGCAGATGACAGAGGAAGCCATCGAGCAGGTGACGGAACTGCCGGACTTGGACGCGCGCCGCAGCATCGTCATCTGTAACGAGAAGTGGCACAAGGGCGTCATAGGCATCGTGGCCTCGCGCCTGACGGAGCAGTACTACCGACCGGCCGTCGTGCTCACGTGTGCCGACGGCATCGCGACGGGCTCGGCCCGCTCGGTCTCGGGCTTCGACGTGTACCGCGCCGTACAGAGCTGCGCCGACCTGCTGGAGAACTTCGGCGGACACACCTACGCCGCCGGCCTCTCGCTCAAGGTGGAGAACGTCGAGGAATTCAGCCGCCGCTTCGAGGAATACGTGACGCAGCACATCCGCGAGGAGCAGACGCAGCCGAACCTGAACATCGACGCCATGATCGACTTCAAGGACGTGACGTTCCGTTTCTACCAACAGCTGAAGCGTTTCTCTCCGTTCGGTCCCGGTAACGAACGCCCCGTCTTCTGTACGCGCCGCGTCTACGACTACGGCACGAGCAAGGTCGTGGGCCGGGGACAAGAGCACATCAAACTGGAACTCGTCGACAACCGAAGCAACCGCATCATGAACGGCATAGCCTTCGGGCAAAGCTCACAGGCGCGCTACATCAAGACCAAGCGGGCCTTCGACATCTGCTACGCCATCGAGGAAAATTCCCACAAGCACGGCGAAGTGCAACTCCAGATAGAGGACATCCGCCCGTGCGAATGACGACGGGCCCCGCCGCCCGCAGGCGGCCGGCACAAGCACGAAACGCATGGAGTATCAGACTTTTTCATCCCCTACGGAGCAGGACTTCAAGGCCCTGCTCCGACAGTATTGGGGCTACACGGACTTCCGCGGCATACAGTTGGACATCATCCGCAGCATCGCGGCGGGGCACGACACCCTGGGCTTGATGCCGACGGGCGGGGGCAAGAGCATCACGTTCCAGGTGCCGGCCCTCGCCTGCAAGGGCATGACGCTCGTCGTTACGCCCCTCATCGCACTGATGAAGGACCAGGTGGCACACCTCTGCCGCCGCGGCATACGGGCCGCCGCCGTCTATTCCGGACAATCGAGGGAGGAGATGCTGCAAGTGCTGGACAACAGCGTCTTCGGCGCCTACAAGCTGCTCTACGTATCGCCCGAGCGGCTCGCCTCGGAAATCTTTCTCACCAAACTGCGGCGCATGACGGTGAGTTTCGTCACGGTGGACGAGGCGCACTGCATCTCGCAATGGGGCTACGACTTCCGCCCGGCCTACCTGGAAATCGCGCAAATACGCCGCCACCTGCCGGACGCGCCCGTACTGGCCCTGACCGCGACCGCCACGCCCGACGTGGTGCGCGACATCTGCCGCCAGCTGGCCCGCACCGACGCCGAGGCGCAACAGGCGCCGGACGACGGACTGAGCGGTTTCCACGTGTTCCGCATGAGTTTCGTGCGGCCCAACCTGGCCTACGTCGTGCGCCGAACGGACGACAAGCTGGCCGAACTGCTCCACATCCTGCGCAGCGTAGCGGGCGCGGCCATCGTCTATACGCGCAGCCGGCGCGGCACGGGCGACGTGGCGCGACTGCTACGGGAAAACGGCATCAGCGCCCTGAACTATCACGCCGGGCTGACGAACGTGGACAAGGACGTCAGGCAACGGGCCTGGCAGGAGGGGGCCACGCGCGTCATGGTGGCGACCAATGCCTTCGGCATGGGCATCGACAAGGCCGACGTCCGCTTAGTGGTCCACATGGACCTGCCCGACGCGGTCGAGGCCTACTTCCAGGAGGCCGGGCGCGCCGGACGCGACGGCAAGAAAGCCTACGCCGTGCTCCTCTACAACAACCGCGACCACGGGAAAATGTTGCGCCGCATACAGGAAACGTTCCCGAAGAAGGAGTACGTGAGAGACGTTTACGACAAACTGGCCTACTTCTTCGAGCTCGCCGTGGGCGACGGTTTCCAAGTGACCTACGAGTTCAACCTCGAGAAGTTCTGCACGTCCTTCAAGTTGTTCCCCGTCCCGGTCGTAAGCGCGCTGCAACTGCTCACCCGCGCGGGCTACCTCTACTACCGCGAAGAGGACGACAACGCTTCGCGCCTCATCTTCCTCATAAGCCGCGAAGCGCTCTACAACCTTCCGCCGCTGCCGCGCCGTTGCGAAGAGGTGCTGCAGACGGTGCTCCGCAACTACGGCGGCATGTTTTCCGACTACGTTTATATTGACGAAAGCCTCGTGGCCCGTTTCTGCGGGCTCACGGCCCACGACGTCTACGAAGCGCTCCGCACCCTGACGCAGCTGCGCATACTCCACTACATCCCCCGAAAGAACACGCCGCGCATCACCTACCTGACGCGCCGCGTCGACGTGGGGGAGGTCTACCTCTCGCCCGAAGTGTACGACCGCCGCAAGGAGAACTACGAGCAGCGCATACGGGCCATGCTGCAATACGCCACGGAGGACGACGAGTGCCGCAGTGCCTACCTGGTCCGCTACTTCGGCGAGGCAGCCCCGGCCGACTGCGGCCACTGCGACGTCTGCCTGTCCCGGCGGGGCCAGGCGCGGCGCTGGGAGCAACTGGCGCAGGCCATCCTGGACCAGCTGGCCGACGGACGTCCCCACCGCCCCGCCGAACTGCAACACGAGGGCTTCACCGACGCCGACCGCGACGAAGCCCTGCGCCACCTCGCGGCCGAGGGACGCATATCCCTCCGCGACGGCTTCTACACCGCCGCGCCGCAGCGCTGACTGCGGCCGCCCCTGCCCCATGCCGGCCATCGCCGGCCCCTTTCCCCACATTTATTCCAATTCACATCCCGCCCGCAGGGCTGACCGCGGCCGCCCCTGCCTTACATCGGCCGACGCCGGCCCCTTTCCCCATATTTGCTCCAATTCTTCCCCCGCCCACGGGGCTAAGGGAAGAAAAAACTGGCCCTAGCCCCGTAAAAACTGGGCTTAGCCCCGTTCGCGCAGTCCCT
>OHFP01000172.1_pt1 | contig 38701 bp, 30 predicted proteins | sample 1567591 | NCBI WGS metagenome assembly OHFP01 (sample SAMEA3879547, study PRJEB24766) | human gut metagenome | biome: human-associated habitat; feature: feces | place: USA | collected 1985/1987 | reverse complement strand
GACTATCGGCCCCTATTCAACAGACGGCAAGATACCAGAGGGATCACGGAGCAGAGGTCACGGAGGAAGAACGGGCGATTCTGTCGGAATTGTTTGATGACTATGATCAGATGGGAACGGCACATTATTCACCGGAGATATCCGATGCGGCCAAAGACCAGATGATATCCCATCCCACGAAGGAACAACTGAAGAATTATTTTAAAGTCTGGTTTGCACAGTTCTGCAAGCATCCGGATACTTATTTCCAGGCATTTTTTAACCAGACTTACGGATATTTTTATACGGACCGGAAGGACAGACTGGGAACGCCGATCATAGAGACTACGGTTGGCAGAGAGCAGCTTTCGATGGAAGAGTTCTATATGGAAATAGGATTTCCTCCACAACTGAAAGGCATGAGAGAATTTCTGATCGGCATGATACATTTTGTAACACAATTCCCGCTGATCTCCCTGTTGTATAATGCGGGATTTCACGGATACCTGCTGATGGGATATGTGGTGTATCTGCTGGGATCGAAAAAGGGAAAGCGGATTTTGCTGATAGTACCCACACTGCTGGTGTTTGCGGTATGCATTCTTTCCCCGGTCAACGGAGAACTGCGCTATATGCTGCCGGTGATGATAATGCTTCCGCTAAATCTGACATGGTGTGCTTATCAGGAAAGAGAATCTGTTGCAGAAAAAGAGGAGAAATAAAATGACATATAAAAAACCGGAACTTTTAATCCCGGCCAGCAGCCTGGAAGTATTAAAAACGGCTGTTATTTTTGGCGCGGATGCTGTTTATATCGGCGGAGAAGCTTTTGGACTGCGGGCCAAGGCAAAAAATTTCAGCAGTGAAGAAATGGTGGAAGGAGTTGCATTCGCCCATGCACATGGAGTGAAGGTTTATGTGACGGCCAATATTCTGGCGCATAATTATGATCTCGAGGGAGCCAGAAAATATTTTGCCGAGCTGCGGGATATGAAGCCGGAGCAGCCGGATGCGCTGATCATTTCCGATCCGGGAATGTTCATGATCGCCAAAGAAGTCTGGCCCCAGGTGGAGGTGCATATTTCCACGCAGGCCAACAATACCAACTATGAGACATATCTGTTCTGGTGGAAGCTGGGAGCCAAAAGAGTGGTGTCTGCCAGAGAACTGTCACTGGTAGAGATCAAGGGAATCCGGGAGAAGATTCCTGCGGAAATGGAGATTGAGAGTTTTGTCCACGGGGCAATGTGTATCTCTTATTCCGGCAGATGTCTGCTGAGCAATTTCTTTACAGGAAGAGATGCCAACAGAGGTGCCTGCACACATCCCTGCCGCTGGAAATATGCGGTGGTGGAGGAGACCCGTCCCGGAGAATATCTGCCGGTCTACGAGAATGAGCGGGGGACATATATTTTCAACTCCAAGGATCTGTGCATGATCGAACATATTCCGGAGCTGGTGGAGGCAGGAATCGACAGTCTCAAGATCGAGGGGCGTATGAAGACCGCATTGTATGTGGCAACGGTAGCCAGAACCTACCGGAAGGCCATTGATGATTATTTTGCCGATCCGGAGCTGTACGAGAAAAATATGGACTGGTACAAGGCAGAGATCTCCAAGTGCACCTATCGTCAGTTTACGACGGGGTTCTATTTCGGCAAGCCGGATGAAAATACGCAGATCTATGATAATAACACTTACGTGAACGAATATATTTATCTGGGAATTGTGGAGGCAGTAAAGGATTCTCTGTGCCGGATCGAGCAGCGGAACAAATTCTGCGTGGGCGATTCCATAGAAATCATGAAGCCTGACGGCACCAATGTACCGGTCACGGTGGAAGCTATGTACACCGAGGAGGGAGAAAGTGTGGACAGTGCACCCCATCCCAAGCAGGTGCTGTGGATAAAGTTATCCATGCCGCCGCAGGAATTTGATTTGCTGCGTCAGAAAAATGCTGATTGAGAAAGAGTGACCGGAGGTAACGCCTTATGAAAAGGGAAGGCAGAATTCATAAAGGAGTGTCCATAGGTGCCTATAGTATTCTCATCGCTTTTATGCTGTTGCTCTTGTGGACAGTACTCAGGTATCCGGGGAATCATCTGATCCCATGGCAGATGGCTCTGGGTGTGGCGGCTGCTACAGTGTTGCTGCTGGCGGCCGGTGCGGCATGGAATAAAATATATACGGTGACAGGCCGGAGAAATTCGCTGTATGCCGTAGCGCTGGTATTGTTTGGGGTGCTGCTTTATGTGGTTTCATTGAGCCGGCAGGGGAATGAGAATACTCTGCTGGATTACACCTATGTCTATCGGGATGCTCTGAATCTGGCGAACGGGAGAGAACTGGAAGACACCAATTATTTTTTGACCTATTCGAATAATCTGAAGCCGATGCTTTTGCTTTCCGTTCTGTTTCGGATGGCATTGCTGATGGATGTGTCCCCGTTTTATTTTGTTTTGCTGCGGAATGTAATTCTGGTGATGCTGGTGGCATGTGCCTGTGGTTATCTTGCGGAACGGAATGGGGATACTTGCTGGAGATTTCCGATCCTGCTTGCCTTTGTATTTCTGCTTCCGATGTGGGAGATGACTGCCGTGTTTTATACGGATTCCATGAGCTTCGGTATGGGAATCCTGGGACTGGCTTTCCTGAAATTGGCGGCAGCATCCAGGGGGAAGCGCCGGCAGATCCTGTGGGCGCTGTTTGCGGCCGGTATGGCAGTACTGGCAGGCACATGGAAGATCACAGTGATCATACCGCTGATCGCATGCGCTGTGATCCTCTTGTGGCAGAGAGTGTCGGTGGACCGTCGAGTGACATTGCTGTTTGGAGGTTTTGTCGTGATTCTGGGAGTGGCTCTGCAGCTCTGGGCCAATTCCTACGAGATCACAAAGGAAGCATCTGAAACAGCCAATCCTGTGATCAGCTGGGTGGCACTGGGAATGAAGGAAGACGGTTCCTGGACCAACAACACAGAGTTTGTGGATCATATGTATGAATTTTCCACCAGACAGGAAAAACAGCAATACAGTATGGAATATATTCGCGAAAACAGATCGGAATTCTGGAATCCCGTACATTTGCGCAAAAAGGCAAGCTATAATTTTGCCAACGGAAATCTGGGGGCCAGTGCATTTTTGAACGTGGAGTACAGCGATGGAACCCTGCTCTGGGAAATGTTTTCGCCCTGGGGAAAATACTACTGGCGCACCTGTCAGTATTGTTTCTGCTATCTGGTGTCCATGTATGTGCTGTTACTGATCGGAATGATCCTCAGCCTTCGCAATATTATCAGAGATCAGGAACCACCTGTAATGTTGATGATCTGTCAGTTGGGATTTATCGGTATCGTTGTTTTTTTAATGTTCTGGGAAGCCAGTGGAAGACAGATGTACAATCAGATGCCCGGAATCCTGCTGGGAAGTGTTCTGAGTATAGAGTATTTTTGGAAAAACTTATCACTAAAACCTCGAAAATAATAATTGACCATTATAACGCACATGTTGTACACTGTATTCGATATTATTCTATTGTATACCGAAGGGAAGTAGGGTCATGCGCGAAGAATTGAATGTAGAGGAGCTTTTTGCCAGCAAGGTGTTTACCCTGGGCAAGATGAAAGAGAGGCTCCCAAAGAGTACTTACAAAGAAGTGAAGAAGATCATGGATCAGGGAGGAGAACTTTCCCTGGCAACTGCGGATGTAGTGGCAAGTGCCATGAAGGATTGGGCCATCGAGAACGGTGCCACTCATTATACCCACTGGTTCCAGCCGTTGACCGGCATTACCGCAGAGAAACATGATGCTTTTGTGACACATCCTGATGAGGATGGCCGGATGATCATGGAATTTTCCGGCAAAGAACTGATCAAGGGAGAGCCCGATGCATCTTCTTTCCCTTCCGGAGGCTTACGTGCTACCTTTGAGGCAAGAGGTTACACTACATGGGACATCACCTCCCCCGCATTTATCAAAGAGACCGCTACCGGTCCGACCCTTTGTATCCCTACAGCATTCTGTTCTTATAAAGGCGAAGCACTGGATAAGAAGACACCGTTACTTCGTTCCATGGAGGCTCTGAGCAAGCAGGCGATCCGTATCGTCCGCCTGTTCGGCAATACAGAAGCTACCAAAGTACTGCCTTCCGTTGGCGCGGAGCAGGAATATTTCCTGGTAGATTCTGCCAAGGCTTTGCAGCGTGAAGATATTATTTTCGCCGGACGAACCCTGTTCGGTGCTCCCGCCCCCAAGGGACAGGAGATGGATGACCACTATTTCGGTGTTATCCGTGAGCGTATCGGTGGTTTCATGCATGATGTCAATATCGAGCTGTGGAAGCTGGGTGTAACATCCAAGACCCAGCATAATGAGGCGGCTCCCGCACAGCATGAAGTGGCGCCCATCTACGAGTCTGCCAATGTGGCAGTGGATCACAACCAGCTGGTAATGGAGACTCTGAAGCGTGTGGCAGGCAAGCACGGTCTGCGCTGCATGCTGCATGAGAAGCCTTTTGCCGGAGTAAACGGTTCCGGTAAGCATAACAACTGGTCCATCACTACGGACAATGGTGTAAACCTTCTGGAGCCCGGCCAGACCCCCAATGAAAATATTCAGTTCCTGCTGGTACTGGCATGTATCATGAAAGCTGTAGATACCCATGCGGATCTGCTGCGTCAGAGTGCGTCCAATGTAGGTAACGATCACAGACTGGGCGGTTACGAGGCACCCCCTGCCATTATTTCGATCTTCCTGGGCGAACAGCTGGAGGATGTGGTGGCACAGTTGGTGGAGACCGGTAAAGCAGACAATCTGAAAGAAGGCGGTGTACTTCGCACCGGTGTATCCACATTGCCGGATTTTGTAAAGGATGCTACCGACAGAAACCGTACTTCACCGTTTGCCTTTACAGGAAATAAATTCGAATTCCGTATGGTGGGAAGCGAGGATTCCATCGGAAGCCCCAACACCACCCTGAATGCCATTGTGGCAGAGGCGTTCTGCGAAGCTGCAGACCGTCTGGAAGGTGCGGAAGATTTCGATATGGCAGTCCATGATCTGATCAAGGAATATATGACGGAGCACCAGCGTATTATTTTCAATGGCAACGGTTATGCCAGGGAATGGGAAGAGGAAGCAGCCAGAAGAGGACTGCCCAATATTCCTTCCATGGTAGCAGCAGTAGATACTCTGACTACTCCCAAGGCTATCCATCTGTTTGAAAAGTTCGGTATTTTCACCGAGGCAGAGCTGCGTTCCCGCGCGGAGGTACTGTACGAGACCTATGCAAAGACCATCAATATCGAGGCACTGACTATGGTGGATATGGCAAACAAGCAGATCATTCCTGCAGTAATGAAATACAGCAAGTCGCTGGCAGATGCTGTTATTGCTATTACGGAAGCTGGCGGAGACACCTACGTGCCTACCCGTATGTTGCAGCAGATCACACAGAAGCTGACAGAGATGGAAAAGGCATCCGAGGCACTTCTCGAGGTGGAGAAAAAGGCTTCCGCCATGGAGAGAGGCAAGGAGCAGGCATTCTGTTATCATGATGAAGTCATGGTGGCAATGAACGCACTGAGAAAACCTGCGGATGAACTGGAAAAGCTGGTAGACAAGAAGTACTGGCCATTCCCGACCTATGCGGATCTGTTGTTTGAGGTATAGAGCACTTCAGAGATCGCTTCGGATGCAAAAGTAAAGCCTCGTAGAGGCGATTTTGCGAATGGAGTTCTGAATAGTTACAATTTTTTCAAAAAAGGTATTGCATTCAAAAAAAATCTGTTGTATAGTAATGAACCATAGAGGAGCGATCCTCACAAGTTAATATTTTTCAATGCGAAACGAAGGCGTTTACACTAGGAAGTGTAGCGCCTTTTTTTGTTGCTATTCAGAGCCGTAACTATCGTACATCTTCGGCGAATGCTTGCATGCGCAAGAAGATGTAACGATAGTTATTCGGCGAAGTAACTTACATAAGCAAAAGGAAAGCATCGAAGATGCGATTTTGCGCATGTAAGTTCTGAATAGCAACTGTGCAAGTAAGTCGCAGGAAGCATGGAAAATAGCAAGAATAAGGAGGAAACGAAGATGAGTGAAGTATTAAACGTGGAAGAAATCTTTGGCAGTAAGGTATTCACTCTGGGTAAGATGAGGGAAAGATTACCCAAGAGCGTATACAAAGAAGTGAAGAAGATCATTGATCACGGCGGAGAGCTGTCTCTGGCTACCGCTGATGTTGTAGCAAAGGCAATGAAGGATTGGGCCATCGAGAACGGTGCCACCCATTATACCCACTGGTTCCAGCCTCTGACCGGAATCACCGCAGAGAAGCACGATGCATTCGTAACCCATCCCGATGAGTACGGCAAGATGATCATGGAGTTCTCCGGTAAGGAGCTGATCAAGGGCGAGCCCGATGCATCTTCCTTCCCCTCCGGAGGCTTACGAGCTACCTTCGAGGCAAGAGGCTATACTGCATGGGATATCACCTCTCCCGCATTCCTGAAAGAGGATGCAACCGGCGTGATCCTCTGCATTCCCACTGCATTCTGTTCTTACAAGGGTGAGGCACTGGATAAGAAGACACCGCTTCTTCGTTCCATGGAAGCAGTCAGCACACAGGCACTGCGTATCGTAAGACTGTTTGGCAATACCGAAGCTACCAAGGTCGTAGCTAGCGTGGGACCGGAGCAGGAATATTTCCTGGTAGACAGAGACAAATACTTAAAGCGTGAAGACCTGATCTTCGCAGGACGTACCCTGTTCGGTGCACCCGCACCCAAGGGACAGGAGCTGGAGGATCATTACTTCGGTACTATCCGCGAGAGAATCGGTTCCTTCATGAAGGATCTGAACATTGAACTGTGGAAGCTGGGCGTAACCGCCAAGACACAGCATAACGAAGTGGCTCCCGCACAGCACGAGCTGGCTCCTATTTATGAGACCGCCAACATTGCGGTAGATCATAATCAGCTGGTTATGGAGACCATGAAGAAAGTAGCAGGACGTCACGGTATGACCTGCCTGCTGCATGAGAAGCCTTTCGCCGGAGTGAACGGTTCCGGTAAGCATAACAACTGGTCCCTGGGAACCGATAACGGTGTCAACCTGTTGGATCCCGGCGATACTCCTAACGAGAACATCCAGTTCCTGTTAGTACTGGCATGTATCCTGAAAGCCGTAGATACCCATGCAGATCTGCTTCGTCAGAGTGCATCCGATGTCGGCAACGATCACAGACTGGGAGCTAACGAGGCACCCCCTGCCATCATTTCCGTATTCCTGGGCGAGCAGCTGGAGGATGTGGTAAAGCAGCTGGTGGAGACCGGTGATGCAACTCATTCTATCCAGGGCGGTAAACTGTTAACCGGTGTATCCACACTGCCTGATCTGGATAAGGATGCAACAGACCGTAACAGAACTTCACCGTTTGCTTTCACCGGCAACAAGTTCGAGTTCCGTATGGTAGGTAGTGCAGACTCCATCGCCAGCCCTAACACTACTCTGAATGCTATCGTAGCAGAGGCTTTCTGTGAGGCAGCAGATATTCTGGAGAAGGCAGACGACTTCGATATTGCGGTACATGACCTGATCAAGAAGTACCTGACCGAGCATCAGAGAATCATCTTCAACGGCAACGGCTATTCCGAGGAATGGGTAGAAGAGGCAGCCAGAAGAGGACTTCCCAACATCAAGTCCATGGTAGAAGCTTCCGAGACTCTGACCACCGAAAAGTCTATCAAACTGTTCGAGAAGTTCGGTATCTTCACCAAGGCTGAGCTGGAATCCCGCGAGGAGGTTCTGTATGAGACCTACTCCAAGACCATCAACATCGAAGCTCTGACCATGGTAGATATGGCGAAGAAGCAGTACATTCCCGCAGTTATGGAGTATACCAGGACTCTGGCGGATACCGTACTGGCTGTTAAGAGTGCAGGTGCGGATGCAACCGTACAGACCACTGTACTGAAGAGCATTTCCGAGAAGCTGGCTGAGGCACAGGCTGCAGAGACTGCTCTGGAGGATAAGCTGGCTGAGGCAGCAGGCATCGAAGATCCCAAGAAGCTTGCTTTCTTCTATAAAGATGTGGTACATACCGCAATGGATGACCTGAGAACTCCCGTAGATGAACTGGAGATGATGGTTGACAAGAAGGTATGGCCGGTACCTACCTATGGTGATCTGATCTTTGAAGTATAAACAGCATTGTAAAATACCATAATACGTTTCTCTCATTGTGTTGAATAAAAACGGGGCTTGCCATATGATGGTGAGCCTCGTTTTGCAGTTATGTATGTTTCTTGTCATTGCTATGGGGAAAATCCTGTGTTATGATAACTGCATGATGAAAAATATACTGAAAAATAAGAAATTTTGGAAAATTATCTGTATTCTTGCAATCATTGCATATACGGCAAAAAATTTATTTATTGGTGCAGATACGGACGAAGGCTATGGCATCATGGCGGGTTATCGTCTTGCCATGGGAGATCGGCTGCTGCTTGAAATGTGGGAGCCACACCAGACTTCCGCCATTTTTACGGCGGTTTTTATTAGGCTGTTTGTGAAGCTGACAGGTGGAGTGAATTATCTGAATCTATTTTTACGGCTCGTATTTTTCCCGATTCAGGCAGGTGTCAGTGTCTTCCTGTATAAGACGATCCATAGGACAGTGCCGCAGATGGATGAGAATGTGGCAGCACTGATGGGGCTTCTCTACTATGTGACAACACCCAAGTCCATTTTTATTCCGGAGTATTCCAATCTTCATAACTGGTTCTTTGCACTTATGGTGCTGTGCCTTCTGAGATACTTCGGAGCGAAGGACTCCGAGGGCAGACAGACAGCAGGAGAGCTGCGGTGGCTGGTGCTGGCAGGTATATTCATGACCTGTGATGTGCTGGCTTATCCAAGTATGGTACTGGTATTTTTGTGCTGCCTGGTATTTCTGCTGGTGCGCAGATCAGAGAAAAAATGGAAAGAACTCTGTGCTTATGTACTGCCCTGTGTGGCAAGTGCGGCAGTAATGTTTACATATCTTCTGAGTTATATGACACCGCAGAAAATGTTGGAGATGGCAGGCGAGATCCTGGGAGAGGGGTCCCATCAGACTACTGTGGGAGAAAAATTGTTGGGATGGGGGTCAAGCCTGGGAGAGATGGCCATGATCCTTCTGTGTGCCCTGCTGGTGTCTCTGGGAATCCGATGGTTTATAGAGAAGGTATGGAAGAAAAAACTTCCCGGACTGTTGCAGCTTCCGGGCATGCTGTTTTTCGTAATTGTATTTCTGATCCAGATCTGGTTCTGGCTGTTCAGTTCCTTTAATGCAATTTACCCGCAGCTTTTGCTGATGGCAGTATCCCTGACGGGATGTTATATCTATCTGCGCAGAGACAAAACGGAAAAGCTGTTCTATGAACTGATCCTGCTGGCATTTGTCAATTATTTTTCGGTACTTCTGTTGTCTAACTGGGGACCGATGCTGCTGGTCACCTATCTCATTCTGGGAGCAGTGGCCGGACTGGTATGTCTGGGAGACTACTGGCAGAAGGAAAACACCGCAGGAAAGAAGGCAATTCAGATCCTGTGCCTGATCCTTGTGCTTGGGAATGCATTTTCCTATACCTGGCTGATTCTGGGATCCCAGGAATATCATGCCTATGTGATTCAAAATGTGCGTGGTATCAACAGAGAGGGATTACGCGCCGGAATCCTCACGGATTATATGACTGCATACCGTTACAACAATAATCTGGCTGTATGGCCGGAGGCCGTGCCGGACGGCAGTACCGTGCTTTATGTGGGACCGTCCCAGTTCTATTGTATGCTCGGAGAACATAAGCAGGCATCCCCCGATACGATCTGCTCTATGATCTATGATGAGCGTCTGTTGGACTACTGGAAGATTAATCCGGACAGATATCCGGATGTGGTGGTATTTGAAAGCTGTTATGGAGATATTGCCCAGGAAGGAGAGAACAGCTTTATCTGGAACTGGTTGATGGAGAATTTTAAGCCTGCAGAGAGGAAGGATTACCCCTATATCACGGTGTTTATGCGATGATTTTACGGAAATTGTTCTAATTTCATATATTTTTTTAAAATTTTTTTAAAAAGTTTTTTAAAAAGTTTTAAAAAGCCTGATGAATATTCTTGCGCGGTAACACCGCGCGTCCGGAAGTCGGGAAACCGGCTGTCCGGACATGCGGGAACCGCTTATGCTTATGCGAGTTTACTCGCGTAGTGCTTTGTCCAAACCATAGACTTCTCTCATTGAGATGTCATGTGCTTCATCAATACTTGTGATATTGATCCGATAGCTGTCATTCTAAAGGATTTATGATAAAGGTTTCCACCACCGGAATGGCGGTTTCCTCAAAAACGGAATTGTGGTTTCCAAAGTCCGGACAGAGGGGACATGGACGCCGGATTATTCACCTGAAAACCCGCTTTTATTTGCTTTACGACTGTTTTCTTGATTTGCAACTGTCAAAGATGGGATTTTATCATATATACTTTTGTTTTGAAAGTATAATATGTATTCTTACAAAACCTTTTTTCAACCAGTTCACAATTTATGAATTAGCGTATGATTTTTTCTTCTTTTTTATAAAAATAACTAATCCAGTTATTGCGGCAATTACGCCTACACCACATATAATTCTAAACCATAGACAATATAATATTCCTACCTGAATAGACGATATTTCTTGAACAGTATGTGTATTTCCAGCTTCATCTACTAATACAAAGCTTAAATCATGCCATCCTTTGTCTAAAGTGTATGTTAAGGTTTTATTTTCTTCTGAGTATGTAAAATCAGTCTGAGTTATAGCTTTACCATTATCATACACAATACATTTAGAAGGATCTAGAGATTCACTTATATTGGTTAATACTATTTCTTTTTTGCTTGTAATGTATGATTTCCAATTCTTTAAACCCTTTGGCAAATCACAAGTAGGTTCTACTGCATCAATTCTAATCCAGCCTAATGTTACATGTGATGTTTCGTTATTTACCGTATTTTCAACCCATAGATATAAGTCTTTGTTTGTACCTTCAGCATAATTCTCCGCAAAATATTCCTTAGGTAATTTGTAATTATACACACCTACAGCGTACATATCCTCATTACTTTCAGGCAATAAATCTATATTGGTTGAATTTCCATTATCATCTCTAAGCACAATTCTTGTATCAGAGTCATTTTGTGCAAACACCGTAATATATAAGTCGCTAAATGAATCTGGTCGCTTACTAACTGGTGTATTTTCATCTTTTTGTATTGAATACCAACCTGTTGAATTCATTTTACTACTATCTGTAATATATGCTAACACATCAGATTCCATCATCAAGACAGAAGTATTTTTACATATAATACTTCTATTTCCAGCTTTATCAACTGCAACAATATTTACAGAATAAACACCATCCTTGCTGAACTCTGGTAATGTATATATATTCTCAGAAATAGTACCTTGATTTGTAACTGGTATTATTTTTTCTAATTCCTTGGTTTTTGTGTTATTTTCACCCTTTGAATACTCAGGTGTATACATTGTTACTTCATATTCAAGGTGATCAAAATTAATATCACTAAATCCTATCGATGGCTTAAAATTCTCAATGATTCCTGTTTTTTCGTTGTATACCTCTAAATAACTATATTCACTATCACTTGCATATATACTATTACCATTTCTACTTGAAATTACTGGTTTGGTGTAATCTATTTCAAAAATTGGTGACACAACAGTTTCCGCTGGATTGTTAGCTAAATCTATAGGTGATATTCTAATTTGATATACTCCATCATCTCCCTCATTAAATGAAATATCCAAACTATGTTCATCGCCATTCGCACTCCAAACAAATGAGCGCACAGACTCCATAGCATCTGAGTCATGACTTGAACCTGATGACTTTTTGAGAATTTCTACATTAGCTTGTTCTGGTGTGAAATTGTGTTCAATTATAGTAATGTGAGCTGTTTTATTCATACTATCACTACCGAAATAATTACTTTCGCCATTGGAAAATTCTCCAAAGTTTGTATTTATAACAGGTTCTGTTTTATCTACAGTAAACTTATCTTGGCTAAAAGACACCGCATCATTTCCTGCCATATCGGTAAATTTTATACTGTAGTAATAATCTCCATCTTCACTAATTTCATAACTGCCAACATAAATTGTATTATCTTCATCACCTGTTGCTGTCCAATTTGTTATATTAACGGCAACATTATTAATCTCAAATACAACATTTTCTGGATTAAAATTTCTTTCTGTAATAGAAATTGTCACTATTTGATTGGTATTATAATAAGTTTCATTAGTTGGATTCTGATTGCTAAGTGAAGCTGTAATTGTAGGTGCTGTTGTATCAATGCTATATTGCTTACTTTCAATGCTTTCATTCCCAGCTCTATCAATCAGTTTAATAGTTACTGTATTATCATTCGAATTACTTGTAACTGACAATCCAAATTCTAGATATGTAACAAGATTTGACTCTCTTTTGATAGAATCATCATTTAATACTACATATTCAGAATTACTTTGAATACTTCCATCATTATTAATTTGAATTATTCCTGAAATATTATCATTTTCAACACTCCATTCAACTGCTGCTATTCCAGAAAAAGTATCTTGTGCATTAACTCTCAATGGTATATTTGTCCTATAAAGAGGCAAGCCTTTCGCATCTTTATTATCAGTAAGTTCACTTTCTATAATAATTATTGATGATGAGTTTCCATGAATACTTTCATCTTCTACAATAGCTCCGTTTGCATATCTAAGCCCAGATGTATGTGCATAATTATCCTTTGAAGGATTATCTTTGGCTACTTTATCAGCTACTAATGCACAAATTTGCCCTTTAAATCCTTTTTCTATTACGAACTCAGCATATGTATTACCAGATTCATCAACTATAAATTTGCTGTTCAAGCTATCTACTTTAACGCTTTTTTGTTTTCCTTCAACATCCTTTGTATATAGCACTACATAGTCTATTCCTGCAGAATTTCCAGAATCTTTTACATAAACCTTAACTGTAGTATCGTCCTTAAAATAATATCCGTATGTGCCTTGTTCAAACTCAGCACCTTCATCAGAATCATTTCCTATTTCAAATCGTACTATTTCTGGATTTGTTTTATCAATATGTATAATTTCTGTCACGGAAACTTCAGCATCATTTTCTGAAATACTATTTCCAGCATTATCTATAGCATCAACGCTGATTTTAAAGTTTCCTTCATTCTTGATGTAATATTTGTATGTGGCAGTTCCTAAAAATCTATCCTGCATTTTGGTAAATGCATTATATTTTCCATCAACATCTATCCCTGTCTCTATTCTTTCCAAAACTTTTGTCTCAGAAAAATCATTATCAATAGAATATTCATCGACTTTTACAGTATTTAAACCAGAGTTACTATCATTTGCAATAACAGAATACGTTACATCTGAAGGATACCAAATCTCTCCATCAATAGTGTACTTGTCATTGTCTTGTAAAACAATCTTAGCTTCAGGTTTCTTTGTTTCAAGAATTAAATGAGTATTTAGATTACTATCTGTACCTAGTTTACCATCACTTGTTTTAAAATAGTACTTTGAATAATTCTCTAAATTGTCATATATTACAATATGTGGAATACCATCCATTCCAACAGGAATATCTTCAAATAAGTATTTGTTGTTTACAACTTTTTTAGCGTTAATTTTTATATCATTACATATAAAATACACCTTTGAATCATCTATACCAGCTCCAGTTGCATCTTCCTTTGTTTCGATTTGTAAATTAATTTTTGTTTTACCAAAAATACCAAATGTCAGATACTTAAGTATGGAATTTTGACAAGTATAACTATTACCCACAATTTTTGGAGACTTTGAATCAACAATAAAATCATAACTTTCACTTATGGAATTACCTGCCAAATCTGTTGCTGTAACAATTAACTTATAATTACCATTATCCTTATAGTACTCATTATTTATATTTATAACTGCACTAAACTCTTTGTTTTCATCATAATATGGTATTTTTTCTATATGTTCTTTACCTTCTTCATCAACTGTTTGCTTTTGGAGTTCCATAGCCTTACCAATTGATAAATCAACATCCTTTATAGTTTCATATTTTGTTTCATTCATCCAAATAGGCAGTAATTTATTATCTGGACCATACAATTTAATTGTATAATTTTTTAATCCCATATTATCTACTATTTTAATACCTAATGAATCGGAAAAGTTCTTACCATAGTAATATTTATTGTTTATTTCTTTAGGCTTTCTATCTATTGATATATTAGCAGACTGATTATCATAGAAAATATTACATACATCATCATTATCCTTTAAATTAGCTGTATCAGATAGTGAAGAATAATCAAAAACAGCAACTCTAATTGTATTTTCAGCATTCGAATTCAAGTTCTTTAACGAACTTAGAGGAATATAGAAATAAGCCTCCTCAATATTTTCGGTAGAAATTTCTATATTACTGTTTTTAGCATCTATATCATCTACAAATGAAAATTCTTGAGGAGCATTATTTATAATAACAGTAATTTTTGCTAAATTAACTTCTTTTACCTTGAGCTTTAGATAATCTTTTTCTGTACAATAGATTTTTCTTGTATAATTATCATTTTTATATCCGTAAGAATAGGAGCTTATTGCATGGTTTTTATTATCTCCTGAAACTATCTGGAGTTCTTCTATTTTAGGCTCTACAGTATCATTCAAGATGATATCTTTAGATGTAAAATTACCTGCATTATCATAAATTTTAAAATGTACTATTTTATTTAGAGTACTATTGTTTTCTAAAGTTAATTTGAAATCAACACTACCATCGCCATTAACTATTGGTGATATGGTTTTTTCATCACCATTTTCAATTCGATATGTGATTTTTGCAATTCCTGAATTATCATCCTTTATAGGTGCAACATTCTCTATATCTATATATTTCTTGTATCCAAACATATAATTGCCATTGGCATACGGTTCTGAAACTTTTAAATCAACCTCATATGGTGAAGTGTGATCATACTTATAAGATTTTGTCACTTCACCTATTTGATGTGCCCTGTTTTCAACATTATTCACTGCCCAAAAATGAATGTAATGATGCTCTTCTGAAATTTCATTTATTGAAGTATCTGTCCATTTTTTTTTGTCATTATAAGTTCCCCAATCATCTTTACTGTCTTTGGCTGTTTCATAATATACATCTACATCTTTTTCTGGGTTAGTATAAATTGTCCAAGATAAATCTTTTTCCCATTTATCAGAATTTATACCAATTGACGTTATATCTGCTTTAGATGTATCTGGTATTTCAAATGACTGTGATTTAAAGTTACCTACTTCATCTATAACATATACAGTAATATCAGTACGCACATCATATTTAGCATCACATTCAATACTAAAATCATTTTCATCGTTAACTGTTGTTAAAGGCTTACAATTATTTTTTATATCTCTAACGCTATTATAAAGAGTTGTATTATGATTATGTATATTATAATACAGCACTAAATTATTAGAATAAGTATCTCTTATTCTAGTTTTATTACGAATATATGTTTTATTGCCTTCAATAACATATTCAAGCTCAAAATCTTCAGGTTTTGAAGTATCTAACATATATGTTTTTGCTTCTGATACAGCTACAATCTCTTTATTAGTTTTTTTATCTTTCCTTACTGCCCAGAATTTGATATATCTTATTCCTTCCGGAATTGAGCCTCCATTATCCCATTGAGTTGCATCAGTATAAGTCCCCCACTCTTCTTGGGACAAATTTGTATCGTTTGTCGTGAAATAAATCTTTGCATCAGATTCTGACTCAATTAACCAAGATACTGTATCTTTTGTCCAGTTATTAGGGATACTTACTTCAAGTTTCTTCTCCTCGTTTTGTGGTTCATTTTTTTCATTACTTGAGTTTTCCTGCTTAGGTATCTCTGTACCTACATTCGTTGCTTCACCGGCATATACAGGCAAGTATATAGCACAAGAGCTGATAGCGAGTGTCATTGCAGTAAAACCAGCTATTAATCGTTTATGAAGTTTCATAATTTATAGTACCTTTCTCAGTTATTAAATTGTTAAACAATGCTGATATTGTATTCCATCTGATAATATTTATTGAAGTTTATTATTGTATTCCATGGATTCTTTTTTATCATTCCATTGCTAAATTGTATGTTTCCTTTGAGTTCATTCTCGTATTGTAAAATCTTTCCTCTGAGTTTATTAGAAATATTATTCTTATCTATAATAAATGTATTCTTTTTTAGTTCTTCTTGAAAAATGCATGCATCAAAATATAATACAGCGATATACACATCACTTGCTCCACCACACAAAAGTTGATTATATGCATTATCAAATATTAAATCAATTCCATTGATAGCTTGTTTTTGCTTATAAAAGAAATTAACCAACACCGAATTTATATCTGTAGGGAATACATCTGACGTAAATTCAGAAACCAATATTTCATATTTACCTTCACCTTTTAATATTTTTATCACTTCATTTTTTCTTATTGCTTCTTGCATTAATTCATAGTAGTTCATATTTTCTCCTAATTTGTACTAATTTTTGTTACTATAGTTTCATTTAAAGGGATTGTATCTGTGATAGCTTCTGGAACACCACCAGATGTCTTTCCTCCAGGTATCCTTCTTTCATTAATACCATTGTGCCAGCTATGAAACATGTGTTATTATTAGCAGCCGCTCCTTTTAACATACCGCCTGTATATGTAGTACCTAAACCTATTAATGTCTGAGAGATATTGTAAAAGGTATTACTATGACATTTCTGATTTGCATTTATTATTCCTTGAGTAAATCCATCAGAATAGCCCGTTGTTTTCTTTAATACCTGAAAGCTAAGAGCAGATGTATCAAATATAAGTGTGCCCAAAGAAATCCCTTTTCCAATTGTATGTATTGCGTTTAAACTATCAAAAGCAGCACATATCTTATGAGTGGCACCGAAGGCATTTCCTGCAGCACCTGCAGCACCAAAAAGTCCACCTAACATAGCTCCACTAAGTGCACCTTGATATAGCCCTTCTAGTATTGGCTTATCGTTCGCCCAACTTGATAATCAACCAATTAAAGCTCCCATTATTAAGCCTGTAGCCATACCTTTTAGCATTTGAACTGCTAATGAAGCTGCAAATCCCTGCAATCCCGGAACTACCAAACAAGCAATTATTACAACAATTTCGATGGCTACTACTATTTTTCTCCAATGTTTTTTGCAAAATTCTCCTACAGACTCAAAAGTTGCACATATTTTATCCCAAAATGTTTTCTTCTTTTCACACTCTGGCTGAAGATATGAATATTTCTTATAGAAATCATTCTTCCTCTTTGATATTTCAGATGATGCATCAGAATCTGTTTTATTAACCAAGTTAATAAAAGACTCTATTTTTCTCTGTGTTTTCTCAAGTGCAAGTATCTGTTCAGCCTGTGTTTTAGATGCAGTGGATATACTGCTTATTGTGCTATTACAAACGCTGCTATTTATTCCTAATACCTTTGTTTTTAATGCGTTTAAGTCAATATTATAACTGTTTACGGCTACTTTTGCTTGATGCAGCATGCCATCCATTGCATTTACTTTACTTTTGTATAGCTCTATTGTTGCCATTATTATCCCCCGTATGCTCTTTTAGAATACTATTTAATGCTTTATATGAATTACCATGTATATATTCTTTTTTAAAGAAGCTATTTCCCTTTCTCTTGTAAGGAAAATATGCCATCGCTCCATAAAGCAATACTATTATTGCTAATACAACAACAATGCCTATTAAGGGACTCCATACCTTATAATTTATGCCTAATCTATCATATATTCCAAATAAGACAGATAATCCTAATAATAAAACTATTACAAGCATTGACATTATAAATCCTGTAAGAGTTCCATATATTACAAATCCAACAATTGGATGCTTCTCAAATCTTCTATCAATTCTATTTTTAAATCTTTGAATTAATCCCATAATATACTATCCTTTTAGTTCTTTTCTATTTGACTTAAAACATCTTTAATTTCAGAGCGTTTTTTACCAGTCTTACTTGAAATACTATTAATTACTATATCACCTTTGTTGTTTAAGGAAACAGCAAGATGCTTTACAGCATTCTTATACCTTGCATCAGAACTATTTGCTACTAGGAGATTATAAGCTTCTACATAATCATAGTTATTTGTATTTTCAACACTATATATAGCAATAGCTAAATCAATAGCAACATTCCCTTCTGATAAACCAAGGCTATTAATTGTTGAGCAGATAGAAGATAATTCAACCGAATTGGCCTTTTCAATTATTTTGTCAATATATTCTCTTTTTAGTTCATTATCATCTATTTCATTTAATACCGAAGCAAATATCGATGTTTCAATCGCACTTATATCATTATCATTAGTCAGATAATTAAATGTCTCTTTGCATACATCTCTCTTTTGTCCACTATCTCCCAGCTGCATTCTTTCAACAGCAACTTCCGATAATTTTCCGTACTGTGTTGCTTGATAAGCCGAATTAGTTTTACCATTATCCTCTATATCTGCAACTATAGTGTTCCAATTTCTTGTAGCTATCTGATATCCCACCATTCTATATATTACCAAAAATACAAATAAAGTTATTACACATCCTATACATATACCAAATGTTATAGCTGCGTTTTTCACTTGTTTATTTTCATTTTTTTTAACAATAGGAATAGATTCTCTTGCTTCATCAATGTCTTTACGAAGTTCTTCATAATTATGATAATAATCTTTGCTCGTTAAATAACCTGCTTTTCTTTTTCTAGTACATTTTATTATTATCTGTTGAAGCAAATAATGATATCGACCACCCAAAGGGCCTGTACATTCCAATGATAAATCTCTATTAAAATATGCTTTGTCATTTAGCAAATATTTTTCATAGAAATCATGCGGATTTCTAGAAAATAATTTATTTTGAGTTGTAAGTTCCATAATGTTCATACATTCCCAAAATGTTGCTCCAAAAGAAAATATATCACTTTCAATTGACATCTTACCTATTTGATATCCATCCTGTGAAAATGGAAATTCAGAATCCTTTGCCACAGCAAAACACTCTGGTGCGGCAAAACCAATTGTTCCATGTGAATACAGTGCGTTTATTTCTTCTGGATTATTATAGTTTACATCAGGAATATCATAATCAACTAATGTATCTACTTCTGGTAAAAAAATTGAACGTCCAAAATCAATTAATACAAGTTCTTCACTTTGACGAGTAACCATTATATTCTCTGGCTTTATATCTAGATGAAGTACTTTTTTTCTTGAAGTAGTACTTATAAATGTAAGTATTCCACATAAACTTTGCATAAAATGTAATAATTTATCTTGGTATCTAAAGAAAGTCTTTTCATCTTTATATTTCTGGTAAACTTCTTCTTTTTCTACCTCTGAAAATTCGTCAAATCTAATCCATTTATGTTTTTTTTCTTTTTCCAATCCCCAGAATTCTCTTCTGCAGTATTGTTCAAGTGACCATCCATCAATAAATTCTTCTACTACGCAAAAGCAAGGTAAAATATTATCTGAATTATTATAATCCTTATTTCTAATGAATATTTCAGTACCCGGTATTCTTAACTCAAAATCATCACCAATATCTTCTACAACATCATATATTCGTGCAACGCTTCTACATTCCTGTAATTCTTCAAAGATTTTAAACTCTTGAGATTTAAATCTTTCTAACTTATCTCCAATAAGTGGTCTAAATTTCAAAACACAGGAAAACGATAAATCAGATTTTCCAGCATCATCAATGGATATTTTTTTTGCTTTAAATACAAAACTCTCTGTACCCTTGGCAATAAATCCATCAAGATAATCTGTATCATCAATATCATAAATAAACTTTGTACCTTTTATCTTAGTGCTCATATTTTCCTCTTTATTACATAGAATCAGGAAGCTTTAACAACTTAAATATTGTATTTTCACTACCCTCATCTAACTTATTTAACTCAACAATGTTTTCATTGCTTGATTTCTTATCGACTTTTTTAATATTTGCCAAATTCATAGAATCATTATTATGTTCTTCGTTCATTATTTTTTATCATCCTCCGTTGTAGGATTTAAGTTAAATTTGCCCAACTCTTCATCTAGTTGCAAATATGCATCTTTAACATTCTTTAATACACCATCGTTAATAGCATCTAAAACTTCTGAAACATTTCCAATTTTTTCTAGAATACTATCTACTTCCTTTTTGTATTGGTCAGCACCTGCCCCTTGCCATTTTTTTAATAATTCATCGTTTATTTCCTTGAAACGTCTTTGAATTCTATTAAATTCAGCCTTTGCAGCTTTGCTATCACTTTCAAATTGAACTAACTTTCCTATATCAGCACACTTAATATTGTTTGCCATAAATATGCGCCCTCCTTTATTCTTCTGTTTTTATAAATTTCAGCTTTGTCAACTTGTCAGCATCAATATCATAATAATATCCATCGCCTTTTTCGCATCTTGCATATTCTTCTTTTAATGCTTTTGCATCCATATTGCCAAATACTGTTTTTTGACCTCTTTCTGAAGCAAATTCTGCTACATTATCTAAAAGAAAAACTGCATTTAAAGTATTATTAAAGAAGTTATTAGTTTCTTGATCTGTAATTTTCTGAATATCTGTAAAGATAAATATCAAATCCTCTTCTTCAGCAATAGCTGCTAACTTTGGTAATATATTATTGATAAACTGTTTTTCACCATTGGCGCTTAAATAAAGTATTTTACTCTGTAAAACAAAAACAGTTGGTTTAATCGGATTCTTTTCTTCATTGTAAGATGGCATTAAATCAGCATTTTCGTCACCATAAATATATGTTGCCACAGGTGAATGTAATTGCCCATTTGAAAAACCATTCCATGTTAAATCCATATAGTTATCATTAATAAAATGATAAAATTGCTGTAATGAACTTAATGTTTTATGTATAGTTTTATCTTTAACACTTGGCTTCTTGTCTAGAATTCCCATGAATCCATCAGAAATGGATGGCATAACATCACTTGTACCCAAAGGTGGCAATTCCATTTTCTTTTTTGTTTCAGCAAACACCTCACATTCAAGATTTAAGCTTTTGCATTTATTATAAAATTCACTAAGTCCTTTTCTTCCATCATCCAAAAATACATACCTTGCATTTTTCTTTTTTAGGAATAGATCATTTAAAATAATTCTCAATAAATTTGTTTTACCATATTCTTTCTTGCCATATATTCCAAGAACCTTTGTCTCGGAGAAATTAATATTTACAGCATTAAAATCTATATAATCCAATCCTACAGATGTGTTAATTAGTTTGGTATCTTCTATATCATCATTCTTAGAATTTTGCCTCAATCGATTGTATTCATCTATTGTTAAATCTCCTGAGAAAGTTAGATATTTTCTCACCTTCTGATTATATAAGCCATGGTCGAAATCATAATCAAATTTCTTTCTTAGCAATTTTATATATTCACCATTATCTGTTATATCGGATGCATAGTAACACTGTAATTCGTAAGGATAATTCATTCGAAATGTACCTTCGATACCATCTGGTTTAATTGTAACATTTGCAAAACCTCTGCCTGGTATAGCACCAATTTCCATAACTTTTGCATTAAATATATCTATATATTTATCACTCGGTAATTCTAATGCTATTTTTTGTCCGAAACTACTCAAATACTGCATTACCCCTTTTGTGTCTGAAGCAGTAAATACAACTGTAACACCTTTTGATAAACCATCTCTACAAATTTTTGACAGCTTTTCCTGATAAGCCGTATATCTTGGTTCATCTTGAAATGCGTTTAAATTATCTATAACAAAAGTTGTATGTACCATACTTGCATCATAATTTGCAAAATTTTGACCAGCTAGTTCCTTTGAATTATTTTTTACTATTTCTTCTATTAGTTTAAAAGCTCTCTTTACATATTCTTCATTCGAATTATCAAAATATGCAGATACAAGTGGAAAATCTCTATATGAAGCTAATGCACCACCAAAATCCAATATAAATATTCGTTCATCAGATGTGGTATATGTCATATGTAATGACTGTATTAACAATTTAATAAAATTGGTTTTTCCACTCATAGGTGCACCAAACAAAGCAACATTTTTATCTAGCAAATCAACTTTAAATAGAGGTTGTTTCTGCACAATTGGAATATCATATTGTCCTAATGTGCATATCATAGTCTTTTTATCTTTCACCTTACATCCTCCATTCAGTTGTATTATCTAATTTTGTTTTCAATGGTGACATAAAAATCTGCTCTGGCACAGGTTTTCCATCATTTATTGCAATAATTGTATCCACAACAAACTTTAATTGTGTTGCATTGGGATCAACATTTTTTTGAGCTTCCTTTTGTACTTTATTATCTTTTTGCGAACAATAAAATTTTTCATTAAACTTACCTGAATTTGGCACATATGTAATGTCTACAGGTGCTTCAATACTTAAATTCTGATTTGCCCCTGTATAGGCAGACTGAAAATATTCAAATCTAGATCCTGTTCCTACAAGTAAATATGCTCTACCATTAAGAGGCATTGTAGGTGCAGCTGCTACTGGACTATCAATCATTTCCTTTGATGCCTGCTTTGTAGCAACTTTTAAACATATTCTAGCTTTTGAATTTACCCTGATATCATCTGTAATTGCACCTTCAATATTCTGCGAAACAAGTATAATATGAAATCCCAAAGTTCTTCCTACTCTAGCAATTGTTGTTATCTCTGCAATGAAATCTACATCATCGCTCTCACTTGAAAATCTCTTCAATTCGGTAAATTCATCAACAACCAATACTAAATGTGATAAGCTCTTTATATTTTCCAATCCTTTATCCACATACACTTTAATCTGCTTTTCATTCAATTTTGAGATAAGTTCCAGAATTTGTTTTTCAGTTGCTGAACTATCCGACTCTTCTATTGTAATATTATTCTTTTTTAGATCAGCAAACTTCTGATATAAAGTTTCAATAGATAAACCATTATCGACTTTTATAAGTTTATCTATTTTTTTCATTATTCTTCTAGCTCTTATATACGCATCTGCTGTATCAATTCCAAACTCTTGTAATAACAGCTTACGCTTTTTGATTTCTGCATTTAATGTCTCCAAAAATCGCTTTAGCATATATGCTGATGATATACCCTCACTTTCTCCAGCGGTATCCGTTACAACACCAACACAGTGTGGTAAATCTCCTAACCTATCAGAAAAACCTCCACCTTTCATATCTACTAGCATTAAATTCAAGTCCATAGGCGAAAACTTCATACACAATCCTATAAGGTATGTAATAATTGTCTCTGATTTTCCTGAACCTGTTGTACCAGCTACAAGCATATGCGGTCCATCTGCCTTCTCATATAAATCCAAGTGCATATTTCCATGTTCGTTTGCACCAATATTGACACGCAAATTTCTAGTTACATCATATTCATTACTTGAATTATTCCAATTATCAAGGATTCTTTTAGCAACATTAGTAGAAATCAATGGGTTGGTTAAATTCATATTTTCAGGAATTATATCATCACTTGCGATATTATGTAGTTTGAAAAGAGTAACCATACTTGGAACTTGTCCATTTTCTGCTATACGTGTATAATAAATCGCACTTAATCTCTTAAAAGCAAGTTCATACTTGTCTTTGTAAAGACCTGCTCTGAACACATAATCATTCCAGAAATTAGGATATTTTTTTGTATCCGTAACTGTAGCAAGTATATTTTCTCGTGTCATAATGCTATATCTAGGAACAACATATCCATAACCATCATTATTTGCACCAGTGTTAAGATATATGATATCTCCACAATATCTTGGGAGTTTATCCTTATCATCCTTGCAAAACATAAATGTTAAACCAAGCTTATTTTCATATTCTTCCCCTTCCTTTGGTGCTTCTGGAAGGAATTTTGAAAAACCAGTAGACTTAATACCATAATCATCGAATACAACACAGACTATTTGTGTTAATTTTTCAAGTTGAGCTTCATTTTCATCTTCTGATTGATTGTCCTTGGCTCTTTGATTCATTATATTAAGTAATTGACCATATACTTCACCTGCACTGTCTTTATCAAATATAAATTGAGAAGTATCCTCAAGTAATTCATTACAATGAGGAAGATACTTGTATTCATTAACACAATTTTCTTGTTCTTCTATAGTTAATCCTTCTTTGAAGAAGAACACAAATTGAATATCTTCAGGAGAATGATAATAAGTAAGATCTAATATTACATGTTTAACAAAATCCTGAGCATATATATTATCATTTGAAATAACACCTATTGCACCTGCTTGTTTTATATCTAACATATATGGAGCCTTAACACCTGCCTGTCCCCAAGTTCTTCCATCTAGGTACTTAAAATAATCGGTTGCAAAGTTATATGTTAAATCCGAAAGCAAGTACATTTCTTCCGACATTCTGCCATCTTTAATCAATTGTTTTTGTCTTTTTGATTCTTTCTTTGTATCTATTTTCTTTTTGATAGAATACCACGGAACATCCTTAGATGGCGTATCTATATAAATACCTGAAATTCTTTTTTCTTTGCCATTTTGACAGTTTTCGTAACATAAGTGATAATATACATCTGAAAAGATTTCATCTTTCTTCTCATACTTTATATTAAACAATGGCTTTACATTTTCAGATACACCAAGTGAAATACGCATAAAGTCATTATCATTTTGCGAGCGCTCAAATATTGAAGAATCTAACCTTGCAAGATTAGAAAAAAGTTCTGACATATCAGGATAAAGAGTCTTTAAATATGTAACATCAGCCTTTTGCCACTCACCAATCTTATCGTTAATCACTCGTTTAATATATTTTTCGTAGTTTTCTTTCCATTCAGCTTTCTTTTTGCGATCTGTACCACCTTGTTTAAAATAGTTATATGTTGTTGTCACCATAGTCATAACACCTGTCGCGGCAGTCATCATCCACATCATACTACCTGCACTTGATGACGAAGACATAAATGCTCTCACACCTATCATACCACCAGTTGATAGAATAGAAGGTATTAATATATCTGCAAGAGATCTTTCCTCTTTTTGTGGGCTATCTCCAGGTGGTAATATTTCTATGTCAGATGATTCTACTGCTTCTAAAGTTCTACTGCTTATGTTATATTCAAGAGAATTATCATCTGAGTTTAAAATATAACTACTTGGAACAGTTTCAAATAAGATTTTTTCTGTTATAGTTGTATCTAACGAAATTATTAATACACTTGATGTAACAATACCTAATTTTGATAATGTGATTTCTGGATGTTTCAACCCCTTTTCACAATCAATCACTTTAAATTTGCCTTTTCTTGTGTAGTTTACGGCAATCTGATTATGTGTTTTTAAATATTTCTTGTATAATAAAAAATGACTTTCAAAATTATTTGCTAATCCATAATACAAGCCTTCCAAGAAAGCCTTTAAGGTAATATCATCTTTTACTAAAAATGCTAGGTTGTCATTTATACCAGAATAATCCCCATACATCTCATCTTTAGGAAATGAAAATTTAACTGATATCATAATCTCATTGTTTTTCATTTGCTATACTCCTGTATACTCTCTATAATTTTTTCCATTGCAAATTTATTTTCCTCTTTCTTTGGGAGGCTTATATTGAAACTTGGAATTCCTGAAACTGCAATCTTTTTACACTTAATATAACCGCATGCTGGAATCACAATATCTTCATGTGAAATATTTTTTAAACTAGCAAAATCTACACTTCTAAATTCATTACATTTAGGGATAATTGCTTTTACTTTATCTAAAGTGTCTATTTTTAATGGTTCAGCCTTAAATTCAATATTAGTTGGCACTGTAACTTTCTGCAAATTAGACATTTTTATATTTTGCTGAGACTTTTTATATTTAACAATTCGTGGAGCTTGGATAACTTTTGGTGTATTTATCTCTATAGCATTTGTCTTGCAAACTATAGCTGATTTTTTATGTGATAATTTTAGTTTATCCTTAATGCCATCAATCGTTTTACTTACATTTACAAGTTCAAGTTTATTGTTATATATATAGTTATTACTTTTTGCATGTATTTTCTGCAATTTAGGCATATCCCTCACTACAGCATTATGATAATCAAATTTTACTTTTTCAGGCATTATAACTCTATTTGGTGTAACATCAATCTCTTGTGGCTTATAACTATATAATATAGATTTTGGGCTTAAAGTAATTGGCTTATTAACACCATCTATTTCAACCTTAGAATTCAGTTTTAAGTCCACCATAGGGACCACTGCTATATTTTTTGTTTCTGTTACATTTTGAATTCTGCGGATATCTTTCGTTTTAAAATCTAATCTATTAATTGCACCAATTTTTACACTTGGTATATTGCTAATATGTATATTCTTTGAACTATTGTTTTTAAATTCACTATTATTTTTGTTAATAGCATATTTTAATTTTTTTGTTGGAATACCATTAGGGATATTTATTGTGTTTTTGCTCAATTTTTGAAACGGATTAACCTTAACACTTTGTATAGGCTGAATTCTATCCAAAACAGGTTTTGAAATATTAAAATCAGCATTTTCAACCTGACTCAATTTCTGTATAAAATTAATTCTTTCAAGATATAAGTCTAATTGCCTATTGTATAACTCTTTTTCTTCGTCACTAAGCAACTCTATTTCTTCTCTTGTTAATTCAACAAATGACATAACAAAACTCCTATAAAAAAACAGCCTCAGCCAAACAACAGCATGAGGCTGTACATAATAATTGTTACAGAATGTATTCTTACTGATTATTTCCTCTGATACTTGCAGCTATCTGTGCATCTGTATCATCAAAATTTTGTGCATTGGCCGCTAACAATGATGCTAATCCCTTTACAGCATCAGGCAATCCATTTAATACAAAATCTTGAATGTTATTCTCAAAAAACTCAAGTAATGCATCCTTAGATGCACCCTCCATTGACTCAATTGCCGCTTTAAACGCTGAAATAAATGTTGTTGCAGCCTCCTTATATTGACCAGAATATTCATTTAATTTTGATACACTATTATCCATTGAAGCTTTTACTACTCTACATGCTGCCATTATTTTTTCCTCCTAAATTACTGATTATTAGCTGTACCAAGCTGTTCATCTACACCTTCACTATCTGGAATTGTTGCTTTTATACTTTTACAGATTTCTTCAAGTGTGTTAAGTAACTCTGTCACACCATTTCCAGTTGCAGGTAATATATTATTTTGATGAAATGCTTTAAAACCTTCAGCTGCTGAACCTGTGAAATCATGTGATGTAAGTGTTTCAACCTCTGTTTGCACACTTGAGTTAAGTGATTCTGCTGTTGTACGATAAGCAGCAATTGCTTTGATTGCCTCATCCATCATTTCTGGTGATACATTAATTGTACCTGTAGTTCCCATTCCTGCCATTATTATGACCTCCTAAGTAATTATATTTATTTATCTATTAAGTTCTTCATACTTAACAAATATATCTTTGTAATAGCCAGAACCAATTATAGTGTTCAAGGTTTCAGAAATATGCTGTATAACAATACTCATATTTTCAACTGGCTCAAGTAGTACATTTTCTGCTGTAATCTGAATTTCTTTGCCTGCTGTTGTATCTAATGCTGTTGTTACATCTTTGTACATTTTTTTTAACTTGTCATTCAATGCAATTATGTCTCTTTTAAGCTGTGCCATATCATTAGATGCATTAGTAAGGGCTTTATCATCTAGTATTATATCCTGATTCAAATTTGCCAATTTTAGTTGCCTCCACTTCTGGCTTCTTTAATTTCTGCTAACAAAGACTCCTGTAGTTCTTTTCTTAAATAACTACATTTTTCCTCAGCTTCATCATACTTACCCGTATCAATCAAACATCTTACGCTAAGCATCATAGCATTTAAATCTGTTGGATCCTTAAGAATTGCATTTCTGTATTTCTTTTGAATATCATCGTACTTCTCTTGCCATCCTTCAAGATTCATATCTTTCATAGCTTTAGCTTCTGTGTACCAACCAAGTTCAATAAGATTATCATCGCTACTCTTCTGTAATTCTAAAGCATAAAGCATCACATTTCTGTAATCCTGTTTAATTGTATAAGCACCTATATACATACGATTTATTCGATCGTTATTTTCAGGAGAAATGTATACATCCTCTTGTTCATCAAGCTTATATTCTTCTTCAACACTATTATCATCATCTGTCGAAGATATGTAAGTGCCATTATTTTTCATAGTCTCAAGTTGTTCTAAGCTTAACTTCTCATACTTATAAAGACTTGCGTTTACTTCATTTAATATAGAATCAGTATCAATGTTTTCTATATCATAATATAAAACACCATTATTATATGAAAATACCGGTTCTTTTGCAGCCTTTAGACAACTCAATACTTCATCAGTTGCCTCCAATTGTAAATACAATTCAGCTGCCTCTAAATATATTTCTATTACTTCCTCTTGAGATGGCTTCTCCTTTTTCAGATAATATTTTAGATATTCCAATCCCTTAAGAAAATGATTTTTATCACCATCTTTTTCATACATCGCTAATTCAAAGCTTACCATATCACTGCATAACTCATATGGGAAGTCCATAAGGTTTTTTCTAGCATATATTAATTCTTTGAACGCCTCTTCATATCTGTTAGCTTGTCTTAATAATATATATGCTACTTGATAACCAGAGTAATCTGATGGTGCTATTAGTTTCATTTGATTTGCTACATTAAGACCATTTACTACATCATCTTTAATACCATATATAGTAGCTTTACGCTTCATAATATCCATATCTGCTGGTATCAGTATTTCTGATTTTTTTAAGTTAATAAGTGCATCATCTAACCTTCCCAACTGTTGATTCATAATTCCTAGTATATGATACATCTGTGCTGCTACATCTTCATTTACACCAAATTCATCTGCTTTAGCAAAGCTTACCATAGTATCTGCAATTTTATTAATAGTTGCCTGTGCATATCCCAGATTAAAATATCTATTACCATTATTAGGTTCACACTTTACAGCCTTCTGGTAGTACTCAATCGCATCTTCATATCTTTCAAGAGACATACATACATTAGCAGCACATTGATATGCATCTGCACAATTAGGATCAATTGATATTGCTTCTTGAGCTTGATTGTAAGCTTCATAATACTTTCCATTCATAAAGGCTACTTGCGAATTAGCAATAATTTCATCTATTTGTTGTTTTTCCTGTATCAATGTTAAGCCTCCATTGTACTACTTATTTTTTTTCCAATTTCAGATCTCCAATCCATATATACATATGCTATACCATCTTTTGCCTCAACCTCGTCATATTTATATTCCGAATCAAACTTACCATTATTGACATCATATATTAATTTGAATTCATGTGGGCATTTCATTTCGTATGTTTGACATATTTTTATAATATTTTTTAAATCATCCGTTGCGCATTTTAAATATTGAGATACTAAATAATCTTCTATTAGTTCATTTGTTCTTATAATTTTTTCTCCTTTTGAAAAAAAAGTATTGCAAAACAATTGATTTGAATTCTGATACATATATATATATATTTTATCAATTTCTTTTAAATTATCCTCCAACATTTCTAATACTAAAGATACTGCACCACTCTGTGCTTCCATAAATGCTTCTTCAAATCCTTTTATCATAATAATTCCTTTCTGTTATTGATTAAATATATGTGAAAAAAATTCTCCATCTATTTTATATGATACTTGAAACGATGACGGCCTATTTGACTCACTATACTCTAATTTAATATCAACATCTGTGACTTTTTTCCCTTCATTTAAGGCTTTTGACCAAGATCTTTCCATTGAGTTATAATTTTCTGTCTTCCTTACAGCTCTGTTTAATATACTGTCCTGTGATACAAGATTATCTAAATCAGGAGAGCCACCAAATCTATCTGCAATTAAATGTCCTGCATCATCTCCAGCAAGTTTATTCGGTGTATTAGGATTATGTTTTAATCTACCGTCATGTGTTTTTAATTTTAGCTCATCTGCATGTACACTGCATATATTTCCATTTTCATCTGTTTTATACACATAATCATGCTCACCTGTTTTATACTCCTGATTAGGCTTTAAAGTTCCGTCTTCATTCATATATGGTGGACAATTTTTGTTATGAACCCATAGACAAGATTTACCAACAAAATATGTATGAAAATCTTCAATATTTAAATTAAATACATCTTTAGGTTCATCTAAATCCATTGTCTCTATGTTACTTATAAATACAGGGTTACCATATACATCTAACAAAATATCTTCAGCTAATAAATTAGATGCTTCAACAAAGCCTCTATTTTTTACATAAAAAGGATGATTTTCTGTTGTTTCTATCACCTCTTTACCTACTGTTATGTATATCAATTTATTAACATGTCTTTTATATATATCTGTTATCTTTTTACTTTGCACTTCATATGATAATACATCTGCAGATATAACCACATCTTGTGACTTTAATTTTTCAATTGCGACCATTCCAGCACTAGTAAGTACTAATGTTCCAGCAACAAAACAAGCCATTGTTGCCGATGCAGCTCCAGTAAATACAGCTAAAGCTGTAACACCAGTTTGAAAAGCATTGTAAATCTTGTTTTGGTGCAACTTTGAATTTAATGCACTTATTGGATTATCTGGATCTATCATTCTAAGTCCCATAGACATTATATCAAATCCACCAAGCGAAGCTGATATTACGCCAGAAACTTTTGCTGTCATCTTTATTGCTTTGCCTAGTTTACTAGCACAAGCAACCGATTTACCTAGCAAAGCTCCTGCTCCACCTAATCCACCCATAATAGCGCCAGTCACAGCACCCGAGAAGGCTCCTTCTTCAAATCCATCTAAGAAGGAGCCACCGCTGAGTACATTAGTCGCACCTCCAATTAAACCGCCACTAAGAGTTCCCATCAGTGCACCAATCGCAGCGGCACCTAATATTCCCCCAACACCAGTACAAATCAATGCAACAGCTGCAATACATATAACAACTGTAACAACAAGTTTCCAATGTTCCTTACAAAATTCTCCAACTTTCTTTAGTTTAGTACTGAATTTTTCCCATCTTGTCTTTTCTGATTCTGGTTTCAGGTAAGAATATTTTTTATAAAAGTCATTCTTTCGTTTGGAAATCTCTACTGATGCACCATCATCTCTATTTACTGCAAGCTGAACAAATTCATCAACCTTTTTCTTTGTATTCTCTAGGTTGTCTATCTGTTCTTTCTGAGTTTTTGATGAAGTTGATATACTACTTAACGCACTATTGCATACTGAACTATTTATACCTAATATTTTTGTTTTTAAAGCAGTTAAATCTACGCAATATTCATTAACAGCAGTTTTCGCTTGTTGAATATAACTAGACATTCCATTGACTTTAGACTTATAAAGTTCTATAGTTGCCATAATACCCTCCTCTCTACAGCAACTGTGTCATTACCCTTCTGTAATATGCCATATTTATCAAACAATGTTGCTTGCTATTCTCATGTTCAGAAATTGCAGAATAAGCGCCATCAATCGCATAATCTAATTCTGTAATACGACTTTCTAAACTTCTTACTTCCTGATTTAGAGATTCTATGACACCAGAAATAGTATTTTTAGCAGTTGCTATTTCATTGAAGATATTACTTAACCTAGAATTTTCGTTAGTTGCGCTCACACCGTATTTTTGCTCAAGATTGAATGCTTTTACGGAACTTGAACTAATCATTTTACTATAGTTTGAAGCAGCATCTTTAACTTTACTATCAATATTGGATAAATGCTGAAACATCTCGCTCTTTGTCGCAGATGCATTATTTATAGATTGTAAGATAGATTCATTTTTGCGAATATCTTGTCTTTTATCATGCGCCATTATTGAATTATGATGACGCTCAGAACGATATTCAGCAATTTGTCTTTCATAAGAACTGATGTAACCACAATATTCGTTATACCTGCGTTCTTCACTTCTATAAAGTTGTGCAGCTTCCTCATATGTCATCTGAAATACCTCCTCCTCTAAGTATTTTGAGATAATTACCTCTTGTACCCGCTTTCCCACAAACAACAAGGACACAGTATAAATTCTTCAATTTTAGTATAATACAAATTCGTAAATAAATCAATCTTTAAATTTAAATCGGGTAGCGTAAATTTACTGTAGGAATTAAAAAGGTAGAAGTCACCTATATGATTTTCAGATTTGTTAACTGACCTTATTTTAATTCATTTTATCTGTTTTTACAAACCCCAGATATGATTTTTTAATGCTGCAATCTTTTTAATCTGTGGATATGGTATTGAGTAAACCGGTATATCAGCCATGTTTCCGAGTTTCTGCTTGTTTCGGTTCTCCATTACAATCATTTCTCTGGCAGAATAAATAACTTCTTCCGTGCCTGCCACCATTGCTGACTTTTCTATTTACAAATACTTTAACTGAAACTCCGGATTCCCTTTCTCGTCGATTTCTGCAACAATATAACTAGGATCATGTCCCGGCTGTCTCGGATATGTCAGACTGCCCGGATTAAGCATGGTAATTCTGCCCATTTTACGGATTTCGGGAATATGAGTATGTCCGTACATAGCAATATCGCAATCGTTAAATTCTGCATGTTCCCTTAAATCTTCATTTTTGCCGTCAGGATACACATTATAATAATGTCCGTGGGTAATAAAGGCCCTGTGACAGCCTACCATAACGATACTCTCGGAAGGCAGGGCAGATCCCCAGTCATTGTTGCCTCTGACCGCAAAGCATGGAATTTCCGTCACATGCTCAATATAATCTACATTTTCACAAATATCCCCGAGATGTATTATTTTACAAACCGGTTTTTCCTTTTCTATGGCTCTTAATAAATTACCATCTTTGCCATGGGTATCACTTACGATAAGTATTTTCATATCAGTGATTTTTCCTTTAATATCTTTTTCATCGCCATCAATGCTTTTCCTCTGTGGCTGATGGAATTTTTAAGTTCCGGTGACATTTCTCCCGTGGTCATACCATACTCCGGTACATATACAATAGGATCGTATCCGAAACCATTTTCTCCTTTTGGTTCGTCCGCTATTATTCCTTCGATTGTACCTCTGGTTGTAATCACTTCACCATCAGGCAATGCTGCTGCTATTGCACACACAAATCTTGCACTTCTCTTATCGCCCTCAAGACCCTTAAGATTATCAATAATAGCCCTGTTTTTTACCTCGTAAGAAGTATCTTTTCCCATGAATCTGGCAGAGTATATTCCCGGCTGTTTGTCCATGGCATCCACTTCAAGTCCGGAATCGTCGGCGAGAACCATCTGTCCTGTCATTTCCATAATCGTCTTTGCTTTAATGATTGCATTTTCTTCAAAAGTCTTTCCGTTTTCAACAATATCAACATCGATTCCTGCTTCTTTCAGCGAAACAATATCTTCGTTAATATCTCCTAATATTTCTTTAATTTCTTTAATTTTTCCTTGATTAGTTGTTGCAAATATCATCTTAATCACTCCATATCGTCTGTATAAAATTTTAAACAAATATTACAATTCTGCGTCTCTTCAACTCTTTCCCAGCTTCGTCCATTCGCACTTATGTAACCCTCTCCATCGTCAATCACAACATCCGTTGTTACATCCGTCTTACATTCCACCGCCACAGGATGAACGGAATTAGGAGTCTTAATGTATACAACTACTGCATATTTGATGTCTTTTTTCATAATTAAATCATCATTTAATTTAATAGTGTAATATCCTGCATTTTTTAAAAGGCCTTTTGCTGCAAGCCTTTTGGTATTGAAAGATTCCGTTCCTTGAAAATTCTCAATAAAATACACTTCATATTCGGTATCTTCACCTATTGCATAAAAACCAACGCTCTTTAAAATTTCATCTTTATTTGTAGTATATACATTGGCAAAATATGCACTATCCTGATTATATCCTATTTTGCCTGTCCACCCAAGTTCGTCGCTCTGGTATATATTATCATAATTATTTCTGTCTTCAACTACCGTATAGACAATATTTCTTATTCCAATGTTGCTGTCAAAATATGATACGTAAAAATATCCGTTCTCGCCGAATTTGTCACCCCAGCTGTTCACACAGATAAAAGCTCCATCCTGTTCCGGTTTGGTGGCAAAATTATCTGCAGGGTACGAATCATCCCAGCCAACTATAACAATATCATGGTTAGGTTTTTCCATTCCGATATAGCAGTATGCGCTGCTCTCCGGATTATAATACTGTGATTTTTTACCTCCTGCATCGTTAACGGACATATACAGTGAACTTTGAACTCCTCCGTATAAAAACACAGCCTCTTTAATTGCATTGTAATCCTTGCTTCCGATTATCTGCATTTCCTGGACATGTACTGCGGCTTTAAGATTATCCGGAGAATGTCCGTCTCCGTAAGGGTCTTCCACTTCAAGAACCGGTCCTTTCCATGCCGCAAGGTATGCCATGGACATTGTATATTCGCCACCATCCATCTGTCCCAGATTATAACCATTATGAAAGCTCATATGATCTGCTGAAAATTCAAACCTGTGTTCCGGTAAAAGAGTAGATGACAATGCCGTAAGACTGGCAAATGCCCAGCATGTACCAAAATCTTCCTGATTGCGTACTGTGGTTACCTTCCCGTCTTTTCTGTAATCATAACAATACGGGTATATCTTTTCACCGCTTTTTTTATTGCTTATCTCAATACAGTTCTGTTCATAATTCCATTTGTAATCATAGTTAAATTTTTCACAAATAAACCTGAGCGGAACATATATATCATTGTCTACCATAGCAACGGAGACAGCCATCTTTTCATCCGTGCCGTTAACGCTTACGGTATCGCTGCCTGCCGTAAAAATAAGCCTGTTGGCACTCTTTTCAAGTACAAGCATGGTATTATAATATCTGTTGGATGCACAGGATATCGTATCTTTAAGGATATTGTAATTAACCATTATATTACGTTTATCATCCATATATATTTTTTCCTGTGTAACATTAACCGGACTTCCGTCTACAGACATTTTGATGCCTGTCATATTAACATAATTGGCAATTACGTAATTCCAGTCAGACGATTTCTCAATGACAGTCTGGCCTTTAACAATCTTTGCATGTCTTGACGTTATTACAAATCTGGCAACAAAAATCAAAGCAATGGCAAAGATAATATACAAGTAAAACTTTTTTCTAGGTCTCACGTTCAGTCTCCCATAGTTTTATTTCTTTTAGGTGGTTTTGGTCCCAAAAACTGATAATAAAATGTTTTTATCATTCCATTATATATTTTTCTGTTCTTATCCGCCTTACGTCCGATATATTTTTCCGCATCTTCGTATGACGTAATCATATATGCTGACCATGTATCAAGCAAAGCAAACTGTCTTCCCAGGTCCGAATATATAGCAGGAAGTGTGGCAGCCTCTTCAAGTCTTTCGCCATAAGGCGGATTGGTAATGATAAATCCGTATTTGCCATCATGTGACAGCTCACTCACAGGTCTTACCTGAAAATGAACCAGTTTCTCAACACCTGCCCTGACAGCGTTCTCCTTGGCTGTTCTGACCACCTCAGGGTCAATATCATATCCCTGTATATCTGTATCTATATTGGTATTTATCTCGTCTTCAGCATCACTTACCGCATCATACCATAATTTTATTTCAATAAAATTTGTCCATTTTTCTGCGGTAAACTCCCTGTTCATACCGGGTGCAATATTGGCTGCAATCATTGCGGCTTCAATAACAAAAGTTCCGCTTCCGCAAAACGGATCTACAAGTATTCTGTCTTTTCTCCAAGGTGTCATCAATATAAGAGCCGCTGCAAGAGTCTCTGATATAGGTGCTTTTCCGGCCTTAATCCTGTAACCTCTCTTATGAAGTGAATCTCCCGTTGTATCAAGACAAACTGTTACTTCATCTTTATTGATAAATACTCTTACAGGGTAATCTGCTCCGCTTTCATCAAACCATTCCTTGTCATATGTCTGTTTAAGTTTCTCCACCATAGCTTTTTTCACTATTGACTGTATATCTGAAGGACTGTAAAGCGTACTGTTCACCGTACTTGCTTTTGTTACCCAGAACCTGCCGTCCTCCGGAATAAATTCATCCCATGGACACGCTTTTACATTTTCAAACAGCTCATCATATGTAAATGCCTTAAATCTTCCTACGCATATCAGAACTCTTTCTGCTGTTCTTAAAAAAATATTAGTACGGCATACCGCATCCGCATCTCCAAGGATTGTAACACGTCCATCTTCGACCTGTTCTATATCATATCCTAAATCATTAATCTCTCTCTTTAAAACTGCCTCAAGTCCAAAATGGCATGGCAGAATAATTGGGAATGTTCTCATCGTATATATCCTATCTTATTTTCTAAACTGTATTAACTATATTCTTTTTATCCTTATAATGTCAATGGTTTATTCCGATTCAATATAATTTCCGTCATATGCATTAATGCCTCCAAGTAATGCCCTGGTTATATGTCCTCTGTCAAAAAGCTCTTTAGCCGCAAGTATTCCTGTCCCCCCGCCATTACAGTAAAGTACATAGATAAAATCCTTAGGCATTTTGTCATACATCGCTTCAAGCTTTTCTATTGGAATATTAACGGCATCCGTAATGTGCATCTCATTAAACTCTGTTTTATCTCTTACATCAATTATCATAGCATGTTTGTTTCCCACATACTTATCCATTTCTTTGGAATTAATCAGTTCAAATCTAAGCATATTCCTCTACCTCACCCATATATTATAGTGTATTCATGCGGTTTTTATTGTTACATTTAAGTATTAAAAAATTTTTTTAAAAAAATTCAAAAAAGGTATTGCATTTTTCGACAGAATAGTATATTATAACACTTGTAAGGAGCAACGGAAGCTTCTTACAACCCCTTATTAATTATTTATACTCCCCTCATGAAAATAGTGAGTGACCTTTTAGGTCACTCGCTATTTTCGTTATAGGACTTTTTTCTCTACAAATAATATATAAAAAAACGAATGGGCATTGCTTCCCATTCGTTTTAATTTTTATATTCTTATATTGTCATAATCCAACTCTGTCTTTTTCTTTTCTTCTTCAGCCTTTTTCATTTTTCTTAAACCTTTCCCTATAAATGCCATCATAACAAGGCTGAACAAAAAAGGAATATAATAAGTAGAAAGTCTGTAAAGTACCATACTTGATCCTGCTACTACTTTTCCGAATACAGCCGCAAAAAGCACCGAAAAAACTACTTCAAGAGAGCCTACGCCACCTGATGTAGGAAGTACCCCCATCAAAAGCTGCATAAGAGACGTTACGGTAAGGCCCTGTGCAAAACTTACACCGCCTAAATCTCCTCCCAGTGCATAAATTGCAAGCGTCGGGATTACATACCAGCAGCTCATCTTTAAAGCATCAATCAACGTCAAAGAAATCCACGCTGCCGGCTTTTTGATAATCTTTACCGTTGCTTCCCTTAAAAGAACAATCTGTGTCTTGATTTTTTCATTAACTTCTTTAAAACGTGTTTTTCCAAGTGTCGCATCAAGTATTTTGCATACAAGTCTATGAAACCATTCTGCAGAACACAAAAGTATCATAAATACAATTATGGCAATACTTAGTCCCACACCCATATACATATATCTGAATGAACTCGAAAAATTTGTTACAACGAAATTATTGTTAAGAATAAGCATAATTACAGCATATACAACAATAACTGTCTTGTGAAAAATATATGGCATCATAGTTATGCTACAGGCTGTTCCGGTATCGACACCATTTTTATGGAGAAACAAAATCTGAGCAGGTTTAATACCTGCACCAAATGATGTAACGTTAAAAAAGATACTCATATATGCAATCGGTATAAACTTGGAAAATTTAATTTTAATACCCTGTCTGACTGTAATACCATAATATACAACCGCATCAATCAGATAATAACAATTTCCCAACAATACCATTCCGGCAAATATATACATATTCGTTTTAGACAAACTGTCCACAATGTCTTCATAGGAATCCCTGAACATCCTATACAAAATAAAAAACATCAGCAGTACAACTGCAATACAAAATATTACTTTTATGGTTTTTTTCTTATTATTCATACGATTTCCTTTTTTATATAAATGCAATATCAAATAAAAAAACCTGTCATGTCGACAGGTTATAAAACGCGCCAGAGAGGATTCGAACCCCCGACACCTTGGTCCGTAGCCAAGTGCTCTATCCAGCTGAGCTACCAGCGCATCCTGCAAATCAGCACATTACCAATTCACAATATTGTTTTCAAATTTCAAAAACACCACCTTAGTGATGTTTCCAAATGCCGGCGACCGGAGTCGAACCGGTACGGGAAGTTAATCCCACGGGATTTTAAGTCCCGGGCGTCTGCCAATTCCGCCACGCCGGCATAATAACTATTCAGTTAAATGGGACCTACAGGGCTCGAACCTGTGACCCTCTGCTTGTAAGGCAGATGCTCT
>OHFP01000161.1_pt1 | contig 39834 bp, 23 predicted proteins | sample 1567591 | NCBI WGS metagenome assembly OHFP01 (sample SAMEA3879547, study PRJEB24766) | human gut metagenome | biome: human-associated habitat; feature: feces | place: USA | collected 1985/1987 | reverse complement strand
AAAGGTGAAAAAGTGAAAGGGTGAAAAGGTGAAAAAGGCATGCTGACAGCAAAGCATTTCTCCTTGTCTGCTTGTCACTCGTCGACTTGTCGACTGAACATTTCTCCTCGTCTGCCCGTCATCAGTCCGCTATCCGGCTCCTCCCCTCGGGGAGGTTGGGAGGGGGCTCCTGCCCGTCTACTTCTCAATGGGATTATAAGGCTCGTTCTTCGGGCTTGGTATATCGTTGCCGAACTCGTCCCGATAACGCACGGTTATTTTCGGGTTGTTGGTGATATAGCCCACGGGGTCGGCGTAGTAGCGGCGGTAAATGCCGTTGAGCGTCTTGCGGTTTACGGGCTCATACTTTCCACCTTTATAATATATAAGCGCCTGCGGGTCGGCATTGACAATGCCGGCGGCGGTGAAATCGTAGTGCTTTTGCGCGTCGTAGGCTCGCAGGATAAGGCCGGGCAGTCCGCCGAGCTTCCACGGTCCCGCGTCGAGAGGTATGTCCTCGGCATACCATGCGTACCAGGTGCGCCCCTTATACGTGGCCACGGCCATGCTGCATTGATAGCCGAGGATTACCGCCGAGCTGTCGGCCACGGGCTGCCAGGCTGGCGCGGCATAGTCTTCGGTGCACACGAAGCGGTCCATGCCGAACTTCTCGAGCAGCGAAGTCTTGCCCACGGCAGGGTAATTCTTGTACAACCGCCACTGAATCAGCCCATCACCGTTATAAGAATTACCGCCGTTCTTCATCACTATGGCGTTAGCCGAGTCGGCCTGGAACGACTTGTTGCTGTAGAAATACTGCACATGGTCGCCCACTTCGAGGCGCGTCATCTCGTTGATGGGCTTGTCGGCGGCATCGGTAGTGTCCTCGACGAACGCCAAGTCATAATAAACAACGTAGCGCATGGTGTCGCACGGCTCGCCCGCCTCAAGGTCTATAGGCTGAAAAACGGTGATTTGCGCCGTGGCGGCGACGGCAGCCAGGAGCGCCGCCAACGATAAAACAATTCTTGACATATCATGAAGTATTTATGGTTTTGTCGCAAAGTTACGACAATTAACCGATAAAATCAATGATTTATATTACTCTCTTATTACCCAAATGTATTACTAAAATATTATTAGAGGTATGCGCGTGCGTGTTTTTCCGTATCTTTGCATAAGATAAACTGCACTCGGGAAATTGTGAGCAAGCTCACTTTCCTCTCGTTTGCATTATCTTTGCACCGTTAAAACAACATTTTACTGATGAACAAAAGAATAAAAACGGTATGGATATTGAGCATCGCCACGATGGCGCTGATACTCTGTGTGCAGGGCTATTGGCTGATGAACCAGTACAGATACGCCATTGAGCTGAACATCGAAAAGCTCAAAACGGAATGCACAAAAGCAGTGGAACAAGAAGAACTGTACCGGTTTTACATGGCCGAAAGGGATTCGGTAGAGCAGCCCAAAACGCATATCTACATCAAAGTGAACCTTGACAACAGGAAAGGAAAAGGCAAAACGGTAAAGAAAACGGTAAATTCAGAAGTTACATACGAACTTCCTGGCATAAAGCGCAGGGTAAAACTGGGCAACATCGAACTGGCAAACGGCATAGACCTTGCCAACAGATACGTAGCATGGCACGTAAAAAAGACGGACAAGCACCACATAGACTCGCTGTTGAATACCGCCGGACAAGATACTACCGCAGCCTTCCGCTTCTACAAAACAAACCGATACATGGCTCACCCGGTGTTCACGACAAGCGGAACATTCGGCAACCGGCTCGACGTGCGCTACTCCACCAATCCGTTGGAATTTGTCGGCGTGGCGTTCAGCGTAACGGTAAAACCAGGCAACGTGCTGCGGTCGATGGCCTGGCAACTGGCTGGCAGCGTCCTGCTTGTGCTGGTATTGGCGTTCTGCATGGCGTACCAGATTAAGACAATCATCATCCAAAAGCGCATTGACCGCATCCGCCACGAGTTCATGAAGAACATGATATACGAAATGAAACAGCCTCCGGCAAGTGAACCGACCGAGGGCGAGGCCATAAAACTCGGTGAAACCGACTTTTTTTATCCATTCAACGAGCTGCGCCACGGTTCTGAAAAGGTTATAATAACCAGCCGCCAGGCCGAAATACTGCGCCTGCTCGCCGCACGGAAGAACACTCTCGTGAGCCGCGAAGAACTGCTTTCCGAGGTCTGGGGCGACGATTCTTACGCCAACTCGATGGCCCTCAACGTGCAGATAACCTACCTGCGCCGCGCCCTTAAGGCTGACCCTACCGTGGCGATTGAGGCCGTAATAAAGAAAGGATACATCTTAAAGGTGAAAAAGTGAGAAGGTGAAAAGGTGGGGAAAGGCATTTAAAGGTGAGAAAGTGAGAAGGTGAAAAGGTGAGATTTATAAGTTATTGATAAACAAGACGTTACGAACGGCAATACAAAAGGCCACCTTTCGAGGCTCGAAAGGTGGCCTTTTGGCGTGTAAAAGACGGCCTTTTAGAAGGCAAAAGACCGCCTTTTGGAATTATTCATAATGTGTATCGAGATATACTACATGCGTACTGAGGTACTCCTCAAGGCCGTGCTTGCCGTCGGCTCCGCCTATTCCCGACTTCTTCACGCCGGCATGGAAGCCCTGGATGGCCTCGAAGTGCATGCGGTTGATGTATGTCTCGCCGAACTCCAGTTCACGGCACATGCGGGTGGCGGTGTCGATGTCCTGGGTGAATACTGACGAGGCAAGGCCGTATTCAACGTCGTTGGCCCATTCAATTACCTGGTCTATGTTGTCAAACTCTATGATAGGAAGCACCGGTCCGAACGTTTCCTCATGCACGATGTCGAAGTCTTGCTTAACGTCATCAAGCAAAGTGGCAGCGTAAAAATAGCCCTTTTCACCGACGCGGTGGCCTCCGCAGAGCACTTTAGCGCCCTGCTTAACGGCGCGGTCAACCTTTTCCATCACGCTGTCGAGGGCACGCTTCTCAACGAGCGGCCCCATGTCGGCGTCTTTCATGACGGCGGGGTCGCCCACCTTAACGGCCTCAAACTTTTTCAAAAGTATGTCGGTAAACTCCTTCTTCACGTCCTTATGCACGTACAGACGCTCGGCATTGTTGCATATCTGGCCGCTGTTGCCGATGCGGCTTTCGAGCACTGCCTGTGCAGCAAGCTCGAGGTCGGCGTCCGGGAATACTATTGCCGGAGCCTTGCCACCCAGCTCAAGGCTCACTTTTGTTATGTTGGGAGCGGCTGCCTCCATGATTTTCGTACCCGCGCCGACGCTTCCCGTAAGGCTGACAATAGCCACCTTGGGGTTAGAAGCCATGGCGTTGCCCACGAGAGAGCCGCGGCCAGTAACGACGTTGAACACGCCGGCGGGCAGCCCCATCTCGTCAACTATCTTGCAGAACTCGCAACAGTTCTCGGGTGTTATCTGCGAAGGCTTGATCACTATGGTGCATCCCGCGATGAGGGCGGCAGCCGCCTTGCGGGCTATAAGGAAGAACGGGAAGTTCCACGGCAGTATTCCTGCCGACACGCCGAGCGGCTTCTTGAAGAGCATCATGGTCTCGTTGCGGGCGTCGCTCTGGATAATCTCGCCCTCGATGCGGCGCGCAAACTCGGCCATATAGTCGAAGTAAGTGGCCGTAACGCCCACCTCGGTAGCGGCGAGAGCCTGCGTCTTGCCCTGTTCGCGCACCAGAATCTCCTGGAATTTGTCGAAGTTGGCACGTATTCCGTCAGCCATCTTGTGCAGGTAAACGGCTCTTTCACATGCCGGAATCTTGGCCCACGACTTCTGCGCGGCGTAAGCCGCGTCTACGGCTTCGGCCACATCTTCCACCGTTCCGTCAGGCTGGCGGCTCACAACTTCCTCTGTCGAGGGGTTAAGTACGTCAATCCACTTGCCCGAACGGCCTTCGGTAAACTTTCCGTTGATATACATCTGTAGATTTTTCATAGGCTTTAAAAATTAAAAAAGGTTGATAGATATTGATTATAAGAAATGTAGTTGTTTTATTCTTCATGGTGTCAAGGAACAATTATCGGCGCTTCACGACAGGCATGAGCGCATTGGGCGGGCGGCAGGACAGGGCCTGCGGCCGCGCGAAACCGTGCCTCACGGCAGGGAATACACATCCGGACGGAACATGTCCGCCCGTAAACTGGGCGGATTACTCGCCGCTGCCGTTGTCTTTATAGATAACGCTGTTGGCCCCGGATGTTATGTGCAGAGCCTCCGGATGCTCCTTAATGAACGAGTCGATATGGCGTATGCGCTTCTCCTCGAGTATCTCGTCAACGGCGATAAGTATGCCGGTCTCCTCCACGTCGCCGAAACCATAGTTGATGGCGGTGCCAAACATCTTCATCGTCGGGCTGAGTCCCATGTACGCATTGACAAGCGGCGGGATGTTATAGCCCAGCCTGCGCACCTCGCGGTTCAGTATCCTGTAATCCTCCTTGAACGTGTCTTCACAGAAAAGACGCTCCAATTCGGCCTCGTCTGTTTCTATTTTAAGCGGTTCCATCGGGATTATGAGGTTGTCGGGGTCGTTGAAATGCTTTTTAAGAAAATACAGAATCATGTCACGGCCCTTACGCACGAACGAAGGATACATCGTCATCTTGCCGAACAGATACTTTATATCAGGGCGTATGACGGTGAGCGCCCCGAGGCCGTCCCATAGGTTGTCAAGGGCGAAAAGGCTCTTGGCGCCCATCTTGGAGCTTTGGTATTCGGTGGCGACAAACGAGCGTCCGAGCTCCACAGTCCAAGGCATGTAGTCCTTCATGAACTTGTCAGAGAAGTGGAACATGTGGCTTGTGGCGAGCACGGGCTGGCCGTCAGCGTCAATATCAGCGTCGCATCCCAGCATATAACGGTATCCTCCGATTATTTCCTCCTCCTCAGGATTCCATACGATGAGCTGCTTATAGCAGTTGTCGCACGTGTCGAACTCGTCTATGTCCATGCTCTTGCCGCTGCCGCCGCCGGCCTCACGGAATGCGATTTCGCGCAGGCGGCCTATTTCCTTCATCACGTTCGGCGCGTTGTGCGCCGTGATTATGTAGATCTCGTTATGGCTCTTGTTGGTCATGCGCAACTGCCTGTCCGGCGTAAGCTCGCTCTTGAGCACTTCCTTGTCTATCGGAAGGATGATGTCTTGTTCCATTTTATCAAGCTGTTGATGGTTGTTGTTGATATTGGTAATCTCGTACGGAGTCGGTAAATTACAGTTTATATACGATGTCCTGCACGTAGCCGGCCCACTGCGCTGGCGTGCGCGACTTGTCGAACGTCTGCCACGGTATAGGCTTACCGAAGGCAACGCGGAACGTCTTGTGGCGGTTCTTGTACATCTCGTCGGCAAGGTACAGCATGGCGATGTTGAATTTTATGCCCAAACGCTTGCACACGTTTGCCAGGTTGTAGAAGAAATCGGAGTTGCGACCGCCGAAATGTATTGGTATTACGTCACGGTGTGTCTCGACGCTCTTGGTTATGAAAGTCTTTTTCCACGGCAAATCATGGATTTTCCCGTCAATCCTGCGCGAGCAAATGCCGGCGGGGAACATTATAATATGGTTGTCGCCGTGGAAACCGGCCTCAACCATCGCGGGAAAACTGCGGCTCTGCTGCCCGGTCTTGTTTATGGGTATGCAGAGCGGGGCAAGGCCCGGCAGGTTCATTAGCAGGTCGTTAACGAGATAGCGCAGCCTCCCGTCATAACGGCGGCCGATGATGGCGCCGAGGGCAACGCCGTCCTGTCCGCCGAGCGGATGGTTGCTGACAAAGGTGTACAGACGGCCGTCATCCTTCGGGGGCAGGTTCTCCTCCCCGACCACGTCAAGCGTAACGTCGAGGTAACGCAGGCACGACTCGAGCCAAGGCACGCCCGCAAGGTCGCGGTTCTGCCACAGGAAGTCGTTGACCTCGTCCTGGTGAACAATGCGCTCAAGCCATTTGACCAGCGGCGCCGGCACATACTTGGCTTTAGCTCCCATCTTGCCTTTGAGGATTTCACGTATGTCGATTGTTCTCTCAGTGATTTTTTCCATCATCTATGATACTAACATCTTATATAATAGGCAAGTCGGCACGGACAAGCTCGCTTGAAACTGCCGAGACGTAGCTTATTATGTGCAAAAATAATGCAAGTTTTTCAAAAACATACAGATTTTAAAGAAAAACATCAGAAAATACACTATTTTGTAACAAAAGCGCAACGACCGGGCACCACAATACGCATAACATAAGCCGGCAGCGACGCCCAGAAAGAGCGGAACGCAGCGTTTACAGACGGACCAGTTTCATAAATACGTGGCGCCTGATTGTCAACCGTCAGTCACGCGGCAACCGCCGGCAATGCATATTTATACATTACCGACGCATAAACATGCATTAACGAAAATCAAAAGTCTTGACAAAAGAAATTCACGAAATAGAAACCATGGAGTCAAAAACAAACGATGAAATGGCGGATTTTTATCGTTTATAACGCCAAAGGCCGTCAATCGAAATGCCAAAGACGACCTTTGGCACGGCCATTGACGGCCTTTTACAATGCAAAAAGCCGTCTTTCGCAGGCATAAAAGGTCACTTTCAAGCCTTATTCTGCAATCTTTACATGACAAAATAACGATTAACAAGCGTGTAAAGTTACTTCACATTACTTCACAAACAGCACAACCAACTGATTTTCAAGATGTTATAAAAGCATATGAATTTCGACGTTTTCACGACCGAAAGGCAGTTTCGTGACGGCCGACGGCCTTCCTGGAGCGTTAACGTGACGGCGGAAGGCATTTCAGCACACGCCGAATTGCATAAATATTCAGCACAAACCGTCATAACGATTACACCACGACAACGGACAAACGGCATGCTGACAATGGCCGGCAAACCGCCTTGTCAACATTTACGGAACACTAAAACAAAGACGCATCAGCGAGCTTATTTTATTCAAAGAATAAATATTTGCACTTTTGTGGTGAAAAGTGGTGCGATGTGGGGATTTTTCCTTACCTTTGCCTGCTGATAGGATTAATCGGGAATGGTACGTTTTTTAGGAAGCATTGAAGCAAAAACAGACGCAAAGGGAAGGGCTTTCCTGCCGGCGTCGTTCCGCAAGGAGCTGCAAAGCGCCGGCGAGACAAGCCTCGTCATGCGCAAGGACGTGTTCCAGCCATGCCTCGTGCTGTATCCCGAAAGCGTATGGAACATGCAGATTGACCTGCTAAGGACCCGCCTGAACAGGTGGGACAGCCGCCACCAAAGCATTTTCCGCCAGTTCGTTGCCGACGCCGAGGCCATAACGCTCGACGCCAACGGCCGTTTCCTCATTCCCAAAAGATACATGAAGATGGCCGGAATAAGCCAGGCGATAAAGTTCATCGGCATGGACGACTCCATCGAGATATGGAGCGGAGAGAACGCAGGAAAACCGTTCATGGAGCCTGACGAGTTCGGCAAGGCCATCGAGGCTATCATGAGTGAAGGCCCTGCAGACACGCCTCAGGCCGGCACTCAATGTTAAACGACTGACCGACGACACGATATGACAACCACTGCAGATACATACCATGTGCCCGTATTGCTCAAGGAAAGCGTTGACGGGCTCGCCATACGTCCCGACGGGACTTACGTAGACGTAACCTTCGGAGGAGGAGGACACAGCCGCGAGATACTCTCCAGGCTGGGCGGCAACGGCCGCCTGTTCGGCTTCGACCAGGACGCCGACGCCGAACGCAACATCATAGGCGACGGACGGTTCACGTTCATACGAAGCAACTTCAAGTTCATAAAGAACTGGATGAGATACTACGGCGTGGAGCATATCGACGGACTGATAGCCGACCTCGGCGTGTCGAGCCACCACTTCGACGATGCGGAGCGCGGTTTCTCCTTCCGTTTCGACGCCCCTCTCGACATGCGCATGAACCGGCGCGACGGCATTACTGCAGCCGAGCTGCTCAACACAATGCCAGAAGAGCCGATGGCCAACATGTTCTACATGTACGGGGAGATGAGAAACGCCCGCCGGATAGCCGCCGCAATAGTCAAGGCACGGGCCGTAAAGCCCATCGAAACCACCCAAGACCTAATCAACGCCACGGCCAACCTGTTCAGGCGCGAACGCGAAAAGAAGGACATCACACGTATGTTCCAGGCATTGAGGATAAACGTCAACAACGAGCTGGGCGCCCTTGGCACAATGCTCAACGCCTCGGCCGAGCTGCTGAAGCCCGGAGGGCGTCTCTCGGTGATAACCTACCACAGCCTGGAAGACCGTATCGTAAAGAACTTCATACGCACCGGCAACATAACGGGAGAGACGGAAAAAGACTTCTTCGGGCGGGTAAGTACACCGTTCACGGCCGTCAACAACAAGGTGGTGACGCCAAGCGACGCCGAAATAGAGAGCAACCCACGCAGCAGGAGCGCAAAGCTCAGGATAGCGGAAAAGAAGAATGTAGAAGAATGAGCGACGAAAACATAATAAAAGAGGAGAAACAGCAGCCCCTGGAAGACGACAGGCACAAGGAGCCTGCGCCATCGCAGCTAAAAGAAGCGATAAGGGAACAGGCCACCGAGGAGGACGCGCTACCATCGGCGGGCGACACCCTGCGCAAAATCCTGGGCGGAGACTTCCTTACGACAGAAGTAATCAGGAGGCAAATCGGCGTGATAATAATCATCGCGGTGTTCACGATGGTGTATATATCAAACAGATACAACTGCCAGCAGGACCTCATAGAGATAGACCATTTGAAGACGGAGCTGAAGGACGCGAAGTACAAGGCACTGGCAAGTTCGAGCGAACTTACCGAAATGTGCCGCGAAAGCAATGTGCTGGACATGTTGAAAAACAACAAGGACAGCGTCCTGAAAATCCCCACCCAGCCACCTTACATAATAACAGTGCCTGAAAATGAGTAGCTTGTTTGACAGAAAGAAAATAATAAAGAGATATAAAGTTGTAGCCTACGCAATGCTTGCCGTCGGCCTGGTGGTAATCATCAAGGTGGCGTACATAGCAACTGTAAAGCGCGACTATTGGATGGACGTGGCCTCGAGACTCGTACGCGACAGCGTTGACGTAAAGCCCGTAAGGGGCAACATCCTTAGTTGTGACGGACGGCTGATGGCCAGTTCGCTGCCCGAATTCCGCATGTTCATGGACTTCAAGGCCGGAGGCGACGACAACGAGACACGCGACTCGCTCTGGGAAGCCAAGGTTGACAGTATATGTATGGGTCTGCACGACATATTCCCGACAAAAACGGCAGCCGAGTTCAAGCGCCACCTCGAGGAAGGACGCGCCAAGGGCAGCCGCCACTGGCCCGTATGGCGTGGACGAGTGAGCTACAACACCTTCTCGGAAGTAAAGCAGCTGCCCGTCTTCAACCTGTCAGCCAACAAGGGTGGGTTCCACTATGAAAAGTTCAACGCACGCCAACGGCCGTTCGGTTCACTTGCAAAGCGCACAATCGGCGACCTGTTCGGCGCAAAGGACACCGCTCAGTTCGGTCTTGAATTGTCGTATGACTCCATACTGAGAGGCAAGATGGGCAAGATAAGCCGCCAGAAAGTAAGAAGCAAGTTCCTCGACATAACCATACAGGATCCGGTCAACGGCGCCGACATTGTTACCACAATTGACGTCAACATACAAGACCTGGCCGAGCGTGCGCTCATCGACGAGCTGAAATTAGTCAACGGCAACGTGGGCGTTGCGGTAGTAATGGAGGTGAAAACCGGCGACATCAAGGCCATAGTAAACATGACAAAATGCGCCGACGGAGAGTATTACGAGATAAAGAACAGCGCCGTGTCCGACCTGCTTGAGCCTGGTTCTGTGTTCAAGACGGCGTCACTTATGGTGGCGCTTGACGACGGAGTGGTGGACACGACATATACCGTAGACACCGGAAGCGGTATCTGGGACATGTACGGAGCCAAGATGCGCGACCACAACTGGCACCGTGGCGGATACCAGGTGCTCACGCTCCCGCAGACGCTTGAGTACAGTTCAAACATCGGAGTGAGCCGTATAATAGACAAATATTACGGCAAGAACCCCGAGAAATTCGTGCAAGGCCTTGACCGTATCGGTATCCGCGAAGACCTGAAACTGCCCATCGTGGGCTACGCTCCGCCACGTATCCGCATGCCGAAGAAGAACAGCCGCGGGCAATACGTAAACTGGAGCAAGACCGCCCTGCCTTGGATGAGCATAGGATACGAGACACAAGTGCCGCCGATTTCAACCCTTACGTTCTACAATGCCATAGCAAACAACGGAACGATGATGCGTCCCCGCTTCGTAAAGGCTGTGGAGAAAGACGGCCAGGTGATACAGGAATTTCCGCCGCAGGTCATCAAGCAGCGTATATGTAAGGAAAAGACGCTGCGCGAGATACAGACAATCCTTGAGCATGTAGTAAGCCAGGGCCTCGGCAAAAAGGCCGGTTCGCCGTCGTTCAAGGTAGCCGGCAAGACCGGAACGGCGCAAATATCCAAGGGATTAAGCGGCTATAAGTCGGGCACGATGAACTATCTGCTCAGCTTTGTGGGCTTCTTCCCTGCCGACGCTCCACGCTACAGCTGCATCGTGTGCATACAGAAGCCGGGGCTGCCGGCGTCGAGCGGTTTCAGCGCGCTGGTGTTCCACAACATAGCAGAGGGCATAATGGCACAAAGCCTGAAGCTCGACGTTGCCGACGCACGCGACTCTTTGTCGATATTCATTCCCGAAGTGAAGAGCGGCGACCTCGTTGCGGCCGACTACGTGCTGAAGTATCTCGGCATTGACGCGTACAAGAACTGGAGCCTTAGCCCTGCCGACGGGCACCCGATATGGGGAAAGGCTGAATGGAGTCCTAAGAAAATGACGCTTGAACATAAGCCTGCATGCGCCGACAACGAGGTGCCTGACGTGACGGGAATGGGCGCGCGCGACGCCGTCTACGCGCTGGAGCGCCGCGGAGTGAAAGTCAAGATATACGGCCGGGGAAAGGTAACGCACCAGAGCCTGCCGCCCGGACACAGGATAAGGAAGGGCGACAGATGCACGCTAAAGCTGGAGATATAGGAAGAGCAGCCACGACAAGCAAGGCTCCTGACAAGGAATAAATATAAAAAGACATAAGTATGGAACTTAAAGAGATTATCAAGAATATCCGGCCCGTCAACATTACGGGCAGCACGGATGTGGAAATAACCGGCGTGGATATCGACTCACGCCGCGTAGGCGCCGGCCATCTGTTCGTAGCAATGAAGGGAACCCAGACCGACGGGCACGCATACATAGGCAAGGCCATTGACCAAGGAGCGGCTGCCATACTGTGTGAGGACATGCCCGAGGAGACTAAAGACGGGGTAACCTACGTACAGGTAAAGTCGACGGAAGACGCTGTGGGCGAAGCGGCGACTACATTCTACGGCGACCCGTCGCGCAAACTACGCCTCGTGGGCGTTACGGGCACCAACGGAAAGACCACCATCGCCACCTTATTATATAATATGTTCCGCAAGCTGGGGTATAAGTGCGGACTGCTGTCGACCGTCTGCAACTACATAGAGGACGAGCAGATACCTGCCGACCACACAACTCCCGACCCCATAGAGCTTAACCGCCTGCTGGCAAGAATGGTCGAGGCCGGCTGCCAATACGCCTTCATGGAGTGCAGCTCGCACGCCATTGCCCAGAAGAGAATTGGCGGGCTCAAGTTTGCCGGAGGCATATTCACCAACCTGACACGCGACCATCTTGACTACCACAAGACGTTCGAGAACTACCGCGACGCTAAAAAAGCCTTCTTCGACGGCCTGCCCAAAAGCGCCTTTGCCATAACAAACGCCGACGACAAGAACGGCATGGTGATGGTGCAGAACACCAAGGCGACGGTCAAGACATACTCTACGCAACGCATGGCCGACTTCCGCGCCAAAATACTCGAGTGCCACTTCGGCGGCATGTATCTCGAGATTGACGGCCGCGAGGTGGGCGTACAGTTCATCGGGAAGTTCAACGTAAGCAACCTGCTGGCAGTATACGGCACTGCCGTCATGCTGGGAGAGAAGCCTGAGGACGTGCTCGTGGCCATGAGCACGCTGAAAAGCGTCAGCGGAAGGCTGGACCCCGTTCACTCGCCCGAGGGCTATGTGGCCATCGTGGACTACGCCCACACGCCCGATGCGCTCGAGAACGTGCTCAAGGCAATACACGAAGTGCTCAACGGCAAGGGGCACGTGATAACAGTATGCGGCGCCGGCGGCAACCGCGACAAGGGCAAGAGGCCGCTCATGGCGCAGGAGGCCGTAAGGCAGAGCGACAAGGTTATCATAACAAGTGACAACCCCCGCTTCGAAGACCCGCAGGACATCATCAACGACATGCTGGCCGGACTTAACGCGCAACAGATGAAGAAGGTGATAAGCATTGCCGACCGCCGCGAGGCTATACGCACCGCATGCATGATGGCAACGAAAGGGGACGTAATACTCGTGGCTGGCAAGGGACACGAGAACTACCAGGAAATAAAGGGCGTAAAACACCACTTCGACGACAAGGAAGTGCTGCAAGAAATATTCAAGAATTGAAAAATGAAGAGTGGAAAGTAAAGAGAAAAGAGTGAAGAATCAAACAGTTTCGATGGCGGCGTATCAGACTTATCAGCCCAATCACGCCTATCCGTCAAACCCCTATTAAACAAGCGGTTTGCAAAAAGCCGCAAATGAGGTTGCAAAAGACCGTCTCTTACAAGGCAAAAGGCCACCTTTTACAAGGCGAAAGGCCATGAATTATAAAACGAAGAATTAACAGGTAAAAATCAAGAGTCCGGCAAGCGGCAAGGCATTAGCCTTTAACTCCTCAGTGAGCGCGGCGAGCTATAACTCCAATAAATCCTTTAACTCCTGACAATAAAATGCTATACTATCTATTCCGATTCCTCGAACAGTTCGGCATACCGGGCTCCCACATGTGGGGATACATATCGTTCCGCTCGTTGCTGGCGCTGATACTGTCGCTGATCATATCGGCATGGTTCGGCGAGAAGTTCATCAAGTATCTCAAGGGCAAGCAAATCACCGAGACACAGCGCGACGCCAAGATCGACCCCTTCGGCGTAAACAAGATAGGAGTGCCGTCGATGGGCGGCGTGATAATCATCGTGGCCATCCTCGTGCCGGTGCTCCTGCTGGGCCGTATGCGCAACATCTACCTCATACTGATGATAGTCACGACGCTGTGGCTTGGCTTCTTAGGCGGCATGGACGATTACATCAAGATATTCCGCCACAACAAGGAGGGCCTGCCGGGACGGTTCAAAATCATAGGACAGGTAGGTATCGGACTGATTGTAGGCCTTATCCTATGGTACAGCCCCGACGCGAAAATCAACGAAAACCTGGCCATAGAGAGGCAGAACGGACAGGAAATGGTGGTGAAACACAGGCCCGAGGCGCAAAAATCGCTCAAGACCACCATCCCCTTCGTCAAGGGGCACAACCTTGACTACGCCAATATCATGAGCTTCTGCGGCAAGTACAAGCACGTCGCCGGCTGGATATTGTTCGTCGTCATGACCATTTTCGTCGTCACGGCAGTATCCAACGGAGCCAACCTCAACGACGGAATGGACGGCATGTGCGCGGGCAACTCGGCCATAATAGGCGTCGCCTTAGGAATCTTCGCCTACGTAAGCAGCCACATTGAATACGCCGCCTACCTCAACATCATGTACATACCGGGCTCTCAGGAGCTTGTGGTGTTCATGTGCGCGTTCGTAGGCGCGCTCATCGGTTTCCTGTGGTACAACGCCTATCCGGCGCAAGTATTCATGGGCGACACCGGCTCGTTGACCATCGGCGGAATAATAGCCGTATGCGCAATCATCATCCACAAGGAGCTTATGCTGCCCATCCTGTGCGGCATATTCTTCGTAGAGAGCCTGAGTGTGATAATGCAAGTGTGGTACGCCAAGCTCGGCACGCGCCGCGGAGTGAAGCAGCGCATGTTCAAGCGGGCCCCCCTGCACGACACGTTCCGCACCCAACAGGAGCAGCTTGACCCCGAAATCAAGTACCTGTTCAAGAAACCCAAGGGCGCCGTTCACGAGTCGAAAATCACCATCCGCTTCTGGATTGTGACGATAATCCTCGCCGCCCTGACAATAATAACGCTGAAAGTAAGATGAGAAAAAGCAGACAAGCAAACGAGTAAACAAGCAGACAAGGAGATTACTCCATGTCAACGGACAAGGCAAATCTCCTCGTTTACTTGTCAACTCGTCTGCTTGTCAACTAAAATAACAAATAACATGAAACGAATAGTAATACTCGGAGCAGGCGAAAGCGGCGCCGGAGCCGCCGTATTAGCCAAGAAGGAAGGTTTTGACGTGTTCGTATCCGACATGTCGGCCATCAAGGATAAGTACAAGAAACTGCTCGACGACCACGGCATTCAGTGGGAGGAAGGCCGGCATACGGAGGAGAAAATCGTCAACGCCGACGAGATAATAAAAAGCCCCGGCATACCCAACGACGCGCCGATGGTAAGGAAATGCGCCGACAAGGGCATACACATAATCAGCGAAATAGAGTTCGCCGGCCGCTACACGCGCTCGAAGATGATATGCATCACGGGCAGCAACGGCAAGACTACTACCACTTCGCTCATCTACCACATATTCAAGAGCGCCGGTTACGACGTCGGACTGGCAGGCAACATCGGCAACAGCCTTGCCCTGCAGGTAGCCGAGGACCCGCACGAGTACTATGTTATCGAGCTGAGTTCGTTCCAGCTGGACAACATGTACGACTTCCGCGCCAACATAGCCATCCTGCTCAACATCACGCCCGACCATCTCGACCGCTATGACAACTGCATGCAGAACTACGTGGACGCCAAGATGCGCATTCTGCAGAACCAGACCGGGGATGACTCTTTCATATATTGGAACGACGACCCGATTATCAGGCGCGAGCTTAACAAATACGACATAAAGGCCATACAGTACCCGTTCTCCGAGCTGAAGGAGGTAGGCTCGATTGGATACATCGAGGAGGGGCAGTACAAAATAGAGAAACCCACGCCCTTCAACATGGAGCAAGAGGAACTGAGCCTTACCGGCAAGCACAACATCTACAACTCACTGGCCGCCGGAATAGCCTCTAACGTGGCCGGAATAAAGAAGGAGTTTATACGCAAAAGCCTGAGCGACTTCCCCGGCGTTGAGCACCGCTTGGAGAAGGTTACGAAAGTAGCGGGCGTGCAATACGTCAACGACTCGAAGGCGACTAACGTCGATGCATGCTGGTACGCGCTGGAAAGCATGAAGACACCTGTCATCCTCATACTCGGCGGAAAGGACAAAGGCAACGACTATAACGCCATAAAGGACCTGGTGAAAGAGAAGTGCGCGGGCCTTGTCTACTTAGGAGCGGACAACACGAAGCTGCACAACTTCTTCGACGGAATGGGCATTCCGGTGCGCGACACGCACTCGATGAAAGACTGCGTGGCTGCCTGCTACGAGATGGCGCGCCCCGGAGACACCGTCCTGCTGAGCCCTTGCTGCGCCAGCTTCGACCTGTTCAAGAACATGGAAGACCGCGGCGAGCAGTTCAAGACGCTCGTAAGGAAACTGTAAAAAATTAAGAGTTAAGAACTGAAAGTCAGCGTAAGCTAATTAAGAGTTAAGAAAAATACCCGTGCTTTGAGCGTACAAGGGCGGTTTTTATAATTCTTGATTGGCGATACGTAAACATTAAGTAAGAAACCGGCGGCGGCATATTTTCTTAACTCTTAATTCTTAACTCTTAACTAAACCTTCTATTCCTAATCATTAACTCTTATCAGAATAAATGTCCAAGGACAACGTAACAGAAAGCAAATTCAAGGGCGACGCCGTCATCTGGTCGGTGTTTTTCTTCCTGTGCCTTATCAGCATAATCGAGGTTTTCAGCGCTTCGAGCAACCTGTCGTTCAAGACCGGCAACTATCTCGGCCCCGTACTTAAGCACTGCGCGCTGCTGGCCGTGGGCGTGGTGGTGATGGTCTGCACGATGAACATCAAGTGCCGGTACTTCAAGATAGTCACGCCGTTTGCCCTGCTGCTGTCGTTCATCCTGCTCATCGTTGTGTTCTTCGTGGGCGAAAGCACAAACGGCTCGCAACGATGGATAGAGATTCTCGGCATACAATTCCAGCCGTCGGAGATTGCCAAGGGAACCCTTATACTCGCGACGGCGCAAATCCTGAGCGCCATGCAGACCCCCGCAGGCACCGACAAGCGGGCGATAAAGTACATACTCATTGTCTGCGCGTTCATCATACCGCTAATCATGGTCGAGAACCTGTCGACGGCCGTGCTGCTGTGTACGGTGATTTTCCTGATGATGTTCATCGGGAAAGTGCCCGGACAACAGCTCGGCAAGCTGCTGGGCACGGTCATGCTGCTGCTCGCCCTTGTGGTTTCGATGGTAATGCTCTTCGGCCACGACAACACGAAAGATGTCGCCTCGGCGCCAGACAAGGCAATGGTGGAGCAGGCGACGCAGAAGGACGAGACCGTGGTTGAAAAGGTTTTCCACCGCTTCGACACGTGGAAGGCCCGCATAGACAACTTCCTAAGCCATGAATACGTGGCGCCTGAGGATGTCGACATCAACGGCAAGGACGCACAGACTTCACACGCGAACATAGCCATCGCCTCGTCGAACGTCATAGGCAAGGGGCCCGGCAACTCGGTAGAGCGCGACTTCCTGTCGCAGGCTTTCTCCGACTTCATCTACGCCATCATCATTGAAGAGCTCGGGATACTGGGCGCAGTATTCGTCTGCATGCTGTATATCGTGCTGCTGTTCCGCACGGCAAGCATTGCCAACCGCTGCGCCAACACTTTCCCCGCGCTGCTGATAATGGGCTTTGCCCTGCTGCTCGTGGTGCAGGCCCTGTTCAACATGGCCGTAGCCGTAGGCCTCGTGCCCGTAACGGGACAGCCGCTGCCGCTGATAAGCAAGGGCGGTACGTCGACGATTATCAACTGCGCGTACATCGGGGTGATACTGAGCGTAAGCTATTCCGCCAAGAAGCGTGACGAAGGCAAGACCGCCACGCAGGCTGTCGAAATAGAATGAAAAAGCAAAAGGTGGCCTTTTGCGTTCAAAAAGGCCGTCAACCGCAATGCAAAAGGCCGTCTTTTAACTTGTAAAAGACGGCCTTTTATAATGCGTTAATAATCAAAGAGATACGGGGAAGGTGAGAAAGTAAGAGGGTGAGAAGGTGAGAAAGGCATTTTGAAAGGTAAAAAAAGCGCGCCAACCAGGCAAATCTCCTTGTCTGCTTGTCACTCGTCTGCTTGTCTGCTAACAAAGAATCGCCGAGTTATTACATTTTGCATAAAAAACGGCAAAATATTTGTGAGGGTGCGATTTTATTGCTAAATTTGCACCGTTCAGTGGAATGAGGGGCTCGCGAAGCTCCTCATTTTATTTTAAATACCCGTTTATGATAGACAAAAACGTAGTAAGGAATTTAGTTGAAGAATGGCTGAAGGACAAGGAATATTTCCTTGTAGACGTTGAAATCAGTCAGGATGACAAGATTGTAGTCGAGATTGACCATGCCGACGGCGTATGGATTGAGGACTGCGTACAGCTAAGCAAGTACATCGAGGACCATCTGAGCCGTGACGAGGAGGACTACGAGCTTGAGGTAGGAAGCGCCGGACTGGGCCAACCGTTCAAGGTTCCGCAGCAGTATGTCAACTTTGTGGGCAAGGAAGTTGAGGTGCTCGACGCAGAGGGAAAGAAGCACAAGGGTGTGCTCAAGACCGTTGACGGCCGCAACTTCACCGTCACCGTACGCGAGAAAGTAAAGAAGGACGGCGCCAAGCGCCCCACGATGGAGGACGTTGACAAGACATTCTCGATGGACGAAGTGAAGTACACAAAGTATCTTATCAGCTTTAAGTAAGGAGGAATCAACCTACCCCAACCCTCCCGAAAGAAGGGAGCTTGATATGCCTTGACAATAGAAAGGCAAGAGGAGAATGGATAAAAAAGATGAAGAAGCGAAAGAAAGAAAAGTAAATGTCCATCAAGACTATTGTCTTAACTCCTTAACTTCATTACTCCTTAACTCCTTGAATGCCGCTCCCGACGGACATGTCATTTGACTTTAACTACTTAGCGACCGTAGGGAGCGCTAACTACTCAAACTCCTTTAACTACTATAAAAAGAATAAATAAACAACAAACATATATGGCAACGAGAAAGAAAGATGAAGAAACCGTAAGCATGGTCGACACCTTCAAGGAGTTCAAGGACACCAAGAACATCGACCGCACAACGCTCATGAGCGTGCTTGAGGAGAGTTTCCGCAACGTCATAGCCAAGATATTCGGCAGTGACGAGAACTTTGACGTCATCGTCAACCCCGACAAGGGCGACTTCGAAATCTACCGCAACCGCATAGTCGTAGCCGACGGCGAGGTAAAAGACGAGAACAAGGAAATAGCCCTGACAGACGCCCTGAAGATAGAACCCGACTATGAGGTCGGCGAAGAGGTGAGCGAGAAGGTTGACTTCAGCAAGTTCGGACGCAGGGCCATCCTCAACCTGCGCCAAACACTGGCCTCGAAAATACTCGAGCTTGAGCACGACAGCCTGTACAACAAGTACAAGGACCGCGTAGGACAGGTTATCAGCGCCGAGGTTTACCAGGTTTGGAAGCGCGAGGTGCTGCTCGTAGACGACGAGAACAACGAGCTGATACTGCCCAAGTCAGAGCAGATTCCGCACGACGTCTACCGCAAGGGAGAGACCGTACGCGCCGTGATAAAAGACGTTACCAACGATAACAACAACCCGAAAATAATCCTCTCGCGCACGAGCAACATGTTCCTCGAGCGCCTGCTCGAAGCCGAAGTGCCAGAAATTGCCGACGGACTAATCACCATCCGCCGCATTGCACGCATGCCGGGCGAGCGCGCCAAGATAGCGGTAGAGAGCTATGACGACCGAATCGACCCCGTAGGAGCCTGCGTGGGAGTGAAGGGAAGCCGTGTGCACGGTATCGTACGCGAGCTTTGCAACGAGAATATCGACGTGGTAAACTACACCGCCAACATCAAGCTGTTCATCCAGAGAGCACTCAGCCCGGCGAAAATCTCGAGCATCAACGTAGACGAAGAGAACAAGAAGGCCGAAGTTTACCTGCGCCCCGAGGAAGTGTCGCTTGCCATCGGACGCGGCGGACTTAACATCAAGCTGGCCAGCATGCTGACCGAATACACCATAGACGTATTCCGCGAACTCGACGAAAGCGAAGTTGACGAGGACATATACCTCGACGAATTCTCCGACGAAATCGACCAATGGATCATCGATGCCATCAAGAGCATCGGCCTTGACACCGCAAAAGCCGTACTCAACGCACCACGCGAAATGCTCGTTGAGAAGGCCGACCTCGAGGAAGAGACGGTGGACAACGTGCTGAAAGTGCTGAGGGCAGAATTTGAGTAATTCATAATTCATAATTCGTAATTCATAATTGGCTGCGCATTCAAATGCTCGAAAGTCAATTATGGATTATGAAAAAACACTCGGTTAAGCCAATTTGGAATTATGAATTATGAATTATGAATTATGAATTAAAAAGAGTATGAGTATCAGATTAAATAAAGCAATACGTGAATTGAACATAGGACTTCAGACGGCAGTTGAATTCCTTAAGAAAAGAAGTGACTTGGGCGAAGTAAGGGACGACCTAAGCTTCAAGCTCAGCGACAGCCAGTACAACGCCCTCGTGGAAGAGTTCAAGTCAGACAAGGAAGTAAGAAACCAGGCAGAGAAACTCCTCCAGAAGCACCCAAAAGAGAAAAAGAAGACACAAGAACGCAAGGAGCAGAAGGCTGAAAACACCCAAAGAAACACCCAACCGCAGAAATATACCGTGCTGGGGAAAATCGACCTCGACAGCCTTGACAAGAAAACGGGACACGCCGCACAGCCCCGCCAGCAGCAAACGGCCGGCGAGGAAAAGGCTTCTGCCGTAAGCCAGGCGCCAAAGACACAAGCCCCGAAGGAAAAAGAAGAGACAAAACAAGCTGACACAAAGGTGGAAAAGCCCGCTGAGCAGCCGCAAAAGTCGCTCGAGGAAAAGGCTGAAAACACTGTGGACAAAAAGCCGCAGGACGAGCCGAAAGCCACAACGCACGCCGAGGAAAGCAAACCCCAAAAGGCCGAAACGGCAAAAGAAGATATGCAGACGGCCAACGAAACGACCGAGGAAAGCAAGATTTTCACGCTGAAGAGCGAAAAGAAGCTGGCCCCGAAGGTAAACGTATTGGGTAAAATCGACCTCGACTCGCTTAACCAAAGCACACGTCCCAAGAAGAAATCAAAGGAGGAGCGCAGGAAAGAACGCGAGGAAAAGGCCGCACAGGCACACTCGGAGGGCAAGAAGAAGCGCTCACGCATAACCAAGGAACGCGTCAACATAGACCAGGCAGTGAAGCAAAACGGCAACGGCGCGGCGCAGAACGCACAGGCAGGAAGCAAGAAGAAGAACCGCAAGCGCGGACACAAGCCGCTCGAGGTGAACGAGGAAGACGTTGCACGCCAGGTAAAGGAGACACTCGCAAGGCTTACCAGCAAGGGACAGAACAAGAAGGGCGCCAAGTACCGCAGGGAGAAACGCGAGGCCGTACAGGAGCACCTGAAGGAGCAGCGAGCTGAAGCCAAGGCTGAGAGCAAGATACTGAAGCTGACTGAATTCGTAACCGTCAGCGAGCTTGCCAGCATGATGAACGTATCGGTGAACCAGGTAATAGGCACATGCATGAGCGTTGGTATAATGGTGTCAATCAACCAGCGCCTCGACGCAGAGACCATAAACCTCGTTGCCGAGGAGTTCGGCTTCACCACGGAATACGTCAGCGCAGAAGTGTCTGAAGCCATAACCGAGGAGGCCGACGACGAAAACGACCTCGTGCCACGCGCGCCTATCGTTACCGTAATGGGCCACGTAGACCACGGTAAGACGTCACTGCTCGACTACATCCGCAAGTCTAACGTCATAGCGGGCGAGGCCGGAGGCATAACGCAGCACATCGGAGCGTACAACGTGACGCTGTCCGACGGCCGCCACATAACCTTCCTCGACACGCCAGGACACGAAGCCTTCACCGCGATGCGTGCCCGCGGAGCACAGGTAACCGACATAGCAATCATCATCATCGCGGCAGACGACAGCGTAATGCCCACCACACGCGAGGCAATTGCACACGCACAGGCTGCCAACGTGCCGATGGTGTTCGCCATAAACAAGATAGACAAGCCGGGCGCCAACCCCGACAAGATACGCGAAGACCTGGCAAACATGAACCTCCTCGTAGAGGAATGGGGCGGTAAATACCAGTGCCAGGAAATCAGCGCCAAGAAAGGCATGGGCGTAGACGAGCTGCTCGAAAAAGTATTGCTCGAGGCCGAAATGCTCGACCTCAAGGCAAACCCCAACCGTAAGGCTACCGGCAGTATCATAGAGTCTTCGCTCGACAAGGGCCGCGGTTACGTGTCAACAGTGCTCGTAAGCAACGGTACGCTGCGCGTAGGCGACGTCGTGATAGCCGGAACCAACTACGGACGCATCAAGGCAATGTTCAACGAGCGCAACCAACGCATCGAAAAGGCAGAGCCGGCAGAGCCGGCAATCATACTGGGACTCAACGGAGCGCCAACGGCCGGCGACACATTCCACGTGCTCGAGACAGAACAGGAAGCCCGCGAGATAGCCAACAAGCGACTGCAACTGCAACGCGAGCAAGGCTTGCGCACACAGAAGCGACTGACCCTGAGCGACATCAGCCACCGAATAGCCCTCGGCTCATTCAAGGAACTCAACATCATCGTCAAGGGTGACACAGACGGTAGTATCGAGGCACTTAGCGACTCGTTCATCAAGCTGTCTACCGAGAAAATAAAGGTGAACGTCATCCACAAGGCCGTAGGCCAGATATCCGAAAGCGACGTAACCCTGGCAGACGCGTCCGACGCCATCATCGTAGGCTTCCAGGTACGCCCGTCGGCAGCGGCACGCAGACTGGCAGAGCAGGAAGGCGTGGAAATCAACACCTACTCGGTAATCTACGACGCCATCGAAGACGTCAAGTCAGCAATGGAAGGAATGCTCGAAAAGGTTAAGAAAGAAGTCGTTACAGGCCAGGTTGAAGTGCGCGAAGTCTACCACATATCGAAAGTGGGCACCGTGGCCGGCGCATACGTCAGCGAAGGCAAGGTACACCGCAACGACAAGGCACGCGTAGTACGTGACGGTATCGTAGTACATACCGGCGACATCAACGCCCTAAAGCGCTTCAAGGACGACGTCAAGGAAGTAGGCGTAAACTTCGAGTGCGGTATAAGCCTCGTCAACTTCAACGACATACAGGTAGGCGACATCATCGAAACCTTCACCGAAATAGAAGTGAAACAGAAGCTCTGACGCATACAACAACCATGTCAGGCAACCGCCTGACGGGCAATAAAACGACGTGCGGACAAGGACACACCCCTTGTCCGCACGTCGTTTTTACGTCCATAACACCTGGAACAGCCACGCCGGCAACAACCCCATGAAAGCGCCGGCACAGCGCCTACGGAACGCCGTACAACGGAATAAAACGCAAAAGGCCATCTCCCGCACCGTAAAAGGCCACCTTTCATAAAACAAAAGGCCACAAACCACAACCTAAAACACGGCCTTTTGAAACGCGAACAAACTACATCAAAAAAATAAAAAACCGCAATTGAAGAGCTGCAACAGTTCACAAAACACGACACAACAAGCCATTATAATTACACACAAACCCGCGGCGGCATACACATACACCAACACAAAACAGCGAAAAAGCACCCTCCAGGCATAACGGAAAACCACGACGACGACACCACAAATCCATACCTGCCACACGCCATATGGGATAACAAACATTAACATACAAATGTTAAAATATATATATCGCCATAAAGACTCCCAGTCTCCTACCCCACAAAATCAACATGTCACCAAATATGGACATATACCGACATTATGTCAAAAACGCGTGACAGCCGTCACCACCCCAAAAACAACACAATACTATCCCTATTTTATTTAATTAGAGAGAGTATTTATGGAAAAAAGACTAACAATGATTTTGGCCTGCCTGTTCCTGTCACTGGGAATGGCACTGGCCCAAACGACAGTCACGGGCACGGTGGTGTCCCATGAGGACGGGCAGCCGGTAGTGGGCGCGACCGTCCGCGTGGTCGGTAGCAATGCCGGCACGGTGACCGACGTAGACGGAAAGTTCAGTGTCAACGCTCCGTCCGACGCAGAGCTGTCCATAACCTACATCGGTATGAAGGAGGCCCGCGTCAAGGCAGGCAAGAACATCCGCGTCGTAATGGAGAGCGACGATACCGCACTTGACGAGCTGGTTGTCACCGGCTACGGTTCGGCACGTAAACTTGGTACCATCGCGGGCTCTGTAGTTAGTGTGGGCGGCGACAAACTTGAGAATCGCCCCGTGGCCAACGTGGGCGACGCGCTGCAGGGTCAGGTGGCCGGACTGCAGGTGTTCACCTCTTCGGGTGAGCCTTCGGCAGCGACAAGCATGCGCATCCGCGGTGTCACGTCAATCAATGCATCTACGGAGCCTCTGTTCATATTGGACGGAAGCGAAATTTCTTATAGTACGTTTACTTCGCTCAACCCGAACGATATCGAGAATGTAACGGTGCTCAAGGACGCGTCGTCAACGGCTATCTATGGTTCGCGCGCGGCCAACGGCGTGGTTGTCATAACCTCTAAGAAGGGTAACTTCGGTGAGGCTCCTACAGTTACCGTATCTGCGCAGTACGGCATTTCGCAACTGGCCTGCAATAGGTTTGACGTTATGGATGCCAACCAGTTTCTACAATTTCAGGAAATGCTGAACCCAAGCCTGGCTGACAATGCCAACTTCCAGGCGCAGAAGGCTTACTACAAGAAATATAATATCGGCACAGACTGGACTGACAAGCTCTTCGGCGAGAACAAGCCCACGTGGCAGGTTGACGCCAGCGTACGCGGCGGTTCGCAGAACTTGGCTTATCTCTTCTCCTACGGTCATTATGACGCCGACGGTATCATGGACGACTCCAACATGCGCCGCGAGACACTGCGCGCAAATCTTGAGGTGAACGTTAACCCATGGCTGAAAATTGGTTCAAACTCGAACTTCTCTTACTCAAAAACCATGACGACTGCTTACAGTTCGATGGACGGCTTCTCATTTCAGAACAAGACTATGGCGGCTATCGGCTTGTTGCCAACCAACCCATATTATGAAATAAATGGACTGGTATATAATCCCGATGGAAGCATTGACTGGGCCAACAGTACCTTTGAAGGTTACGGCAAGAGAGCAGACCATCTGCTTGACGGTCAATATAACCCGTACTATTGGACGGACATACAGCCGAGCGGCCAAACCATGGTACGCCTTAACGAAAACGTATTTGTAAACATCAACCCTATCAGGGGACTGAATATCCGTTCGGCCATAGGTCTTGACGCTTTTGACTATCGCACGTCAAATACTGCGTACAAAATAGAAAACGCAACGGAAATAGGTCTTGACGCATTTGCCACAGGCTCGAGAAGGGAGACATTCCAACGTGCATATCGCTGGACAGTAACGAACACGGCTGAATACAAGTTTGACATCATGCGTGACCACCACGTATCCGTACTGCTCGGCCAAGAGGTAATGAAATACAAAAGCACTTCGTTCGGTGTAGGCGTTGACGGATTTGAAGATAACCGCTTGATGTCTTTCTCAAATGCGCCGCTTACCAATATACAGCAGATTACTTACTTAAGCCAGGCACTATCTGAAGAAGTACGCAACTCTTACTTCGGTATGTTGAGTTACAACTACAAAGAGCGCTACTTCCTTGACGCTTCGCTCCGTCGCGACGGCTCATCGCTCTTTGCCGACGGTCATCGTTGGGGTACCTTCGGCGCCGTTGCAGCCATGTGGAACATCACAAATGAAAGCTTCATGCAGTCTACGAAGAACTGGCTCGACGACTTACAGCTACGCGTAAGCTATGGTTCTACCGGTAACTCAGGTATCAGTCCTTACATGTATCTCGGCCTCGCCGGCTCTACTCCCTCATATGGCACAGGCACAGGTACAGCCATGGGTAACGCATCAAATCCCGACCTGACATGGGAGACAGTAAAAACCTTCAACATAGGATTGAGCGGTAAGGTGTTCGACATACTGTCGTTCAACATTGAATACTATAACAAGGTTACGTCAGATATGCTTATGCAGATACCTTATTCTTATACTACAGGCCATTCGAGCGGTTGGGGCAATGTAGGTGAAATGGAAAACCGTGGTGTTGACGTGACCCTTGCTGCTGACATTATTAAGACAAAGGATTGGTACTGGAACGTAAGTGTGAACTTCAACTACAACAAGAACGAAATAACCAAGCTGTTCAACGGCCTTCAGAGCTATGACGTCAACAACGCCACTCACTACGAGGTAGGCCACCCATTCGGTGAAGTCTACACCGTGCGCTGGAGCCATGTAGACCCGGTAGACGGACAGAATGTATGGCTCGACAAGAACGGTAACGAAACAAAGGTGTACTCAGAGGAAAACCGCGTGATGACAGGCATGAACATATTTGCTCCATGGTCGGGCGGTGTCAACACAACATTGGCTTGGAAGGGGTTGCAACTTGACGTGCAATTCACCGGTATGTTCGACCGTTACATGCTCAATAACGAACGTTACTTCATCGAAAACCCGAGCTTCGGCACACAGATTAACCAATCTGTAGAGATGCTTAACATGTGGCAGAAGCCCGGCGACGTGACCAACATAGCAGCTGCTAACTGTGCACGTCCGAATGGCACTTATTCGAGCCAATACGAGAATGCTACATTCGTCCGACTGAAACTGTTGCAGCTGTCTTACACCCTTCCCACGAAGTGGGTGGACGCTACTCACTTCATCAAGGGCGCCAAGATTTACTTTGTAGGCCGCAACCTCTTAACTATCACGCCGTATAATGGCTTCGACCCCGAAATTGATGGCAACGTAGCTTTTGGCGACTACCCAAACACACGCCAGTATTCGTTCGGCATTCAACTTACATTTTAATTAAAGAGATAATATACAATGAAAAAGATATATTTGCTTATTGCATTGGCCGTAGGGCTTGTTTCCTCTTGCTCAATGGATACCGAGCCGTTAGGCTCGCTGCCTGCCGAAGAGGCGACACAGACACCCGAAGATTTTATCAGCCTGCGCAACGGCCTTTACAGCGCGCTGCGCGTATCGGTTGGAGGGGACAATTTCAACACGACAATCGACGTACAAAGTGACCAGTTCCACGCTACAGCGCTTAACTCCAATACCCTCGGAGACCTGTACCGTTGGGACTTCACACCGCAGAACTCATATGTCGGAACCGTGTACGCCAACTACCAGGCGACCATATCGCGTGCCAACGTAATCATCGACGGTTACAATAAATGCGACATGTCGGACGCCACTGTCTTCACTCCCGAGAAGATGGACTCTGTAAAACTGGCAAAAGGCGACGCATTCTTCGCCCGTGCTTATTGTATTTTCATGCTGTCGCAGTATTTCTGCGCAGATTATGACAAGACTACGGCAAATGAACCCAACACCGGCGTTTCATACCGTCTCGATTATGCACCGTCTTCTGACCCGTCAACTTACCCCGCACGCAAGACACTCGCCGAGACGATGAAGCAGGTACAGGATGACCTCGACAGCGCAGCCTTCTACATACAGCCACTTGCTCCCGACGATTTCTACTATGTTACGCCTGATGCAATAACGGCACTTCGCGCCCGCTTGGCTCTTGCCATGGATGAATACAAGATAGCCGCCGACTATGCAGCCAGCCTTGTGGACGGAGGTTATTACTCACTGGCCAACGGCACTAATGAGATCATTGATATGTGGAGCGACAACGGAGACATGGAGACAATCATGCAAATGCGCATAGGAGGCTCGACAGACCAATACACAGCTACCAGCGGCTCATTCTATCTGATGATAAATGATAATGTTGACTTCATACCAACGGCCACACTGTTAAATCTTTACGGCCAGGGCGACAGACGTTTCGACGCATACTTTACACAAATCAACGTTGTCAATAGTGTTGGCGCAAGCGCAACTGTCTACGGGTTCAATAAGTTCCCGGCCCAGACAAGGCTTTATACAAGCAACCCGTCCAACGAAACACGCTCGCTGATAGAGCCCAAAGTGTTCCGCATAGCAGAGATGTATCTCATAGCAGCTGAGGGCTACGCACAGGCAGATGACCTGACCAAGGCCGCATACTACCTGAATGCGCTGGAGCACAACCGCATAGCAGGATATCAAGACCAGACCTTCGCAAGCAAAGAGAGCCTAATGCAGGAAATTATGAACGAGCGCGAACGTGAGATGGTGGGCGAAGGCACCCGTATATTTGACCTTAAACGTTGGCACGTGGTCATGCAGCGCGGCGACGCACAAGATGAGAGCATACTTGGCTTCACGTCAAGCGCGACTATGAGGCAGGCCGCAAACGCAAACCGCATGACATGGCCTATCCCGCAAAACGAGACTGACCTCGCAGACCAGATTGTGCAAAACCCCGGTTATTAAACAATATTAAAAGAACAGAAGTATGAAATATATAAAGTTATTCATCCTCATGGCGGTGGCACTACCATTCTTCACATCGTGCTCGGAAGATGACGACGTGAACACGAATGAGTGCACCGTCGGATTTGAAAATAGTGCGGTCACCGTAGACGAAACAGCTGGATACGTTCAGATTCCAATAGCTGTAAGTGGCCACCGCAATGGTCCCGTACGTTTGACTTTGGAAGCTGCGCCAGTTGGCAATGATGGGGCAGTGGAAGGTACTAACTACCTGATTACCGACAAAACGCTGAATCTTAATGTCGACACGTTGCAGAGCAACACGCTAAATGTAGAGTTAAAGGTGCTTGATGACAACGAAATTAATGCTGACCGTCAATTCACCCTGACAATAGTTTCTGCTGAAGGAGCTGAAATCACGACGTCGCAGACGACCGTAACCATAAGCGACAACGACGGCGACTTCTACCGCGCGTTCGCCGGAACATGGACGTTCAGCGCCACATCGTTGGCCAGCGGCTCTTCAGTAAGCTTCCCCGTCACAATCGTGGCGGCAGCCGAAGGCACTGCAAATTACGAGAAGTTGCTCACGGCCGAAGCGTCCAACATACTTGGAGCAGGCGAGACTTACTCGTGGAGTTTCACATACGCGTTCGACAAGGAGATGATGAAGGGCCAGCTCGGCCTCGTATGCGGCGATGTGATATGCGAAGTACAGGGCTTCCAGTTGGCGTGGCTGTTCAATCCTGTCGGCGACACGAACCTGTATGAGGGTGTTCTGCCAATAGACTGGTCGCTTACTGACGAAGGTAAAATCCCGACCACGTTGACCTTCGACCCCAATTATGCAGTTTACCTCTATGCAGTAAACCAAGGGGGGTATATGGACGCTTATGTAAACATAACCATGACAAAGAACTGATATTGACTGCAAGGCAAGGTGTATCCCTCTTGAAGGGTACACCTTGCCTTTTTGTTTTTCAACCACTTAAATCCTATATGATATGAAAAAGCTTTTATTCTCACTATCATTACTGTTCGTTTCGGTTGTGTCAACCGCCACCCCACGTAGCCTCTCGCAGATGATGACTGCTGCTGAAGGCGTACTCAAGTCAGGCCCAGCGGCAACGCGCAGCGGCTCATTAGGGCTTGAAGTGATGCGCCAGGGCGTGCAGTATACCGTACTTGGATATAAGACAGGCGGTTTTGCAGTCATAGCTAACGACGACATGTTCAACGCCGTGCTTGGCTATTCAGACACCGAGTTTACTCCTGACAATATGCCACCGGCCCTGCTCTGGTGGATGGATGCAGCCGACGCGGCCATGAGCCATAGGCTCGCCAATGGGCAAACGTCAACGGCTACCGTCATACCATCCGACAACGGCTACCCTGCTGCTGTAGAAGAGCTGATGCTGTCGAGGTGGGACCAAGGCGTACCGTACAACAACATTGTATCTCAAAAGCTCAGAGCAGACGTTTACACGGGCTGTGTTGCTACGGCAATGGCGCAAGTGATGTATTTCCACAAGTCGCCGACGCAAGGCAGTGGAAGCAAAAGCTACCGCATAGTATCTGACGATCCCGCAACCAATGAACAGCTGCTTCGTGTCAGCTTCAGCGCCACAACCTACGATTGGGACAATATGCTGCCGACATACACACTTGGCAGCTACAACGAGGCACAGGCGGACGCTGTCGCTACATTGATGTTACATTGTGGAGTAGCTGTCAACATGAGTTATGGTACGTCCACTGTAGGCGGCAGCGGTGCGCATGACTACGAAGTGGCTACGTCGGCAAAGCAATACTTCCACTACAGTACGAAGTTCTACACGCGCGACATCTATCCCACAACGCAGTGGATGGATATAATCTACAACGAAATAAGCAACGGATATCCCATACTTTATGGTGGAGTTACAGCTAACATGGCAGGACATGCCTTCGTATTTGACGGCTACGATGCTAACGGCCTTGTACATGTAAACTGGGGTTGGAGCGGTTCCGGAAACGGCTATTTCGACGTTGGGCTGCTCAATTCAGACCAAGGTAGTTACTCCTACTCGCAGGACATGGTAATTATGCATCCCGAGGGACACCCTGAATTGCCGTACAGTTCACAGTGGGGACTGCTCTACTGGCCTTTGCAAAACATTAAGGGTAGCTTTACCGTAACCGCCAGTGGCAAACAGCTTGCGTATCAGGCTACCGACCTGTATCAAATGGACGCAGAGTTATTCACCGGCCAGCTTGGCCTGTTGGCAGCCCCGATAAACGGTGGTGCTCCTATTGTACTTGACGCACGGACGGTTACACCACCGACGGGTGGCAGCATCGAATATCTTAGCGGGTATTCACGTTACGGCAATTCCGTAAGTACAGCCTCGCTACCCGACGGCACATACCGTGTATATATGGTGTCTAAAGCCACTGAGGAGACGTCATGGCAACCAGTACACAGCAGTGAGGCTATACTGAACAACTACATCCTCACCATTAGCAACGGCATGGCTTCCGTGACAAAGGGCGACCCAGGATGGACCACAGGCATACAAGGTGTTGAAGTAACCGGAACGCGTGGTGACGGCATGGTGCGCGTATATACCGTTGACGGCGTACTGGTTTACTCAGCGCCGGCCGATGGATTCAACATCAGCGATGTTCCGGCCAAGGGCCTGCTCATAGTGAAGAAAGGGCAGGAAGTAACGAAAGTTATGAAGTAACAGGCTATATTTCTGGCAGACAGATTATCAGTGAATATGCGATAAGCCGTCTTTCTCACGCCGAAAGGCCGTCAACAGTAGGCTAAAAGGCCGTGTTTTGCACTGCAAAACACGGCCTTTCGCATAATCACTGATAATCAATGGGGTTGCCGTATATAATAAGAGCCGTCCAAACGGAAGGTTTGGGCGGCTCTTGCGTATTGTCCTGACGGTCTTCGAGGGGCGTTGCGGACTATGCCGTCCCACCTCCTCACCTTCTCACCTTCTTACCTTTTGATGAATTTCTTGCCGTTGCGTATGTACAGGCCTTTGCCCAGCTTAGTCTCGTCTGTGCCGACGTAGCGTCCGTCGATGCTGTATATACGGTTGTCAGCGGGGCGAATGCCGTCAGTTCCGGTCACGGTCATTACGTTGTCTATTCCGGTGCTGACGCTCGAGGTTACCTTAACCTCGTCGAGGATGAAGGCAGCAGCGTCGGAAGAGAACGTGATTGTAACGGGGCCGTTGATGTCAAGTTCGAGGCTGTAGTTGGTGAAGGCTGCCGTCTTCATGTCGTCCTCGGCGTTGAGTGTGGCCGCTCCCTCTATGGCGATGCTTATCTTCGGGTTGGTGGCCGGTATAACGGCCGCAGCCCTAAAGGTAAGTTCAGCCTTTCCGTTAAGCTGAATCGTGGGTGTTGTTGCCGGTCCAGTGAACATAGCGCACTTGCTTGCGCCTCCGCCGTTGCCTGTCCATCCGTCGTTGTCGGTCAGCAGCTGGCCCTTGCCTATTTGCGAAGAGCCCATGTTGACGAATATGCCGTCGTTGCCGCCGCGGCCCGTACAGTTGTCGAACGACTCGTAGAACAGCGGCCCCTCGTTGACTCCGAAGCTGAAGCTTATCGTGCCGTCGGCGTTCTGTGTGATGTTCGTAATTGGCTTGTTCATGTAGTTTGAGCCGTCGGTATTCTTGGTATAGACGGTCGCTGCGGGCGTTGTCTCGTTGGTAAGGCTGTTGTTGCTGCCGTAGGGGTATGTGTCGCCAGCCTCACTTAGTGTGCTTGCCCTGCCATCGGCCGGTATGATTGTGCAGCGTTGGTGGCTCGGGTCATTGTTAGGTCTGTTGGCGTTCCATACGCTTTGGTCGAAATCAACGTGCGTGATGAGCAGGCCCGAGGCCGGCAGTCCGGTGTCCCAACGACCGGTGCGCTGACGGTTCTCGAGGACGTAGTACTCGCCTGAGTAAACGGGATTGCCACTTCCGGGGTTACCGTCGTTGCGCACAATGTAGAAATTGCCGTTGTCGGCAAGGCTTCCCATTCCGCGTATTTCGACATTCTCTGTCAGTTCGATGGGTTGGTACCATCCTATCTGCATGCGTTCGAAACCTGTGTAGCACGCCGGGCGGAATCCGTCAGCGTTATAGCTACCCTGGTTCATCAGATCCCATGAGCCCATTCCGTAACCGCCGCTGTAGTCGGTGTCGTACATGTCGGCCAGTCCGAGGCAGTGGGAGAACTCGTGGCAGATGGTGCCAATTCCGTCGATATGCGTGTCAACAACGTATCCGCCTTGGTATATCGGCTGGCATTCGGCGCTACATGCGTAAGTATTTACGGTCATACCGTCGAGCGTGACACCTTGATTGCTGATTGTTGACTTGTGCGGCCATACTGTATTCTCGTCGCCTCCATTTGCCTCGCCCAGTCCGGCGTAGATAAAGAATACTTGTTCCACCTCGCCATCACCGTTCCAGTCATAACGGCTGAAATCAGTATCAGCGTCAATCGCATTGAGCGCGGTTGTAAGCATTGTGCGTACGTTAGCGTCGTCGTAGGGGATGTTACTGCCGTAATAGGCGTAATTTTCGGGCATCATCACGGGGCCTGCAACGTCGAACGTGAGATTGAACACGCCGTTGCTTTGGTCACGGAAGTAGTCGCTTACCGAGCCGACAAAGCCGAGCGATGCGTCAGAATAGTTCTCCTCGTTCAGTAGCCTTTGGTAAAGCTCAGGCGTACCATGGGTGAACTGCATGTCGGGGAATTCCACGAGGATGACCAATCCTTTTTTCTCGCCTGTATAGTCTGAACCTATCCTCGTGCCGGGCACACGCGCCGGCGCGTTCTGACTGTCTGTGTTCACGCCTGCGGCGGTACGCAGTTCAACGGCCTTTTTCTTCAAGGCGTCCATATCGGCCACCTCATAACGTTCAGTCTTGGCGTTTTTCACGAACTTGCGGCCGTCTTCAGCCTGCCAGTACTTCATGAACTCGTCACCCCTTAGCTCTACCTTTACCTGCGTGCCGTCGGCAAGGGTTACAGTCTTCCACTGTCCGCGCTTTGCCGGAACGGCCGCCATGCCGAGCGTCAGCATGAGCATTGCGATTGCGATAAATGTTCTTTTCATAGTCGTTTGTTGTTTTGTTGTGCTCCGCCACCACGCCTATGGATAGACGCCAGGGGCGGCGATAGTTGTTCGGTATAATCAAAAAAAGGATGAAGCCGCGACATGCTGCGGTCGCAACTCCATCCTGTTTTTACAGGTTATAGTCCTTGCTTACTTGCGGTTAAGCTTGGCATTCTTGTTAAGCTGGAACACGGTTAAGACCTTATTTTTCTTTAGATTCATAACATTTGCCTTACCAGTCTTCATTCCTCGCATACTGTATTTAGCCTGACGCAACTTTTCAACATTCCTCATGGCTTTAGCTTTCGCCTGTGCAGATACGGCATCAGGCAATACAAGCACGCTCGTTGCCTCGTTTTCGTTGGCCGGGCCAGCCATTCCTTGTGAGTAAATGTTTGAGAATGAGAACAACAACTCACCGGCCGGGAACGTAATGACACCATTAGAAAGTGTGCCTTGTATTATTCCTGCTTGCTTGAGAATGTCGAATGTCCTGTCGCCGTACATAGGATACATCAAATCATAATTTAGTCCACCAACAGTGGCTATAAGCATCGCATCGCCGTCATCATAGAATCCCATAGGCTGGCCTTGTATATAAACTGCGTCCGGATCATGGGCGTTAATTGTTATGTTGTAATTCTGACTTTCGTCATAGCCAGTTTCACCTTGAATCTTATAGCCGTAGATATCAGGTGCGTAAGGATTGATTACACGATAAACGCCGGGCGTAGTCGTGCTTTCCTGTACTTCTACAGGATACTGTACAGGAGGAGCCGTAGTTCCTGATTCGTCAACACGAAGGTTCAGACAGAATATATGGTCGGTGTAGAGACCCGTTCCAAGTGATGTCCACTGACTCGGTCCAATAGCGAAGTTGAACGCTGTGGTGGCGTAGTTTTGCATTGCTAACGTGCCATTCTCGTCATAAGCGTATGCCACTGCAACCATAACGCAGTCACCATTGTATGAGCAAGGTATGCGCACCTCGCCATTTGATGTTACAGTAATTGTTTCGACAGCTCCGCCGAGAACCTGGTTAAGAGCTTCGTTCACGTCGCTTCCTTCTACAATTCCAACATGTACTTCATTGACGTCTGCGCCCATCGTGACGTTACCCATTGCATAGTTGTTGCCGTCCTGACTTACAAATGCGCCGAGATAGTTTACGCTTACATTGTAATCTTTAGGATCATATGTATAGTCGGGGAATGTAATGGTGATTATGCCGTCATTGGTAGCCTGGCTGTTTCCATAAACACTTGAACCGCTCTGATATGCGAAATAGTACGGAGCGAGCTGTACTGCGCCGGGAAGGCCGCTGTCTTGGAATGCAAGTACACGGTTGTGCGTGATATCCATATTCTGCAAAAGTGACGGATGCCATATCTCGGCTGGAGTTCCAACACCGAAGATGTCGTATCCTAAGGATGTCTCGTCAAAATATACTAAACCGTCCTCTTCGACTGGTTGTCCCGTACTGGGCAGGACATCGCCTGCATGTAGCACAGTGAACTGGAGGAAGTCGGCACCATCCGTACCGGAGAGAGCTTCATAAGGCCGCAAAATGCGGAATTGGTTGGGGTTTGAATCAATTTGCCTGATTTCTACTGGAGCATTGTACACTCCAATATAAGCGTCTGTAAACGTACCTGTTCCAATCACGGTGTAAGGAGGCCACATTACTACGCTGAATGAATAAGAAGACTCTCCATAAGGAGTTGTGTAATCAGCATCGGCAATGCTTAGGGTCACATCATAATAAGTATCGGCCGTAATTTGGTTAGGATCGTAGTCGATTGTTATGTTGGCCTCGCTCTGTCCTGCCTCGAAGGTTACAGATTGCGGTATGGTAAGCTGGCCGCTTTCGTCTGTGGCCGTAATATTTACGGTCAGTTCCTCGTCGGTATTTACACGACTGATAGGCACAAGGAAGTGCGCCCCGTCATTAGTGATAGTAACCGTAGAGGCCAACGTGTTGCTGAAATATACCTGCTGCCCTTTAGCGGCCTCGGCAGAGTATTCGTACTCCTCGGTACATGACCCCAAGGTTAGGGTCATGACCGAAAGAAGCAACATTGTGAAATAACTTAATATCTTGTTCATTGTTTCTCGTTATTAATTTATTTGTTATTAGGAGCCAAGACTATTATTATTCTTGTGTAGTTCTATAGCTTGGATCTGGGTTGTTATAACCGCGCACTCCGGCGTTGCCGTTCTCCTCACTCTGTACTATACACCAGTTCATCCAACCCGGTCTTGTCGTGAGAGAGTTTGCTTGGCTCTGTGCCCGGGATCCATGGTTACTGCCTGAATAGCCCTTGACAACAGGGTAGTCAAGACGCTTGATGTCGAAGAAGCTCTGTCCTTCGCCCCAAAGTTCTACACGCTTCTGGAATACTATTTCCTCTATCACGTCGTCCTTGGCTGTTACAGGGCAGGTGTAATCAGCGTCACGGTAGTTCTTCATGAAATATTCGAGCAGCTGTATTGCACCCGAAACGTCATCGTCCTGGGCTGCGGCCTCGGCCTCGATGAAGTACATTTCCTCAACACGCATCAACGGGAACGAACTTACGTTGCCGATTGTGTAGTCGGTGATGTTGCCGCTGTTGGGGCGGAATTTCAACGAAGTGAGTTCCTGGAGAGCTTCGCCTACGCCTTCGTCGATGTATGCGTTCTGGCCATTAAGAGATGATGTTGCTGGTGCTTTCCACTCAAGTTTGCGCCAGTCGGTATCGCTTATACGGTCATACATGTTTGCGTCTATCATCGAGAAAGTGTCCGTGCTGCCGTAAGCCATTGGTCCGCAGTAGCCGTAAACAGCCTCGTTAGCAGCGAAAGCAGTCCAGCAGAGCAGGTTGCTTACGTTACCCGTAGTGTACTGTGCGCCCCACATCCACTTTGTTATGTCGTTAAAGCCGGTGATGGTACTAAGCGCTTCGTCACGCGTCATAGGAACAATTCCGGAGAGTGCAGCCTCGTCGATAGCCTTACGGGCATAATTCTTGGCATCGGCATATTGTCCGAGCCACATGTAGAGACGTGCTTTCAGGCCGTAAACGCAGTCAAGATGAGGCATGTTCCTCTCTGACAGCGACAGGTTAGATATGTACTGCTCGGCATTGTTGAGGTCTTCGAGGATGAAAGCGGCCATGTTTTCTTTCGACGCGCGCGGGTTGTTGCGCGCCTCTTCCTCGGTAGTCGTCTCCTTGACAATAGGCACCGTCAAGTTGAGGATAGGATTGCCTTCAGGGCTTTGGGGCTGCGTATACTCATTCTCGAGGAACTCATACTCGCGCGCCATATCGAGATAAGTCATAGCGCGGAAAGCGAGCGCGGCGCCAAGGTATCCCTTCAGCTCGTCGTCAGCAGTCTCGGGGTCAACCATCGCGATGGCCTTGTTGGCCATGTTGACCATTCCCATCTGGTACTCCCACTGGAACTGGGCGTACGCATACTCGCGTCCCATACCCTGGTTTTCGTACCAATACCAGAACTGGTGGTAGTTACGTCCGCCATCATATATGGCCATGTCGGCTGTCTGCAGGTCACGTATGCGCATTATTGCGCCGTACCCCCATCCCCAGTGATAGCTTGTTGTCCAAGGCTGGCACAGGTATGCTGCCGAACCGCGCAGTATTTGGAGGATATTGTCGGCGTTGTTCTGCTCCACCTGTTCGGCCGTAGCGCCGCTCGTGGGCTCAGTCTCGTCTATACAGCCCGTGAACGTCATCGCCGACGAGGCAAGCATGAGAGTGCTTAATCCGTATATTAATATCTTTTTCATTGTCGTTGTTTCCTTTCTTTATGATTAGAATGTTACGGTGATACCGCCCGAGATGGTGCGGATAGGAGCATAGTAAGCTGAACTGGTCTGGCCTGTAATGCTTTGGCGCGGGTCGAGTCCCTGGCGCTTAGACCACAGCCAGAGGTTGTTGCCGGTTACGTAAACGCGCAACTTGTTTATACCGATTTTGCTCGTGAGGCTTGCCGGAAGAGTGTAGCCTACGTTGAGGTTTTGCAGGCTGAGGTACGAGCCGCTTGTAAGCCAACGGTCGCAGGCAGCGCCGAAGCTCATGTCGCCGTAAACCAGACGGGGCACGCTTGTATTGGTATTTTCGGTCGTCCATGCGTTGAGAAGGTCGGCGTGAATTGCGCTACCGCCGCTCGACATGCTCATCAAGCTTGCGTAAGAAGAGTCGTAAACCTTGCCGCCAAGCTGGTAAGCGAAGTCGATAGAGAAGTCAAAACCTTTATAAGAAAGATGTGTTCCGAAACCTCCGTATGCCCAAGGCAGTGCAGAACCGCAGAGATAGCGTGACGCCTTGGAGTAGTCGCTGGTCACTTCTCTCGTAACATTGCCGTTTTCGTCAGTTACGTTCTTGTAGAAGAGAGCGTTACCAGTCTCAGGATCAACGCCTGCGTACTTGGTGAGATACCATGTATACAGAGGCTCACCTTCGCCGTAGAACTGTTCGCCGCTACTGTAACCGCCAACACCGTCAACTACGAGAGTCTTGTTCTCGGCCGGCATTGATGTTATCTTGTTCTTGTAAGCGGTGAAGTTAAGGTTGATACCCCATTCGAAATCCTTTGTGCGGAATATAGTTCCGTCAAGCTCAACCTCGACACCCTGGTTGCTCATGTTACCGATGTTGTCGTAGTAACCGCTGTAGCCGTAAGAGCCGGGCAATGTAAAGAACGCGAGCATGTCTGTGGTCTTGCGGTAGAAGTACTCTACGCTACCGGCAAGGCGGCCACGGAAGAATGAGAACTCGAAACCTGTATTGAAGTTGCCGCCCTTCTCCCATGTAATGTCGCGGTTACCCTTCGTTGATGTAGGTATTACCGATATGTTGCCGTAACCGGGAACAATCGTGTAAGTATCAGTGTAGAGGTAATTCGTGATGTTGTCGTTACCTTGCTCACCATAAGAAGCCTTGAATTTCAACTCGTCAATCCAAGGAGCGTTGAACCAGCTCTCCTTGCTGATTATCCACGCGCCGCCGACAGACCAGAAGTTACCCCAACGGTTCTCCGGGGCGAAGCGTGAAGAAGCGTCGCGACGGTAAGATACAGAGCCAAAATACTTTTGGTCGTAGTTGTACTGTATGCGTCCGAGCCAGCCTTCAGTGTTATAGTCGGTACGGTAAGAATCCATGCCACCGTCGGTAACGGCGCCTGCCAACTCGTCATTTGACATAGAGAACTGGTTGGTCCTGCTGGCAGAGAGGAGATAGTAACGTGTGCGGTAGTAATCGTGCGCAAGCATAACCTCAACGTCGTGCTTGTCGAACACGTGGTGCCAATTAAGTATCTGCTGGTAGTTGTAGCTCCATGTACGCGTGTGGTACTTGTCGACACCTCCGTTCATTGAAGCGAACTGGCCGTAGAAAGGCTGTGTAGTGTTGGTCTGGCGGAACTCGTCTACCATTACCGTGTTCAAGGAAGTGAACTTAAAGTCCTTCAGGAAACGTACCTCGGCAAAACCTGTTGCGTTGAACGAATTGCGGTCAACATTATTCTCCTGAAGTTCGTTAGCGTTAATCGGGTTACTGCCGCTGAACGTAGGACGCGACAGGCCGATAATCTGTCCGTCACCCCAGTCGTACATCTTGCCGCCCGTATTTGGGTCAGTCATAATCTTGCCGTTGCCGTCACGCACGTAAAGCGGGTAGATAGGAGCCACGTTGTTTACGGCAAAGATATTACCAGACGAAGAACTTGAGCCTTCATCGCCCAGATAGTCGGTAGTCGCATGAGCGTAGCTGAAGTTACCGCCCATCTTCAACCAATCCTTAATCTGATAGTCGGCCTTCAAACGGCCCGTGAAGCGCTCATACTTGGAACCGATGGTGATACCGTCGTTGCTCAGGTAGCTTGCCGAACCGTAGAACGAGCCCTTGTTATTGGCGCCCGAAGCGGTTATGGTATATTCCTGGCGAAGACCGTTCTGGAAAGTAGCGTCCTTCCAGTCATCGGGCATAAGGGTGTAAGCGTTGCCTCCGTAATTGATAACACGGCCAAGCGTGGCGTTCGGGTTAATCTTGCCGTCAGAACCTATAAGATACTGTCCAGCGGGAACAGTAAATACGTTATAGCCCAAGCCGTAGCTTGCGGAGTTTATCATGTTGTCGCGGGCCCACACGTGCGCATCAGCCTCTGACATCGGGAACGTAGGATTGTTCTGCTGCGGCGTCATTGCGTAGTTCTTCAGAGCCAGGTAGTATGTCTCGTAATACTTCGCCGGGCTGTCAACTGTTTTATAATTAGGTATACCCTTAGAGTTGGAGCCCCACTTAGCGTCGAACGTAATAGACGAACGTCCCTGCTCAGCACTCTTAGTAGTGATGATGACAACGCCGTTGGCGCCACGTGCACCGTAGAGGGCAGCAGAAGCTGCGTCCTTCAATACCGTCATCGAAGCTATGTCGTTCGGGTTTATATTGTTATAGTCGCCATCGTAAGGCGCGCCGTCAACGATGATAAGCGGGTCGTTGCCGGCGTTGATTGAGCTGATACCGCGAATCTTGATATTGAATGATTCTGTACCGGGCATACCTGAAGCGTTGTTGATTTGCACACCCGACATCTTGCCGGTAAGCGCGGACAACGCATTGGCATTGGCCGTTTTCGTGATTTCTTCAGACTTGATTACAGCCGCCGAACCAGTAAATGCCGACTTGGTGGTAGTACCGTAAGCCACGACCATCACCTCGTCGAGGTCAGTAAGCACAGGAAGCAGTACCACCCTGACGCTATTGCCCTTAACGGTGACGTCCTGCGTCTCCATTCCGACGTACGACACGCGCAGCTTGTTGTGTCCGGCCGGCAGAGACAGCGAGAAGCGACCATCGGCGTCGGTTACGGCTCCGGTGTTGGCGTCGACTACACGGACGGTCGCGCCTATGATGGGCTGCCCGTCCTCATGGGACACCACCGTGCCCGTGACTGTCGTTTGGGCC
>OHFP01000146.1_pt1 | contig 42524 bp, 63 predicted proteins | sample 1567591 | NCBI WGS metagenome assembly OHFP01 (sample SAMEA3879547, study PRJEB24766) | human gut metagenome | biome: human-associated habitat; feature: feces | place: USA | collected 1985/1987 | reverse complement strand
CTTTATAAAATAAGTATAAGTAAAGCCCTAATAATGGCGTATATACGTCTTAAGACAGCAAACATACGAGGTATACGTGATTATACGCATATTCCTGACGATACAACTTGTGATACATATGAGTTATATCCTAATTTAACCAAGAAAGAAATACAAAAAATATGGTCTGCGAAGGAAAATCATAAGTTAGACTATGCGGAACGTATGAATATGCTGGAACAGCATAAAATCGACCGTTGGGAAAAAGAAAATAAACCGACGTACGAACAATTGCGAAACGATCTATTTCCACGCAGTATAATTCAAGCATTTACTGATAAGATGGAAAAGAAACGTGAACAAATTAGGGAATACTTATCTAAAAAGTATCCTGATCCAATATATCGTCCAATATATGTACGATATTACTCTACACCAGAAATTATAAAAGAGAAACTTATTGGGTATGTTAAAGATGCCCGTCAAGTCATAAATACAAAACCGTCATTCTATACTCTCAAAAACGTGAATAAACTTTTATGGAATAAATTGATGGAATATCAAACACGTATGAAGCGTATATTTAATGATGATTTTATTTGTCTTAAGGTTATGACTACTAACAATCACGTAGGTTGTTGGGTATAACCTGGTAAGGCTCCATGATGAAATTGGTAGACATCCGACACTTAAAATGTCGTGTTCCGTAAGGGACGTGCGAGTTCGAGTCTCGCTGGAGCTACAAGTGTTAGTTTAGTTTTTGTGTTTTATTATTGACTAATTGTTTGGGTAATACTGTTCGTGAGAATCGTATTACCATTTTTAATCTTAGAATCTTTGAATCATGATTATCCACAACAAAAAAGTAGTTATATATGATATTGAATCATTTCCTAATTATTTTTGTTGTACATGTAAAGATACTGAATCTAACGAATTGAAAACGTTTGAAATATCTTATCAGAGAAATGATGCGGGAATGATTACTGATTATTTCTTAACTGAAGGTATAATGCTTTGTGGATACAATAATCATCATTATGATGATGTGATAATTAATTATATTATTGATTATCATAATCGTATGCAAGAATTGCACTACGAAAATGTAACACAATCTATATTTAAGTTATCACAATGTATAATTAGTGAAGATATAGATAAAGTAAAACGCTGGAAATATGCAAATTATTTTGATTCTATGGATTTACTTACTATGATGTTTAGTAGTAAATTAAGGGTAGGATTGAAAGAGATGCAGTTAACAATGAAATATCCTAATGTACAAGAATATGAGGGAGATTTTAACGATTATGTAACTAAAGACGACATTAAAAAAATAATTCAGTACAATATTAATGACGTAGAATCTACGACTTCTTTATTTAACACATTGAATAACAAAGGAGAAATAGATCTACGTCTTTTTATTGAACAAGAATACGGCTTTAACGCTCTTTCAATGGATAGCGTAAAGTTTGGAGAAACAATTCTGGCTAAAAAAGTCTGTGAAGAATTAAATATAGACAAAAAACAACTGGAACAAATGCGTTCTCCGATGGATATGATTCCATTGAAAGACGTTATTTTACCTATAATACAATATAAAAATCCGATATTACAAAAAGTTCTTGAAGACATGAAAACGCAGGTAGTGACTTCTAAAGAACGTAAAGGCTACGAGAATAAGTTCGTTATCTCGAATATGCGGTACTCTGTAGGTGTTGGTGGTATACATTCCATTAATACTCCAGAGATATTCGTTCCCAAAAAAGATGAATATATAGGACACTTAGACGTTGCGTCTATGTATCCGAGTTTCATCGTGCAGTATGGGTGGTTTCCTACTCACTTGGGTAAAGCAGGCCTGGATGTATATACTCAAATTTACCATGAGAGAATACATGCCAAGCATAGCGGGCAGAAACTTAAGAATCTTGCGTTGAAATTGGTTCTTAATTCTGTTACAGGAAAAATGCAACAAGAGACTTCTTGGATGTACGATCCAAAAAGTGTATTTAAAATACGTATCAACGGACAATTGGTACTATTAATGCTTGTAGATAGATTACTGGAACGTGACTGTAAGATTATACAAGTAAATACAGATGGAGTAATGTTTATTGCAAAGAAAGATCGAGAATCGGATATAATGGAATCGGTATCTGAACTTGAGCGATTAACAAAACTCTCTTTTGAAGCGGACCGCTATGAAGCGTTTTATCAGTACGCAGTCAATGATTATTTCGGTGTCAAAGATGGTTTTTCCAGTACGAAAAACGAAGAACTGATAGAAAAAAAGGGAATGTTTATTACAAAGCCTGTCTTAGGTAAAGGACTATCACCGGTAATTATACCGAAGGCTGTGATAAACTATTTCCTTTATAACATTCCACTTGAAACTACAATTCGTGAATGTAATGATATCTACGATTTTGTTATGGGACAACGAGTCGCTAAACAATTTAAAGTAGAATACAATAATAAATACATTACACGAATTAATAGATATTATGCAAGTACTAATGGATATTGGTTATACAAAGTAAAAGAAGAAAATAGCGAATTAAAATATGCCAACATGTTAACCAAATCCGGTGTCACTATACTAAATAAAATAGATGATACAAGTACAGCAGATAAGAAAATAAATTACGCTTATTATATAAGTGAAGCGCGTAAAATAGTAAACGAGTTAAAATGTAGACAATTAGACTTATTTACATAGTACAATATCGCTTGTTAACCAATAGAGTATAAGAGATGATTATTGAACTAAACACCAATCTACTGGATATTATTCCAGAACAAATCAATTTAAATCAGTTAGTCTTCCTTAGTATGGTATTGAATAAGAATCAAAAATATAATGATCAAGACGTTCACAAGTTAGTCAGCCTTATAAGTGACGACGAAATATCATACTTAATCCAAAAGAACCTTATCACGTCGATGGAGAGACGTGGTTTTACGTATTATGATCCGAGTCAGTATTTATTAGATTTGTTAGAACCTAAGAAAGACTGGTTTGATACATTTTATGATGCGTATCCAATATATGTTACTCGTAAAAATGGTTTAAAATCATTTCTAAGAACTAATAAAAATAAATGTCGCAAAATATTTAACGATTATGTACAAGGTATAGAATCGAATGCGAAACATTTACTCGAGTGTTTGAATTTTGAAGTGCAAAAGAAAACACTTGCAGGTGAATTAGGTTTTATGAAAACGATGTACCGTTGGTTGCAAGAACATAGTTGGGAAGCGACTGAGGAAGAAATGCAGTATCAACAATCTATAAAGGAGAAGTCTTATGGAACAGAGCTACTTTAATTTACCTATAAGACCCATTTCAGTAGTAGCAAATGAAGCACTTAATTATATTAAAGCTCGTAAAGAGCATAATGTAATTTCATTAGCTACACGCTGGAAGAAACTAAATAGATGTTGTATGGGAGGTATTGAACCAAATACCGTTTATACCATAGCTGGTATTTCTGGAAGCGGAAAAAGTTCTGTAGCAAACTTAATCCAAACTGATTTAATTGATCTTAATCCTAATAGGGACATTGTAGTCTTAACTTTTTCTTTAGAAATGGTTGGATTTAGGCAGATAGGAAGAACGCTCTCAAATAAGTTGCGGAGAACGACTTCTGATTTGTATAGTTCTCACCAGGACCTCGATGACAATACGTACCAAAAGGTCATCAATGTTTCTAATCAGCTAAAGAATTATCCGATTTATTTTGTAGATAATCCGGGTAGCCCTGAGCAAGTAAGACAAACAATTCTATCATTTTATGATAAATATGTGAAAGACCAAAATAAGTATTTCGTAATAATATACGATCATACTTTACTTACCAAAAGAGTAGGTACAACAATTGAAACTATGAGTGAACTACAAGAAGTATTCATACAAATAAAGAAACTTCCACTCACAAGTATTATACAACTTTCACAAATGAATCGTAATATAGAGAGTCCAGAAAGGATAAATAACTCATTGGCACATTACCCAATGAGAAGTGATTTATCATCGTCCGATTCGATATTTCAAGCAAGTGATTATGTATTAGTAATACACAGACCTGAAATATTAAATATACATGAATATGGTCCAGATCATTTACCTACCAAAAACAAGGTATACATTCACATACTTAAAAATAGAGATGCCGGTAAACCTTGTATTCTCGAATTTGAAAATGACCTAATGTATAATAATCTTATCGAGACGTAAGTATAATATTTTAAAGGCTGAAATTATGAAGACGTATACGTTTAAGACTATAAAGACTAAGAAGAATGATGCAAAGAGTGGTAACAATTTCTCTAAGATGTTTGATAACATTATACTTACTAATATGCTGAAAGCAAATCCGTATCTCGCAGATATGTTTGAGAATGAGATGATAATTACGAAGACGCCTAAGAGTAAGACTATTGACATCGATATCACTATAGAGCATCCGTATACAAAGAATACCGAGTACGACGGTATTAAGAAGTGTATTGAGTATTTCTATGCAAACCATCCGTTTAAGAAGGATTATGACTTTAAACTTCCTGATGGAACGCCGGTTAAGTTGTATTCTAATGAGATTCAGATTGGTTACGATCTGATTCCTCTGAATGGTTTTACAAAGAAAGTATATGATGCACTTTCTGAGGAATGTAAGAAGAATATTGTAGAGATTACAATTGAGCTTCAGAAGAAAAACAATAACGCAACAATTTTAATAGCATAATATGAGTTTGGTATTACCTACAAGTAAAATTCCAGCAGTTTCGGTAAACCCTAAATTTCTGATTATCTACGGAAGGCCCAAAGCAGGTAAAACATCTGCGTTGGCACAACTTGAATCTAATCTGATTATAGATCTTGAAGGAGGTAGTCAGTTTATTGACGCTATGGCTGTACAAGCACGTAATGTTAATGAATTGGGAGAAATTGCTCAAGCCATTAGAGCTAAGAATAAAGAAGTAGGACATAATTTTTATAAGCATATCACAATTGATAATGCTACTCGTTTGGAAGAAATTTGTCTTTCATATGCAAAATCGCTTTACATGCAGACTCCAGTAGGAAAAAACTATAAAGGAAATGATGTACGTACATTGCCTAACGGTAGTGGTTATATGTATATTCGTCAAGCTGTACGTAAAGTGATTGATATGTTCAAAGATCTTTGTGATGAATTCATTTTGGTAGGACATGTAAAAGAGGTTCAAATAGAACAAAATGGAGAAGAACTTAGTGAAATGGCTTTAGATTTAGTTGGAAAACTAAGTGCTATTGTCTGCGGAGAAGCTGATGCTGTAGGTTATCTTTATCGTAAAGGTACCGAAACACACATCAGTTTTAAAGGAGGTGATGGCACAATTAGAGAAGCAAGAGCTCCTCATTTACGTGGTCAGGATATTATTATTGCAACAGGTAATGAGGATGGAACAATAACAACATATTGGGATAAAATTTATAAAGGCGAGTAATTATGTATAGTACTAAAACAGCGATAGAATCAACAGGTTCAGTATTTATGAACGCAGGTATCAATGATAATGTAACATTGAGTAACGTAGAAGTAGCAAAATCTCCTACAGGTAAAGATTTCATTCGTTTTACATTTAGTGATGCAGATGGTAAAACAGCTGAAATGACTGAATGGAAAAATGAAAAAAGTATGTATGTTAAAACTGATGCGGAACTTCAAAAAGAAGATGACCGTCAGTTTGGACGTATAATGCAAATCATTAAATGTTATATATCTGAAGTACCAGATGTTGAACTTAACTCATTTATCGATATGATAAATTGGGTTAAAACTACTTTAAATGGAGTAAATAAAGATACCAAACTTCGTTTGAAAGTTGTTTATGACAATAAAGGTTTTATACGTGTATCTAAAAACGGTATATTTGTAGAACCTATGACCGTACAAGAGTCTCGAATTGTATTAACTGGTCGTGATAAAACTATTCGTCCAGATATACCTGTCGATAAAGAGGAAACTCCTAAGATAGATCCGCTTAGCGCAGTAAATGATGCTACTCCGGCTGATGAGACTAACTCTGATGACGATTTACCATTTTAACGTTAAATAAAATGGATTAATTTACTATTTTAAAAGAAGCGTTCAAATCGTTTATGCGATACACCTTGATAAAGAGATAAGATAAATCATTCTTATTTAGTGTACCGATTAACCGGAGGCAGGTTTGGAATAGTAAATCAATCTGTTTTATTTAACGTTAAAAGGGTAAATAAAATAAAATTACGTAGGAGAAGAGGAAACGTACTAAGTTAAGGCTCTTACTACTTTCGGTGGATGTGGAAATAACCGATAAGCTATGTCTTCTAAATGGAATAGGATGCGATCCCTGCAAGTGGACGCGATTGAGGTTCGAGTCCTCACATAGCTACTAACAAAAATCTAAGTATCATGTATTCAACAAAAACAGCAATCACAAGTACAGTTAAAGATATTTTGCTAATGTTGGATGACTACGATATTTATTCGTATTACTTAGGTAATTTCCGTATTGGCAGACTATACAATAGTCCTTTACGACCAGATGATAAAAATCCATCATTTGGTATATATCAGAGTAAGTATAATACTTTGATGTTTAAGGATTTAGGTAGTGGACAATATGGAAACTCGTTAACATTCGTTAAACTATATAACCATATTAACTCTAATGAAGAGTTAGAAAAAGAGTTATTACGAATTGTACGAAAGATAAATCCTACAAGAGTATTAAAGCAGAATAGAAAATATGATAAAGAACATTTAACCGATATTGGTATTGCAAGACAATCGTTTACACAAACTGATATCGATTATTGGTCTCAATATCATATTTCTTTAGATACTTTGAATAAGTATCAAGTATTTAGTATAAAGTATTTTCTTTGTAATGGAACCGTCAGAGGAGTCTACAAAGAATCAAGTCCCATGTATGCATATAAAGTGTTTGATAAATTTAAGATTTATCGACCTTTAGCCTCTAAATATACTAAATGGCGTAGTAATCTGACAAATTACCATGTTCAGGGGCTTGCTGAATTACCCAAAAGAGGTGGGAATCTTCTCATAATAACGAAATCGTTAAAAGACGTTATGGTACTATATGAGATGGGATACAATGCTATTTCTGCTTCAAGCGAAACTACATTCATACCAATCGAAATATTAGACAAACTGAAAGTAAAATGGAAGAATGTCTTAATATTATACGATAGAGATAGTACAGGTATGACGAAAGCTCGCGAATATAGTAAACAGTATGGACTGAATGCATTCTTTGTACATCGTAAATTTAAATCTAAAGACATATCAGATGCAGTTAAAAATAATGGATTTGATGTTGTCAAAATATGGTTAGATAAAACATTAGAATGTTATGACAGGAAGAGTTAAAAATGCGACAAGGGTCGATAAGTATGGAATTAAGTTTAGATCTAAACTTGAATTATATACTTATGAAGCTTTTATGAATGCTGGTATACCAGTTAAATATGAGCCAAAGCATTTTACTCTTTTACCAAAATTTGAATATTTAGGCGAAAAAATACGTCCTATTACATATTTACCTGATTTTATAGGTAAAGGATTTGTAGTAGAATGTAAGGGAATGATGACGGAATCATTTCCATTACGTTATAAACTATTCAAACATTACCTAAAACGACATCGTAGTAAGATGAAGTGTTACTTAGTGAGAAATCACAAACAAGTAGACGAAATGATAAAAGACATTAAATGCAAATTATCATGAACACAAATTTTATAAAAGTAGGTACAACTATTACTCCTGTACCAGAAGGTATTGATTACACATTAACTTTAAATAAAGCGTATAAGTTACTTTGGGATGATTGGGACAATAAAGCTTTTCTCCAAGAAATAGATTTACCAACGATACCAGCTGGATTATATACACAGGATGTGGATAAATTTATAGATAAAGTTTTACGTACATTTAATTCCGTAAGTAAGAATACTACTGGTGTATTATTATCAGGATTAAAAGGTTCTGGTAAAACACTTACAGCTAAAATGCTCGCTTTAAAGAGTAATATCCCAATAATTATTGTAGATGAACGATTCCCAGCAGGTAGGCTTACATCATTTTTTGCGAAGGTAAAGCAAGAAGTATGTATACTATTTGATGAGATCGATAAAAATCAACGATATTGGGATAGCAAGATGTTACTTTCGTTCCTTGATGGATTGGAAGATAACTGTAAGAAATTAGTAGTATTTACATGTAATGATGTAAATTTTGCTAATGAGAATCTAATTGATCGTTGTTCTCGTATACGTTATTATAAAATATTTGAAGGATTAAGTGATGAAGAGATAAGTAATATTGTGGATGATTTACTTCGTGACAAGTCTAAGAAAGAAGATTTGATTTCACGTATAAATGAAATTGCTACAAAAAGTTATGATAATATCATAGCTGCAATTACAGAAGTAAATAATAATCCAGATGATACTGTCGAAGAATTGCTTAAAGATTTAAATATTGCATGGAAATAACGACGCCCTATTACAATGATATGTCGCGTATCTCGAACTCTAATATAGGTTGGTTCATTAAATATGGACCAGCCTATCTTCATAAAATGCTTACTAATCCTCCAGAAGAGGATGGTACAGCAGCTATGAAGCGTGGTACAATGATACATATGTATTTATTGCAACCTAAAGAGTTTGTTGAAACGTACGAACAATTGGATATAACAGAACCTAAATCTGTTAATCAGAAAAAATTCTGTGAATTAGTAGCCAATAGCGTTGAATTAGAGCCTGATTTAGCGCTTCTGAACGCTTATAAAGGTGCCTATAGTACAGTTGGCCAGTCAGATGATTTGATGCTCTCTAAAGCAAAGGAAATGGCCTCTACGCTTAAATCTTACATTGCTTACCTTAAAGATGAGAATCGTAAGATTAAAATATCACGATATGATGTAGCTATGCTGGAGAATATACGTGATAATGTAGAGAATCATAAATTTGCTAAAGAGTTATTAAATCCGTCTAAAGGCGAGACGCATCATGAATTTCACATTAATTGGGAATTTGGAGGTGTAAAATGTAAATCGTTACTCGACAGTATTAATTTTAATATAGAAAATAAAATATGTACAATTGTAGACTTAAAAACTACAGTACATATTGGTTGTTTTGAAGAAAGTATGAAAGAATATGATTATTTAAGACAATTATGTTTCTATTGGATGGCTGCAAGATGGTATATACTTAACGAATTGGACGAAAATCCAATATTATGGGAATATGCATTTTATATTGTAGCTATCGATACAGTTGGAGATAATGAAATACGAGTATTTAAAATAACTGAAGAACAACTATTTACACGTTCTAATGTTATTACAAATACGTTAGACGAAATACGTTGGCATCAAGAAACTGGTAATTGGGATCATCATAAACAATATTATGATGGTGACGGAAGCGAAACATTAAATTTATAAATTATGAAACCTACAAATATTGTAAAAGAGTCAGAAAAAACGTTAGATGTAACTGTTGAAACTAAAGAACTTGATATAACTTCTGAAATTCAAGAGTTAGATATAACACAGGAAGAACCAGAATTACAATTACGTACTGAATATACTTTAGAAGAGTTTTTAAAGTATACAGGTCTAAAACTAAAATAAATGTACTTTAGAGATTTTAATCCAAATAAGTATAACAAAAATATATATTTGGCAGATTTGTGTATGTCAAATGCTAATATAATAACAAGAAAGGAGTTAATAGATGTTATTGATTATAACACTATAACTCCTTTTATTGTTTTTATATTTGATATATCTAATATGTCAGATAAAAATCTTAGCTATTTATTATATTTAGCTAAGTCTGAAGAATCTTTTAAAGGTTCTTCTGTGTCTTATTCAGATGAGAAACAGATACTAAAATTAAGTTTTTATGTATTTCGCTATTCTTTGGCAGATTATAAATTAAGACGTAAATATGGTTTTAATTATAGTACACCAAACGAATTGATAAGATTGTTTCGATTCTGGAATGGGTACACAAGTTTCATTCCAACAAAAAAGGCGGCCGCTCGTGAGAGTAGTCGCCTTATTTTATTTTTATTCATTCATTACTCGGTTTTGATAGTATCTTCTACTATCTTCAGCTCCATATACTTGTTGTATTATATTTTTAAATGGAGTTAATTTAATCCAAGCTCTTTGTTCTTTAGTCATTCTAAAGCCAAAGTCTGTTCCAAAATCTCGATACGCACCTCGTTGTACATATTTATCCTTCTCAGATAACTACTTAATATCTGATATATCCTATCCTGTGAAGTTCTTGTACAAGTCTGATAGGAATTGATAGAATGATAAATCTGACATTTGAGATGGAACGATATTTCTAAAAAGTGTATCTATACCATCTGAAACTGATGTTGCTGCAGATACATTTTTAATGGTATTGACCATATCTGATCCTCGATATGGGGTCATATTTTCCCATTGAGTACGTACCATTATGTATGCAGTTATCTACAGTAATGCATCGTCATCATAGTTAGCATTATTAGCAAGATTTACTATAAATGTAGTAAGAGGGACAGTTACGGTATTGTGGTAAACAACTTCAGCAAGTATTCTGTTGATAGCCCATCGTGTTGTAGGAGTAGTCATAGCTGCCAGAATATTTTTTATTCCGGATTTATTTGCAGTTTTAACAGCCTGTTTAAGTCTTGTACGTTTTGTACTGTTTGGGTTTTCTTCAGCCATCTATTTATATGCTCGATACCCATCCATTACCGGTTTGCCTATAATGTCTAACAATGCCCTAAACACACCTGTTTGGTATGCTTGAGTGTCAAAGTCATACACAGTTGCTCCAAACCTTTGCTGTATCATTACCGGGAAATACTATCTATGCATCATTATTAATGCTCCTGCATAATTAAATGTAATAAATGCTTTTTGTGCTGGAGTCACAGTACCGTCTGCATATGCTGCATACTTCTGGGCCCTTGACGTAATTGTGTAATATGCATTTTCAAATGCCTACTTATATTCTTGAGGTATTGTAAATAGTTCGCCTTTTTTCTTATTGTGAGATTGTTTTAAAATGGCATATAGATTTTTACTTTTTTCAAACTGACGTATTTTAGCTTTATATTCGTCTCCGCCAGTAAATGTACCCATCTTATAATATTTATTTACAATCATATCTTTAGTAATAAACTCCCCATCTACAAACCTAAAGGACATTAATACTGAATCAAGTATCTGAGCTTTAACTAAGTAATCGGCCATAGTCATCATACCGAATAGCCAGTTGTGTTTAACTCCAGCAATTAGTCTGTGCATATTAGTATCTCTAAACTTTCTAGTTCCTTGTTCACTTACATTGAATAACTCCATTAAGTTCTATTGGAACAATCTCGAATTACATCCCAATATGCGATAACCTAAATTAGATTGTACAAGAGATTTAACTACTTCAATAAACGCATTAGCTGTTTCACGAACGCCGTACTTCTGTCCTTCAAACGCATTCATTAAGTGAGCTGTCTGAGCCGTAAACAAACCTGTTCCAGCAACTGCCATATTCAAACCTAAGTTTAACGCAGATGCCATTCTACCAAATACCCCGACAGTTTTACCTACAGAACCTTGTCGCTCACGCATTGCGTACAATTGAGTTTTAATTACGTCTTGCATCATTTGATATGTTTGAGTAGACGTACCGTGTTTAGCAGTATCTTTACCTACGTATTCCTGTTCCCCAACCTAATCGAGCATTGATTCACAAGCATTCTATATCTTCTTTTTATGTTTGTACTCCATTGCTCTGAGATAATATTCGTACATTATCATTACCAAATCTGAAGATATTGTTTCAGGATTTTGCATACGTGCTATATAAGGTTGAGGTATGAATGATAACTCACGATTATCAGGTCTTGTTGCAGCTATTTCGTTTGCGTCAATATCTTGATCATTAATTATGAACTGTCTCTTAGCTAATTGTACAGCTTTTTCAAACTTATCATGAGCATTTTTACCACGTGTCTGACTGAAGAATCCTCTTTGTATACTTGGAAGTTTGTATGGATTTAAACTACTTACATTTGAATATGTTTGAGCTACTTCTTTAAGTAATTCTACAGTAGCGTCATACAAATTCTTCAAATCTTCGTTTTGCATTATTTCATCATATGCCTTAGAATTATCATAGTTGAATTTTTTACCTTTCCAAGTACCAGATTTTTTAGGTATTTTATATTCTCCTTGCTCCGGATCAAAATTTTCATTTATAAATGGAGAATCCTGATCTTGTATTATAAATGCGTTACTGGGTTCAATAGTGACATATTTATCAGCATCTTTTGGTACAATTTTTGTATAGTACGAATATGCTTTATAAGCGATAGGATTACCGTCATAATCAAATATACGTGTACCATGAGTAGCTAAGAATCTTGATACATTAGTGTTGTCTGTGATTTCTCCAACTCCAGATTCACCCGCCTATTTAGCATCGAGACGTCTTGCTTCCTCGTAACCCCTTTGGAATTCTTCAGTATATTCTGTAGTATAAAAACTCTCGTTTACTTTTTTAATCTCTTTAAATATCTGATTTTTTACGTTCTTAGGTATTTTAGTACCGTCGGAGTATTTAAGATTCTTTTTATACAATTTTAATATCTTAGAATTCTCTTTTTGAAGTTTGAGTATTTTTACACGTTCGTTATTGGTAAGATTTTCAGCTCTTATTTCACCAGTATTGGCATCTCGTGCAACAGACTGTAATCGGTTGATCATTTCTCTATTTTGAACATATTCTTCGGGCATTTCATATATGATTTGCTTCCCAAATTTCTATTCAAATTTTCTAATTACAGCTTGCCTTGCTTTCTCTACATCTTCCCACAATAAAAATCCTTCTCCGTCCTCTGTGCGCTTTAAAGACACATGACTGTATTTAGAATCCCATTCAGCTAATTTCTTTTTTACGTAATCTTTATCTTTAGAATTTTTAGCCTCTTCTTCAAATCTAGCAATAGCTTTATTACGCAACTCTTCCCATAGTTTACGGTCTTTTTTACCTTCATTTTTACCATACAAAGATTTATTCAATGCTGATAATTCGTCTGCTATTTCTCGGTCTTTAGTCCCTTCAAGTTTTTCAGTACCGTCCGGATAATAAGGACTAGCCAATCTTCTACGTAAAGTTTCAAGCTCTTTTAATTTTATTTGATCGGACTCACTTAATGTGGTAAAATCAAAATAATCACCGTGCTCTGTATGAACTCTACCTTTATTGTGTAAATCGTTTATCTACATTTGAATACTATTACGACTTGTGTATGCCTCATAAGATAGATTTGCAAATTGGTCATAATAGTCTTTTTTGAAAAACCTCTCATAATGCACATCGAGATATTCATTACGCTCTAATTGCCATTTTTTTCTTGTTTCAGGATTCTCGGGCGGAATTTCATTGTTAGGGTCCAATGGTTCTTCCGGGGTAGAATATTTCGCATTAAGTTCTGCTAAGAACTCTTTATATTCTTTTTCGGCTTTACCGAAATTTACAGAACGTACTAAATTACCCGTAGGCAATCCGTTGTCGTCTTTTTCATATAGATCAAACGCTCTATGTCTACCTTTTAATGCGTCTTGCAAATCTAATAAAGGACGAATTTTCTCTAAAGATTCTTTGCCAGCTGCTGTAACAGCTTTGTTTATAAGGTATGATATACCTCTAATCATAGCATTTTCCGCCTTGTCTGCAGCGCCGAACATTCTTGTAATAGCATAGGTTTCATCAGTCATAACATTACCCATTTGAGTATCTATAAAATTCTATATTTCGGCAACGTTGTTTGTATCAATTCCTATCTGCTTCAGTGTTTCTAGAATGTTATGTTGGCGGATGTGGGATAACTAGTTTATGGCTGTATTTATGAGCCCTATTGCAGATTGTAATTTATCCACATACGCATCGAATGCTTGATATATGGCATTATCTCCTTCTCTATATTCACTCAAATACCCTTTCGTACCTTGGTGCGTCATAAACGAATTTAAACGAGTAAATATATATAAATACACTCCGAAATTATCATGCATTTCAGACATATATTCGTCATGACTGATTGGAGATATACCTGTTTGATATATTTGATTTACGGCATTTAATACGTGTTCTACACTGTCTATCAAATCAACATATGCAGAATCTAAGAAGTGAGCAACTGACGTAACCCTATCGACCGCGTCACCTTTAAATGCTTCAATTTGAGCATCCAAACCTTGTAATAATTGATTTTTATCAAAGTCTGGCATATTACTTGCTTTTACGGCCTTTTTTCGTATATCAAGAGCTGTAGCAATTTGTTTTGATATATCACTGAGTAAATCTTCTGGGTTTTTCTATATATCAGATTTAGTAGTATATCTTAATTCCTTATTGATTAAAGTTTCTCCCCATCTTTCCGGGACAACTTCCTCGTGTCCACGTAAATAATCATCAACCTTCCTTTGTACTTTATCTGTAACTTTGTACGCATGAGTGTCGATTTTATCCATCAATGTGTACATTGCCTTATGGTTATCGATAATATCCTCCATTGTTGCAATTTGAGGGTTGATACTATTCGCTATAACTTCAATTGCTTCAGACGATTTAAAGTTGCCTTGTTTAATATGTTTTGCAGAAGTAATATAGTTGTACAACATGTCGGCGTATTTTTCCAAATCTTTCGAGTTTGGAATAACACTCTTATTGCAGAAAAAGTTTACAACAGCGTCTACGAATTTGTTAAACATTCTTTTAAACGTGCCCATTTTAGCATATTTCGCTTCATTTTGTTTATCTAATTCGTTAGCTGCATAAATTAACTATTGTTTGAAATCTTTATTTGTAATAAACTCAGCTACAAACTCGTATTCATCGTTAAGACCGTAAAACAATGGACTGTCTATATCGACTTGATTCCCGAAATATTTACGATATGTATCGTACATTTTCATGGTATATCTATGGAAGTTGCTAAGTTTATTTTGCAATCCGTGAACAGTCAATGCGTGAATCATTTCGTGCATGAATACACGACTTGCGAATTCCCCACTAACTTTATCAAGCAAGTTACGATTTACTGATATTACCAACCTATTCTTTTTATCGTGTATTGTTAACATGAAGTAATTAGCGTTTTTCGGAGCAGCTACGACTGGTATATCATGATTCTATAGCACTTGAGCTAAATCTAATTGTGAATCAGATACAAATCCAGAGTCTATTAAATTAGATAATATCTATTTACTACTCGGAATATCACTATCTCCGAAAAAAATTTGAGCGTCACATACATTAGCTGTACTATATGATAACTACATTACATTTTCCGGGAGTCTGTACTTGTATATATTATTAGTTTTACTCCACGTACCTTCATTTTCTATATGCTTAATCTGATTAGGATGTTTAGCCGCCCATTGTGTGGTAGGTATCATACCTTTTCTGTCGCCTTCCTTATCAAATCTTACCATTATTACTGAATCGTAATTATCGTCAAGTAATAATTTAGATTCGTTTTTAGTAGCCTCAACAAGTGTTTTAAAATCTCTAACGTTACTATAACCAGGGTTCCTGAAATTTAAAAATACCGGCATTTGAATTATACCACCTCTATATTTAGCAGCTTTGTCACGCCTATCTGTAAACCATCCAACAGCTACATTTGGGTGCACCTTATGAGCACCACGTTTATTTTCCGTATCCAATTCAAATGTGTCAAATTCCCATTCTGTACCATGCCATACCATCTATGGCTCTCCGTTTTCATCTACTACTTTAGATACGTTTGTTTTATCTTCAGACTGCCAATCTCCAAACCAATCCTTAAATGCATCAGAATACATTCTGGATTTAGCTTTAATGGCCTCCTGTCTATCGCCTTCATAATATGTCAGAAAGTCATCAAAAAGCTTAGAGTCGGCCCCATTTGGGGCCTTATCTAAAGCGTATCCATTGTTCTTATCCCAGAGAAAGTATGCTTCGTTTTCTCCTACAGCCTAAACTAACTCTGAGAATTCCTACTTTATTTGAGGATTACTTAAATTTGGACAAAATCTATTCATAATCATTTTCCTCCACAATACTTTTTTATATTTTCACCTTCTTCTGTATTCTCTTTTGTCAGTTTAAACTGATTTAAGAACCCAGTTGCATCTTCTTCTGTAGGAGTTTCAGCTTCCTATAACGCCTCATTTACCATTTGTTCGGTTTCCTTTGCTTTATTTGCAAGAATGTCTCCTATTGTGTTTTCAACATTATCAATAAATCCTAAAACAGCATTACCGTCACTAACGTCTAATCCTGCACGCTCACTATCTATAGAACTTACACTTCCTGCATTAGGTGAAGTTTTAGTGACAGGGTTTTTAGATATGGTATATTTAGTATAACCTACACCTATTTCTTCACAGAGATCTTGTATAGGATTGGCTATATCTTCGACATTATCCAAAACGATTCCTCCAAGATCTATACCTGCAGATTCAAACGAGTCTATTAAATTACGTATGACATCCTTCAATTTGCTCTATTTGAATTCTAATTCAGTTTGAAATATGTTGTCGGGATTTAACAGTTCGTCACGTTTTTCACTTACTAAATCGTCTATTTGCTATTTAGTCAGAGGATCTTCTGCACCATTTTGTACATATTGGCGATACGCATTTAATCTGTCAGAAATATATTTATCAAATTCAGACTTGTTAACTTGTATTTTATCCAAATTCCCACCGGTCAAATAGACGCTGAGAGTTTCATCATACATATTACTATTGATAATATTGTCGATAATTCGAGCAGGATCTATTTCTTCAAACGTAGAAACTGAGATTCCTTGTGATACAGAAACCTGATTATTTCCAAAATTAATTACGTAATTTGAATCATCCAAACATTTAGAACGAGACTCTTCCGCATTATTTACCAATACTATAGGATCAGATTGTATTGTGCCATCATCAGCTTCCATTTCTGCCATCGGATCATATATTGTAGTTGGGATATTACTAATTGGCTCGAATCTAATTCCGGCAAACTTACTGTAATATTTTAACGCCTTGCTGCTCTTAGACAGTTTTTCAAATTCTGTCGGAGTTAATGTACTTTCTTTAATGACTTCTTTCATATTTAATGTAGCACTTTCAGGAAGGTTGTTTTGACTAAATGAAGAATTATCATCGGCCTTCCCATAAAATTCGTATATCTTATTTTTATTATTGCGAATACCTAATTTCGGTATTAATTGATATACTGTTTTATATCTTTGAGAAGGTCTATCAGGATTTGCCGGTATCAATACTTGCTCGCCAATTTTCTAATATAGATATATTTCTTTACCGTATTCGATTGTTATAAACGAAGCATCTGTATTGGGAGTGGCAAATGTAGTAGCTATCAATCTATTTCCAACTTTAGCCTTATGGATTATCTATTCTGACGAAGGATATTGTAAAGCTGTTTTATTTGCTTTCCTATTTGATGCATTAGTATACCTTCCTACAATATTACTGTCCCACCAGAAATTACGAGCAATGAGTTTTGACATATCGTATACCTGTAACATCTGGTTGTTAGTTCCAGGTTCGTACAAATCTCCACTTACATCTCCAAGAATACTTCCAATGTAATCAATATCGTCATTTAACCAGAAATCTTTCAATACTGTAGACAATGCTTGATCATACCCCTTTCGATACTTCGCAGGAATGAGGTCAAAAAATTGATTGACAGAAGAGTTGTTGTATGTAGTATAATATGCATACAAAATCAAATCTTTAGCTAGATTGCGAATGTCTTCTACCATTTCTCGATCTTCTTGACTATTTGTAGACAACTCCAATAGTTCCTCAAATGCAGAATATAATTGATTTTTGAAATTGCCGTCAACGTCCATAGAACTATCGCTCAATATAATTCTATCGATCTTATCAGAACCTTTATTCGGGATTATCGGTGTAAGATAGTTTAAGAAATCATTTCTAATAGATCCGTCATCATTACATAATTGCCATAACCAATCTGCAACTTCTCCAGATTCGTACTGCCTTATAAATTCTTTACGAATATCTGTTTTTATTTTAGCTATTCGTTTTGGAATCGATGGCACATCTTTATCTCCGTAAATAAGCTAATTGATTTTAGTTCTTACAACATCAATATCGTCACTAATAGAAAAATTAGTACTTACCCCATCATTGGAGTCAGAATCCTTATTCATCTGATATACCATTGCTCTATGACGCATTATTGTATCTATTGCGTTTCCGATGGCTTTAACAGTGTCATCATTCATTACAGTCTTATATCCATATTTAACTGATGTGAACAATTGTCCATCCGGCAATACTTTCTATAACGAATATGCTGTAGCACCATACATGTTTGCCATGACGCTATTGAATATGGTACTAAACAATTTAGTAGCAGTAAATGATTCGTTTGCTAAAATCATCTTTGTAACACTTGTAGCGTATCTTAACTTCTTATCTAAGAACGTATGATCAAAATACGTACGCATCGGAAGAGTAAAATCTCCATCTTCAGCTTTTTGGTTTCTAATGTAGAATAAATCATTTATGTCACCATCATACTTAAATGTCAAATAATTATTTATAAAATTAAGTTGTGATGGTATATTATTTCCGAATTTTTTAGTGTCGATACGGGATACTGTAACCAATTTTGCAAGTTTGTCAGCACAGTTTTTCAAATCCAAGTATGCTTGTGCAATACCTACTTGATATAGTGCTCTAAACATACTGTGGGCAATATCTGGTTCATTGGAATTCGGAAGTGTTTTCTCAGTCAACATGTCTACGCCTTTACTTGGACTGAATACATTCAAATCTTCATTAGCAAATAAAGTTTCCCAATCAGGTAATAAGCGTTTTCCTTTTTCGTATTTCGGAGTTATTAATAAATTTACTTGATTTGCATAATATGAAATTTGATCTTTCAACGATTGATCTTTAGTATTTTTATAGACAATTCGAGCTTGTACAATGAATTTTTTAGCCCATTTCAATTGCAATTCTTTGAGTAACGCATTGTTTCCTGCAAACTTATTATTATCTTTTACTACACCATACATTCCTTTATTGGCGACTACTTGAGAAGCAAACTCTTTCAATATAGGTTGTGCAATAAATGTAAATGTACCTTTACCTACTCCGCTTTTAAGTAAATAGTTAACGTGATTATACGTTGCGCTATTTACGTTGAGTGAAAGAATGTATGGGTCTTTTGCAACATCCACATGAGCATTGACCATTGCGGATAACCAGTCTGCAATTCTATATCCATCGATACCAACTATATCATCTATTTGCTTAAATCCGAACAGCTCTCCTAAATAACTATGACGAATATTCAAATGCACAGCTTGTGTTATGGCGTGATTAGTTACATTCAACGCAAATGTAGCAATACCACTTTTACCTGTAGAATACTCCATCTTGCGCATAGCTTGGAATGATGGTAAAAGTTCACTACCTGCTTGAGGATATGAGTGATCTTGAACGCTGATAAATGGAACTATATCTTTTTTAAGGATCGACGTCAATACGTCAATAGAAGCACGAGTATTCGATATATTCTTGTAATCGGTAAGAATATCCATGTAGTTATCGATAAGTTTATTGTTTAATTGGGTATCTGTCATCTACATATATTCTTCTTCTGTATAATTATGTGCAGAATCCTCAACTTTAGACCTAACACTTGTTTCGTCAGTTCTATCGTATGAGTATGTTGCAAGATAAATCTTATCGACGTCGAAGTCAGAACCAGTCTGAGCCGTAAATTCTCTCGGTACAACAATTAAATCTCCAGATATTTCAGGTAATACATCGGCTACAACAAATCCAAATGTAGAAGACATACCCTGCGTAGGAATACGGTAACCAACACCGAACGGTTCACTATTTGCTCCAATTATATTATTGTCAAGCAACCACTTACGCATTGTAGTATAATCGGTTTGATACTTTTGTGGAATTACATGTCTGAAGAAATTCATACTCAAGTACACCTCCATTGTACCATTTTCTTTGTACCACTTGAGTTCTTTACCATCATTAAGAACAGGGAATTCGTTAGAGTTTAATTGTTCTAATACACTAATGTCAGTATCGAAAGATAAATTCAAACTCTCGAAGAAATCTGTTATTTCATTAAACTCTTTATCGGTTTTTAATATAGATTTTATTCGACTTTCCCCAGCTTTTATTATTTCTCCAAGAGAATGTATGCCAGCTCTGTCTAATTTTTTATATACGTATACTGAAAAATTTAACTCTTCCAATTTAAGGTTAAGTAATTGTCTAGATTTAAAAGTGTCTTCAGAGAACGTATTGTGTTTAGAACTTACAAATCCAAATACCGATTGCTGTACTGCAGCACCTCCGCTCGTATTAATATCTACAATTTCTTTATTTATCATTGAAGAAATTGAGTTTTCAAACAATAAGCGAGATGTCAACGACGCTATTACGCCATCATTCTCCAATACCTCTTCGTTCAGATTTCCCAAGTTATTATTTTGGCATATCTACAATAAATATCGACGTATAGCATTATGGTTCGGAATATTATATTTACCGCTTCGGTCTTTTTTAAAGAACCGTTTGAATATTTTATCTCTACCTTTAGATGTTTTTGCATTAATGATATTCATGATGTCAGCCCTGATATCTCTACCAAGTCGATTATTTTTACCATATGTAAAATCATCTACTATATTAGAGAAACATACCTTCATCATCTGTGTACCAATTCCACGCTCTGTTGCCTCATGAGCGTCGGTGTTCAACTGCAAATGGAGATTGTCCATATCCTATACCTGTACGGCCAAAGTCTAAGATTCTCCACTAGTGTTTATTTCGCCAGTACTGTAATTAATACTCTAATCTGATGGTAAATTCAATCCGTCTTTAAATGTATCCATAGATTTAGTATGCTCATCAAACGGACTGTACATTTGTTGATTACACCCTACTTTTACAGCCGATTCAAATCCAAACATGTCTATTTCATTTCCCGGCATATTCATTCTGTCATACAATTGTTTACCCGTAGTACTTGTACATAAGAATTTAAACATTGGGAACATTGCCATTTTATTATAAATAGGCACTACCAAGTTCTAATTAGCACTGTTGGTTGTACTAATATCATTTTGGAAGTAAGACATCTTTAAAGGCTTCAACATCAGTCGTTTAGCTATAGCATATTTTTGAGGATCGTTCATCCAGTCAGAAGTATTTTCAATCATGTTGTACGCAATCTCATCACTATACCCGGTAGCATCCGGCTCAAACGACCATTCACCTACTGCGATACGTAACTTACGATACATCGCCGGTCTAAGTATCACCTGCGCATCAGATACTTTGATACCTGAATATGGAGACATTGAAGTTTTCACGCGCTGTTGTATTTGTTTTTGTTCTTGTTCTGGCAAACCTTTGAGAATTTCTTGATAATACCCTTCCTTATTATAGATGTCCTACAGTGTTTTTGCATCAGCAGCATCCCCGTGAACACGACGGTATGCGTCTGCTACTTCCTACTTAGTAAATGCTTCTTTAAGAGGTTCAAGAAATACTGAATCTGCAGATATGTCTGCGATATTTGCAAAAGTGTATTTAGATGTATGGAAATCTTTTAATATATCTTCATTTCCAGCATAATCAGAATTTACCCAAGATGTTTTTAAGTTTGTACCTGGCGACAATACTGAACCTAAACGTTTGATTTTATCTACGTTCTTTTCTTTAAGTACTGATACAGGGACTTCTCTTGTTACACCGTTTAAAGTAAACTTGTAAACAGGAGGAGTTTCTAATTCTGAATTTTTATAATATTTCCATATGTAAAATGCAGAATCTCCGGTAAATACTTTCTCAGTTTCTATTACAGACATCATTGTTCTAGCAACATGATTTGCAATAAGCGAGAATATAGCATTCGCATCATTTATTTTACGAGACGCTTCAATATTACTATTTGATTTCAAAAGAGTACGATAGTGACTAACCATACTATTAGGTACTCTTCCTCCGACTAGTTTACCATTTTTGGATATGTTATTCTACATTTCTCCAGTTTGGTTGTTGATAATGGTAAATAGTTTGATGTTGTCATCTGTACCCAACATTTGTATTTCAGCACGAACATTTTCCAATAATACACTATTCATTGATGTTCTGGCGTTCTGACTGTTGTTATCTGTAAGCCATTTTGCATACAACTGAAGGACTGTACGAATCATTTCGAACCCGTCGGAAATACTATTTAAAGCTTCTTCTTTAGTTTTTGCTTTATTTATCTAAGATTCGTTATTTTCGTGTTCTACATTAAATAATAACTCGAGCAGTTGATTCATATTAGTTGGAAAAGAACCTACAGGTTGACCCATTTGTTCTTCGAGATATTTTATAAATTCCGGTTGCGCTTGGTAGAAGTACCTAAATTTACCGCCATTCCCAGAAAAATCATAATAATCAATATCGTACTTATCATATTTTCTTACATTTCCGTGGAAATTTATAAGTAGTTTATTGCGGTGATTTTGTAAGAATTTAATATTATCTGCACTATAATATTCGGCCAAACAGTTTAATTCATCATACAAATATCCCGCAAATATATTTAAAGTATTATCGGAAAATCTTACAGTATTGTCAAAATAAGATTCTGCAGACCCGTCTTCTTTTGTACGTCTTGCATATGGGGCTAATACATCATCTGTTAACATTTCTGATAATATATTGGACGATATTGCGTACCACGTCTTTTTATCAGCCATTGTAGGCATCGTAAACATTTTATTGTGAGTCATTGCTAACTTAGCAAGATAATCTTCCAACGGTGTGATACCGAAATAATCAGCACTGTTACCAGACAAATCATCTCTAAGACATACAAATGAATATAATTTTAATGCGTTATCTTCTGTTTGAGAGCTCGTTTTATAAAGAGATGCGGTTTTGAGTAACAAAGAGTTTTCACATTGAGCTGTTCTCATCATCTTGCCTACTATACCACCAGTATCATGCTTTAATGCCCTAATTCTGTCAGACATGAAGTTATTTTGATTAAACGGATATAATTGTACGCCATTTGCTCCAGTGACACTGAATTCGGATGCAGACGGATGGGCTCTCGAATAAGCGAGGGCAAGATTGATAATCTGAGTATCTCCCTTATTTGTTTTTGCGAATCCGGTGAATATTTCATCAATCTCTTTATCCTTGTTTTTACCATGCTGAGTAGTAGTACCTTGTTGCTGCATGTTTATTATTTGATTGATAAATTTTCCAATACTGCCTTTAGCTTTTGTATTAGTTATCAAATCTCTAATAACGCTGAATTCTATATCGTCAGAAATAGTATGTTCGTCGATGTCTTTAGATTTTGCGACCTGTTCGTCAATATATATTTGTAATGCGGCATCGTCAAACGGAATACCTAAGTAGTTTAGTAGTCGAACTGCCTGTAATTTTACATTTTCTAAATCTCTGTCTTTTCGCTTAGGATTTGTCGATTGTTTCAGCTAATTACGATACTTGTTTAATTTTTTAGCATAATTGCTATTGATACGTGTTTTTCCTCCAACTGTTTCTATAGCACCCGAACTTGTTGCAAAGTTTTTAGACCATTGTTTTGGTAAACTGTACATAGAATGGAAATTGGAGGCGTCAAGTATTTCCCAACTCTTATTGATATCTTGTACAGTGTTTGTAGCAATCTATCCACCTTCGACATTACCTTCTGTCTCTTGTGAAGCTTTTTGAATTGGCGGTTTAATGGCCATTGTAAGAATATGATTCTTAAATCCGATTATAGTATTAAAAATATGCGTTTTAATTTCAATTTTATCTTTAGAAGATATCGTATCATTATTTTGATCAATTAACGGTGTAATTTTTCTATCCAACGCTTCATAGAATCCGTCTACTTTTTTCAATCTACGTACACGATATACGATAGAGTTTTTATCGAAATCTCTTGTAGCAGGATCTATATTATCAAAACTATCACAATCCCACAAATCGTTTTTAATCTTATTCCACACTTCACTAAATGGTACAAATTCGGGGGCCTCGAATATTCCATCTGTAGCCTCTTCAAATATTCGATTACCCTATTCGTCAAAGTATGCATTCATCTTAGGGACAGTACTAAAGAACATTTTAGCTTTAAAGCTAACGTTTGTCTTTTGACTCACTTCGAGGTGATCTATATCCCAAATATTATCCGCTACATCTCCGGAATCTTTACCTTGTTTATTATCTTGATCAAGTTTCTTTTTACCTTTGACAGCTTTTATCTTGTACGATTTAAATATTGTATTTATAGTCTTTTCAAATGCATCTATATTGTCCAAAACATCTTGAGCGATATCTGCAACATAAGGATCATCACTTTTAGTATACATTCGTATTACATCGAACGCTTTCTTAAAGTCCGCACTTGTGATATTTTGAATTCGTTCTACAGTCGATAAATCAATATTGCTTAGTATGATGTTCATTATCTGATTAGCGCATTCATAGTAATCGTGATAATCAGATATGGTTTTAAACTTTTGCAGTTTGCTTTTGGGTACTCCAGGTACGTCAAAATTAGCTCCGTATGGATAATTTTCTTTAAATTCCCTTAATGTAGCCTAATCTAATTTTTCACCCTTATACCTGCCTTTACGAATATCATTGTATACCCTCGATAATATTTTACCTTTAGTGCGATACGTACGAATGAAGGTTATAATATTTTTAAAGAATCGAATTATTCTTGGGGATTTAGCATTATCATCATATCCGAGCATGTATGCCTTGAAGTCCTCTGCCATTTCTTCCTCAATCTGTTTCTTAGTTCTACCTTTAGATTCAGGATGAATTCTGGCCCATTCTTCATACATTTTATCACGCATTGCGCTGTTGTGTAAAACTAAGTTTACCATATGCCAACCTTCGTGGTATTCATTACCTTCACCGCTTTGCCTACTTAATACAATATACGGATATATTTCATTTGTTACAGTATTGACCGCCCATTTAGTAGCTGCATATACATCTTTATCCGACACAGCCCTAACTAAACCGTTTACTACGATTATTTGATCGGGTTCTAATCCCAATGCTGACTACAACCAAGATTTCGCTTTGGTTACATCAATCTTACCTTCCCCTCTGAACGTTGAGAATACACCTGTGGGCCACATTGGAGCTTTTACTCTCTTACTCTTACGTACTGCATAGTTGTATGGTTTCTTATAAACTGTAGCTGTTCCGTCTGAATAAATATCCATTAAGAACAAATCTGCAGATTTATAATTACCACACGTGTCAGTTATTTTTTTCAGAGGTTTGCCGTTTATACGATACTGTTTCTTTATTTCTTCAAGTTTGTCGTCAAGAAGTTTTTTATATGCAGCGTCTATTTCAGATGAAGATTTAGACGGATCGTTTAATCTCGGGGTTCTGATCCAAAGTCTATCTGTCAACAACACTGCATCCTTACCGTGTGCTTTAATCCTACCTTCGTTTATTTCAGTAACTTCTTCAGGAGTAGCTAATCTATTTACCAAAGTAATACTTTCGGTCTAATTACCAATAGTTCGTTGTTCTGTTGCAGGCGATGTAAGAGTCCTTGTTATTTCTAACGAACCTGTATCTATTACTAAATTATTTACTTTAGTATAGTTATGAGGCTCGTTTTTAGTAGAATCAGGATATCCCTATTCTTTAGTTGTAGTTTTAGTATCCTTGGCAACTCTTTCTACTTCTTGTTCTACGGCTTTTTGCTCAGGTTTTGGTGCATTTACTCCTGCAGCATACACAAATGGAGCAGTAAATAAATCCTTACCTTTATTCTCAACCGTACCAGTATTGGTGAGAAGTTTGCCTGTTTTCAGCATCCACGCAAACACCATCGGATTTTTCCACTCACCGGCTTCTGTAAAGAAATCTTCGTAAGCAAATGACAAATCTTCGTTCCCGAACGGATTAAATACATTTCTATCTTTAATCCTCTTCCCGTTTGAATCAAAGAAGAAATCTTTCAACATCTACTGAATTATGTTAGAGAACGGTTTGTCCATAGCATTTCTGCCATCGTCATCTGTTAATTCAGTATTCCAGTGCATATTCTTAGATATGAGATGTATTATATGCTTACGATTTGCTTCAGCATCATTTTGAACTGCTTTAGAGCTACCTTGTGGTGGGAATAGTTCGTCCATTGTATAAAGGTGTAAGAATTTACGAATATTTCCTCTTTCGTCGACCTGTTCATCACCAATCATGAATCTCAATTGTCCATTAACTTCTTTAATAGCAATCTGTTTATCATAATAGTAAGGGAATGTTAAAGCTAATTTTTGTTGTTTGCTTCGCGCATTCCTACCCTGTGCTAACAATGTATGATCACCATTGTTCAATATTAAGTTGAGAAGTTCCCTTGCTTCAGGTATTGTAAGTGTTCTGTTTTGAGACACTAATCGACCTGTAGATTGCTTGTTTAATATTATTTGATCGAGTGATATTCCTCCGGAATTACCATAAACTGTACACATTAATCTGAAAGCTAATTCTGCAGTACTTATAGTATTGTTATCAGGCTTGATCGAACCTGCAGAATCAATAGCTTCTTGATATATCTCTTCATCTATGACTTCATAATCTTCGTCATACATTTTCTTTTCAGAAAGCATCATAGGACGACTTTCTTGTGTACTTCCAGGAATCGTAGATGAAGGTATCACGACATATATTTTACCAGCTAATCCTCTACCGGGAATTAATTCACTCTAATTCAATGCCCCGACTTGTAAAATCGAGAATGGCTTAGAACTTAATGCTCCAGTACCTACGCCAAATTTAACTTCTCCACGTCTTATTTGGTCACTTATCTCTTTTGTATCGTTACCTAATCCAAATCCGCCTTCTTCTCCAACAATTGTTCTAAATATAGGGTCTTGAGACTCGTCTGTCTACGTATTAAAACGACCTGCGGTTTGAGTGACTGTGATCGGAGTAACATCTGTACGTACTTTATCGGGAATTATATATTTACCGTCGCGCTCGATGCAATATGCGTCAATAATTTCTTGTCTTACTTCATTTAATCTTCTTAAATAATCTTTTATTTCCGCATCAGTATATATTTTAGATCCTGGGTCTATTGCAGACGCCATTCTCGCTCTTTCTCGTATTGTGAGAATTTGATCTTTAAATTTGGCATAATTTTCACCACCGCTAATAGATCTTATTGTATATTGTGTATTATGAGTGTCATTATATTCGTCTACAAAACGTTGCAACATTCTGCTGTATTTCACTGCGAATACTTCACGACTCACATTTTTAAACTCAAGATTGGTAATAATATCTTGAAGACGAGTCATTCTCGTTCCCGTGATCTTATTTACGGTCACAGCGTGTTCACTTGGAGTTCTTAATGTGACATTATACAAAATATGACTATCATCAGGATCGACCATTATCATCGCAACAGTAAAGTCAGACGCGTCATTGCCTTCAGAATTAGTAACTATATAAAATTTTTGTACAACTCTATCTATCCACCCTTTTGTAAGTAATTTCTGACCCAATTGAGCTCCTGTAGCCATTGTTTTGTTTTTAAACAATTCTTTACCATTAGCTTTGAAAACCATAGGTGTAGTACTCTCAGGTCTGTAATTGAACGACAACGGAATTTCAAAATCAGCATTAGCACCTACCGTCATAGTCGGAGTTTCACCTAACGCTTGACTTTGCTTGTCTCTTTCGTGGACAGATAACTCTTGTTGTTCAGAATTTAATTGACCAGCTTGATCAGGATCAAGTTCTATACCATTTTGAACAGCAACTCCGTCTTCAGTAACATCTAAATCTGATACTGGTGTACCGTAAACTTCACCTTTAGATTCTGCAATTTGAGCATCTTTATCCACTCCTAAGTTTACATCAATTTCTGAAGTTCCTTCTATCACTTCCTACTCTTCACCACTTGACACCTCTTGTTCTTCTGGATTATCCACTGAATCATCTGGACCATCTTCATTGTCTTCTTGAGAATTATTTACTTGTTTTTCAGCACCTGTTTCCCTACTTCTATCATTATTCACAGCAGATTGTGGATCTGACTATTGTGACCTATTAGTATCTTCCCTTGAAGGACCTTGTAGAGCGGTCGGATCTTTTTCTACTGCAGTCTTTTCCGGATCAGCAATACGGTTTGTATGATCTAATGTAGTATCTCCACTTTCAGGCAATGCTTCATTTTCATCCGATTGTTCTAAAGCGACTCCTTGCGTCTCTTCTTCGGGTGAAATCTCTGGGATGGGTTCTGTTCCAGCTGGAACAAAGCCGGTAGCCTCTTCTATGCCTTCATTAGGATTGTCCTAAAATAATGCATTTATACTTTCTGGAGTCACAGGGCCTGCTTGTTCATCAGGTACTCTCTTAGTTTTACCGAGAGCCTATTCTATTTCATCAGCTTCTTTATCGATGTCTTTTTTATCTTCTTCGGACGGGAGCATTCCTGCTTTACGCCTGGCTTCATCAAGTTGTTTTTGAGCAACTTTTACTTCTTTCGGAGTTTCTTGGGTTTCTGTAGGAATTCCTGCATCTACACGTTCTTGCTCTTCCTCACGAGCGGCCTCTCGTTCTACTTTCTGTTGAGCTTGAACATCTCCATCTTCTGCAGCATCTAAATCGTCATTAGTAACAGGTCTTTCGACCTCTTCATCTTGACGCATTGCTGCAAGTTTCATCTACCTATCTTGATATTCTTGTTGTAGAAATAACAATGCAGCTTCTTTATGTATCTCGCTTATTCGTTTTAAAAATTCAGAAGGTATGAGTCCTTTATCGGTTTTTTGATTTTTTCTAAGACGATTTTCTTCTTTGATCAAATTATCAATCTTTCGTTTAGTTTCTCTAACTTGCCTATCCCACTCTAATTTGAAATTAATATTCTCAGTAGATTTACCCTCTTCACGATATTTTCTAAGAATTTCTTGTTGGAAGTTAGCTTTCTATTCATCGGTCAAAGACTGATAATTTAACTTATGCAAATTTATTTTGAGTCGTCTTGGATCGCCCGAATTATATACATATGCAGCAGCTCTACTTTCCATTACTTCTGCCAACCCAGAATTAAGAGCCTCTATTATAAATGAATTCTTAATCTCGTCATTAGATACATATGTATTTCCAGTTTGTCGATCTGTAGACATCCACGGATTTAATGAAGCATATTCTTGTTCGAGGTATTGTTTATATTCTGATCTATGTTCTTTAGATACATCTTTCATCAAATCGTCCAATATTGTATCATATCTCTGTTTTACGGATTTTGCAATTCTGTCTACAATCGGGTACATACCGGAAAGGTGATCCGTATTCAATGTTGTTCCGTATGCCTCGTTCAAATGTTTCATCCTCGAAACCTAATTTACCATTTGATCTCGTAGATTCTGCAAAACATTCTGTTGAGCCTGCAAATAAAATATTCTGAAGAAATTATCTCGTACTTGTTCAAATGAATTTTTTGCCTAAAATTCTTCAGGCATCCCATTTAACTCAGAAGTGAGTTTTTCAATTTGAGACTACGTATCTTCTATTTCTTTTACTCGTTGTTCGGGATTTTCATTTTCTGGAGAAAGAGCTAATTGAGAAGCTTTATTAGACAACTCCCTAATTTTATTTTTGAGCGTAGATTTCTTACGTTCCAAGTCATTTCTGCCTGTAGCAATTTCATCGTTATATTGCCCGCGTAAACGCTCAATGACAGCTTTAAATTGGGGTCTGTCCTTTAGCCACTCATCGTTACTAAGATTTTGAATCAGGTTGTTAATGTAATCTTCGATTGATTTGGAAGATATCTTTTGTTTATCCTATGCTTCAGCAAAATCCATATACGAAGATGCTGCCATCTTTACATACTCTCTATGACCTTCGGATTTAGGAGTAATCTTTAACTTCTCCAAAACATTATTTTTAGCGTCCATAGAACTCACATACGCACCATATGCAATATCTGCAACAGTTTTTGCATTGTCTATATCTTCTTTACTTGCGTAATCAGGATCTGCAATTTTTAACGCATCGTCAAATAACATCTTAGCCCTGTCTCCAGTCATTCCATTTTTAAATGCGTCAAATAGTACTGAAGCTTGCAATTCGCTATTTTGTCTACCGTAATTCTCTGCAATAGTTCTGATTAAGAATTTATCATTCTGATAATTTCTAACAAGTTGTCTGAGTGGAACTTCTTTATTGTAGATAGATGATACTAAATTGCCACCTAATCCGAAGAATAAACCGGTAGCTGTACCGGAATTCATGCTTTCTCGCAGCTCTCTATCTCCGTTTAAAGGATCTCCGAAATTTAAACCGTAATATGACAATATTGCATTATAAGCAAGGCGCGAATCGTCCACTAACGATTTTAAATCGAATGTATTTGAATTAAAGTCATTTTCGATATTAGAATCATAAGCTCCAGTTTGATATCCGTAGCTAATGTACCTTTGTTGTCCTTCTTCTATACCTTCTCCTGCGGCTACTAAACCTAATCTTCCTACACCTCTTGCGATACTTTTGGCAGATTCTCTTGCTGCTACTTTTTGAGCCAAATCCATTCCTGCAGCAGTAGCTACTTTATCTATACGTTTATCAATCCAAGATTGTGCAGATTCCATTATAGATTTCTTCTTAATAGAATTTTCTGCAGCCTCCTCAATTGCTTCGGCTGTAGCACTCGATGATAGTTTATTTGTCATTTTTCGAGTAGCGTCACCTACCATAGAAAACGCTTTTGTAGGATTCAAGAACGGAACGGCTTGCAACATATCCATGTACGTCAAAGCGTTATTTTTAGCAACCAACGTGGATACGCCTTTGTGAGCTTGTTTTACGAGCTCGTTAAATACAGGATCTGTAGTTTTAATATTCAAAGCAAGTACAGCCCCTAATAAATCTTGGTTGTCTGCACGACTTAAATCTAATCCGTGCTGTCTTGCATTTTGAATTATTTCAGGTTTTAATTGTTCAAAGTTTATTCCATTCGGTTCAAGGCTGTTGGTTATTCTGTCTATTTGCGCATTGAGTGCTTCTTGTGCGGTTTCAGATTCTCTTCCACTCATTGCAAATCCAAGACCCGTTCCGTAACCCAACGCTCCAATTGCCAACTTAGCAGCTGTCGCATATTTACCCGGAGATATCGCAGAAGCTGCAAGTTGTCCTAATTTCTCAGCACCTACTGCAGTAACAATGCTTCCTAAATACGATTTTAAATCTGAAAAACTGGTACCTACCTCTGGAATATTGAGCATAAAATAATCCATAGCCTCCCAAGGAATCCATTTGTTCAATTCTTCCCTGTTTTCTACTTGTTGTCTTAATTTAGGATCAATCCAATCTTCATTGTAGAGAAATGCTCCGTTATTTAATTTATTTACATATTCAGAATACTCTTTTGTATACTACTTATAATCTCTTTGTTTGTCTGCAATAAGTTCGTTAATTTCATTCTTTAACGCTATTTTGCCGGCATTTCCAAGATTGTCCAAATTATACTTACGCAAACTCTACAAATCCTATTCGTCAGCATTTTCAGAAGCAATATATTGTCTTATGTACTGGTCTCTTGCCAAGTTGGCTTCTGGTAATTGCCCAGTTAGCCCACGAAGAGAATTTACATACATCATTACTGGGTCTACGGCATGTCTTGTTATATATTGTAAAGGACCGTTAATTACACCTTTACCGATTGCTTTCAAACCTTCCCAAAGGGCTCCCAAGCCGCCATATTTATTCGCAGCAGTTCCTGCTTTTTTAATAAACTCATCTCCACTATCCCACTGAGATGCGAAGTTTTCTCCAGCAGCCCTACCTACGATACTTAAATCTTCTCCGATATTACCTGTAGACGTATTATAAAATAACTTCTGTAATGTAGGATTTGTACGAATTTGACTAAAATATTCATTAGCTTGTTGATAATAATCCGGGTGAGATTGTAAAAACAATTCTACTTGGTATTGTGCCTATTGTACAGCTACCGGATCGTTTTTAGCAGAAGCCTATTCTACAGACGCCTACAATTGTTTATACTGTTCATGTAGGTCTATGAAATCATTCAACCCTTGTAATGTATTTAGATCTACGGCACTTTCTCGAGCTTTTCCTGCTGCAGTATCTCGAGCACCTTGTAATTGTCTTTCTCGAGCCATATAGATAAGATCGTCGAAATGTGACAATCTATCTATTATACCATGCCCTTGATCTACAAACCAATTACCTATTCGGTCGAAAAACCCAGGTTCGTTACTTTCTTCTTCCGGAGTGTTTGAATACTCAGCAGGGTCGTACATATGCTACGACCCTGAGGTATCTATATTATAAATATCTTCATCTTCCGGTATTGGCGCCGGATAATATCTACGTTGTTCTACGAGGTTTTCTAAGTTATTTTGTCTTATACTCTCGCCTATGTTCCCATATCTTTCTCGATACTGTGGATCATAGATATTTGTTTTTCTTCTTGGCATTTTTATTTATTATTGATTTGAATAATCTAAAGCTGTCCTTTGTCTGTCTGGAGCTAAATTATAAGCATTACTTGTTCCAAAATAAGTTTTATCCATCTGAGCGTCTTCCCAAGAACGCAAAGAACTTTCGGTAGAAGTGGTAGCTGTTGGAATACGAACCATGTAAACATCTTTCTCTATACCGTTTACTTCCTAAACTCCAATTTTTTGACGAACCAGCCCCATTCTCTTTCTTGCTTCATCGGTAGTCAGATTCACAGATTTAGCAAAATCTTGCATGTAACTTTCAGGAATATATACGTCATAATAGAAATCTATATTCGCACCTTGCCCCGAACGTCTTGGAGTTATTCCGGCTCCGATCTAATTGTCTATTACATATCCTGTAACTTTATTTCTACGTAAGAAATCGTTAAATTGTTTGCTAATCGAATATTTGGTTAATCCTGCACCACTTACTTTAGCGACTCTCGCTCTACGTAAATTATTAGCGCCTCCAAATGTAATATACCTATATTTTTCCCCAGAGTTAGTCATACCAGGCAGAGATTTTGTATTCTGACCAGCAATAAAATCATAAGACTTATCTCTAGATACTCCGTCGACGATGGGAGTTACATTATTATTCATATAAGCATTCTCTATAGAATCATAAGCAGGACCGTATTTATTTTTTCTAAATTTAGCGTCGTAAGCATTCAATATCTTATATCCAGCTTCAGTAGGAATAATATGTCCCGCATTGTCTTTAGTTCTCCATGCAGTACCGTCATCGTAGTTCTTTATAGCTTTACTATACCAGTTAGCCATTTTTTGAGCTCTATTACGTTGAGATTTAGGCAATTTGGTATTATTAGCTATACTTTGATTATGTCTTTGATTTTCAACAAGTACGTTTCTCAGTCTATTGTAATCTTTTTCTCCGCGGTTCTTATTAATACTATCTCTCAAAGTATCTGTCCAACTTGACGGATAAAGATTTCGACGCTCTTCCTCAGCATCTTCCTTTGCCCACTGACGCTGCATCTGTGCAAGTCTGACTTTATTTCTAAATTCGTAATCTGCCATAGCATATGGATTAGCTTTACGGTCATTCAATAAGTAATCATGATTGACATCTACTATATCGTTTACAAGCATGTCGTAAGCTCGCTTATTTATCGATTCCAACGATTCTCCCGGAGTAGCTGTGGCCTAAGCTCTTTGTAATGCTCTATTGTAGTAATATCTACCATAATCATTACCGAGAAACGCCTAAATCTGATCGTTTACAGCTGTACGCATATCATTTTCATCATACCCGTAATAATCGTAACCGTTTTTAGAATATTTATATTTTGCTTGGCGATTTTTAAACCATGGATCTGTAATAGTCCTCAATCCTTTAAATTCAGTAGGAGATGTCCTACTCCACATTCCAGATTGAGTAGTATCGTAATCGTTGAATGATGTACCGTTAAGTAAAAAGTTTTCAAATGCAGGGTCATATAAACCTTTAGCTTGCAATTCACCTCTGTTCTTAAGATATTCCTGCCCTGCAGCAGCTGACTGTCTTAATTGACTAAGTGTATCTCTTGGAATACGTCTACGTATAGATGCTAATAACGCCCTACCTTCTTGTGACCTTAGAGGATCGATTCCAGCAGCCTACATCTAATCGTAAGCTTGTACAATAGGATCCATTGTCAACCTATCCCATGTTTCAACATCTTTCCTAAACGGACTAATAAAATCACCATACTTAGATACAAACTCTTCCTATTCTTTAATGCCTCTCTCATACTCATTTTTAACTGCAGTAAGATAAGCATTCATCATACCCGTATCGTATAAATCCATAATCGGGTATTCAACCGCTACGTCTCTTCCGTATATCATGACTGTATCCTCCCACCTAATTGAGCTAAGTTAGACAAAAAGTTCAACTGATCTTGGTTAAGATCCTGATTATACATCCTAAGTGTATCCTGCCATGTGCGATACTTAAATTCATTAGCGTATGCATTATTAACCTGATTAATCATGTTAGCAATAGCTCTATCTCTATTGGTGTATTTAGCTCCATGAGCAGCTATATAATTAGCATAATCATTTTGTGCAGCCTGCATACGTGCTGAACGATTAGCTTCTCCAGCCCTGTTGAGTGCGTCATAATAAGCAGCTCTATATTTATTATTTGCCTCATTTGCAGTAGCATAAACGTTAGCCAAATTGCGCTGTGTACCTGCCGTATTAGCTATACGAGCTAAATATTTTTGTGCACCACTCAGTCCACCGGCGTTATTAATAGCGTAGTTGGATCTTGCTTCAGCATCTCTTACCGCATTTAATGACGGTATGATATCATATCTAAGATTATTTAAACCACGTAATGCGGTGGCCTAATATGGATTAGATTTGTACGTATTGTTATATCTAATAGGCTCATCATTATAAGTACGATATTGCCCGTAAGCCTAAGTTATACCAAACAATGATGGAGCCAATCTCTACCACCAAGGTATATTGGAAGCATAAGGTCTGCTTGTTCTAAGAAATTTTGGTTTAGTACTGTTACTAGCTGGGGTTTCTTCCGGAGTAGAACGAACTATTGTTGGCATTGGACCGTTATATGGTTCAACATTTATTGGCCCATCAGATATATTTAGCACATCTTCTGCCGGATTCCACCATTTAAGAGGCCTACGTGTTTCTGTAACTACTTGATTCGGTAATTCTATATCAGACATAGTACTCATAGTGGGGTTCCACCGTTTTGGAATTAAAGATAAATTATCAGAGCCATCGTCAAACTTATCTTTACCGCATTTAAATCCTCGTAGAGCCTATTTATTTTCGATCTGATGCTATATCGCCTGTCTATCTGATATATTCTTCAGTTGATCCATTATCGGGCCTCTAAGCTTATTTATTTCACGATCTTGGACATTTTTGGTAACATTAGTTAGTGAACTTTTCTCGTTATATCTACCGGCTCTATTAAACTTATTTAACGTCTGTAACTGAGCTGTGAAAGGAGCTGCTTGATCAGAGAATTTAATACCGTTAGTCCAATCCTTATCGTTACCTATAATTACATTATCATCTGTGGCACTTACAGACGATGGCTGATTATCTATGCCACGATTACCTTTTGTAACCAATGTACCGGTACCGTTAGTGTAGTCTATAATACTTTCGCCTTTACCAACATAACTGTTAGTAGGACCAACCTAATAGCCGCCAGGCGTCCATACTTTACTTTTCATATCTTTACCTTCATTTGCATATATTATATTATTACCTGTAGGATTTTCTTCATAATAATTATTCTACAATGCTGTAGTGGATGCTCCTGCCATATTATAATTATTAGTATAATTAGCACGCTATTTAGCGTTAAATATCCTACGTCTCATCTCACGTTTACGTTTATTACCACCAAATATACCTCCAATAAGTCCTCCTATTGCACCAATTCCAGCTCCTATAGCGCCACCAATTGGACCAAATGTACTACCAATAGCTGCACCTGTAGACATGCCTTGTGTAGTCGCATTTAACGTATTAGATGTATTTTGACTTTTAACCTGATCCATTGCAGCATCTCCGTCGATAGATCCTACCTTTTCGTAGCTAACTCCATCTACATTTCCTTCAGTAGTACCAGCGTCAGCTATTAGATTATTAGCAGTAGGTAAGCTTTTAGTACTAAATGCGTTACCTAAACTCTACGCAAACTGTAAAGCGTTAGTAGCCATGTTTGCATAACCTATCGCGTTGCCCATAGTCTTTGGTGGCAAAGCTGGTAATTTACTACCGTCTATAGGTGTATTTTTAATACTGTTGGGAATGTTATTAGATAAGACGTTATTGGCGACCATTTGCGATAAACTTTGCGGAGTCGGCAATGTTACGCCTTGTGGAGTCTATAATAATGGATTGTTTTTACCACCGGCATATTTGGGTTTTGTATTCTATATATATTTATATCTTTTCTATATTTAGTCATTATGTATGATATTGCAGCATTTTCATCATTCGCAACATCTTCGATAGTACATACCATATATTTACCACGCATTCTGTTACCGTAAGTTGCATTTCCAGATCTCGGTATGGCATACCTGAAATTCCCTTCTCTGCAAGTAGTATTCAAGTTGTCCGTAGAAGTGTACCCTAAGTCCGTTTTCCAACTATATACGTGGTTCTAATCAAAATAATCACAAGGCAACTATTCATCTGTATATAATCTATTCGGAGTTATTATCTCTTGATTGTCAAATACTTTAGTATAAGATACGCTCGGGTTTACCGTATATTCAATTTTGGTATGTAATGTGTTATTGTTTAAATCTACAGGAGTATCATTTTCTTTAACTCCCCATTGTGCTATTTGTATATTATTATCTTCAGTTTGTACTAAATATATACCATTCGTAAATTTTATACTTTCCTCAAAGGGCACTGTGTACACTGAAGTGAACATCTTATTTTGTTCGCTAAACGCGAGCGAATTTCCTTCGCTAAGCACGTTTCCTACTAATTCTTGATATTTGTCGTCATAAAACAATACTGGATTAATATCTCCTTTTTTATTAATTAAATTTTCAGTACCGTATATTTTATTTAACAGATATATTGTCTGTGAGTACTGTTTTAATTCTTTATTGTGACTATCGTACCAATATATTGCAGCAGCAGATTGTTTATCGTTATATTCTTCAATATGCATTCCTGAAGTTTGATCCAAATAATCATAGCGCGCCAATACTCCTGCTGTACCTAACGTGATAACATTATCGTTGTCGTCAGTAATTTGGCTACGTTCGTTTACACTGAATGCACCAAATGCGTTTTCTTGCCAGAATAATAATTTATTATCAAACCTCCTAAGATTACTTATTTGTCCAAATCTTGTGTCTACATCTAAATAATTTGCTGGTAAAAACGTAGTCCAACTATCTATAGATTCGTTATTCGACTTTTGATTTGAATGATAGCATCTATAATCTATTTGGGTTAAACTATTATCGTCTTCGTCGTCACGCAATGCCGCATACATCTTAACTGTAGGACTTGTGGAATATACACTATTATACGTATATAACGGATCGGATTGCGTGTAAATATTGTTTACATTTGCAGGTTCTATTTGTATATTACTTATACCAGGATTATTGTAATTCTTACTATATTCAAATCCGTGAGTATATCCAAGCAATACTGAAGTTTCTACAGGTATCGAATATATAAAGCAACTCGTTACATATCTGGCAGTAGTTTGTGGATACACTTTATGTATCGATACGTATTCCATAGGCATTATCACACAATCGCCGTCAAATATAATATTTGACTGTTGGTCTGAAGAAAATATATCTCCATAACTATAGTATGTATCTAATGACCTGTTTGTATAAGTATACGAATTGTACGGAGTCGTATTTTTACGTATGTTACACAAATATGTGGACAATATACTATTGAGCATTACATAATCTTCCGGTTTTGAATCCGTTTCTGCCTGATATACACCGCCAACATTTTCAAAACTCAATTCTTGATGTGTATCTTTTAAGTCATAAACCGATAATTCATCTTCCACAGAGTTTGCATAATATTTTATGATATCTGTACCAATAGTTTTGAATATAATATTATCTGCATCAGACAGACCTATTAATAAACATCTACCCCCTGTACCAAATAAGAAGTTATCAATATTGTTTCTGTTCCCATCTTCTACCTTACCACTATTGATATTGTTACTCGTATTATCTACGAAACTATCACTTTCCGTCATAATGGACGCATTGTATGCAGGGCCAGAAACAAAATTACAATAAGGACTTGAGAATATACTATTTTGATGATCTGTGTACGGATAAGAATATGTTGTTTTATTGTCTTTAGTTTCAGACTTTAAGAAATCATTCCATGACAATTCGTCAGCTAATTGTGCATCTGCAATCTGATATGAATATTGTACATTTAAATTTACTACGTCATAACCATTTGGGTATCCGATTACATTATTCATTAATTCCTACTGCTGATCTGCTGTTAAATCCGCCTGACTGCCATCATCCTAGTCTATTGCAAGTATACCTCTACGTCTTACTTCTAATTCTGGATATTTTCTAAGTAACACTCTATCGGCTTGTTCATACAGCTTGGAATACGAACTGATGTATTTAGTACCGTCATATATACGCTACCCGTATATTACCGATTTGACTACATCCTGTGGTTCACAATGTCCCGGTAAATAGTAATAGTAATACCAGTCATTGGGATGAATATTACTTCCGATATCTGTACCACGATCGTTATATATTCTACAATCACCAAAATATCTCCAAAAATATGAAGCAGGACTCATTTCAGGAGTTTCGCGTATAGATAAAGCTCTGTTTCTACCAGAAGATATCCCGTATCCTTTATATGTTTCTCCGTCTGAAACAGATACTTGATAACTTTCATCATTTGCAGCTAACGGCATGTTCATGTTACTTAATGCGGTAGATACTCCTATGAAATTAACATCTTCAGGCCGAAGTTCCCCTGGCTGACGTCGGTTTACTGTGTAAATCTGGCTTGAAGGTTGATAATTTAAATCCTGACCGTATATTAACCTCATAGGAACTAATGATGTAGAAGAGTTGCTTATAAGGTCGTAAGTTGAATCTTTAGCGTATAATATTTCAGGAGATACAAATTGATATACACCGTAGTTATCGTAATTGTCAGCTTCGTAAGATTCTTCGCCGCTACCACTACTTTTATTAAATCTAATTTGCTCTATACACGATGCAAAATTAGCTACTGTAAGTAGTCCTGTCGGAGTATATGCGAAATTTTGTACACGTACATTATTTGCTTGTCGATTCAGCTTTCGTTGTATAGGTCTTGATATTACACCTTGCGCTACATTCACAACATCCTATTCTGTACGATTACATCTGACTATTTCGTATGATGCAATTTTTACATCATGCCCTTCTTCGTTATTATATTTATCTATATCTACTGTAAACTCTATGCCAAGAGGTCTAACTATAAGATTGACTCTATCTCCGTTATTGTTGTTTACATTAGCTCGGTATGTTTCAAATCCTTTATAGTTTAAATTCGGCGTTCTAATATCAGCAATCCATTTGGCAAAAGATGCGTTTCCTTGTTCGTCGTACAATATTATACCGTAACGATATAATTCGTCACGCTTTAAAGATTTCATTGAGTAGATTATCTATGGGTCTACGTAACTATTAGTTCCGTCATATTCGTCATATATGTATCTACTTAAATCAAAATCCGGAGCTGTTACAGGAGATCCATTCGACGTAATATAATATGAAGCAACATTGGTAGATACATGGTTTTTATCGTAATTTATAATATTGTCGTTAAATCCTACATAATATCTATTGTCTGTAGAATCAGCTCGACTACCACCGAAATTACCACCTCCAGTAAAATCTCCAAAATCAGTATCGTATGAGGAATAAAATTTAGTTTTGGTACTATCTCCAACAAGTTCTGTTATTACAAACTTCCAACTTACGTACTTACCAGTACCTCCATAATATTGCGTACCATTTTCCGATCGTGTAAATCTACAAGAAGTAGCTTCGTCATCATCCCACTCTCTGAATAATGTATGCATGTCATTATATTTATTATAACAGTCGTGGTCTTTAGCTACACTATCGTAATTATCGTCGATCTGTTTTTTAAAATCCGCTCCGTACGGGTATATTAACGCATGATTATTTCTATTGTAACGATAAGATCTTGCGTCAAAATCTTGGAATATGTCATTTGTAAAACCACCTTCTGAACGAATATTTGCAGCAAACATATAATCGTTCATAGATTCAATAACTTTCGGTACTATATGAACGCCAGATAAACTATTGTATTCGTCTACAGTCAATGTCTACAATGATTCTAAGCCAGTATCAGAGAATTGGATTACGCCATTATCCTCGTCGACAGTGTATTTAAAATCAGATATAAGGTCAATTTGTGGTACTTGTCCATTTTCTAAATATTGAATTCTATAGACTAATATTCTATCCATAAAGTTAATATCTGATTCTATTTTAATCCTCAAGCTCACACCTACGCCTATTTCATCGTCAACATCTCCCCCGAATATTGTATTTCCGTCAGTAAAGTCTCCAGATTTAGAGTAGACTATTGGAATAAGTCTTGTTGGTACGCTCATTTCAGAAGATACGCCATTGTTGTTATACAGTCTGTATGAATATTGTACAACGCTCGACTTTAAATTACCAGCAATAAGTCCGGTAAAGAATATTTTACCAAAGTTATGACGAGGGTATATTTGTATCTTATCTATGTCTCCAGATACATCTTTATTGTAAGTATCGTCTACAATGTTAAATACAAATATATAATGTTCTCCGTCTGCTATATACAGCTTAATGTTTTCGTCAGTTTCAAACCTGGTTACTACACTTACTTTATCGACACCGTTTACACCACCAAGCCTTTTATTGTCATCAAAAGTACCACTTCTATCCCATGAAGAATATATGGTTTTAATATCTTCGGCAGTCATTGTATCAGATATGAAGTTTTCATTATCTAATATTTTATTCTTAAATACTACTATATGCCAAGGGTGAGTATTATCGACATCTTCTTCTATAACCAATATGCCGTAATCCCTAATACTACATGCAGCTTTTATAGAACCAAGCTTCAGTTCATTACCATATACATCTGTAAGTGTTGAATCGTATACTATTTTGACGCCTTCGATAGATCTTACTTCTCCGTATTTATTTGCAACACCGGCATCGTCTACTGAAAATATACGTATATTTTCGGCATATGAATACGTATCGTTAGATAACATCTAATGTGATGCATCTGTATTCATACCTTTCGTAAACTGATTTATAAATAAAGTATTATCAGTAGCCATAGTAATAATCGTTATAATTCAATTGCCTTCTACCAACAGGTTTGAAGAATACATCATCAGAATCCCATTCTGGAACCAACTTATTCCATTCATTTTTAATACTACGTATTTCACCTTCTGTAGGCATCATCGCTTCTCCATAAGCCTGACCTCTATAAAATGCCCACTGACTACGAATATAATCGTATACTCGAGCATTCGACGTTACACCTGCTCCTCCAAGTTTACCCTACATGAACTTAGGAAATGACAACTTCATCATTACGTACCAATATATCGCCTCTTGGTATGACGCTAAATCTGGAATTAAAGGGTAACCTCGTTCGTCAGTAGCGATAGCTTTATATGATAGTTTAATGTATCCTTCTTTTTTATTGAACACTATCCATCCCGGTTTTATAAAATAAGTAGGCTCTTTATGTTTCATATCTACCATCCTACGTATATATTTAGTAAGATATATACCATAAAACTAAGATTGAGATGTAGGTAGTTTATATCTCATCGGCTAGTGTGGGGGATTTATATCAGAATGAATATCTACTGTATCTGGAACATCTTCTACAACCATGTTATGTTCATCGTATATTGGTGTTACTATTTTGCCGATATTTTGAGGATCACGTTTAGGTTCTCTAAAATCTCCAGTTTCACTCCTTACTGGATACCACGGCCCACGTTCATTAGTAGCATACGCTATAGATGTAAGCGATACTAGATCTTCAGGTATTGGTATCTAATGATCTTCTATCTTAAATATCGGGACACCGTCAGCACCAGATTCCTTAACGATATACTATACAGGAGCACCAATCTTTTCAACAGCTTCAAATATCCATTCACGTATGTCCGAAATCCGAATATCTTTTCGTGACATATTTGAATCGGCCATTATTTTTGCTATAACCGATTCACATTTTGTATATTTGTATATCATCTATAT
>OHFP01000136.1_pt1 | contig 44227 bp, 27 predicted proteins | sample 1567591 | NCBI WGS metagenome assembly OHFP01 (sample SAMEA3879547, study PRJEB24766) | human gut metagenome | biome: human-associated habitat; feature: feces | place: USA | collected 1985/1987 | reverse complement strand
GTCTCGGAAGCTTTACCGGTACAGACCGTCGTTTCCAGTATAAAGGTGAGATCGGCGGTATCACCATCATTGATGATTACGCGCATCATCCTGCAGAATTGAAAGCCAGTATTCAATCGGTCAAGGAATTATATCCTGATAAAAAAGTAACCGGTATATTTCAGCCTCATTTATATACCCGTACAAGAGATTTTGCTGCTGATTTTGCTGCAAGTCTTTCTCTTTTGGATGAATTAATCCTGTTGGATATTTATCCAGCTCGTGAAGAGCCTATTCCGGGCGTGACATCACAAATTATTTTCGATCGGGTTACGATACCCAATAAGCGAATGATTCGGAAGGAAGAATTGTTGGATTTAGTACAAAAAGAAGCAGCTTCTTTTGAAGTCGTATTGATGGTCGGTGCTGGAAATATAGATCGGTTGGTTGAACCTGTAAAACAAATATTGGAAAAACGGTGATTCGAGTTTTATCTATCATATTAGCCACGTTGTTATCCTGCTATGTGCTGGTGGTCGCATTTTTCTTTCGGGATGTGAAAGAGGATGGACTGTGTGAAGGCATGGAAATCGTTTTGCGAGATAGTTTGGAGAAGCATTTTGTGACAGATGGTGATTTAGTATATCTCTTGAAACAGGCGAAATTATATCCAGTCAAAACTCCGATGAATGAAATTAATACCGAGGAGATAGAAGAAAAGCTGTTGAGTAATAATATGATCTCAAAAGTTGAAGCCTATAAGACGCCTTCGCGGTTGATTAAGTTGGAGATTGAACAGAAAATGCCTATCTTGCGGGTAAATAGTCCGGCTGGTAATTATTATGTGGATAATTTGGGTAGTATGATGCCTTTGAGCAGACATTACGTCGCTCATGTTCTCGTAGCCAGTGGACAAATAGATGAAAAACTGGCTTTGGGAGATCTGTATAAATTTGCACTTTTCTTGGACGAAGACGATTTTTGGAATGATTGGATCGGGCAAATATATGTAGATAGCGATAATAACGTAGAACTAATCCCGCGTGTAGGAAATCATAAAGTGGTCTTAGGTACATTTGATGATTATCAGACAAAATTGGAAAATTTGCGATTGTTTTATGAACAAGCGATTCCTAAAGTGGGTTGGGAAAAATATAGTGAGATAAACTTGAAGTATAAAAACCAGATTGTTTGTATTAAAAGATAAATATATATGACATACACAGACTTTATAGCGGTAATAGACTTAGGTACATCCCACATGGTTGGTATGGTGGGAACAAAGAACGAGAACGGCGTTCTTTCGATTATTGCCTATGATGTAGAAAAATCAGAATCCTGCATTCGCAGAGGATGTGTATATAACGTGGAGGAAACTGCCAATAAGATAAAACGCTTGATCCTGAAACTCGAAAATAAGTTGAGTGGCAGTAAGATTGGGAAAATATATATCGGCGTTGGATCCAAATCTATTCGGACAATTGATCATACGGTATCGAAGGTGCTGGGCGCTGAGGGCGAAGTTACTTCGGCTGTATTGAAGCAGTTGGAAGATGAATGCAGGGCTTATCAACCTTCTATGTTGGATGTCTTGGAAGTGACTTCTCCTGTATATTTGTTAGATGGAAAAGAGGAAAACGAACCTTTAGGTATTTCTTGTTCACGGATTGAGGCTCGATATAAGTTGATTGTTGCTCAGCCAACAATTCGGCGTTCTATCATGACAAATATAGCAGACCGTATTAAATTGCCTATTGCAGGGATTATTGTAGCTCCGTTGGCTTTGGCTGATTTAGTGCTGACTCCTGCAGATAAACAAGGTGCAGTCTTAATTGATTTTGGAGCAGGTGTTACATCGGTTACTATATTCAAGAATGGTCGTTTGGTAGCTTTGACCGTTGTTCCTTTAGGTGCTGGTCTGATTACACGTGATATCATGTCATTGCGGGTAACAGAAATGGAAGCAGAACGTTTAAAGCGGACGTACGGAAGTGCTCTTCCTTTGGATCGGGATAAAGAACAGCAGAAGATAGAAATCAATAAAATGGATGATTATCGGTCGCAAGAAATGCTTTTGGCCGATTTGAATGAAATCATAGAAGCTCGTTCTCGTGAGATTGTGAAGAATGCTTATGCTCGATTGGAAGACGCAGGCGTTGCCAAAGAACCGGGCTTTTCTGTAACTATTGCGGGTTGTGGTTCTGCTTTAAGTAATTTACGGGAAGCTGTTAGTGAATGCTTTGATATGGAGGTGCATTATCCATTGATACGCAAAGGAACGATTGACAGTAGTGTAGAAATGATTGCCAATAATCCGGATTTTACAACGGCAGTTGCTTTATTGTTGCATGGAAAAGAAAACTGTGTTCTTCGTCAAGAACCTAAAACAGAACCTAAAGTAACTCGTGTACAACCTAAGGTTACTGTAGAAGAACCGACTCCCAAAGTAGAGGTCAATCCGGTAACATTCGAGAATGATACGCCTACCAAACCTGTTGAGCCTGTTCAACCGACACGTAAGCCTACGGTGCAGGAACAACCTCAGGCTACTCCTCAGAAGGAAAAGATCAGTTGGTGGGAAAAGCTGAAGAAGAAGGCTGATTCGACGGCGGGAGATTTATTTAATGGTGAAATCTAATAACACAAGAACATAATGGACGACAATTTGATAAACTTAAATATGCCGACAAATCCAGATGCTATCATTAAGGTAATCGGTGTTGGCGGTGGCGGCGGTAATGCTGTCACCAATATGTATAAAGAAGGTATACATAATGTCTCATTTGCTTTATGTAATACGGATCAACAAGCATTGAATGGGTCTGATGTTCCGGTGAAGTTATTATTAGGACGGACAACAACCTGTGGATTGGGGTCAGGAGATCAACCTGAACGTGGTCGTGCTGCTGCGGAAGAAAGCGAGGAAGAAATCCGTCAGATGTTGAGTGACGGTACAAGAATGGCCTTTATTACGGCTGGTATGGGTGGTGGAACCGGTACGGGTGCTGCTCCTGTGGTTGCTCGTGTTTCCAAAGAAATGGGAATCTTGACAGTTGGTATCGTAACAATTCCCTTTGAGTTTGAAGGACAGTTCAAGATTGTGCAGGCATTATTGGGTGTAGAAGAGATCTCAAAGAATGTGGATGCGCTGCTGGTCATCAATAACGAGCGGGTTCGTGAAATTTATTCCGATATTGGTATGAGTGCATCAAAAGCTTATGCGAAGGCTGATGAAACTCTTACTATTGCGGCAAAAAGTATCGCGGAAATTATTACGATTCGAGGCGTTCAGAATTTGGACTTTGCCGATGTAAAGACAACCATGAAAGATGGTGGCGTTGCGTTGATGAGTAATGGTTATGGTGAAGGAGAAGGTCGTTTGCAGCAGGCTATTGATCAGGCTTTGAGTTCTCCGCTCTTGAATAATAATGATGTATATAATGCACAGCGTATATTGTTCAATATTTATTCAAGCCACGATAATGAATTCCGTATAGATGAAATGGGCGAGGTTCATAAGTTTATGGCTCGTTTCCGTACGAAGTTCCGTGTAAAGTGGGGATTTGCATTCGATGATACATTAGGTGATAAGATTAAGATCACGATTCTTGCAACGGGATTTGGTTTGGATGATATTCCGGAAATGGCACAACAGCATCGGGCTGCTCAGGAATTACGTACAGAAGAAGAGCAGCGAATGGAAGCCGAACGTCGTGCCCGTGAAGAGTCTGAACGGAATTTGATGAAGAAATACGGTTATTCCGTCAATCGTCTGCGTTCGCAGGTCGAAGTGGTAACATTGACAGCAGATGAATTAGATGATGATACGCTGATTGTCATGTTGGAAGATTCTCCTACCTATAATCGGGATATCCGAAAGATCAATCAGTTACGTCGGGGAGGTGGATTTGATGCTCCGGAAACCAATACGTCTTTCACTGCTACGAATACAGGTACGACGTATAAGAAACCGGATAATAACTCCAATTCTGTGATTAGTTTTAGATAATTTGATGTTAAATACATAATTATGGATTTATTTGAAAGAGTCAGCGAAGACATTAAAAACGCAATGAAGGCAAAAGATAAAGTTGCCCTCGAAACTTTGAGAAATGTAAAGAAGGTTTTCTTGGAAGCAAAGACTGCTCCGGGAGCGAATGATACATTAACAGATGCGGATGCTCTGAAGTTGCTGCAGAAACTGGTGAAGCAGGGAAAAGATTCGGCTGCTATTTATGTAGGTCAAGGCCGACAGGATTTGGCAGATGGAGAATTGGCTCAGGTAGCTGTTCTGGAAAAATATTTGCCGAAGCAAATGACTCCTGAAGAACTTGAAGCTGAACTGAAGAAGATTATTGCTGAAGTGGGTGCTTCTACGGCGAAAGATATGGGTAAAGTGATGGGCGTTGCTTCAAAAGCTTTGGCCGGAAAAGCCGAAGGTCGTGCTATCTCGGAAGCCGTTAAGCGTTTGTTAGCTTGATTTGGAAAAACTGAAATAAGAAAGAGGAGTGATGAGAATGTATTATGAGTTGATGCATTCTCATCATTTTTTATAATGTGACAGATTGCTTTTAATTTAAACACTATATGAAATGATATCTTTTACTTGTTGTTTTATAGCTCTCGTTGTTGGCTATTTTGTTTATGGAAAATTTATTGAGAAAATCGCTGGCGTTGATCCGAAACGTGTAACCCCTGCTTTTACCAAACAAGACGGTGTTGACTTTTTGCCTCTTCCTACCTGGAAGATTTTCATGATTCAGTTTTTGAATATCGCCGGACTTGGGCCGATATTCGGTGCTATTTTGGGAGCCAAATTTGGTTCTGCTTCTTTCCTTTGGATCGTTTTGGGTAGTATTTTTGCGGGTGCCACACACGACTTCCTTGCCGGATTTCTGTCTTTGCGGAAAGATGGAGCCAGTTTACCTGAAATTGTAGGTATGTATTTAGGCGATCGCTTCAAACAATTTATGCGTGCATTTACCATCGTTCTAATGGTATTGGTCGGCGTTGTGTTTGTGGCCGGACCTGCCGGATTGTTAGCCAGCTTGACGCCGGAATCATTGGATACCATGTTTTGGATTGTTGTTATTTTCTTGTATTATGTCTTGGCAACGCTGTTGCCGATTGATAAGATTATCGGGAAAGTATATCCTTTGTTTGCCATTGCGCTTTTGTTTATGGCAGTCGGAATTCTTATCATGTTGTATGTGCATCATCCGGATTTGCCTGAGTTTACTGATAGCTTTACCAATACACATCCGCAAGGATTACCGATTTTCCCGATTATGTTTGTAAGTATTGCTTGTGGTGCAATCTCCGGTTTCCATGCAACACAAAGCCCGTTGATGGCACGTTGTCTGAAGAGTGAGAAATATGCTTGTCCAGTCTTTTACGGGGCTATGATTACCGAAGGTCTCGTGGCCTTGGTTTGGGCGGCAGCAGCTACTTACTTTTTCCACGAGAACGGAATGGGCGAAAGTAATGCGGCTGTGATTGTTGATTCGATTACGAAGAATTGGCTGGGTGCTGTCGGCGGTGTGCTGGCTGTACTGGGTGTCATTGCAGCTCCGATTACTTCAGGAGATACGGCTTTCCGTTCAGCTCGTTTGATCGTGGCTGATTTTCTGCACATGGAGCAGAAGAGTATGACAAAGCGTTTGATGATCTCAGTTCCTCTTTTCTTGATTTCGATTGCCATCCTGATTTATTCATTGAAAGACCAGGCTGGTTTTGATATGATCTGGCGTTATTTTGCTTGGACGAACCAGACGCTGGCAGTCTTTACGCTGTGGGCTTTGTCGGTTTATTTGCGTCAGGAAGGTAAATTGTATATAGTGACGTTGATTCCGGCTTTGTTCATGACGATGGTTTGTTCTACTTATATCTTTGTGGCTCCCGAAGGATTTGGCCTTTCATATACATTGTCGCTTGTGATTTCTGCAATTATTACATTGGCATTGCTTGGCTTATTCTTATATAAGGGAAGAACGAAAGTGCGTTGATAAGTTCGTGTGCTAATAGGATAAATATTTATAGGTAAGAATACTTATCCTATTAGCACATGCTTATTTAGAATTCCAATAAAGCCATGTGTGGATTATGATCGCTCAAATAACCTGTTTTTGTTTCAGGGTTTTGGGCAATTTCTGTATTTAATACTTTGATTTGCGGGGTGACAAAGATGAAATCAATCTTTTCACGTTTATCCATTGCATAGCGGCCGAAGTCATGGAAGGTATAATTCGGTCCAGTCTTTTGATCGGTCATCTTATACGCATCTTTCAAGACAAACTCATTCGTCGTAATGGTCTTGTAGGCTTCCGACTGATCGTTCACATTAAAGTCTCCTGTTACAACGGCCGGTTGATCACCAACAATCTCTTTGATCTTTTTAATGATTAACAATGCACTTTCGCGACGGGCTTCCGTTCCTACATGATCGAAATGAGTATTCACTCCCATGAAAATCTTTCCTGTTGCTTTATCCTTAAACTTGGCCCAAGTAGCAATACGGGTACAAGCGCCGTCCCAACCGATGAAGCCTACACTGTCCGGATACTGAGACAACCAGAATGTATTACTTTCAAGCACTTCATATTTGTCAGCCCGGTAGAACAACGGAGAATATTCTCCTTTCTCTTTTCCGTCATCTCGCCCTACGCCAATCGCAGCATAATTAGGCAAACCCGCTTTCAAGTCTTCCAATTGGTTGTGTAATACTTCCTGCATGCCAATAATATCCATCTTCTTGTCAAGGATGTATTGGCAAACCGTATCTTTCCGGTATTGCCAGTTGTTAAGACTATCACCCGGATTATCATAACGCATATTGAATGTAGCCCATTCGATTTGTAAAGAAGAGGCCGGTTGAGCCGTTTCGGCCGGTTGCTGTGTCTTTTTTCCGCTGCAAGCCATCAACATGACGGCACATAAGGCAGCACTTACTAATTTCTTCATGATCTTTTTGTCTATTATAAATTTTAGAGTAAAGGTAGAGAATAATTTGTGATTATGTGAACAAGATCAGAGGAAATCCTCGTGTGACTAATAATTCCCTTAATCACTAGAATTATATCCGTTTATGCTTGGATTTTTATCGTTTCACCTATGTGGAACGATCATTCCACCTGGGTGATACGATCGTTCCACAATTGTGAGCCGATCGTTCCACAAGGGTGAAACGATAAAAAAGTGTCATTTAACGGATTTAGTTGACTTAAAATCTCTTTATAAATAAAAGGAAGTTAGGAAGATCATCTGCTTACCTGCTGATGGTTTTTGTATTTTATACATAATGTATATCTTTGAGGTAGATATATATATAATTAACGGAAAGAGATCGAATGAGAAAAAGAAACTTATTATTATGTATGCTTGGCTGTACGTTGATGAGCCAAGCAGCTTACCAGGGTCGTGTTTTTGTCGATACGAATAGAAACGGCCAATATGATAAAGGGGAGAAGCTATTAAAAGGAGTTTGTGTATCGGATGGACTTCACGTCGTTAAGACGGCAGCGGATGGTAGTTTCTCTTTACCTGGATTTGAACGTGAACGGTTTATTTTTATAACAACTCCTTCTGGTTATCAGACGGACAATAAGCATTATATCCGTATTTCTGACCAGAATCGTTCGTATGATTTTGGTGTGCAGCCGCTACAAGGTTATGTGGCTCCAGACGGGAGTCATCAGTATTTACATATTGCTGATACGGAAATATTTAATACCGTCAATCAGGAAGATTGGGCGAACGAAATGCGTGATCTGGCGGCAAACGAGAAGGTTGCTTTTATGATTCATACCGGTGATATTTGCTATGAAAACGGATTGAAGAATCATATCAAGCTGATGAATACGTCGAATATGGGTTGCCCGGTCTTCTATTGTTTGGGAAATCATGACCTTGTAAAAGGAAAGTACGGAGAAGAGCTGTTCGAAAGTATCTATGGTCCGGTTTATTACTCGTTTGATTTTGGTTCAACGCATTATATCGTGACACCGATGTGGGGAGGAGATCATGCTCCGGGATTTCGGAGAGAAGATGTTTTCCGCTGGATTGAGCAAGATCTGGCACAGCAACCGGCCGGAAAACCAATTGTTTTCTTCAACCATGATTTATGGAGTACGACCGATCAGTTTGTCTTTAAGCTAAGTGATACGGAAAAACTGGATCTAAATGATTATAATACCAAAGCTTGGGTATATGGACATTGGCACATGCATTTTATCCGGCAGCAAGGAAAGATCAAGACAATCAGTACGTCAACCTTGGATAAGGGAGGAATAGACCGTTCGGTTAGTGCCGTCCGTATGATCCATGCTGATCGGGATGGTAATATTACCAGTCAGCTGCGTTATACGTATCTGAATCATTCCCTGCAATTTGCCTCGATAGCCAACGATGCCTGTGCGGTTGATGTCGAAGGTAATTTGAAGATGTCTGTCAATGCTTATCATACGGTTTCTCCTTTGGCCCGTCTGACTTATTCGTGTGTTTCGGAAGGAGGGAAAGAGATCTTACGTAATCAGCCTTTGAAGGCCAATACGGATTGGAACTGGAGCGCAGTATTCCGTTTGCCTGAGATTTATAAGGGACAGCGTATCTTTGTGACAGCAAAAGCCGAATGGAAGAATGGAGATGTGACGGCCCATCGGACTTCTTTTGTTTATCAGCCTGTTCAAACCGAAGGAAAACCTGCGCTGTCGTGGGTTCAGAATCTAGGAGCGAATGTTTGGTTTACAGCTCCAGTCGTTGCAGAAGAGAAGGTCTTTATGGCTACTTTAGATGAGGATTTGAAGGGCGAAGGAGCCATTATAGCATTAGATGTTCAGGCGGGTAAACAACTGTGGCGGTATTCTGTCCGTAATTCTGTGAAGAATCGGATCGCTTATGAAAATCATACGGTATTTGCGCAGGATGCCGAAGGTTATTTGTATGCTGTCGATGCAGAAACCGGTTGTCTGAAGTGGGAAAAGAAAATGAAAGTAGACGGCTTGCCTTCCATCATCGAAGGTGTGACGGTAGCTGACGGGAAATTGTATGCCGGAACAGGGAAGGCTTTTGGTACTTATGATATACAGACGGGAGAAGCTATCTGGTTGAATGAAGGCTGGGGGCAGAACCAAGGCGCCACTTCATGTCCGGTACTGGCTGGCGACGTAGCTGTGACAGGAACACAATGGAGTGGTCTTTATGGTAATGATCGGAATACGGGAAAACTACTTTGGCGAAAGGAAGAGAGCGATATCCGTGAACGAGGAGCTTCTCCGGCATATGTGGATGGTTTGTTGTATTTGGCTTCGGGCAATGCCTTTTTCATCATCGAGCCTAAGACTGGAAATACTGTTATACGTAAGGAAATGCCTTATAATGTGAATACGACATCAACTCCGCTGGTAACCGATAAATGGATTATTTTCGGTACGCAGAATAATGGACTGGTGGCATTAGACCGTTCAACATTAGAGCAGGCTTGGCAGGTAAATACAGAAGCTTCATTGATTTACACTTCGCCTTATTCCCGTTATCCGGTGTGTACCGTCGAATCTAGTCCTATATTATATAAAGGTATAGTCTATTTTGGCGCTTCGGACGGTGTTATCTATGGCGTCAATCCGAAAGAAGGGCGAGTGGTTTGGAAACATAAGATAGGAGCGCCCCTGTTTGGTAAGATCACAGTAGCAGGCAATTCTTTGTATGCAGCCGACTATGGCGGAAATGTTTACCGGTTTAATATGTAATCCATAAACATGAATGGAGACGTCATCCGTGATTGGTTCGGATGACGTTTCTATTTTAACTGACCTTTTCCTTGACGGACAATCTCGAACTCGTCGGTTGTACAATCTACTACCGTAGAAGGTTCTAATCCGCCGTAACCTCCGTCGATAACTAGATCAACACGACCATCGTATTTCTCGGCAATTAATTCCGGATCAGTTGAATATTCCAAGATTTCATCATCGTCGTCATGTACAGACATGGTGAGTAATGGATTGCCTAATTCTTGAACAATCGTCCGGACAATGTTATTATCCGGTACACGAATACCTACTTCTTTCCGGTTCTTGTAAATCTTGGGCAATTCGTTGCTGGTTGGTAGAATAAATGTAAAAGGTCCGGGCAAATTCTTTTTCATCAACTTGAAAGCTGCATTATTCACTTTGGCATATTCGCTCAAGTTGGACAGGTCATAACAAATAATAGACAGGTTACTCTTTTGAGGATTAACACCTTTGATCTGGCAAATCTTTTCGACTGCACGCACATTCAAGGCATCACATCCAATAGCATAAACTGTATCCGTAGGATAAATGATCAAACCTCCGTCTTGCAGCGTATGGATTACTTTAGCTACTTCGCGCGGATTGGGATTTTCTTCATAGATTTTTAGTAACATATTTGCTTCCTTGATAATTAAAAAGAAAAGTTGACTGCTGCCAGAGTTGACAGAACAAGTCAACTTTCCTATATGGATTTATCCGTAAATGATATGTCCGTTTTCATCGGTATATTCTTCGAAACCTTTACTGTATTGGTTCATGGCACGAAGACTCATACCCATACTTGAGAAACCTCCGTCGTGATATAAGTTCTGCATCGTTACTTTACGAGTAAAGTCTGAGAACATCATAACGCAGTAATTGGCACATTCTTCAGCATCTGCATTTCCCAGCGGACTCATCTTGTTGGCGAAGTCCATCAGGTGTTCCATTCCTTTCACACCGTTTCCGGCAGTAGTAGGAGTTGGAGACTGAGAAATTGTATTGATACGTACGTTTTTTTCACGGCCATAGATATAACCGAAGCTGCGGGCAATTGATTCCAACAAACTCTTGGCGTCAGCCATATCGTTATAACCAAAGAAAGTACGTTGTGCAGCTACGTAAGTCAGAGCTACTACTGAACCGTATTCAGCAATGGCATCCTGCTTTTTGGCAACCTGCAACATTTTATGGAAAGAAATAGCTGAAATGTCTAAAGTCTTTTCCAGCATGTTATAATCTAAATCATCATACGTCCGCTTTTTACGAACATTCGGACTCATTCCGATGGAATGAAGAACAAAATCAACAGGTCCGCCTAAGATTTCAACTGATTTGGAGAATACATTCTGCAAATCTTCTACACTGGTAGCATCAGCCGGGATTACTTGAGCATTCAGTTTCTTGGCTAATTCGTCCACTTGTCCCATACGAACAGCAATCGGAGTATTACTTAAAGTGATAGTTGCTCCTTCTTCTACGGCTTTTTCTGCAACCTTCCAGGCAATAGACATATCATTCAATGCACCGAAGATAATGCCTTTCTTGCCTTTTAATAAATCATGACTCATATATATAACCTTAAAAATTTGGCACAAAGATAGATAAAATGTGCAACATGACAAAGATTTTGCTCTATACAAGCAGGATTTTACATCTCTTCTGGCTTGTGGGATGGATTTGGGTCTAAATGATATTTCTTTTTGAAAGTACTGGGAGAAATACCTTCTTTCTTGGCAAAGAAAGAGGAGAACTGCGACACAGTCTCAAAATTCAATGCAAAGGCAATATCTGAAATACTCATTTGGGTTGTACAGAGCATTTCTTTAGCTTTTATGTAACGTAAGTTCAGATGGTATTGTGTGGGTGAAATTCCAGTATAGGCTTTGAAACGGCTTCGCAACCATGAATAACTGACGTTTAATTGTCTGGCTATATCTTCTGCAGAGATGGAATTACTGATATTTCTTTTCATTAGAGCTTTTGCTTCATTGATTTTACGTACTGTGGTAGATTCTTTAAAAGCTGAGTTCTTTACCTTAAAATAAATTTCGCCCATTAAGTATAAGACAATGCTGGAAATGAGTTGTTGATATCCGGCATCTTCTTTGGAAGCGTACGCATCCATGTCTTCATATAAACCGATAATGTTGGAACTGATTCCAATCTCAAAGACCGGTTTATCTTTCAAGAAGAATTTGTTGGCAATCCAGTTCTCTATCATGTTACCTTTGAAACCTACCCAATGTTCGTACCATCCGTTTTCTTCTGGATAGTAAGTATGCCATTCATCCGGGAAGATTAATAACATGGTTCCGGCTTTGATCTTTTGTCGCTTGCAGGAAGCAGATTCAAAATATCCGGAACCTTCTGATATATATACCAGCTGATATTCTGAAAGTGTTCGTCCTTTTTGCGGATTGAATACATATCCTTGCGGATGCTGTGTGACCGATGGATATGTACTGTGAGCAGGAATACGTTGATAACCTACTGTCGTAACGGTTAATCCCCATTTTTCGTCCAGAGGACTGCTTCCCAGGTATTGGATATGGTTATTTGTTGTTTTCATTTGCATTTAAGGTAAAATGTTCCTGTTTCAAGTAAACTGTCTCAAAAATAATATTTCTGAAATGACAATCCTATATGATTGAAGTGAAAAAATATCAGTCGTCAGTAAATATGTCATTTTTGATATATTCAAGATCAATAAATACAAACGAAGTTGATCTGAAAAAAGCATATTTGCAAATAGAGTACGGATAGTATAAAAAACGAGATAAATTATGGAAGATAGAACAGTGTATGCAGGATTGGTTGGAGTGGGGTTGAATACTTATTGGCCTCAGTTCTCTGGATTATATGAACGTTTGTGTGGCTATCGGAAACAGATAGCAGAGCAATTGAAACAGGAACATGTTTGTGTTGTGGATGGAGGAATGGTGGATGAACCTGAAAAAGCCATAACGGTTGCTGCGGAATTAGAACGGAAATCAATTGATGTATTATTAGTATATATTTCAACGTATGCCCTTTCTTCTACGGTTTTACCATTGGTTCAACGGTTGAAAGTTCCTGTACTATTATTGAATATACAACCAACACCTTGTATTGATTATGCTTATCTGAATGGTTTGGGTGATCGGGGGTTAATGACCGGTGAATGGCTGGCTAATTGTCAGGCTTGCTCGGTTCCTGAGTTTTCGAATGTATTCAACCGTTCCGGTATTCGTTATGAAATCATTACAGGCTATTTGGATGAGGCATACGTTTGGACGGAACTGAAAGAATGGTTAGAGGCAGCTGTTGCCAAAAAAGGAATGCAAAATAACCGAATGGGCGTTTTAGGCCATTATTATGGTGGTATGCTGGATGTTTATTCTGATTTGACGTTGCAGTCTTCTACCTTTGGAACGCATGTCGAATTATTGGAAATGTGTGAGCTGAAAGCTTATCGGGATGCTGCTTCTTCAGATGAAATAGAACAGAAGTTGGCAGAGTTCCGGGAACGCTTTGAGGTCGTCAATGAATGTGAGGAGAGTGAATTACTCCGGGCTGCCAGAACATCTGTGGCTTTGGATAAACTGATCGAAGCGCATCACCTAGGATCGATGGCTTATTATTATGAAGGGTATGCTGGGAATGATTATGAGAATATCGTTACTTCTGTGATAGCCGGTAATACGTTATTGACAGGAAAAGGTATTCCTATTGCCGGGGAATGTGAGATTAAGAACGTACAAGCCATGAAGATCATGTCTCTATTAAATGCCGGAGGTTCGTTCTCCGAGTTATATGCCTTGGATTTTAAGGATGATGTTGTTTTGTTGGGACATGACGGACCGGCTCATTTCGCCATGGCGGAAGGACGGGTTAAGTTGGTTCCTCTTCCTGTTTATCATGGAAAGCCGGGAAAAGGTTTGTCTATTCAGATGACGGTTCGTCATGGAGATGTTACTTTATTGTCGATTTGTGAGGGGAAAGACGGCTTGTTCCTGTTGGTTGCAGAAGGAGAATCCGTTCCTGGTCCCGTGTTACAGATCGGAAACACTAACAGTCGTTATCGCTTTGCTTGTGGTGTCCGTTCGTTTATAGACAATTGGAGTAAGGCTGGTCCTTCTCATCATTGTGCGATCGGAATCGGACATGTAGCCGGTAAGATCAAAAAACTGGCAAGTCTGTTGGATATACCTTGTGTGGAAGTAAAATAATAACGTAAAATTGGCACGTATGAAGTTATTAAAATATACCTTGCTTGCTACCAGTTTGTTTCTGTCTGGTATGAATCATTGGGCAAGTGCTGAGGAGCTGAAAGATATGAAACGTTTGTTTGTCTCTCCTCCCGAATCGGCTCGACCTGGTGTTTATTGGTATTTTATGGATGGTAATCTATCCAAAGAAGGTATGACTAAGGATCTGGAGTCCATGAAGCGGGTAGGAATCGGATCTGTCGTTTTCCTGGAAGTCAATGTTGGCATACCTCGTGGACATGTTGATTTCTTAAGTACTGAATGGAAAGACTGTTTTAAACATGCTGTCAAGGAATGTGAACGATTAGGAATTAGTATGATTCTTGGAATCGGTCCTGGTTGGACCGGTAGCGGTGGTCCTTGGGTGAAAGGCGAAGAGTCAATGCGGCATCTGGTTTCTTCCGTTACAAGGGTAACCGGAGGCAGTAAGCAGACGATTCCTTTAGAGAAACCTTCACCGAAGCCCCCTTATTTCGGAGAGGGAGCGTTTACTCCGGAATTAAAGGAGAAATGGCTGGATTATTATGAAGATGTAGCTGTCTTGGCTTTTCCGGCAACAAATGGGAAGGTTTCTATTAAGGATATCGAAGAAAAGGCTCTGTATTATCGGGCTCCATATAGTTCTGTTCCGGGAGTGAAACAATTTATTCCACGAGAAGAACAAGATAAACCGTTGGAACCGGGAGATGCGATTGCTGTCGATCAGGTTATAGACTTGACCTCTTCATTGAAGGATGGTTCTGTTACGTGGAATGTTCCTTCCGGAGAATGGATGATTATGCGTTTTGGCATACGTAATAATGGAGCTGTTACTCGTCCGGCACCTCTTCCTGGCGTTGGTTTTGAGTGTGATAAGACAGATACGACGGCTTTGATGGCACATTTGCGTACATTTACAGGATCATTGTTTGATTTGTTGGGTGAAAGAGATACCACCTTAGCTGGAGGCCTTAAGATCCTGCACATGGATAGTTGGGAAATGGGGGCTCAGAACTGGAGTCCGCGGCTAAGAGAAGAATTCAAGAAACGTAGAGGATATGATCCGCAACCTTATTTCCCGGTTTATGCGGGACTGGTTGTAGGGGATAAAAATATCAGTGAGCGTTTCTTGTGGGATCTGCGTCAGACAATGCAGGAATTAATGCTGGAGAATCATTCTTTGTTTGTCAAAGCTTATGCTCGTCAGCATGGTATGCAACTTTCCATAGAGCCGTATGATATGAATCCGATGCAGGATTTGGAGTTAGGAGCTTCTGCTGATATTCCGATGTGTGAGTTTTGGAGTCCGGGTGGTTATAATACTTCGTTTAGTGCTATTGAAGGAAGTTCGCTGGCCAATATCAAAGGGCAACGTGTGGTTCCTTCGGAGGCTTTTACGGCAGCAGGCGACGGTTGGCGTCAGCATCCGGCTTCTATGAAGAACCAAACAGACTGGGCTTTTGCGGCAGGTATTAATCGGTTGACTTATCATACCTTTCAACATCAGGCGTTACCGGATAGTTTACGTCCGGGAATGACCATGGGACCGTATGGAGTCCATTGGGACCGTAATCAGACATGGTGGCCGTACGTGGATGCTTATCATACTTATGTAGCGCGTTGTCAGTATCTGCTGCAGAAAGGTCAGACGGTAGCTGATATTCTCTATCTGGCCCCTGAAGAGGCACCTTTTGTTTTCCGTGCACCGAAATCCGCTTTGACAGGAGATTATATGGTGGATAAACGAGAATATAATTTTGATGCTTGTCCGCCAAGCCTGCTTCATACGGCTTTCGTGGAAGATGGGAAAATAAAGTTCCCTTCGGGTATGGAATATCGTCTTCTGGTTTTACCTGCTTTTAAGACGATGACCTTGGGCTTGTTGAAGAAGATAGAATCGCTGGTGAAAGATGGAGCTGTTGTGATTGGTCTTCCTCCTGTGCAGACTCCGGGATTAACAGGTTATCCAGATTCTGATCGGAAGTTACAGCAGGCTGTAGAAAACCTTTGGGGTGGAAGCCAACTACCAGAAGGATTGAAGTTCCATACTTATGGTAAAGGACGTATTGCCTGGGGAACAGATATCCAGAACCATTTAGATAATTTGTATCCTGATTTTGATTTGACATCAAAGGTATTGCGCGAAATGCACGTACCGGTTGACTTTCTGTCTGATCAGGGAACGGTTCGGTATATTCATAAACAGGTGGATGATGTGGATTATTTCTTTGTTTCCAACCGGATGGATAAGGATATGTCGGTAAATGCCCATTTCCGAACTTCCGGTAAGCAACCTTATTTATGGGATCCTGTAACCGGAAAGACTTCCCTGATTTCGGTTTCGACGGATAACGGAAAACAGACTTCACTCGAATTGGTGTTTGCTCCTTATCAGAGCTATTTCGTATTCTTTTCCGGAGATCGGCAGCCTGCTTCGACTGCTTCAACAAATGTCAAAGGGAAGAGAGTGTTGATGTCATTACAGGGACCTTGGAATGTTTCGTTTGATCCGAAGTGGGGCGGACCAGCAGATGTGGAATTTCTGACTTTGCAGGATTGGTCAAAACATACAGAACCGGGAATTAAGTATTATTCGGGAACTGCTGTCTATACAAAGCAATTTGATTATAAAGAGATCTTGTCGGGTTCCTTGTTCCTGGATTTAGGCCTTGTGAAAAATATAGCCAAGGTTTGGTTAAATGGACAGGATTTAGGAACAATATGGACTTCTCCGTGGCAGGTTGATGTTTCAGGTGTCTTAAAGCAAGGAAAGAATGAACTGAAAATAGAGGTAACCAATTTATGGGGAAATCGGTTAATCGGAGATGAACAAAAGGTAAATGACGGTATTGTTAATGGTCAATGGCCGGAATGGCTGTTGAAAGGAGAGAAACGCCCTAGTGACCGCTATACGTTTACCACATATCCGCATTACACAAAGGATACACCTTTGTTGGAGTCTGGTTTATTAGGTCCCGTACATATCATTCAAGTATTGGATTGAAAACGAACCGAACTTCTTCTAGAAATACGTCGGCTTTTTATAAAAAGGTAGGCAGCTCTTAAGGGAAAGCCGGCGTGTTTTCAGAGAAAACTAACGAGGATCAAAAACGATTCTCGTCAGTATCGTTTCTGATTCTCGTTAGCTTTAAATTCTCTTTTCAATAATGGATTGCCGACTAACTGAATTCTTTGGAAAAAGACCTTTCAAAATCTTTCTATCTGGTTGATTATCTACATGATGCTGTGATTCGAAAATTCCTGGAGAAAAATATCAATTTTGAAAACAATTAGGTCATTTTTGTAATCAAGATGGTGTAATTATTGAACTACATTTGTAGAAATGTATAATCTTGAAATTCTAATCATGAAGTACCGTTTTTTCTATAAATGTTTAGCATTCATGCTTTTCCCCATGGCTATGTATGGGAAAGCCGATTTTTCAGTTTTTAATCTGACGTGTGAACAAGCCAAGAATCCGTTAGGTATCGAAACAAAACAACCTCGCTTTAGCTGGCAGATTCGTTCTTCGGAGCGGAATTTTGTGCAGTCATCGTATGAAGTTCTGGTTGCTGATTCTCCTGAGATGTTGGAGGATAATAAAGGAAATGTTTGGAGTAGTGGAAAAATGGATTCACAAGAATCAATTCTGATACCTTTTTCGGGTAAAACCTTGAAAGCCGGAACAACCTATTATTGGAAAGTGCGTATTTGGGATCAGGAGGGAAATGTATCGGCCTGGAGTCCGGTCAGTGAGTTCTGTATGGGACTTCTTTCGGAAAAGGATTGGAATAAAGCCAGCTGGATCTCGTTGGAAAAAGATAAAAAGAATGAGATTATTACAACGGGTGTACATGGACTGGGAGAAGTGGATCGTAGGTTTCGGCCTGATCAAAAGATAGGTATGTATGCTTTGCCTCAGTTTCGTAAAGAATTTGATGTAAAGAAACCCTTGAAACGGGCTATCGCTTATGTCTCTGGTTTGGGGCATTTTGATATGTTCCTGAATGGAGAGAAAGTAGGAAACCACTTCTTGGATCCGGGTTGGACGAAGTATGACCGGTGTGCTTTATATGTTCCTTTTGATATTACCCAGCAACTTCATACAGGAAAGAATGCTGTAGGTGTGATGTTAGGAAACGGTTTCTTCAATGTGCCGCGTGAACGTTATTTTAAGCTGATTACATCGTATGGAGCGCCTCGTTTGCTGATGAATATCCGTCTGGAATATATGGATGGAAGTATAGAAAACATTGTGACGGACAGATCTTGGAAAGTAACCGAGAGCCCGATTACATATAATAGTATTTATGGGGGAGAAGATTATGATGCCAATCGGGAACAACCCGGATGGACAAAACCCGGATTTAATGATAAGAACTGGAAAGAAGCATTGAATACGGGCTGGAATACCCAACTTATGGCGCAAGCTTCAGCTCCATTGACCGTAAGAGACAGCATTCCTACCGTTCGTCTTTTCAAGAATCAGAAAGGGAAATGGGTATATGACCTGGGACAAAACTTTTCCGGTGTAATTCATCTGTCCATGCAATCGAAAGGAAAACAGCAGGTGAAATTTTATCCGGCCGAACTGTTGAATCCGGACAGTACCGTTAATCAGAGTGCATCAGGAGCTCCTTTCTGGTTTGCTTATACCACGAAAGGAAATGAAAAGGTTTGTTGGCAACCCCAGTTTACATATTATGGTTTCCGCTATGTGGAAATTGAAGGAGCAGTTCCTGCCGGACAGGATAATCCGGAATCTTTACCGGTTATTTTGGATTTAAAAGGATTACATACTTGTAACTCGGCACCAGAAGTTGGAACATTCCATTGTTCTAAACCTTTATTTAATCAGACGTATGAGTTAATAGACTGGGCTATTCGAAGTAATATGGCCAGTGTTTTGACAGACTGTCCGCATCGAGAAAAGTTAGGTTGGTTGGAACAAGCCCATTTGATGCAATATTCGGTACAATATCGGTATAATCTGGCTCGGATGTATGAGAAGATGATGAATGACATGCGTTCTACACAGGCTAAGAATGGTATGGTCCCGACGATTGCTCCAGAGTTAGTGGAATTTGAAGGAGGCTTTAAGGATACACCGGAATGGGGCAGTTCGTTTATCATCAGTCCGTGGTATATTTACCAGTGGTATGGTGATAGCCGGTTGATTGCGGAATATTATCCGGATATGCAACGCTATATTGAATACTTGTCTTCGCAGGCAAAAGATCATATTGTAGCCTATGGTTTGGGTGATTGGTTTGACATTGGTCCTAATGCCCCGGGTGTTTCTCAGTTGACATCCAATGGAGTTACTGCTACGGCCATCTATTATTATGATGTTTGTCTGATGCAAAAAATGGCAGATCTGTTAGGAAAGAAAGCCGATGTTGAGAAGTATAAGAATCTGGCGGCAGCAATTAAAACGGCATTCAACAAGACATTTTGGAATCCGGAAACAAAACAATATGACCGGAACAGCCAGGCTGCTAATGCTGTAGCTTTATATATGGGACTGACGACACCAGAAAATCATCAGCAGGTATATGAGAATTTGGTGAAAGATATACGTTCAAGAAATAATGCGTTGACTGCAGGTGATGTTGGCTATCGTTATGTCTTGCGTGCTTTGGAAGCAGGAGGCGCATCTGATATCATTTATGATATGAACAGTAAATACGATACTCCGGGATATGGTTGGCAATTAGCCCATGGAGCTACGGCATTAACCGAATCTTGGCAAGCCTATGGTTTTGTCTCCAACAATCACTTTATGTTAGGACACTTGATGGAATGGCTTTTCAGTGGTTTGGGTGGTATCCGTCAGGATGAGGCATCCGTTGCATTTAAACATATTGTTATCAAGCCGTCTCCAGTAGGTGATGTTCGGAGTGCCCGCACGTCCTATGAATCTCCTTATGGAACGATTGTCTCAGATTGGAAAGAAACAGATGAAAAATTCACTATTCGGGTAGAAGTTCCTGCCAATTGTTCTGCATCTGTCTATTTACCAACAACACAGGTTGATCAAATCACTGAAAGTGGGATAGCTGTAAAAGATCTTTCCTCAGCTACTATTCGTCAGGAAACAGGTTATACAGTTGTCACCGTAGGTTCTGGAATTTATGGGTTTGAAGTGAGGAAGTGAGTTGGGATTATATAAGGAATAAGTTATATGAGAAAGTTGTTATCTATTATAATTGCGAGCTTTTCAGCTTTGTTTTTCTTGACTAATTGTCTAGGGAATTATTCCAAATCAAAGGATTCATTTAAAGATCTGGAGGCTGGTTTTACGAATCCTTCGTCCGATTATCGGACAGCTCCATTGGCTGTGTGGAATAGTAAAGTGACAAATGCTGAAGTAGAAAGAACCATTCAGGAATTAAAGGATGCCGGTTTTGGTGGCCTTTTTGTACATCCTCGTCCCGGTTTGATTACGGAATATATGTCTGATGAATGGTATTCGTTGTATAAACATGCCATTGATTATGCTAAGGAAAAGGATATGAAAGTATGGATCTATGATGAAAATTCATATCCAAGCGGTTTTGCTGGAGGACATGTTCCGGAAGAAATGCCGGAATCATATAATCAGGGACAAGGTTTGGCTCTGGAAAAAGTGAATGTTTTGCCTGAGAATACAGCGGATTATTTTATTTGTCTGAAAAAAGAGGGAGAGAACTGGATAGATATCACCAATAAAATTTCTTCTTATAGAAATACCGAGGGTGAATATTATTTATATAAGAAAACTTATTATGGTCGTTCTGATTGGTATGGAGGTTATTCGTATGTGGATGTGATGGTGAAAGGTGTAACTGAAAAGTTCTTGGAAGTAACCATGAAAGGATATGAAAAGATAGCTAAAGAGGACTTTGGTAAAACACTTCCCGGTATCTTTTCGGATGAACCAAATATCCAGACATCGGGTGGTTTACGATGGACTCCAGATCTGTTTTCTGTATTTGAACAAAAGTGGGGATATGATTTAAAACCTTTATTGCCTTTGTTAGAAGAGGAAGTCGGAAACTGGAAAGAAGTCCGTCATAATTATATGGAAACATTGCTGCAACTGTTTATCGATCGTTGGTCAAAACCGTTTCATCAGTATTGTGAACAGAATAATCTGAAATGGACGGGTCATTATTGGGAACATGGGTGGCCATATATGAATGATGGACCGGATAATATGGCAATGTATGCCTGGCATCAAGTTCCGGCAATTGATATGTTATTTAATCAGTTTGACGAAAAGAGTCCAGTTGCTCAGTTTGGAAATGTAAGAGCTGTAAAAGAATTAAGAAGTGTTGCCAATCAAATGGGATATACACGTACCTTAAGTGAGACTTATGGAGGTGGCGGCTGGGATGAAACATTCAAGGATTTTAAACGTTTGGGCGATTGGGAATATGTATTGGGTGTGAATTTTATGAATCAACACTTGGCACACATGACACTGACTGGAGCCAGAAAATATGATTATCCACCAGTCTTTACATACCATTCTCCCTGGTGGTCATCTTACAAAGAGTTGAATGACTATTATGCTCGCCTTTCATTGGCTTTAAGTAAAGGGAAGCAGAATAATCAAATTTTAGTCATGGAGCCGAATTCTACTTTATGGAGTTATTATTCACATACAAAGAGTAGTCCGAAGTTGATGGAAATAGGTCAAGCCTTTCAGTCTTTTGTAACAGACTTGGAAAAGAATCAGGTAGAATATGATTTGGGTTCTGAAAATATTATCAAGGATCATGGGGGTGTAGAGAATGGAAAATTTGTTATTGGTCAGGCTGCTTATTCTATGGTCGTTTTACCTCCGATGATGGAAACTTTGAATAAACCAACTTATGATTTGTTGCGGAAGTTTGTAGAAAAGGGCGGCCAATTAATCTGCTTTTCTACACCTAATCGATTAGATGGAGCAGAAGATTCCAAATTATCTGAATTACTGTCGGCTAAGTCTGTAATTTCTGTTCCCACCTTAACCAAAGAGGTTATACAGAAGTATTTTGAGAATAAAGATTGTCTGTTCACATTTACGGGAGGTGATTTATATCATCAAAGACGTGAATTTGCAGATGGAGAATTATTATTCTTGGTAAATTCTTCCATGAATGAAGTTACCCGAGGAACAGTTTTATTGAAAGGTAAATCTGTTCTTAAATTGGATGCCATGCAGGGGAAAATATATGAATACCCGGTAGATCAGAAAGAAGAAAATCTGTCTGTGCATTTTGAATTGGAACCTGCTGGTAGTTTATTGCTTTATTGTAGTCATAAGACTCTGAATAGCTATGAAAAAGAGTCAGTGTTAGCGGGTAATACTAAGTTGATACCGGAAGGCGATCTGCAGATAAAGAGATTGCGGGAAAATGCTTTGACGATAGATTTCTGCGATGTAACAATTAAAGGAAAGACAATTAAGAATGTTTACTTCGCTCAAGCAGCCGATGCTGCTTTTCGGGAATATGGTTTTGTCAATGGGAATCCATGGAACACATCTGTTCAATACAAGCGGAATATATTGGATCGGGATACTTTTACTACAGGAGGATTTACAACTTCCTATCATTTTACAGTAAAAGATAAATTTGATTATTCAACGATGAAATTAGTTGCCGAACGTCCGGAAATATTTAAGGTAAAAATAAATGGAGAAACATTATCTGCTACTCCAGGAGCATGGTGGTTGGATCGTTCATTTGGAGTTTATTCTATTGGTGATAAAGTAAAACAAGGTATCAATACGATTGAGATGAGTGTGAGTCCAATGAGTATTTATGCCGAGATAGAACCTGTATATGTGATAGGCGATTTTTCTGTCGTACCGGAAAAGAAAGGGTGGAGTATAGCTGCGCCTGTTGAGAAACTGATACTGGGAAGTTGGAAAGAGCAGAAGCAACCTTTCTATTCATGGGAAGTTTCTTATACAAAAGAGTATGAGATAGATGATATAAACAGGCCTTATGCCGTACAGTTAAATGCTTGGAAGGGAACAGTGGCAGAGGTGTATGTAAATGAAGTCAAGGCTGGAATCATTGCCTTTGACCCCTATCGCCTGGATATTACTCCCTTATTGAAGCCGGGAAAGAACACTATTGAAGTACGAGTCATCGGAAGTCATAAGAACTTATTAGGCCCGCATTACAATAATCCTGCACCTGGACTTGCTTCTCCTTGGCATTGGAAAAATATCAAACAGCAGATACCTGGAAAGCAATATCAAATGTGCGACTATGGTCTGATGGAAGATTTTGATGTGGTTGAGTAATTAGTTATATTCAGATTAAATTTGGTACAGACTTAATTAGATAGAAATAGAATATGAAAAGAGTATATTTATTATTGGTTATACTGAGTAACTTTATGTACGGTAATACATTGTTGGCTCAAGTGGAAATTGGAAAATGTAGACCTGTTGATTTAAGATGTGAACATCTAATCCGTCCCTTAGGAATTGATCGGGCTGAACCTCGTTTTTCATGGCATTTGGAGGATGAAAGAAATGGAGCCAAACAACTGTCATATCGAATTATGTTGGGAACAGATTCTGCTGCATTAGTTAGAAACAAAGGTGTTATTTGGCAGGAGAAGAAGAATAGTGGGCAAATGCTTACTACCTATAAAGGGAAAGCATTAAAGCCTTTTACTCGTTATTATTGGAGTGTTACTGTGTGGGATCAGAACCGTCAGGTATCAGAACAAACTATATCTTCTTTTGAAACGGGATTTTTGAATACTGCACAATGGAAAGGCAGTTTCATTTCGGATGGAAAAGATATTGAATCACGTGAAACTCCTTATTTCCGGAAAGAGTTTATCTTGAAGAAGAACGTAAAATCGGCTCGAGCATACATTGTTGCAGCAGGGCTGTATGAATTATCTTTGAATGGTTCTAAAGTAGGTGATCATTTTTTGGATCCAGCTTTTACAGATTATGGTAAAAGGTTGTTGTATGTTACTTATGATGTTACGCATTTACTCCATGAAGGAGAGAATGCCGTTGGTGTAATTTTGGGAAATGGGTGGTATAATCATCAGCCTGTGGCGGAATGGAATTTCCATAAAGCACCTTGGCGAAACAGACCTTCTTTCTGCTTGAATATTCATGTTCAATATACGGATGGAACAGCGGATATAATTACTTCTGATCATAGTTTCAAGGTGGCAGCGGGACCTATTACATTTAATGCTATTTATGTTGCCGAAAATTATGATTTTAGAAAAGAGTTTCAAGGTTGGAATACATTGACATTTGATGATTCTTCATGGAAACAGGCTGTTGAAGTATCTAGTCCATGCTCTAATATTGTTTCTCAATCTATGCATCCGATACGAAAAACAGAATTTAGGAAACCTGTATTACTTAAGAAATTGAGTGATACACTCTATTTGTATGATTTTGGACAAAACTGGTCCGGAATAACAGAGTTCCGTGTGCAAGGACTGCCGGGCACGAAAGTAAAACTGCATCATGGAGAACAATTGGACTCTCGTAGAAAACGTTTATTTGATGATAATAATACACAGTTTTACCAGAATGTCAAGGAACCTTTGAAATATGGTGTTCATCCTGTAGATGAAATATTTGCGACGGATGTTCTTTGGTTGGATGGAAAGGAGAATACATTCTCCCCGCGTTTTAATTATAAAGGTTTCCAGTATGTTGAGGTGTCATCAGATAAGCCATTGGAATTAACGAAAGATAATATGACATCTTATTTTATTCACACAGATGTTCCGGCTAGTGGCTCTTTTGAATGTTCGGATTCATTGATTAACCGTTTGTGGAGAGCAACCAACTATTCCTATTTATCGAATTTGGTAGGTTATCCGACTGATTGTCCGCATCGGGAAAAAAACGGTTGGACAGGAGATGCTCATTTGGCTATGGAGACAGGTTTGTACAGTTTCGATGGAATAACCTTCTATGAGAAGTGGATGGCCGATCATCGGGATAATATGTATGGTAACGGACAATTGAGATGTATTATTCCTTCTGGAGGTTGGGGTGGCGATATTGCAGATTGGACTTGTTCGGTTACAATTATTCCATGGACATTGTATGAGTTTTATGGGGATATGACTTGCTTGAAAGACAATTATTCGACTATGAAGAAACATACGGATTACTGGTTGAGTAAATTCCCGGATGGTTTGATTACGGATGCTTGTTTAGGAGATTGGATTCCTTATAAGTCAGTCGCAAATAGAGAATTGACAGCATCTATTTATCATTATAAAAATGTTGATATTGTGAGTCGAACGGCCCAATTGCTTGGCTTTAAGTCAGATTATGAATATTATAAATCGGAAGCTGAAAGAATTAAGGATACTATAAATCAGAAATTCTTGAATAAAGAAACGGGTATTTATGCCAATGGTTATCAGACAGAATTGAGTATGCCTTTGTATTGGGGAATTGTTCCAGAAGATTGTATTCAGAAAGTAGCAGAACAATTGACAAAAAGAGTTAGTGAAGATCGGGATCATTTGGATGTTGGAATTATGGGGTGTAAGACAATCTTGAATGCGTTGACGGAAACAGGTAATGTTGAGCAAGCTTACCGAATGGTGACACAACAGGATTATCCTTCTTGGGGAAACTGGTTACGGCAAGGTGGAACTACCTTATTTGAGAACTGGGATTATAATGGTTTGGCTGCCGGTTATTCCCAGAATCATATTATGTATGGAGAAATAGGAGCTTGGTTCTATAAGGCATTGGCCGGTATCAATGTTGATCCAGCTCAGCCAGGATTCAAGAATATACTATTGAAACCTCATTTTGTGGAAGATCTTGATTATGTAAAAGCCTCTTATAAATCACCCTTTGGCTTGATTGTTTCAGAATGGACAAGAAAGCAGGGTAAGGTTGAATATAAGGTGGTTATTCCTCCTGGAGCAACTGCTACCTTATATTTGGACGGTAAAGGTGAAGCGAAGCAATTATCTTCAGGAACTTATAAATTTAATATCTAATGATGAAGACGTCGATTATTTATTGGGTAAGTGTATTCCTTTTAACCGTGTTGGGAGCTTGTTCCTCTCATCCGACTTTAGTTGTGAAGGAGTTACAGTGTGAGAAGTTGGTTAATCCTTTGGCGATTGATCATACGAAACCGTATTTGAGCTGGCAGCTTGAAGCGAAAGATAATGGCCTTTGTCAGTCGGCCTATCAGATTTTGGCAGCAACTGATGAAAATTTATTGACAGAAGAGAAGGCTGATTTGTGGAATTCCGGTAAAGTTGAAAGCTCGGAATCTGCCTGGGTTTTGTATCAGGGAAATGAATTAGCTTCAAAGCAATTTGTTTACTGGAAGGTTCGTGTTTGGGATGGCAATGATAAGGCTTCCGATTGGAGTGAGACGGCTTGTTTTGGTATTGGATTATTACATCCGTCTGACTGGAAAGCTTCTTATATTGGAAGTGATACGCTTTCAGGGAAACCGCAGTCGCCTTTACTTTGGAAACATTTTCAGTGGAATCAAAAAGGAACAAAGGCTTTCTTGCATGTTAATTCTTTAGGGTATCACGAAGTTTATCTGAATGGGAAGAAGGTTGGTGACGCTGTTTTGACTCCGGCTGTATCTCAATTTGATAAGCGGTCTTTGAGTGTTACGTATGATGTAACTGGTTTATTGGAGAAAGGAGAGAATGATTTCGTTCTTTGGTTAGGGAAAGGTTGGTATCAGGATGGACTTCCGGGCGTAGTGAATGGTGGTCCGTTTGTTCGAGCTCAGTTGGAAGAGTTTGAAAATGGTGAGTGGAGAACGAGCTTGATTACAGATTCTACTTGGAAAACGCGTGAAAGTGGTTATGCTTCTACGGGTACATGGCGGCCTTGGCAGTTTGGAGGAGAAGAAATTTCGGCTGATCGATTATTGCCTGCTTTGGATAGGAAAACGCTGAATTCCGTTGATTGGAATGCAGCTGTCTTGGCCGATATTCCTTTACATAAGGTTTCTCCCCAGATGGTTGAACTGAATGGTTTACGAGGACAGTTGCATCCGTTGTCATGTAAGGCTTCCGGAGATTCGGCCTGGATTTATGATTTGGGGACAAATCTGACAGGCTGGACGAAAATACAGTTCCCTCCATTAGAGAAAGGACAGAAGATACGAATCAGTTATTGTGACTTTCTGGATGATAAAGGGGAATTCCGAGATCATTTGTACGAAGATTATTATATTGCTTCCGGTGCTGATTCGGCTGAAGTCTTTTCCAATAAATTCAATTATCAGGCCTATCGTTATCTGAAACTGACAAACCTGAAAGAAGCCCCGGCTTTGTCGTCAATTACGGCTTCATTAGTACATACCAATTATAGGGGAGAATCCTTCTTCGCTTGTTCGGATAAGGATTTGAATGCCATTCATGATATGATTCAATATACTTTACGTTGTTTGACATTGGGTGGATATATGGTGGATTGTCCGCAAATTGAGCGATTGGGTTATGGTGGAGATGGTAATGCTTCAACTCCTACGGTGCAGACCATGTTTAACCTCAGTCCTTTGTATATGAACTGGATGCAGGCGTGGGCTGATTGTATGCGGGAAGACGGAAGTATGCCTCATACAGCTCCGAATCCGTATGCCGCAGGCGGTGGCCCGTTCTGGTGTGGTTTTATTATTACGGCTTCCTGGCAGACCTATCTGAATTATGGAGATCGGAGATTATTGGACCGTTATTATCCGTATATGCAGAAATGGTTGGAATATGTGGCTCATTATACAGTAGATGGTTTGTTGAAGAAGTGGCCGGATACTTCTTATAGAAACTGGTATTTGGGTGATTGGGCAACTCCGGTTGGTATTGATCAGACAAATCCGTTGTCTGTTGATTTAGTGGATAACTGCTATATTGCGGTTTGTTACCAGACCATGAGTAAAATTGCTTCTTTGCTGAATAAAGCGGATGACAGTCACGGTTATAAAGCAAAGTATGATGCGCTGACGAAACGGATACAGGAAACCTTCTATGATGCAAAAGGAAACACTTATGCTAGCGGAACACAAATTGATTTGGTGTATCCGATGTTGTCTGGAGTTACGCCGGATAATTTGAAGGAGACAGTCCTGAAGACTTTGTATGAAGTGACGGCGAACCGTTTCCAGGGACATCTGGCAACAGGTTTGGTTGGCATTCCGGTATTAACCGAATGGGCCGTTAAGAATGGTCAGGCTGAATGGATGTATCAGATGCTGAAGAAACGGGATTATCCGGGTTATTTGTATATGTTGGATAACGGGGCAACTACTACTTGGGAGCATTGGAATGGAGAACGCAGTCATATTCATAATTGTTATAATGGAATTGGTGCCTGGTTCTATCAGGCATTAGCGGGAATCATGCCGGATGAAAGTAAGCCGGGTTACAAGCATATCTGGATTAAACCTCAGGTGGTGAATGATATTTCGTGGGTTCAGGCATCCAAAGATACACCTTATGGCTTGTTGAAGGTCAGATGGGAAAAGAAAGAGGCTTCTTTCGTATTGGATGTGCAAATACCGGTTGGTGCTTCGGCATCCGTTGCTCTGCCATTCCCGGCTGAATCTGTTTGTGTAAATGGTCAGCCATCGCAAGGTATAGAAGTTTTGGAATTAGAGTCGGGTAGTTATCGGATAGAATGTTCCCGATAGTTGAGGAAGAAACGTAGTATTGCGTCGGGTATTAGCGTAGCGTTGCGCTAACACTTGGCGCAATGTTGTGTTAAGACCCGACGCAACCTTACGTTGACACCCGACGCCGTGTTGCGCTTATGTGTCACGTGGAATAACGTTTTCTGCTTCTTGCTGATTGAGTAAGGAAAAGCTCTGTTCAGGAAGTGTTGAATTCATTTGTGGGTGAATCCTATGGAAAAGTCGTCAGAACTGAATAAATATTCGTACATTTGTCGGAAACCAATAAAATCAAATGTGTTTATGGCTAAGTATAAACGGATTCTTTTGAAGTTGAGCGGTGAATCGCTCATGGGAAGCAAACAATATGGTATTGATGAAGTACGCTTAAACGAATATGCTGAACAGATCAAGGAAATAGCAGAAATGGGTGTTCAGATTGGTATCGTTATCGGTGGAGGTAATATTTTCCGTGGTTTAAGTGGCGCATCCAAAGGATTCGACCGGGTGAAAGGTGATCAGATGGGCATGCTGGCTACGGTTATCAATAGCTTGGCATTGAGTTCTGCGTTGACGGCTTTAGGCGTAAAAGCAAAGGTGCTGACGGCTATCCGTATGGAACCGATCGGTGAATTCTACAACAAATGGCGTGCTATCGAACTGTTGGAACAAGGTTATGTAGTCATTATGTCGGGCGGAACCGGTAATCCTTTCTTCACGACTGATACGGGTTCTTCGTTGCGCGGTATAGAGATTGAAGCAGATGTGATGTTGAAGGGAACACGTGTAGATGGTATTTATACGGCAGATCCTGAGAAAGATCCGACAGCTGTGAAGTTCTCTGATATTACCTATGACGAAATCTATACACGTGGTCTGAAAGTGATGGACTTGACGGCAACGACCATGTGCAAGGAAAATAATTTACCTATTATTGTCTTTAACATGGACAAGAACGGAAACCTGAAGAAAGTGATGGATGGTGAAGACATCGGTACGTATGTGCATAATTAAAGATACTTTTTCTGATACGTTTTTATGAAAAGAAATAGGACGCATTCCTCGTTGATACTTATCCCTGTTATGTTATCTTTCTTTGTAATGGGATTTGTGGATCTGGTAGGAGTTGCGGCTAATCACATGAAAGTTGACTTTGAATTGTCGGACACAATGGCCAATTTGTGTCCGGCAATGGTCTTTTTATGGTTTCTGTTGTTTTCGATACCGGCAGGAATTCTGATGAATTATATCGGACGACGGAAGACCGTGCTGTTGAGTTTGTTTATTACGACAGTCTCCTTGCTCATTCCCTTGTTGCGTTATGAGTTTGTCATGATGCTGATTTCATTTTCGTTATTGGGTATTGGCAATGTCCTTTTACAAGTTTCATTAAATCCATTGGTGTCGAATGTCGTGTCTGAAAGACATTTGGCAAGTTCTCTTTCCCTGGGGCAATTTATCAAAGGTATAGCTTCCTTCCTGGCGCCGTTAATAGCCAGTTGGGCTGCGCTGACCATGAATGAATGGCGTGAATTATATCCGGTTTTTATGTTGATTACCCTTGTCTCTATCATTGGTCTGGGATTTACATCCATTGAAGAACTGGATGATTATTCAGAAAGTGATTCTCTGAAAAGTTATGGGAAACTATTGAGTAAGCCATTGATTCGTTTGGTCTGGATTGGTATCGTCTGCCACGTAGGAATCGATGTGGGAATTAATTTGACAGCCCCCAAACTCTTTATCGAACGTTTAGGCTTTACGGTTGCAGATGCCAGCATGGCCGGTAGTATCTATTTTCTTTCCAGAACGGTTGGATGCCTGATCGGTGCAGTTGCTTTACAGTATATGGCGCCGGACCGCTTTTTCCGTTGGAGTGTTTTGGGATTGCTGTTTGCTTTAATCGGTTTGTCGTTTGCCTTCACATTAGAACAATTGTATGTAGTACTGCTGGTTTTGGGTGTTGGTAATGCCAATATCTTTTCCATCTTGATATCTAAACTGCTGAATGCTTTCTCTGACAAGAAGAATGAAGTATCCGGGTTGATGATTACGGGCTTGTGTGGCGGTGCTTTGTTCGTTTTGCCGATGGGAATTGTTTCCGATTGGATTGATTCGCAAGCCGGATCGCTGATCATACTGGGTGTAGGAGCCTTGTATCTGACTTATTTGTCCGGTTATTTTAAGAGACATCCTGATTTGCCACAAGAGTAGTCTTTGTGGCATGGGATTTTCGGTTATAGGACAAAGAGTTGGATGTTACTAACATTCTGAAATAAACAGGCCTCAAAAAAGGACTTGCGGCTTGCAAAGTTTAAATTCTTTTCATTACCTTTGTTTATAATTAAAAAATCAAAAGATAACTGGCTTTAGAATGAAAGAAAAACGGAGCTGGTTGGCAGAAGAAAAAGCAAGGAAGAAAATTAATCTTGATAATAAAAACGAATAAAATTGGTATAGATATGGTTGATACAAAGAAGTTTGTGAAAGAAGCAGAAGAGAAAATGGAATCTGCTATCCTTTATTTGGATGAACAGTTGGCTCGTATCCGCGCAGGAAAGGCGAATCCGAAAATTCTGGATGGAATTCGTGTTCCTTATTATGGCAGTATGGCTCCGTTAAGTAATGTTGCTTCCATCAATACTCCGGATGCGAAGACAATCGTCATTACACCGTGGGAAAAGAACTTGATCAAGGAAATCGAAAAGGCGATCTTGAACTCTGAAGTTGGTATTACTCCGGAAAACAATGGTGAAATCATTCGTTTGGGTATTCCTCCATTGACTGAAGAACGTCGTCGCCAGTTGGCAAAGCAATCTAAGCAGGAAACGGAAACGGCGAAAATCAGTATCCGTAACGCTCGTCGTGATGCTATTGAAGCTTTGAAGAAGAGCATCAAGACAGACGGTGTTCCTGAAGATGTGGAAAAAGATGCAGAGGCAGAAGTTCAGAAAGTTCATGATAAGTTTATCAAGAAAGTAGATGAACTGTATATTGCCAAAGAAAAAGAAATAATGACGGTTTAATGAAAGGTTTGGTAATTAAAAATACGGGTAGTTGGTATACCGTTTATACGGAAGACGGAAGATATGTTGAGAGTAAGATCAAAGGTAATTTCCGTCTGAAAGGTATTCGGACTACCAATCCGGTGGCTGTTGGTGACCGGGTTGAAATAGAAGAAAACCGTGAAGGTACGGCGTTTATCTGTCAGATTGAAGATAGGAAGAACTATATTATTCGCCGTGCATCGAATTTGTCTAAACAGGCGCATATCATTGCTGCCAATGTAGACCAGGCGATGCTGATCGTAACGGTCAATTACCCGATTACCACGACTGTTTTTATTGATCGTTTTCTGGCAACAGCCGAAGCTTATCGGGTCCCGGTTAAACTGGTGTTCAATAAGATTGACCGGTATAAAGGAGAAGACTGGGAATACATGCAGGGCTTGATTCATTTATATACGACTATCGGTTATCCGTGTACGACTTTATGTGCCAAGACCGAAGAGGGATTGGATGGATTAAGAGCGGATCTGAAAGATAAGATTACTTTGCTTTCCGGTCATTCGGGTGTAGGTAAATCTACAATTATCAATAAACTGATTCCGGGCGTAAGTTTGCGTACGGGTGATATTTCTGAGTATCACAATAAAGGCATGCATACAACGACCTTTTCGGAAATGGTGGCATTGCCCGAAGGTGGTTACCTGATTGATACGCCGGGTATCAAAGGGTTTGGAACCATTGATATGGAAGATGCGGAGATTTCGCATTATTTCCCTGAAATATTCAAGATCTCTGCCGGATGTAAGTTTAATAATTGTACGCACCGTCATGAACCGGGTTGTGCGGTATTACAGGCTGTCGAGGAACATTATATTAGCGAATCGCGCTATAAAAGTTATTTAAGTATATTGGAAGATAAAGAAGAGAGTAAATATAGGGAAGAATATTGAATTGTGTTCTTTCTTTCGCTTATAAAACTCCCGAGTTTCGTTTTCAAAAGCCGTGGGCTTTCAAATCGGAATTCGGGAGTTTTAGAAATAACCCTGTTCAATTAATTAGGATCTTTAATAAACAATGAAAATGAAACATTTTACTTTATTGCGTATTTGTTTGTGCATCGGATTGTCTTTTCTCATGGGTTGGCCGGTTCATGCACAGGATATGATTCATAAAGCTCCGGCTCCATTGTATAGGGATCCGGTAACCGATGGTGCGGCCGATCCGGTAGTTGTCTGGAATCAGGAAGCCAAAAGCTGGTGGATGTTATATACACAGCGCCGGGCGAACCTGGATGCGCCGGACGTGGCCTATTGTTATGGTACGAAAATCGGTGTGGCTGAATCGACAGACCACGGACAAACTTGGGTGTACAGGGGAGCATTAGACTTGGAATTCGAAGACGGTCATAATACATTCTGGGCTCCTGAAGTGGTTTATCGGGATGGCGAATACCACATGTTTGTGGCTTACATCCGTGGTGTTCGTAGTCATTGGGGCGGCGATAAACAGATTGTGCATTACACCAGTCGTAATTTGTGGAACTGGAAATGTGAAGGCCCGTTGAAGCTTTCGTCTAATTCCGTGATCGATGCTACGGTTTATCAGAAGCCGGATGGCCGTTGGCGTATGTGGTATAAAGATGAGGCGGCTGGTTCTCATACCTTGATGGCAGAAAGCAAGAACCTGCATGACTGGTCGGCCTCGAAGGTTGTCATTGACGGAGATGCACACGAAGGTCCGAATGTCTTTCGGTTCCGCGGATATTTCTGGATGCTGACCGATGAATGGAAAGGACTTCGTATCTACCGCTCCAAAGACTTGGATAAATGGGAAAAACAAGGGCTGATTTTAGGGGAAGCCAGTTCGCGGCCGGAAGATAGACCCAGCGGTGCTCATGCCGATGTCGTTGTAACGAACCATCGGGCTTATATCTTCTATTTCACACATCCGGGACGCAAAAGTCACAACGAAGCTCCGTTGGGCGAAAACGGGGTTGTGCCCTACGACTTGCGCCGTTCGTCTATCCAAGTAGCCCAATTAGTTTTCAAAGACGGCACACTGACCTGCGATCATGATGCCGATTTTGAATTCTATTTGCCGGACGAAACAGAATAGATTCTTGATAAACAAGTGAAAGTCATGCTTTATTCCTTTCAGAATACAGAAGGAAATAAAGCATGACTTTTTTGTTTTTACTGTTTTAGTCCTGTCTTTTCTTCATTTAATCCTAACAAACTAATTAATTCACCAATGTGAATTAATCAATTCATAACTGTGATTTAATTAATTCATATAGGTGATTTATTTAATTCACATTTGTGAATCAAACAATATATCGTATGTTTTTATGAGTCTCCTATTGTATAAAGATGAATTTCTGTTGTTTAGAAAGGAATTGTAATCAATGAAAACCTAGAAGATAAGTAGGATATGGAGATCAGGGTTTTATGGGTTAAGTTGTTTTTTAGGAAAATATATCTATTTTTGCAAATAAATACCCAAGGAATATAGGAATGCAGACATGGAGCCTATAGAAAAGTGGAATCGGTTTATGGCAGGTGATGATGACGCTTATGCTAGTCTTTACGAAGAATACGTACAAGACCTGTATCAATATGGGCTATGCTTTACTTCGGATACAGAGTTGGTGAAAGACTGCATTCAGGATCTATTTGTCTATCTGTATGCCAATCGGAGCCATTTAGAAATATCCTGTCAAGTTAAAACCTACTTGCTGGTTTCCTTGAAGCATAATATTTGTAGAAGTTTACTGCGTAGCCAAAAGTATGATTCCTTAGAGGAAGAGATTCCTTTCCTTGCAGAAATGAGTGTGGAAGATCAATTTATTGAAGACGAATCCTTGCATAATGAAACTCATCAAGTACAAAAAATGCTTTCAGTTCTGACACCTCGTCAGAAAGAAATTATGTATTACCGTTTTGTCCAGGAGTTACCTATGGAAGATATATGCCGATTGATGGATTTGAATTATCAGTCGGCCCAAAACTTGATTCAGCGTTCCCTGAAAAAAATACGCGAAGCGTACGGAGATTTGTTCTTATTTCTGTGTTTTGTTTATCCGGAAAAATTTTTTATTGATTTTTGAAAAAAGTTCCTTTTTACTGAGTATAAAACTCCGGTGTCTTACTCTTATAGGCAAAGCAGGATAAAAAATGAATAAGAACTATACCGGATATACCGCAGAACAATTGTTGAATGATGACTTCTTCATCCATTCCGAATTGCATCCAACGGAAGAAACACGTCTTTTTTGGTTGGATTTGGAACGGACAGATTTGTCATTGGCAAAAGAAATACGGATGGCTCGTATGCTCATGAACCGTTTCTGGCAAGATGTAAGTCGTCCACTTCTTCCGGCATCGGAAGTATCGGACCTTTGGAATAAGATTCAACGGGAAAATCAGCAAAAGAAACGATTCCAGCTGTTCCGGTATGGTGTGGCGGCAGCCGTTGCGGCTATTCTTGTTCTAGCCTTGACAATACCTTATTTATTACCAGAAAAAGAAATTGATTATCAAACGATCATTGCTGATCTACCGGCGGAAAAGGAACAAGATGAAGTTCAGTTAGTCTTCTCGAATGAGGAGAAAGTATTGATTTCCGAAGAGGAAAGTAAGATTTCTTATGATGAAAAAGGTGAAGTGCGCGTCAATTCAGAAAGTATACGGAAACAATCCGTCCAGCATAAGAACGGAGATGAAGTCCAATTGAATAAGTTGATTGTTCCGGCAGGAAAACGTTCTTTTTTAACTTTATCAGATGGAACAAAGCTTTGGGTTAATTCGTCGACTAAAGTTGTATATCCACATTTATTTAAAGGAGATAAAAGAGAAATCTATGTGGATGGAGAAGTTTATCTGGAGGTAACACGGAATCCTGACAAACCATTTTATGTAAAGACCGGACAAATGTCAGTTCGGGTATTAGGAACCAGTTTCAATGTTTGTGCTTATCCAGAAGACAATCAGCAACAGGTTGTCTTGGTAAATGGAAAGGTGGAAGTACAGTCGCAGGCACATACGGCAGAAGTATTGGCTCCAAACGAATTATATGAATATGATAAACAAACGGAAGAAACTTCCATAAAAGAGGTGGATGCCACAGATTATATCTCTTGGAAAAACGGGTATTATCAATTTGCTGGTCAGCAATTATCTGTTCTTTTCAAGCGTTTGTCTCGCTATTATGCAGTATCCATTGTGTGTGATGAAAAAGTAGGAACTTTAAACTGCAGTGGTAAATTGGATTTGACAGAACATGTAGACGATGTTTTGGAGAATTTATCTAAAGCGGCTCCCATCAAGGTAGAACATGATCATGAACAAATAATTATTAAGTATGAACCTTTAAATTGAAATGCCTATGAAATAAGAACAAGCTAATACCAAAAAAGTAGGCCGAACAATACCCCCATATTGATCGGCCCGAAGAAACATTTACGCTAATAAAAGTATTAACTGTAAAATCAATTACAAAGATATGAATATCTATTTAAAACCCAAAATATTTAGAGCATTGAAGCTAAGTACATTATGTCTAATACTTGGAGTGGAGGCAGGTGTTGCAACAGAAAGTTATTCACAAAAAACGACTTTCACGATCTCCGTTCAAGATCAATCCGTCAAGGAAGTATTTGATTATATCGAACAACATAGCGAATTTATCATTTTCTATTTAGATGAAACGATTGATGTAAATAGAAAAGTATCTGTTAATCTGAAAGATCAACGGGTGGAAAATATATTGGAACAGTTATTCAAGAATACAGATGTTACGTATACCATCAATGATCGGCAGATACTTCTTTCAAAGCGGAAGGAAATGACAGAAGTCGCTCCTGTTGTAGCCGTTGTGCAACAGAAAAAGAATACGGTTACAGGTGTTGTGTTGGATCCGACCGGTATGCCCGTGATTGGAGCAAATATCATGGTAAAGGGTACAACGATTGGAACCATTACAGATATGGATGGTAAGTTCTCTTTGGATGTGGATAAAGATGCAACATTGGTTATTTCTTATATCGGGTTTGCAAGTCAAGAGATAAAAGTTGGTAATCAGACAAAGTTATCTATAGCTTTGAAAGAAGACTCGGAAGCATTGGATGAGTTGGTAGTTGTTGGGTATGGGACAAAAACTAAAGCAACACTAACAGGTTCTGTTTCTATTATTGAAGATAAGTTATTAGAAAATAGACCTACAACGCGAATGACAGATTTATTACAGGGTGCAGCTGCGGGTGTACAAGTTACTCGAGGAAATTCAGGAAGAATAAAGGGTAATAATTCAGGTATTTCAGTTCGTGGTTTTACTTCAAGATATGATCCGGGTATACTTATTGTTATTGATGGTATTGCTCAAAAAGATAATAATTCATATGCATTGGATAATATAAATCCAGATGATGTCGAAAGTATAAGTATACTAAAGGATGCTCAAGCTGCAATATATGGAGCAAGAGCATCAGGTGGGGTTATGATGGTAACAACGAAGAAAGGTCATTCTGAAAAACCTACAATAAATTTTTCTGCTAATTATAATATACAAGTTCCAGATAATTTGAGAAAGTATTTAAATATTCTACAAATTGTAGAGATGCAAAATGAAGGATTCGTTAATGATGGCCTAGAAAATAATATGTATACACATGTTGTTAAATATATTGAGGATAATGGATTGACAATGGATGAAATTAAAAAGAATAATGGTAAATATTATTGTCAATGGCCATTTGATAATACAGCTAATTTTGTTTTTGGTGATTATGATTGGTATGATATCATGTGGAGTCCAGCTCCAATACAAACTTATAATTTATCAATATCAGGCAATACGAAGAAGATAAATTATTATAATTCAATTGGATATGTAGATCAGCAAAGTATGTTGAATTATGCGAAGAATGAAAATAAACGTCTATTTGCTAAATTGAAAAATGATTATCAGATTACAGATTTTCTAAAAATTAAATCTATGTTTGATTTTGAAAGGCAATATGTAGTAGAACCTACTAGATATTCAGGAGGTTGGAATTCTGCAGAAAACCAGCAAGGACTAGTTTGGCCTGTATTTATGCCTTATAATAGTAAAGGACATTATTATAATTTTGGTTCTCATGAAAATCCTATCGGTTATGCTAAAGATTCAGGTAGTAATGCTGATATTAATTATAGGATAAAAGCTTTATTGGGATTTGATTTAATACCGTTTGAAAATTTCAAATTAACGGGTGAATATTCTAGTAGTTGGGATATGAGGGAAAATGAATGGAGTTATTTAGGATTTGACATGTATAATGAAAATGATGTTTATTCTTATAATTCTACAAATAATAGAAATTCTGCAGGCCGTAGTTTTGGAAGATCAAGATACACTGTTGCAAATTTATATGCAAATTATAATTTTTCTTTATTCCAAAACCATAATATCGGTATTATGGTTGGTGGATCTCATGAAGAAGAAGATTATGTAACATTTGCGGCAGAACGTCGACTGGGGCAAATTGATCAAAATCTTCCGACTATGGGTGTTGGTAGTTCTGAAGAACAATATAATTCTGAATATAGACAAGACTTAGCTCTTAGTTCTGTGTTTTCACGGATAGATTGGTCGTACAAAAACAAATATATGCTTGAAGGTATTTTTAGATATGATGGATCGTCAAGATTTGCAAAGAATCATCGCTGGACTCCTTTTTGGGGAGTATCTGGTGCATGGCTACTTTCAAGCGAAGAATTTATGAGAAATACTTCTAGTTGGCTCTCTTTCGCTAAGATAAGATTGTCTTGGGGGCAAATGGGAAACCAGGCAGGTATAGGGTTATATGACTATATTTCACAAATTAATATAGGAGGTAGTTATCCTATGGGAAATTCTTTAGCCCCATCAAAAGAACAGAGTGCAACATTAGGAGGAATGTCTAGTACTTCTAGAACGTGGGAAACGATAGAAACTTTTAATACTGCGGTGGATCTTTCTTTTTTAGATTCTAGGTTAAATGCTACGCTTGAGTATTATATAAAGAATAATTCTAATATGTTTTATAATAAAGAATATCCACAAGTTTTAGGGACTACTTCGCCTAGTATTAATGGAGCAAAAGCAAGAACTAAAGGATGGGATCTTTCTTTAAATTGGAAAGATAAAATAAAAGAAGTCGGTTATTCAATTAGCTTTAATTTAAGTGATAATAGAAATAGGGTAATAGAATTGGCAGAAAATGCAATTCCGTCATTGGGAACAAATGGATATATTGAAGGTTATCCTGTAGGTTCTTATTTTGGTTATAAATTCAATGGATTCATTCAAGATGAAAATGATTTAAAAAACTATAATGAAAAGATTTCAAATGGTGGAATTCCTAATACTTTGAAACCTGGAGATGCAAAGTATGTAGATATGGATGGTGATGGTAAATTAGTTGCTCAAGCTTATCAATTGGATGAAAATGGTAATCCAACAAAGAATTCTGGTGATTTAATTTGTTTAGGTGATAATGGACAACACTATCTTTTGGGACTAAATTTAGGTTTAAATTGGCGTAATATAGACTTTAGTGCTTTTTTTCAAGGTGTTATGAATTGGAAAGTCTTTGAAAGTAATTATTCAATAGAACATTGGGCAATACCTTCTCAAGAATATTTTTATCATAATACATGGACACCAGATAATAAAACAGCTAAGTATCCAAGATTATCACAAGATGATGGTGTCAAAGCTTATAATTATCTAATATCCGACGCTCCTTATAAACTTATTAATAATAGGTATATTCGGTTAAAAAATTTACAGATCGGTTATACATTCTCCAATGTGGTATTGCATAAAATTAAAGTTCAAAAATTTAGAGTCTATTTTAGTGGAAGTGATTTATTTGAATTAAAGGAAATACCAAAGATGTATGATCCGGAAAAACCGTTTTATACGCGTATAACACCAATGCCACGTGGATATTCTTTTGGAATCAATCTAACATTATAAAAAACAAAGTTGTATGAAACATTTATATATTTATAGTCTAATTATTGCTTGTTTGTTTTTTTCTTGTGAAAAAAGTTTAGATTTAAAGCCTTTGGATAGATTTTCGGAAAGTAATTATTTTAAAAATGCTGAACAGTTTAAACTTTTTTGTAACCAATTCTATAATAACTTTCCGACAGCAAACAGTGCTTTACAGAGGGATCTATATTCTGATCTTTTTGTAGATTGGAGTACCAATAGTATTAGTAATGGTAGTTATTCGGCTCCAACGTCAAATAGTATATGGAATAATTCATATGCTATAATACGTAATACTTGTTATCTTATAGAAAGGGCAGAAGAATCTTCTGAAAATTTAAAAAGTGAAATATCTGTTTATGTTGGTGAGGCAAATTATTTCAGAGCAGTAGCGTATTTTGATCTGTTGAAAGATTTTGGAGGTGTACCATTGATTGAAAAAGTTCTTGATGTAACAGATGTTGATGAATTATATAAAGGGCGTGCTACAAGAGAAGAAATAGTAATAGCCATTTTAAAATATTTGGATACTGCAATTGAATTTTTACCATTAGAAAAGGATATATCTAAAGAAGATAAAGGAAGGGTTTCAAAAGAAGCTGCATTATCTATGAAGGCTAGAGTTTGTTTGTTTGAAGGTACTTGGCAAAAATTTAGAGGTAAAGAGTTTAAATCTTTATTAGAAAAAGCGGTTGCCTCTTCTAAAGAAGTAATAGATGGAAATTATTATAAATTGTTTGTTAGAAGAGATGTTCTTGGTGATCAAAGTTATAAATATTTCTTTATTCTTGATAAAGTAAAATCAAATGTGGCTAATTTAACAAAGGCGGATCAAAATGAATATATATTAGCTAATCGGTTTGATACAGAAATTCGTCCGGCTAATGTTGTTAGTTCTCATAGATATCCTAGTGTTACAAAGAAATTTGCAGATATGTTTCTTTGTGATGATGGTTTACCGATAGATAAGTCTAAAAATTTTAAAGGGCGTACGACAGTCACTAGCGAATATGAAAATAGAGATTTAAGAATGACATCTGTTTTACAATTGCCATTTACAAAGTATTGGGCACATTTTCCTCCTGAATATTCGCGAGATTTTAATAATCCAGATGATGGAGGTAACATTTATACGGTAAACTTTGACAACACTTCTCAAACAGGATATTTTGCTACAAAATTTAGACCAGAAATTAGAGAACCTTATTCTCCCGATTTTCCTGTAATTCGTTTTGCTGAAGTTTTATTAATTTATGCAGAAGCTAAATTTGAAATTGAAGAAAGAATTTCAGATGAAGATCTCGATCTGAGTATTAATAAGTTAAGGAGAAGAGCTGGTTTACCAGTTTTGTCTAATTCCTTTGTTCAGATAAATAGATTGGATATGAGAACAGAGATTCGAAGGGAGCGTACTATAGAATTATTTCTTGAGGGATTTAGATTTGATGATTTAAGAAGATGGAAAACAGCTGAGATAGAAATGCCTCAGGCTCTAAAAGGTGTTTTGTGGAAAGGTACTCAATATGAGACAGATCCTCAATGGAGTAGTGTACATTTTCAACAAGATGAGGATGGTTTTATAATAATAGAATCAGCTTCTAAGCGTAAATTTGAAGAAAAACATTATCTTTTTCCTATTCCTACAAGACAAATTATTTTAAATAGTAATTTGGAACAAAATCCTGGTTGGTAATTATAAATATTTATTTCCTCGTATAAACCTGTTATAATTAACAGGTTTATACGATATAATTTGCTTATAGCCTTTATAAATGAAAATGTATGTTTTTGAAAAAAAATTGTTGTTACCTTCATTTTTATTAGGAGTAATAATATCTACAACTGGCTATGCAGAAGAGAAATCAAAGAAAAAACCTAATATAATTTATATTTTGGCAGATGATTTAGGATACGCAGAGCTTGGTTGCTATGGGCAGCAATTGATTGAAACTCCCAATATAGATACTTTGGCCCAAAATGGTTTGATATTTACAAATCATTATTCAGGAGCTGCTGTATCTGCTCCATCTCGGTGTATCCTACTTACAGGATTGCACTCTGGTCATGCTTATATTAGGGGAAATGAAGAGTTGATATCTCGTGGAAAAGTTTGGGATCATTTGGCAATGCTGGCAGATTCTTCATTAGAAGGTCAGGCTCCACTTCCTGCAAATACAATTATGATACCAAGGAAAATGAAAGAGGCTGGCTATAATACTGCATGTATTGGTAAATGGGGATTAGGTTTTCCAGGGTCGTTTAGTACTCCGAATAAAATGGGTTTTGATTTTTTTTATGGTTACAACTGTCAACGGCAGGCTCATACCTATTATCCTCCGTTCTTATATCGTAATGAGAGCCGAGAATATTTACCAAATGAAGTTTATCCTGTTCCTGGCACTAAATTAGATGTAGGGGCTGATCCTAAAGATGAAAAGAGTTATTCGAAATATACGCAAAATGTTTATGCTCCAGATTTAATGTATAAAGAAATTGTGAATTTTGTAAATCGTTATAAAGATCAACCATTTGTTCTCTTTTGGACAACTCCAATTCCTCATGTTCCTCTTCAAGCTCCTAAGCATTGGGTCAAGTATTATGTTGATAAATTTGGAGATGAGGAACCTTATCTAGGAGATAAGGGCTATTATCCTTGTCGTTATCCACGTGCGACCTATGCCGCAATGATAAGTTACTTGGATAGTCAAATTGGTGATCTTGTTGTGGAGTTAAAAAGATTAGATATATATGAAAACACTATTATAATGTTTTCTAGTGATAACGGTCCAACATTTAATGGGGGTGCCGATTCACCTTGGTTTAATAGTGCAAAACCTTTTAAAAGTGAATATGGCTGGGGAAAATGTAGCTTACATGAAGGTGGGATACGTGTTCCTCTAATAGTGTCATGGCCTGCCCAAATTAAAGAACATAGAGTGAGTGATTGCATTTCTGCGTTTTGGGATGTGATGCCAACTTTTTGTGATATAGCGGGGATAGATTCGCCTCAAACAGATGGTATAAGTTTCTTTCCTGAAATTTTAGGGAAATCAGATAAACAGCAATGTCATGATTATCTATATTGGGAATATTGTGAACGAGGAGGAGAAAAAGCTGTTCGTATTGGCAAATGGAAAGCTTATTTGCAAGATATTTTAAAAGGTAATAAACAAATAGAGTTATACGATATTGAACTCGATCCTCGTGAGCATACAGATGTTGCAAAATATTACCCTGAAATTGTTGAACAAGTAAGAGGTATCATGGAAAAAGAACATACTGCTGCTGAAATAGAAGTGTTTAATATGCCTGAATGAGAATAATAGTTTTATTGTTGTAAATATATTAATTTATTAGGTGCTATATCAACTTTGCATAGTATCTATTTAGAAAAGAGAAAAAATGAAGAAGATTTTATTTTTATTTTGTATGTTGGTTTATGGTCTATCTGCGCAAAATTATTCTTTTAATGGGATAGATTTAAATATGGGGAATCTCTCCAAATTATCTAATGCGAAAACTCGTGCTATCTCAGGAGAAAATTTAACAGGTGAGAAAGGTAAAGGTGGAATGGCTGATCCTTTATTGGATAAAGATAAACCCAATAAAGCTAATGCATGGGCTGCAGCAAGAGAATTAGGACAAGGATGGAAAGTAAATCCTTGTATAAAGTTGAAGCCGGGAGAAATTATTACTATTGCAGATATTAATGGACCAGGAGCCATTCAGCATATGTGGATGTGTCCTACAGGTAATTGGAGATTTACGATTTTACGTATTTATTGGGATGATGAAAAGGAACCTTCAGTAGAATGTCCTATTGGTGATTTTTTCTGTAGTGCATATAATAAATATTCTCAATTATCTTCATTAGCAATATGTGTTAACCCTGGTAGCTCTTTTAATTGTTATTGGAAAATGCCGTTTCGGAAAAGAGCAAAAATAACATTGGAGAATTTGAATAAGAATGAAGGTATCACATTCTTTTATCAAATTGATTATGCTTTAACTGAAATAGCGGAAGATGAAGCTTATTTTCATACGCAGTTTAGGCGATCAAATCCAACCAAAGGCTCTTTACATACTTTAGTGGATGGAATCAAGGGTAAAGGACAATATGTTGGAACATATATTGCGTGGAGAGTTAATGATAATGGTTGGTGGGGTGAAGGAGAAATAAAATTCTATATTGATGGCGATAAAGAATTTCCTACAATTTGTGGTACGGGAACTGAAGATTATTTTGGGGGATCATATAATTTTGAAAACAAGACTACTCATCAATATCAAGAATTCTCTACTCCTTATGCAGGATTACATCAAGTAATAAAACCTGATGGATTGTATAATGCGGTTACTGGATTTGGATTATATAGATGGCACATATTGGATCCTATTCGTTTTGATAAAGATTTAAAAGTGACAATACAAGATTTAGGTTGGAAATATGATTGGCGTTATAATCCTCAGAAATCAGATATTTCATCAACTTCATATTGGTATCAAACGGAGCCACATATGAAGTTCCCTGATTTACCGTCTGCAGATGAGCTTGAAATTATTAGTCCACTTTAATTTTATATTATATAAAC